>Ga0134122_10003409_pt1 | contig 11801 bp, 7 predicted proteins | sample KB302_FD_96461 | JGI IMG/M metagenome (GOLD analysis project Ga0134122, IMG submission 96461) | Terrestrial soil microbial communities without Nitrogen fertilizer from Kellogg Biological Station, Michigan, USA - KB3-0-2 | ecosystem: Environmental > Terrestrial > Soil > Unclassified ...
TGGCCGGCGTCGTTGCGGCCGATATTCGATCGGTATCGCCCGAAACTGAGGTGAGTCTTCACGAAATCGATTTTGACGATCCGTGGAATTTTGAAGAGGTCTATGAGAAGCTTTCAGGATTCGCGCGAACGTATCCTTTTGATTCAGACACCGAAGATTATCTCGTTCACATCACGACAGGAACGCACGTGGCTCAGATTTGCCTGTTCCTTCTGACTGAATCGAGACACTTGCCGGGCCGATTGCTGCAGTGTTCTCCGGAACGGGATCGGAGCGATCCAGGAACCGTTGCATTTATCGATCTCGATCTCTCACGGTACGACCGGATTGCCTCGCGTTTCCGCCAGGAACAGGTGGAAGGCGTTTCATTTTTGAAGGGCGGGATCGAAACTCGCAATGCCGCATTCAACCGGTTGATCGACAAAGTGGAGCATGTCGCGCTGGCAACACGCGATCCACTTCTGTTGATGGGCCCCACGGGAGCCGGGAAGTCGCTTCTCGCTCGCCGTATTTACGAACTCAAGAAAACACGGCATTTGCTCAAGGGCGCTTTTGTGGATGTGAACTGCGCCACATTGCGTGGAGACGGTGCAACCTCGGCACTCTTCGGTCACGTCAAAGGCGCCTTTACTGGAGCTCTGAAAGATCGGGCTGGACTCCTTCGGTCTGCAGATGGAGGCGTGCTCTTTCTCGATGAAATTGGCGAACTCGGGTTGGACGAGCAGGCAATGCTCCTGCGTGCCCTCGAAGAAAAGACGTTCTTACCGCTCGGCTCCGACCGTGAAACACACAGTGACTTCCAACTGATCGCCGGCACCAATCGCGATTTGATGGCGGCGTTGAAGGCGGGCCTATTCCGGGAAGACCTGTTATGCCGTATCAATCTCTGGACGTTTTCGCTGCCAGGCTTGCGCAAGCGCCCAGAGGACATCGACCCGAATCTCCAATTCGAACTGGATCAATACGCTCGGAAAACCGGCCACCGGGTGACGTTCAGCAAAGAAGCGCGAAAGGAGTTTCTGAAATTTGCGCTTTCACCGTCCGCAATGTGGTCCGGAAATTTTCGCGATCTTAATGCGGCGGTTGCAAGGATGGGAACGTTTGCCCAGGGCGCCAGGATTTCCGTCGATCTTGTAAACGAGGAGATTCAACGGTTGAAAGATTCATGGTCGGCCGAAGCGTCGCCCTTTCCGGATAATTTGCTCGGGGGGGTCATGTCCGCAGACCAATCGGACCAGCTCGATCTATTTGACCGATTGCAGCTCGAGCGAGTCATCGCAGTCTGTCGCCGGTCGCGGTCCATGTCGGAGGCGGGGAGAACGCTGTTTCATGTGTCGCGTTCCCGAAAGGCGAGCAGTAATGACGCAGACCGCTTAAGAAAGTACCTGGCACGATTCAAATTGGATTGGTCACAGCTGGACAGGCTGAATTCGTGACGCGTCTCAGCCTGCTCCAGTCCATCGCAGAAACTCCGCCACAGTCATCATCTTGATTCCCTGATAACTCCCCATCCGCAACAGGTCGTTGTCATGCGTGATGATCGCTTCTGAACCGGACTCAGCGGCGCACTCCAGAATGCGGTTATCATCGGGATCATCTTTCACGACGTCCAGAGTTTGCAATAGCCAGACCGCACGCGGCAACGACTTCGTTTATGCGTTTCTATGGAGCAGAGAAATAGGCAGTCGCGCTGCTGGTGCTTCGTGCTTTAAAAAGATTCTTGACGCACCTCAGGAGCCGTGACACGCTGAGACACATGAAGACCATTACCATTCGGGAGCTGCACGCACGGACAGGCCGCTGGGTGAGGGAGGCCGCGCAGCACGGACAGATCCTTGTCACTGACAATGGACGCACTATCGCCAAACTGGTTCCCGAGAGTCTACCGGCTGAGGTTCCATACTTCGCGCACCGCAAACGTTCGCGGGCATTCGCGAAACTGGATGACAGCGGCAAAGTGGGAAAGGGTACGGATAGCACGAAGGCAATTTCAGAAGATCGCGACGACTCGCTTTGATGCTCTACTTCGATACAAGTTACGTTGTACGGTTGCACTCGCGGGATGCGGGCTGGGAAGCCGTCCGCAAGCTCGCCGCGACCGATAACGTGGCTTGCGGTATTCACGGGCAGGCGGAGGCCACAGCGGCATTTCAGCGGAAATTCAGAGAGGGCGTCATCGCCCAAAAGGAATTGATCACGGTTCTTGCGGAGTTTGAAAAAGACTGTACTGCTGGCGCATTTCAATGGCTGGCAATGGCTCCTGCTGTCGTCACGCGGGTCACGAAGGCATTCGGCGTTCTCCCGAAATCAGTCTACCTTCGCGCGGCAGACGCACTCCATCTGGCATGCGCCGCCGAAAACAGCTTCAAGGAAATCTACTGAAACGATGTTCGTTTGCTCGGCGCCGCGGCTCATTTTGGGCTCAAGGGTACTAACGTAATCTGATTTCTGATTACTGCGACGTTCTCACGATGATTCAAGCGCCTCCCTGCAAACATCGTGGGGGAGCCTTTCCTGTTCAAGCATCAAATTTTCGGACATCACCCTGTTGAAAGCGGTTCGTTCGGCCGGTGTCAGGATGGGCGGCGCTGCCACGATGCGCCCTTTTCCGGGAACAGCCAAATCAATGAATCGATCCAGCGTACTTCCATCCATCATTATCGTTTGAATTCTGGGAAACATCCCGCGCAAGCGAGCCAGAATTTCGAAGCCACTGACGTCAATGTCTCCCCAGTAAACGACCTTACAGGAATCAAGCCAGCTGCATTTCGACAGTAACGATACGGCGCTGCCGCCGCCCCAGATTCCGATCGCGTTGGGCAACGGAGGAAGCGCCAGGAAATTCATCTTGTTCTCGGTGATGATCACCGTAACTCCCACCGCATTCAGGAGCGCAAACTGATCGACTGGAACCGCGAGGTCGCTGAATGCCATGCCGATGCGCCGTCCGAGCGCCTCGTCGAGCGTGCGGAATCGTATCAGCGGCCGATCGAACAGCAGCCCGAACTTCTTTTCAAACGATGAACCCGCGCCATCGATGAAATCGGGAATCAGAACCGTGAGCAGATTTGTTAGAATTCCTTCGTTCCGCTGGATAAACTTCGTATCGATTGCGATCGGCAACTCCCGAATGTACCGTCCCGGAGCAGGGTTATCGACGAAGTAGCGGCAAACTTTCAATAGATCCGGCCAGACCTCTCCGTTCTCGACAATGCGGCGTACATTTCCCGCCAGCCATCCTTCCAATTCCGGACACAACGACCGGGTCGCACTCAAGTTCCGGGTAAACAACTGGGCTTCCCGTGCTTTGTCCAGGGATGACAGAAAATCGTCTTCAGTCGCAAAATACACCTTGGTTGGAAATTGCTGCCGGCCCCAGCGGCGGTCATTCCTTACAGTCCATTCAATGGTGAATTGTGCCTTTGCATCCTTGAGTTCGGCGATTTCGCGGCGCAGTGCATCGAAGTCCTTATCGCGCATCGACGATTTGCCAAAAGGTATGACGCGCGGGAAAAAAGGCTGGCCGGTGACGACGCTACGCAAATAGGCGGGGTAAGACCGAAGCGCGCGTCGAAGGATTTCTCCAGGTCCGTGCATCTTCTGTCATTTCCCATGCGCTGATTTCTCAGCGTGATATTCCTCGATGGTCAGGTTTCTCAGCATTGAGTCGTGGCCGTCTTCGTTATGAACGAAGCCGACACTCGAAACAAAAGGTTCAATGATGTGAATCTTCTGAAGAGGAGTCACCACCAGCAGTTGAAGGTTCAACTGTTGAAAGAGCCGGAGTCCGTACTCGGACGATTCATCGGAACCGCGGCCGAATGCTTCGTCGATGACGACGAAGCGGAAAGTGCGGGAACGCACTGCACCCCATTCCAACCCAAACTGATAGGCGAGGCTTGCCGCAAGAATCGTATAGGCAAGTTTTTCCTTTTGACCTCCAGACTTGCCGCCGGAATCGGAGTAGTGTTCATACTCCGTATTGTCTTCCCGCCAGCGTTCGGAGGCGGCAAAAACAAAACCGTTACGCACGTCGGTGACCTTCTTTGTCCAACGCCGATCCTGTTCAGACTGCCCTTCACGACCACGGAAACGTTCGATGATGGATTTCACCTGGAGAAACTTTGCCTCCGAATACTGCTCGTCTTCCGAACCCGTCAGAGCGCCCTCGGTACATGCGCGCAGTTCGGTGTGAAAGTCGCGAATATCGGCGTCGGGGCTTTGCTGCGCCTCCAACACGATGTACCGTCCGGGATTGTAGTCGATTTGAGCCAGGGATTCATTGATGCGCCCGATTCGCTCCTTTATCAACTGGCGTTCGCGTGCCAGTTGACTCTGGAAGTTCGCCACCTCACGAATCGTATTCTCATTGAGCAGTTCCTTGAAACGGGATTCGAAACGGGGCAAATCGTCGCTGCGGAGCCGCGACAACATCTGAGTGTATTCGCCGGCGGCTTCGACGCTGACGTCCATTTCCTGGGTATCGAGCGCATAGTCGTCCCGAAATCGCCTCATGGCATCGATGATGCGCTCGCGGACGCGTGTAAGTTTCCGGTCCTCGGAATCAATACGGTCCTGCAGCCATTTTCGAACATCCTGCTCGCGGTTGTCGCACGACTCTACCGTCAACGTGTGATCCCCCAGGGCTTCCAGCCGAAACACTTCGATTCTTGGAAATGCCGTTGCGCCGGCGCCAAGTGTTTCCGGAGTCAGCCAGGATTCCGCCTCTTCGAGCAATGCCTCAGCCGTCCGGCGCTTCTCATCGGATCGGGTTCGCTCCTCCTTGCGTGCTTCGAGAGACCTGTCTGTTGTCGTCAACTCACCAAGAACGGTGTCGAGATGTTCGTGCAAAGTCTTCAAGACATCCGAAGCCAGTTCGAGGCTGCGCTTCTCGTCCTGGAGCCGCGCGATATCTGCAGCAACAGGTTGCCAATCGATATCGCGGAACTCCCGGTGTCCATCGAGTTTATTCAGTGTTTCGATTCGTTCCTTCAGCTTTCGAAGCGTGCTTTGAAGAGCCGCAATATCGCTGCCGAGTCTTGCCAGCCGGACCTCCATGCCCCTTGCCTTCGCTTCCATTGCCGCAATCTTAGACTCATTGCTCCAGCCAAGAATATACCGGCTCCGGTCATCCACGCGGTGACGATCGTCCTTCTCGTGCCGTTCATCGCGGCCCTTGCTTTGTCCGGAGCGGGTGATTGCCCTGATTTCCCGGCGGAACTCTTCCTGAGTGCTGCAACACGCAACATCGAAACGGTGGGCGACTTCGCGTTCCAGCCAGCTGTAAAACGGCGTGTCCGGTTTGATCTCGAGCTTATGGACTAAGGAATTCGCATGGACAGGCGGCAGTGCCGCTTGAAAGGAATCACGCACCCGGAAATACACAATCCGGCCGCGGAGGTGGGTACGGTCCACCCAATCCGCGACTCGGGCATAATGGCCGTCGGGTACCAATAAGGATAGGCCGAAATTGCGCAACAGGCGCTCGGCAGCGCCTTCCCAATCCTTTTCGTTCTCCCGCACCTGAATCAATTCACCGGCGAAGGGCATTTCAGACTCCGGTACATCGAGTGCCGCCGAAATTGTCTGACGCATGGAGATCTGCACCTGATCGATATTGGTGCGCCGTTTCTTTAGCCCCGTAATTTCTTGTTCAAGCTCTTCGCGTTCGGCCACGCCTTGTTTGAACGCCACACGCTTATCCGTCAATTCGTTCTGAATGTCTGCCTCTTCGGACGACGCCTGTTCACGCAGAGGAACGAGTCCTGCAATTTGATTCAGAAAATCCTCAGCGCTTGCGGGCATACGCAGATTCAGTACGGTGATGAGTTCCTGATACCGCACTGCCCTGCCGTACCGCCGTTTCTGTTCCTCCTGCTTCGACTCGATCTCTTCAACGATGCGGGCAATGCGATCGCCGCCGTTTTCGCTGATGGCGCGGCGCAGGTCGCGCTCGTCGGACTGCTGGGACCGTTTCACTTCCTCAAGCCGTTCCACCTGGACAGTCAGCCGGGCAAATTCCACCTGAAGCTTAAGGATGCGGTTCCGCAACAAATCGACTTTCACATTCGTGAAGTACGTCTTCAGCGCTTCGCGGCATGAGCGCAGCATCTCTATTTCTTCGACAAGCGTGGCATGAGTGGAACTGTCGGCCGCGAGTGGAGTCAGGCGTTCGACCTGTGCTTTCGCCTTGAGGACCGCTTCGTGAGCGCGGCTGAGATCGTCGAAATGATCGATCAGCGCCTGGATCCGGGATTCGACATCGAAGGGCTCCAGCATGTGGGTACGGACGAAATCCGTCAGATTGCCAACGGACTTCATTGAAACCGTCTGATGAAAGAGTTCCAGCGCCTGGTCATTTTCAATGCCGAAGCGCCGCCGAAAATACGCGCCATACGGCGGAAAGCTATCGAAGATCTCGACGCCGGCCTTGCGTAACTGTTTCCGCAAATTTGCGATGTCCGGGCCGAAGTTCGCAAAATCCCCGGCTATCATCATGTCTTTTTCGGCCGTGACAAAGAAGCGCGCCGGCTGGCCCTGAGCATCTTTCAACCAGAAGACTTGCGCGAGTGTCACCGTGTCGTTGAAACCGGCATTGTGGAAGACTCCCAGAATGACGGAGTAACTGTTGTAGTCCCGCAGGGAGACAGGTTTTGCTCCGCTCACTTCATTGCGCTCGGATTTGTAATGACCCAGCACATAGGAACGGAGCGATCGCTCCCGATTGTCCGCGCCCGCGGCCTTGTTATAGGCAATGCGATGCGACGGCACGAGCAGCGTGGTGATGGCGTCAACCAACGTCGATTTTCCCGAGCCGATGTCGCCGGTGAGCAGTCCGTTGCGGCCGTTGAGATGAAGCGTCCAGACCTTTTCGCCGAAGGTGCCCCAATTCAACACTTCGAGCCGCACGAGACGGAAGCCGGTCAATCGGTCGTCGCCAACGAAGTCGAGTTTCAGTGGTTCAATCATGCGGCATTTCCATCGCTTCCATCATTTCCATCGGCGCCCGACAGCAGCTTCCGGTAGGTGGCGAGCCGTTCATCGAATTCTGAAAGCCATTGAGCATCCACGAATGCCTTCAGGATGCGTCGAACTTCGAACGTATTCTCCTGGCCCCGCAATGGACGCACAAAACCCAGTTCCACGATCTTGTTGAGATAGCTGTCCACCTGGTCGATGATTCGGGCATCGTTGCTGCCTTCCGGCATGAAGATACGGATCAGATCGACCACTTCGTTTCTGGAAAGAACAAGCCTTGTGTCCGCCCCGCCGGCGTCAAACTCCGCCATCTTCTTTCTCAACAGCGCCAAAAGAAAACTGACGGGAAATGACAGTGGCCGGCGCACAACGAGGCGCGGCAGCTTTGGAGCGGATTCATCAGCGCTCTCGGGGTTGGAACGCAGAAACGCATATCCTTCGGACTCATCCAATACGAGAACCAGCCCGAGGACTGACACGTACTCCCGCACGCGAGCCTGGAGGTTGAGAAGGTCGTTCCAGATGCCGCCGTCCGATTCCCGGTAGACCACGCCTTTCAGCAACGGAACTACGATTGAAGAAAGTGATGTCGGCGATGCGTGGGGCGAAGGGTCTGTGGTCGGATGCTGCATTCTACCTCACGAAAATGACGCGGGGCATTTCCGCCGTCCTCAAATTGCCATTTTTGTCCTTCCAAGTCACGGGTTCAATCTGTTCTTCATCGAACAGCGCTTTCGGATTCTCACTGGCCAATTGCAGATACGACACCAGCTCCGCCAGTCCGTGTTCCAGAGGATACATTTCGAGCAGTGCGAGAAGCGTGATCTGGTTTCGATTCTGAAGCGCCTGACGTATTTGAGCTGCGAGTTTCGCTTTGTCGATGACGATCTGAGAAAACAGCACCTGAACTTCGAGATCGGCGTCGCCGGTTTGAAGGATACGGTCAGCGATAACCGGTTTCCGCGAAGGCCAGTACATGGGCCGTTCCATCGGCATCTCAATACTGGCTCCCAAGTCTCCCACACTCATGAATTGACCCTCTGGCTGGGTGCCGCGCACGGCAACGGCTTGTGTTTCGATACTGCGGAGGATATTCATGATCCGGCGGTTCTCAAGATACGTTTGATCGTCCAAGAAACGACGCAACTGTTGAGAGAGTTGCGCGACTGTTCTCTGGGTATGTTCTCCCGCGTCAAGCCAGTCGTAGTGCACACGGGCGAGACGCTTATCGGGTCTGGTTTCGGCAATTGTGGGCAATCGCAGGACCTGATCGAGAAGAGAGGTCAACTCTTCCTGCCGGGACTGGGACATCAGGAAATCCCAGAAAGCCCGGAAGCTGCGGCCTTGATCCGAGTCGGCGATGGCATCGCGCTGTCCAAGAATTTCATCGAGCAATGCCCCTTTGGCGCCTTCCCAGAGGGTGATGCGTTCGCGCACGCGGCGATCGAGGCTGCGAAAATTGTGTTCCACTTCCCGGAAGTCCGACAATAGTTCTCTCGCCAGTGCGACGAACTGCTGGAACCGGTCCTTGATCCCGGTATCGTCGAGCAGTGGAAGATTACCGGCAAGGATACTGCGGATTTCGGCATCGATTTCGTCGCGTCTCTTCTGCAACTCTTCAATGCGAACCTGGGGGTCCGTTTCCGAGCCTTGAACCAGCTGACGCAACAGATCGAAAACAGTCAGCAGCCGGGATTCGGTGCCCACAAACGCGCGCGCGGTCAGATTATCGAGCCAGACGATCGTCTTTTCTGTGCTGGGGGTGAGGTCGAAATGCGGGTCGTCGGAGTGTTCCGGATAGAACTTGCGCAGCCAGCCTCGATCGTTGGATGCCCACTCATTCAGATAGTCCTGCGCCCGCCTTGGAAAAACGTCCGCGCCGAGCCGTTCCCGGAGAGCATAAAGTTCGTCCTCCAGAGACTCGATGAGATCCGACTGGGAGAGGGAGCGAATATTGGGTTCGATAAACGCACGGTGAAGGAAACTGACCACCAATGGTGCGGAGTCCGCCAGCAGCAGCTTCCATCCGGGATGATTCCTGCGAAGCGAATCCAGAGTGGCAAAATCGAGACTCACCTTGGGGGGTCCTCCTGTGGAAATGTTGAGAGCCAATAATACGTGGACTCGGCTCTTGAGGATACCCACGAAGCCCCGTCTCCATATAATCTCTGGTTTTGGCGAAGGTACCGCGAAACGATCCGTGTCCATGCGGCAGCGGAAAGAAATACAAGAAATGCTGCCTGGAAAAGGATACGGCGAAGCTGCATGAATTGTTTTCGGTACCGCCTGCTGCCTATTCGCCGGCTGCCCTCTGTCTTCTGGGAAGCAGTCATTTGCCGGCCATCGTTTGCGAAGATGAAGCGGCTGGATAATACCGCTAAGCGATGGAAACCGGTCGACTGATATCGCACCGCCGCAATCGGCGAACCGATTGAGTTGAGCGCACGCCTTGCCCTAATGTGCCACGGGCCACCCAGCGATACTCCAAAATTTGAAACGTTTTCCAAAACAGAGGACTCAATCCAGCACCGTCATCAGGCACTGCAGCGAATGGCTTGAATATTGGACCTCATTCGACCCTGTTGGCCATTATTACAAATCTTCACACAGGAGATGTTGTCGATGGCTCGAAAGAAATCGATTCCCGATCGAGTGCGCGCCGGCAGGAGCCGCATCGTACCCTTCCGGCAAGGGGAACATTTCAAGGAACGCCATGCGCGTCGGCTAGACGCGAATTTGGAACAAGCAGCGAAGGTTCGACAATGGTGTCACCAAAGAGGTCTGACATTGCGGATCACAAATGGGGGCCATCATTGGCAGATCCCGAACGGAAACTTCCTTGCCGAGTGGTGCCCGTCGAGCGCCAGGCTCGTGATCGGCAAATCCTGGCTTCACGGAATTCATTGTCATGACTACAAACAAACGCTCGATGTCATCGAGGATTTCTATAGAAAGCAGCGCTCCTTATGGACTTGACAGTTGTGAACTCCAGGCCGCCTTCAATTGAGACTTCTTCCTCGTCCACGGCAATTCGAAAAAGCAGTGCGCCCATCCCTAAGTCGGATTCCCCACCGACGAAGAAAAGCACGGAACTGACGCTCATCGACAAGCTTTCGCGGCTGTCGTATGCGAAGGCGCTCAAGCTGCTCGGAAGCGATGCGCCCAGGCTGTTGCGGACTGGAAACCGATGGGAATTTCGTTTCGACGAGGACGTGTATGTCGGTGAGGATCTGTTCCGTCTTAAATTTCCACTTGCGGCCGGAGACAATCCATCCTCACAGGTCGTCGTCACGATCCGGCTGAATGACGAGTCGAACGATCGGATGCACTGGCAATGCACGGCATGCGACTCCGTGTGCGAACACATCGGCGCGGCATTTTCTCTAATTCTTGATGAAAAGATGGCGCTGGGCCTGGCCGCCCCGCCGCTGGAGCGAGTGCCCGTTGAAAGCCTGACTGAACGAGAGCTGATCGAAAATGCAATTGAAGAACGGCGGGAACGGGCGCGACACGAACGCATGACGGTGAAGGCGGCGGATCCAGAACGCCCGTGGACGGACTACACGGTCTCGAACACAATGTCCGGCAAGTCTTATCGCGTCTCGCTGCGTGGAAAGGAGTCTGGCGACGCGTATTGTTCGTGCCCGGATTTTCGGACGAATACGCTCGGGACCTGCAAGCACATCCTGCACGTCTTTGCAAAGCTGAAGCGGCGATTCACGTCTGCCCAATTGAAGCGGCCCTACGTGCGCAAAACGATTAGCGTTCACGTGCGCTACCACGACCAGGCTGCGCTGCGCCTGCTTCTGCCCGAAAAACTCGGCGCGGAAGCCGGCGAGGTGCTCGGCAAGCTGCGCGACCGCGACATCGATGATGTGCCGGATTTGATTCGGCGAATCCAGATTTTGCAGCGGCAGGGACACACGATCCATATCTACCCCGATGCGGAAGAAGTCATCCAGCGGCGCCTGTTGCTCGACCGGCTCTCACGCCGCGTCGCTGAGATCCGCCGCCAACCGGATTCGCACCCCTTGCGCCGTGAGCTTCTCAAAACCGAATTGCTGCCCTATCAGCTCGACGGTGTCGCCTTTGCGGCCGGAGCCGGCCGAGCGGTACTCGCCGACGAGATGGGGCTGGGCAAAACTATCCAGGCCATTGGCGCCTCAGAATTGCTCGCGCGCGAAGCCGGAATATCCAAGGTACTGGTTGTCTGTCCCGCGTCGGTGAAGTCGCAGTGGCGGAATGAAATCCATCGTTTTTCCGGCCGCGACTCTCAAATTATCTCTGGCGCCGTCGCGGCACGATGCAGTCAATACGCCAACGATTGCTTCTTCACCATTTGCAATTATGAGCAGGTGCTGCGCGACATCCTTTCCATCGAAGGCGTGAACTGGGATCTGATCATTCTGGATGAAGGCCAGCGCATCAAGAATTGGGAAGCAAAGACCAGCCGCGTGATCAAGGGCCTTCGCTCGCGATTTGCGCTCGTGCTGTCGGGAACGCCGCTGGAAAACCGGCTCGACGACCTCTATTCGGTCGTACAGTTCATCGACGACCGGCGGCTGGGCCCGGCATTTCGATTCTACAATCGGCACCGCGTCATCGACGATAAGGGCAAGGTGCTCGGCTATAAGAACCTGGCCGAATTGCGTGAAAGCCTTCAGCATGTGTTGCTTCGCCGCACGCGTCAGTCGGTGCGCCAGGAGCTTCCGGCGCGCACCAATGAAATCGTCCGCATCACGCCGACCCAGGAACAGTTCGATCTGCACCGGTCGCATATGCGGCTCGTCAACCGGATTACGCGGAAAAAGTTTCTGACCGAA
>Ga0134122_10003411_pt1 | contig 11799 bp, 14 predicted proteins | sample KB302_FD_96461 | JGI IMG/M metagenome (GOLD analysis project Ga0134122, IMG submission 96461) | Terrestrial soil microbial communities without Nitrogen fertilizer from Kellogg Biological Station, Michigan, USA - KB3-0-2 | ecosystem: Environmental > Terrestrial > Soil > Unclassified ...
TCGATCCGCCGCAGCAGCCGCTGGCGACCACTTCACCCGCATCGGTCACGTCGATGGAATGCGGACCGGGCGCGTCGATCTGTCCTATAACCTTGCCGGTCGTCAAATCGACTTTGAGAATCGCGGGTTTCGCGAACATGGTCGAAACCCACAGCACTCCGCCGGATACTCTTAGCGCAAACGGGCGGCCAAGATTGGTCCATTCACCCTGATAACGGCCGTCCAAATCGAAACGCTGGACCCGTGAATTACCCCGATCAGCAACGTACAGAGTGTTCCCCTGCGTGGCGATCCCATGCGGGATGTTAAATTGTCCCGGACCGGTTCCGGCGCTGCCCCAAATCTTCACGCGTTTGCCATCGGCCGTGTATTCGAGAATGCGCGCGTTGCCGTAACCGTCTGAAATGAACAATCGGCCGTTGGTGCCAAAGGTGATGTCGGTGGTGCCGCACAGGGCAGGAGGAACGGCGCACTTGTCGCCGACTGCCATCTCTCCGACGTCAATCTGCTGAAGCTTCTTGCCCTGGGGCGTGAATTTCAGAATGGTGGAGCTTCCTGCATCCACGGTCCAGACGTTGCCATCGCCGTCGATGCGAACGCTGTGCGGAACCGTGAACATTCCTTTGCCCCAGGAACGCAGCGTCTTGCCTTCCTTGTCCACGGCGATCACAGGATCGGCCTTGTCGCCACGCTGTAGAACATAGATGACTCCGCTGGGGTCGATCGCCACCGAGGATACTGTTCCGACGGAGTTCAGCGGGACTTGCTCCAGCGGTAGCCGCGGAGCGTCCTGTGCTTGAAGTGCAACACACAAGAGAAAGAAGCTCTTGAACATGAGTAGACTTTATCACCCTGCGGACTGCTTAATACGCGCGGGGCTACGGCCCCGCCACTATCTGAGCCAACGCCGTAAAGATATCCGGATGCTCGAAGACGAAGCCCGCGCGCTGCGCAGCATCTGGAATTGCACGCTGGCTGGCGAGCAAGACCTCGGCCATCTCGCCGAGCGCCAGTCGCAGCGCGAACGCCGGTACGGGGATGATCGCGGGCCGGTGAAGGGCTTCCGCCAAGGCCTGGGTGAATTCACGATTAGTCACAGGGAACGGCGACACAGCGTTGAAAACGCCGCGCACGGTAGATTCCTTCATCAGGAAAGCGATCAGTTCCATGAGATCGTCGATATGGATCCACGATATCCACTGTTTTCCGCTGCCCATCCGTCCTCCCACGCCCAGCCGAAACGGCAGGAGCATTTTCGATAGTGCGCCTCCGCATTTTCCCAGCACCACGCCAATGCGAATCCGCGCGACACGGATCCCCAGAGGCTCAGCGGCCTGCGCAGCCTCTTCCCAGGCCACGGCAACCTGGCCCAGAAAATCCTGCGCGGGTGGCGCCGACTCGATGAGGATTTCATCCCCGCGCGAACCGTAATAACCAACCGCGGAAGCGCTGATCAGGACCTGAGGCGGCTGCGCGCGCATGGCCGCTACTAGAGTCTGCGTGCCCTCGACGCGGCTGCGCAGGATTTTATCGCGTGCGGATCCGGTCCAGCGCTGCGCGACGGGTTCTCCTGCGAGATTAATCACGACGTTAGCGCCGGCGAGTGCGTCCGGTGCGAGCGTGCCGCGCAACGACACCGGCCGGACGACATGGCCGACTGAGGCGAGTCTCTTAGAGACTTCGCGGCCGATAAATCCCGAACCGCCGGTTATGACGACGTTCATACCATCTGCCGAACGTATGCGTCCACATCAGTCTTGCGCTTCATTCCATCAAGGGACATGTAACGGACCATGCCAAACACGGGACGTTCTCCCCACGGCCGGTCATGCAGGCCGAAGCACCAGAGAATATTCGCGTACGTATTGGGATCGCGCCCGTCGAGCGCGTAGCGGTCGTGCAGGTAGATCATGATTTCGAGCGCCTCCTGGTGTGACTTGCACCACTCGATGATCTTCTTTCCCCAGTACATCCGATAATATCCCTGGATCACGCCGTCGCGCAGAAGCTCACGCTGCGTGGCGTTCCATAACGGATCGTGCGTCCCCGCTTGTTCAAATTGTTTGCAGGTATAAATGTGTTCGCGACGATCCCGAGCGTGCTTCCGGAGTGTCTTCTGAGCCCAGTCGGGCAGCGCCGCCAGCGTGTTGGGCTCCGGTCCGTAGCGCGCGAAATTGAACGCCAGCTCGCGGCGCACGATCAGCTCTTCCATGTACTCCGGCACGATGAGCTTGTGCTCCGAAGCATATGCCTGCGCGGCCAGAGCGACTTCCAAAGGCGAGATATGACCGAAGTGAAGATACGGGCTGAGCTGCGAGGTCCCGCGTTCCGAAGGTTCGCGGCTGAGCCGGGCGTAGTTCTTGAAGTTGCGCTTCAGAAACCTTCGCAACCGGCGTTGGGCCTCGGTTCGGCCGCCCCGAAACGCGGCCGATGGAGCAACGCTGTGATCGAGGTCACTGGACCCCAGCAATTGGGGAATGTTCTCGCGCGTCACTACTGTGTGAAACGACGGACGCGCGTCCGTCCAACGCTTTTGGACGCGAATCGGTGCAACCGGTTTCAGGTATTCCTTGAGGACTCGATTGATTTTCGGACGGAGGGTGTACGCGGCATACTCCTGCTTGCCGCTCTGTCCCATCGGAACGATGCAACTGGCGTCTACGGCGTAGTAAGGAATCCCAATCTTCGCTGAAACGCTTCGGTTGTGATTTCGAACCAGATACCCCTGATAATCGTCGGTGACCAGCGCTACCGCGTCGGCTGCCAGTCGAAAAAGAACGTCATTCGGGTCTGCCGATCCACGTCGCAGATAGAACACATAGCCGATCCCTAGCTCTGCTGCACGCTTGGCATTCTCAGGAACGCCTTCGAGAACGAACGCGTGCAGGCGGTCATTGGCATTCGGATGCGAGCAGGTGAGGCCTTCGTAGAACAGCAGCGGGAGTCGCAGCTGGTTCGCCAACTGTGCAGCAAACGCCAGCGCCTGGTTGGAATCGACGCGGCGATTCGATTGAGCCCAATAGAGAACGTATCGCCCACCCGCGCGCAGCGGGGCCTGATTCAACAACTGAACGCGATGCTCCATCTCGAGACTTGAGCCTACACTGTAGAAATATCCCATGTTTATCGGACACATCGCGGTGGGATTCGCATCCAAGCGGATGGCGCCGAAAGCGTCTCTGGGCGCGCTGATGGCCGCGCCCATGGCTCTCGATTTATTGTGGCCGTTGTTCCTTGTCGCCGGATGGGAACAAGTTCGGATCGATCCCGGCAACACCGCGTTCACGCCCCTGGATTTCGTTTCGTATCCCTACACGCACAGTCTGGCGATGTCGACTGTATGGGCCGCGCTCTTTGCGTTGATCTACTGGGCGGTGACGCGCTATATCGCCGGAGCCTGGGTCATCGCGGGGGGCGTGGTCAGTCATTGGATTCTGGATTTCGTCACCCATCGGCCGGATTTGCCGCTGTATCCCGGGGGCGTGTCGCGCTTTGGGCTGGGATTGTGGAACTCGGTGGCCGGAACCATCGCAATGGAAAGCGTTATGTTCGCGGCCGCGGTGTGGATCTACGCTTCCTCGACAAAGACCCGCGATCGGGTCGGAACCTACGGGTTCTGGGTTTTTGTGGCGTTCATGATCGTCACTTATTTCGCCAATGCGTTCGGCTCGCCGCCGCCGAGCGCGGAATTCCTGGCGAAGTTCAGCCTGGGGATCTGGCTGATTCCTTTGTGGGCGTGGTGGTTTGACCGGCATCGGGAGGCCTATCCGACGCCCCCATGAGAAGATGGGTCCAGTATCTCTCTCATGCGCTGGATCAATCGCGCGAAAGTTCTGTGGAGTTTCCTCCGGGGCGCCGAGCGGGTGCCTGGTCTGCCGGTGGAGTACATCGTCGAAACAACGGCGAAGTGCAATCTCTACTGCCCGATGTGTCCGCGTGAAACCCACAAGCAGCCCAAAGAGGACATGTCCGACCAGATCTTCGAGCGGCTGGTGGAAGGCGCGGCCCAGACCGGCGAGCACATGATGCTGATCGGCCTGGGCGAGCCCTTCATGGACCGCAAGATCTTCGACCGCATCGAATTCTGCGAGAAGCATGGCGTCGCGACGCTGCTCTCGACAAACGGGACGTTCCTGGATGAAGCCATGGCCACGCGCCTGCTGGATTCGCGGCTGCGGCACATCACGCTGAGCTTCGACGGCGCGACGAAAGAAACCTTCGAGCATTATCGGAAGGGCGCCAAGTTCGAGAAGGTCCGTGATAACTTCGTGCGTTTCTGCCGCATGAAACATGCTCGCGGCGCGAAGCTGCAGATCGTGGTGCAGATGGTTCGCATGCCGGGCAACGCGCATGAAGCCGACGATTTTCGCCGCTTCTGGAGCGGGATTGATGGCGTAGACCAGGTTCGAATCAAGGAAGACGAAACCAATCTGGTGCAGCCCGAGAAACAATTGCGCGCGACCTCGATCAACCGTCGCTGCCACTATCTGTGGCGCGGGGCGATGTATGTGAAGCAGGACGGACGCGTTTTTCCTTGTTGCCAGAGCTATTCGCTCGACGGAGCGCCGGTGGGCGATCTTCGGGAGCAGCCTCTGGAGGAAATCTTCAATTCCGAAGAAATGCGGCGGCTGCGGCGGGCGCACACTGAGGGCCGCGCAGCCGAGATCGATATGTGCGCACGCTGCTCCACGCCGATTCCGCATCCGCTACTGGTGGCCGCCAGTTTATTGGTAAACGGAAGTTGGGTGCGGCGGGCGATGCCCATGGTGGAACGGTTGATTTACAGCCGCAAGCAGCCCCGCAAGCTGCTGTCGCCGATACATGGCGACTTGGTTCAGATTCAGGCTCCGGAGGCCGCGAATCGCGATTCCGCGTTATGATGGAAACGGTCCGACGCCCGTGCGGGGTTGTTGATCGGAGCCGCGCGGGGTTCTTTTTTGGGACCAAAGGAGCAGCTCCCCATGGAAAAGCAAGCGCAAAACATACAAGAAGCATTTCTAAATAACGCGCGCAAAGACAAGACTTTCCTAACCATCTATCTGATGAGCGGCGTAAAGCTCTCGGGCAAAATCAAGAGCTTCGATAAGTACTCGGTTGTGCTCGAAACCAACAATCAGGAACAGCTCATTTTCAAGCACGCGATCTCCACCGTGGTTGTCTCGCGGCCGTTCCACGCCGGAGCGCATTCCAGTGCCGCGGCGGGTTCGCACGCAGCGCCCGGGCCTCCGGCTGAACCCACCTCGTAGCTGGAAAACTGCATTTGGCCTTAGAAATCGCGCTGCTCGTTGGCCTGAAATTGAGCGGGCGGAGCTCTCGTTCCAGAACGTCTTCCATCAGCGCGGAAGAATCCCTCGAAGAATTATCCGTATTGGCGGCCACGGCCGGCGCAGCCGTTGCGGACCGTTCTATCCAAACACGAGCGCGCGCCGATGCCGCCACCCTGATCGGCTCAGGCAAAGTCGATTTGCTCAAGACGCAAATACAGTTTCACGATGCGTCGGTGGTGGTGTTCGACCAGGAACTCAGCCCCACGCAGCAGCGAAATTTGGAGCGAGTGCTGGATGTCAAGGTCCTCGACCGCACGCAGCTAATTCTGGACATTTTCGCGAGGCGCGCCCGGACTCGCGAAGGTAAGCTGCAGGTGGAACTGGCCCAGCTAAACTACCTGTTGCCCAGATTGACCGGGCACGGCGCGGCGATGTCCAGGCTCGGCGGTGGTATTGGCCCTCGGGGACCTGGCGAAACCAAGCTGGAAACCGACCGCAGGCGGATTCATCAGCGTATTCAAGCGATCGAACGGGATCTGGAGCGCGTGCGCGGCGGCCGCACCACGCAGCGCCAGCAGCGGCAAGCCGTTCCGCTGGCGACCTTGGGATTGGTCGGTTACACCAACGCTGGAAAGTCCACATTGTTCAACCGGCTGACGGGCGCGGGTGTTCTGGCCGACGCCAAGATGTTCGCTACGCTCGATCCCACGGTTCGCCACATCGTGCTTCCGTCTAAACGCCACGTGCTGGTAAGCGATACGGTCGGATTCATTCGCAATCTGCCGACCACGCTGATCCGGGCGTTTCGCGCGACGCTCGAAGAGGTGGTCGAAGCCGAGCTGCTGCTGCACGTGGTGGACGCGAGCTCGCCCGCCGCGGAAGAGCAGACCGCGCACGTGTTGGCCACGCTCAATGAAATCGGTGCAGGAGAGACACCGCAGATCCTGGTGTTGAACAAGATCGACCTGGTTCCTGGGGAGCCGGACACGTCGGCTCTGGCGCGGCGCATTCTGAGCGATCCAGAGAAGCTGCCGGCGGGCGCCGTAGCGATCTCGGCCGCAACCGGACAAGGATTTGAAGATCTGCTGCAGAAGATCGACCAAACTCTATCCTCGGATCCCTTGGAAGAGTGCGCGTTCCGTTTCCCTCTGGGCGAAGGCGGTCCGCTGCATCTGCTGCATGAGAACGCCCGCGTCATGGCTACCCGTTACGACAACGAATACTGTTACGTGGAAGCGGTTGCCCCGGCCTCGATCCGGCGGCGGCTGAGAGATTTCGCCGTCGCCAAGCGGTAGGCGGGCAGCCAGTGTATGATCTTAGCATCGGATGAATCTGCCGAATTTATTGACCTTGCTGCGGATCTTTTTCGTTCCGCTGCTGGTGGCCGCGTTGCTAGGCCAGGACCTTGGCGTCAATTGGGCGCGCTTGGTTCCGGTTTCGCGCGAGCTATTCGCCCTGGGGATTTTTCTCTTCGCGGCGGCAACCGATCTGATCGATGGTTACTTCGCTCGACGCTGGAAACAGGTAACTACTGTAGGCACGCTACTCGACCCCATCGCCGATAAGCTGCTGATTTCGGCTGCTCTAATCTCTTTGGTCGAGATCCAACGCGTTCCGGCCTGGATGGTGATTCTCATCATCGGGCGGGAATTTGCGGTGACGGGACTCCGGTCCATCGCCGCAGCCTCGGGCTATACGATCCAAGCCAGCGATCTGGGAAAAACCAAGATGGTGACGCAGGTCGCAGCCATCGGCCTGGTGATTGGCGGTATCCGATGGCCGCAACTGGTGGAGTACGGACAGTTTGCGATGTGGGCTGTCGTGGTCTTCGGCTTCGCTTCCGCGGTTGGTTATTTCGCGAAGTTCTGGCGCAAAGTGGATGAAGGCGTCAAAGTTCGCCGGCGGCGGGAGCTGATGCGGCTGGAACGGCAGAAGAAACGGGCCGCTGCCAGTGCCATGGCTCAAAGCGGAGCATCTGCGGGAAATTGATTTTCTAGACCACGGCTTTAGCTCGGCAGGTAGCGGAGCAGAGTGGAGTAGAAGGATTTCACAAAGTCGGAAGCTGTAGCCTCAGCTGTCGCTTCGTCACCTTTACCAATTGGGACGATAACGCGGACCAGCGCCGTATCGGTACGATTCAAACGAATCGCGTCGCGCATTACCCAGAATTTGGCCTTGAACTCGTCAGCGACCACTCGGTCGCGCGACTGATACCAATACAGCACCATGTCCTTCTCGCTGCCCGAGGCAACTACATACCGGTTCACCGAAATAGGCGTGCCTCGGCCGACGTCGATCGGAATCTCACCCGAAGATATCTTCACCCATCCGGAACCCGGCAGACAGTTCTTGGGAGAATGGGGCGCCTTGCCGGTGCGTTGCGTGCGGAAGCCTGCTACAAACAGAAACGCAGTTTGTCCGGAGGTCTTACAATCGCCGGTGGCGGTGTTGCAATACCCGCGGTTCAGAATATCATCCGCTTTGAGAACATCCAGGACTTCCTGCTCAATCACGCCGGTTTGGACGAGCGTCCAGGTTCCCAGCGTGGTAGGCATGCCTTCCAGCGGACGGCTGGGCGGGATGAATTCCGGACGTACCGCGCTGTACAAGAATGCAGTTTGCAGAATCAAGAGCGCCGTGACGATCCGCGCGGCCGGGGATTTCAGAAATCTAAGCAAGACTTTGCTCCTTGGGCGCAATCGTTTCCTTGTGCACGCGGCGGTAAACGAAGTTGATGATCAAGTGCACCGCAACCATCATGACGAGCGCCACCACAAAAATGACCCAACCCTCCGCCTCGTGAAAGAAGCCCTGCGCCAGGCTGGGATCGATTTCACTGAAGAGACCAGTAAGGGTGACGCGAGCCGAGTTCGCTATGATCGCGATGGGAATAGTGGCAATCAGCAGCACCCAGCGCATCCAGACCTTACGGTCGAAAAAGTAGGCGTATACCAGAGACAGGAATGAAAGTGACAGTAAACTGCGAATGCCGCTGCAAGCTTCGGCGACGGAGAGTTTCTGGCTCGCCAGTTCCAAAATGTTGCCATCGCGAACTACGGGAACATTCAATACTTCCAAGGACTTTTCCGCCACCGCGCTGGCGAACAATTGCAGCGGAAAGGTGATCTGGTTATAGATCACGGCCGGCATCGGGATCATAAAGGGCAGCAGCAGCAAGGGGAATAGCAGCTCCCTCACCATTACCGTCCCGCCCAGAACCAGTAGCAGCCCCAGAAGCGACATCAGAAATGCCGTCCGCTGCAAAAACAATTCCGCGCCCAGCATCCCAAAGTAAGCTTGTGCTGCGGCCCATACGAGAAGGCCGATGCCCCACCAGGCTGGTTTCCATTCGATGCGCAGCAGCGCCTCGCGACGGGTCCATGCGATGTACCCGGCGACTAAGGGCACGAAGAAACCATGACTGACGTCGTCATCGTTGGCCCACTGGTTAACCAGCTTGACCAAAATCGGGAAATACGCAGCGAGGAGGAGAATACCGAACCAGGCGATGGCCACCCAGGAAATCGTCCGGACCTTCGGAGGGGCTTGCTCGGGTAGTTTATCCGCTAATGTAGCCATGACCAGCGCCACATCCAGCATACCTCGCGACGGACGGTGAGAAATCTCCCAGTAGGCCCAGTACGGGCGCCTTGAGGCACAGGACTAAGACTTTTCGGATGTTCCTAGTGAACGGACGAGGGAGGAATTTCGCCTTCGGCCTTGAGGCGAGTCAGAGTGCGGGTCACCAGGCGGCGCGGGTCCAGCAGATGCTGCGGACGGAAGCTGCGTTGGGACCAGCGGCAGCCGTCATTGAATTCGACACCCAGAAAATAGCCGATCTCGCGGAATACACAGTATTTAACCTTTCCGGTGAGCTCGCCTCCCGGATACGAAATGTGGATTGGCGTGCCGAGCGGAATCGGACGATCTACCTGCAAACAGGCTCCCGAGAGGGAGATGTCTTCCAGATTTGCGACGCCGTGGCGGGTACGGCCATTCTGGTCCTTCCAGTCAACGTCGACCAGATCCGCACAAAGCATTCGGGGTTCAACACGGCGATCCAACATAATCTACTGGTTTTATCGGACAACAACCGGCGGTCAATTAGCGCTGGGACCGGGAAAATCGCCCTAACACGGTGTAAGGCGACTCCCTAGCCTTAAAGACGATTGGTACCATGTCTGGACAGGATTCCGCAAATGAGGGGTGTTCTGGCAGAGGAGGCGTGGGGCCTAAACGGCAGGCTGGGCTTCCAGGGTGCAGCCTGGATCCGGGCCGTCCCGATCTACCTATTTTCATGATCTCAGTAGGGCTGGCGAGGAGAACTGAAAGAGCATGAACGGGATGGCTCTGCCCGATCGGCAAGGAATACTGCTCCGCGTAGGGCTCTACATCCTCTTCGCATTTCTAGGTTTGCTGATTTTTCCGGCGATCATGCAGCCGCTGGCAGGAATCGTCCTAACCTCGACGCTTTCGAGCTTCGCTGCGGCGGTGGTCGCCAACGCGGTGGTGGTCCGTATCTATGAGCGAGGTCGCCTCGCAGACGTCGGCCTGGCCTGGAGCTTAGCTTCCGGACGTGAGTTTCTGACCGGCACCGGCTTGGCCGCGGTCGCCGCGATGGTTGTGATTCTGGTTCCGCTGGGTTTGAAAATGGCGAACTTCCAGAGGGAGAAAATCGCGGTAGAGCACCCTTGGGCGGCGTTCGCCTTTGGCTGCGGATCGCTGCTCTTTGGCGTGATGGGGGAGGAACTGCTCTTCCGGGGGTACGCGTTTCAATTGCTGATCCGCGCTTTGGGGCCGTTCGCGACCATCCTCCCGACCAGTTTGCTGTTCGGATTGATGCACTCCATGAATCCAGGTGTCTCGATCCTGGGAATTATCAACACGGTGGCGTTTGGAATCCTGTTCGGGTACGCTGTGTGGCGAACCGGAGCGCTCTGGTTGTCGATCGGCTTGCACTTCGGATGGAATGTGGCTCTTCCCCTGCTTGGCAGCAATCTAAGCGGGTTTACAATGGGGGTGACCGGATACACCCTGAAGTGGAACCTGGGTGTATTCTGGAGCGGCGGCGACTATGGAGTGGAAGGTAGCGTGCTAACGACGGTAGTCGTGGTGGCACTCTTTTTCGTTCTCCAAAAACTGATTCCGCCGGCGGACGTGACGGAGAGTTGATATGTCTGTTTCCCGCATATCTCCGCGAGTGTTAGCGGCATTCCTGGCCGTAACAAGTCTGCACGGTGATACCAAGAAGCTCAGTCTGGATCAGCGCATCGAGCTGGTACGCGGTCTGTCCGCAGAATTCGCCACCGCCAAGATCATGCTGCCTCGCTCGCGCAAAGCCTTGGCTTTCGAGGAGAACGGAACCTGGGATAAAAAGACCTGGGAGAGCGCTGTCCGCAAAGATGGTCCGGCTGCGCGCGCGGGCGATATGGTCCAGGTCACCAAGGTCGACGTCGACGATGACGCCATCACGCTCCAGTTGAACGACGGGATGAAGAAGAAAGGCTCGTGGCGCGACAAGGTGCAGATCAGCGTGGGCGGAGCAACCACCGGTCCCTCGAATCCGCAGGCCTCGAATCAGCCCAACAACGGCACCGCTATCGTTCTCAAGTTCAAGGACTCTATCGGCGACATTACGTCGGCACAAGTTAAGAAAATACTCGCGCCAGTTCTGGATTTCGACAAACACAGCTCGTCTGAGAACTTCATCGACACACTACCTCCGGAAACCCAAGCGGCCATCAAAGAAAAGAAAGCGATCGAAGGGATGGACCAGGAGGCCGTCATCCTGGCGCTGGGTCGGCCCTTGCGCAAGACTCGCGAGACCAAGGATGACGTCGAACAGGAAACCTGGCAATACGGCGAGCCTCCGGGTCGAGTGATCTTCGTGACATTCGGTGGCTCGAAAGTCATCAAAGTGCGCGACACTTACGCCAATATGGGCGGCAGCGTTGCGCAAATCCCTACGCCCGATCGATAGACCGTTCGGCTTATGGCCGCTGGATCAGCTCAATGCGGTTACCGGCCGGATCGATCGCGAACCCGAGGATGGTGCCGGTATTTCCGAACGGGCTTGGATCGCGGGTCATCGTTCCGCCGGCGGCCTTGATGGCGGCGACGGTAGCCGCCATGTCCTTCACGGAAAAGATCACGTGGGTTGTGGAGTCTTTCACGTCGTCCGAATCGCGGTGAAAGAGAATCATCCGCGGGTTCTTATTTGCCTTGGCGGCTTCGACCGTGGCGCCGAAGTTCACGAAGACCTCAATGCCGCTAGGGTTTACGACGCGACTGACCTCCTGCATACCAAACACCGCCTGGTAAAACTTCGCCAGAGCGAGGGTGTCTTTCGCCTCAATGCGCACCGAGTCGAGGGACGCCTGAGCATGCACGGCGCCCGCGACCAGTAGCGCCGCGGAGATAGCCATCACAGTTGTATAAAGTCTCTTCATCAAACCCTCCAGTGGCAACTCTCATTAAATGATAGATCGCACGAGCCGCTAGCGGGCTCCTGTTCTAAATATCTTTGCTAAGA
>Ga0134122_10003412_pt1 | contig 11797 bp, 12 predicted proteins | sample KB302_FD_96461 | JGI IMG/M metagenome (GOLD analysis project Ga0134122, IMG submission 96461) | Terrestrial soil microbial communities without Nitrogen fertilizer from Kellogg Biological Station, Michigan, USA - KB3-0-2 | ecosystem: Environmental > Terrestrial > Soil > Unclassified ...
GCCGTACTGGTGTCCGATTCTCCGGGCGTCGCGCGACGTGATGTCGAGGGCGAAGACGCTCTCTTCCGGCGGCCATGAGGCGTCGGCGTTGCGTCCCTCGCCGCGCAGGCACCGGCAGCCAGCCGCCGTGAGCTGCGAAATCAACTCCACCTGCCGGCGGTCGTTCTCCTGGCGCGACAGCGGCCTCGACGCGGGGTTCCATGCGGTCATGAACGCCCAGCGCTGCGATCGATACCGCGACAGCAGCGCGTCGAGCGTCGCACTGCCGCCGCCGATGCGAAAGCACACCGGTCGGCGGCCTCCGCCGTCGACGCAGTAGTTGGTTTGCTCGTAGGCCCGCCACTTCTGCAGCTCCGAGCGCGCTTTCAGATGGACGTGTCGGAGGGCGAGGCAATCGTGCTGGTTGTACTCGAGCAGCGCGTGCCAGTCGCGCTTCGTCTGGCGCGTCACCCGCCGGTAGCGCGGCTGCGCCGCGAGCTGTTTGAGGAGGTGGCGGATCCACTTCGCCGGCGTGGCGCCGCGCAGTTTCGCGGCACCGGCATATCCCGCGAGCTTCGCATACCGATCCAGCGTGTGCTTTGGATCGAAGCGGTTCTCGCGCACGATGCGATAGCCGGGATGCACTTTCGTCCGCCACCGGCGGGCTTCTTCGCGCGCGTTGAAGTATCGCGCCGCCCAGAGCGCCGTCAGCGCCGGATCGACCGACGAGCGTACGACGAGGTCGCGATCGAACAGGCTCCAGCCGACAATCGGCAGGTCGAGATCGACAATCCGTGCCACCGCAGCCTCGAGCGTCGCATAACGCACGTGCTGCCGCGCCACGACCGCCGGTCGAAGCCGCTCGTCGACGACGACCTGTTCGAAGGATTCCGTGTTTCCCCGATCGACGAGGATCCCGATCAGCGCGGGATGTAACGGGCTCTTCAACGCCTCGAAGTCGATATAAGCAGCGTTCATCAGGTACCCGTAAGCGGGCCGATCCACTCGCACACGTATCGCCGTTGCGCCTCCGTTTCCGGTGAGCGCCTGGCGCCGTCGGACGTGGGTTTCCGCAGCTCGGCGATCCGCTCCAGCGCCTCCGGACCTGTCTTCCCTTGCTCGACGAGCCAGCAGCCGATCATCGTCCCCGTCCGTCCCACGCCGCCCCAGCAGTGAACGTAGACGGGACGTCCTGCTGCGATCTCGTCTCGGATCGCCGAGAGGACACGCTTCGTCAGCGTCTCGTCGTGTGGGATGCCGAGATCGCGGATGCCGAAGCGGAGATGCCTGGTCTCGATGCCGCGCTCCTGCGACAGCTCGCCGAGGACGCGATCGTAGTCGGTGAGGCCGTCCCTGCGTTCCGTCAGATCGACGAACGTGCGGATGCCGGCGTTGAGAAACTTCGTCAGCTTCACGCGCGTGCCGGCTTCGTCGGACGTCGCTGGATATTCGCCGGCCAGGAGCACACCTTCCACCAGCCAGTAGGAGTCCGGGATCGGCGTTTTGCGGATCGTTGTCATCAGCGAATCAGGATCGTCCGCGGTGCAGCCGCGCGGCGAAGCTCTCGAGCAGGTTCAGTTTCGCGAGCCGCGTACGCCACTCCGCGGGAATGCCTTCGACACCATAGTATGCGCCCGCCAGCTGATCGTAGACCGCGCCGGTCGTATCCGCATCGTCTCCGAGATTGACTGCGAGCAATGCGCCATCACGAAACGAGGTGCTCTTCGCGAACGCCCACAGCGCGGCCTCGAGCGATTCGACGACGTGGCCGGTGCCGCAGATGGCGGGCGGCTCGCGGCGACGAAACGAGCCGGACGCGACCGCGTGAACCTTCGGCGTGAGTGGTTGCGCGTCCCACAGGCCTGCCACCGGCGTGAAGAGTGGCGAGAGCAGTTCGCCTTTCGATCGGCCCTGCGGCGCGCCGATGACGAGGGCGGCGAGATATCGACAGCCGTCCACCGCTTCCGGCGCGCCGTGCGTCGTCCGCGAGCTGTCCGCCGCCAGGGCGATCGCGTGCGCGGGATCGCTCGCGAAGAACAGTGCACCGGCGCCAGACGCATGATCGATGCGTTGCCGGCGGACAGCGGATCGGTGCTCCCCGACCACGCCTCGCTCGTGCGCTCGAATCGCGCCAGCGCCTTCAGGACGGCGCCGCCGACGTCGAAGCAGCGTCCGTTGCTGCTGTTGTGCCCTTCCCGCTTCCAGCGCAGTGCCCCCGGTCCAGCTGTAGACGCGGTCGTTGCCGGCGACGGCTGCCGGCGCTGATCGAATCTGCCGCGAGGCAATGACCGGGCCGGTCCGGGGGTCAGGTCTGCAAACAGGCACTTCGGAGTGCCAGACCGGCACGCGGGATTCGGGGTCAGGTCTGTAAAACGGCAGTTCGTGGTGCCAGATCGGCAGAGAATGCGTCACTGGCCGCGCATCATTCTTGGGGAAATCGTCGATCTGGCACCGTCAATGGTCATTTTGCAGACCTGACCCCAAGCGCGGTTCGCGGCGGTTCGGGGTCAGGTCTGCAAACCGGCAGTTCGTGGTGCCAGATCGACAGAAAATGCGTCACTGGCCGCGCGTCGTTCTTGCAGAAATGATGGATCTGGCACCTCCAACGGCCGTTTTGCAGACCTGACCCCTAAGCGCGGGCCCCTGGCGCACATCTACGGGGACGGTCGTGTCGTTTCTCTTGGCGAGCCGCCGCACGATGAGGTCGCGGAACCGGTTGCTACCGAAGCTGCACCGCTCGAACTGCGGCAGGGCGCGCGCGCGCCGGGCAATTCCGCGAGCGTCGTCTCGATCGTCTTGACGTCTTCCCCGCCCCAGTGAATGCGCGGCATGACCAACTCTACTGGCATCTCCGCAACTCCCAGAGTGTGCGCCACTTAACGGCACCATTTTTCTTCCTGGCGAATTAGTCGATCGTCCCCGGGAAGGTTCGTCGTGGATGTAGAGGCGCGGCAGCGGCGGGTCAGTGGACCCGCACGACGGCGCCGGCAAGGAGAAGTGCATATGCAGGCCATCGTGCAGGACACGCCGTTCGTCGCGACCCTTCGCCCGGCTCGGACGCGTTCGGCGTCAGCGCTCTGGAGCGGACGGTTCCTGAGCGGGTTCGCCGCTCTGTTTCTCATCGTCGACGGCATCGGCAAGCTGCTGCGGCTGTCGCCGTACGTGAACGGAACCGCGGACCTGGGCTATCCGCCGGATCTCGTCGTCACGCTCGGCGTCATCGAGCTCTCGTGCGTGCTCGTCTACCTGGTGCCGCGGACCGCGCCGCTGGGCGTAGTGCTGCTGACGGGGTATCTTGGCGGAGCCGTCGCCACGCACGTGCGGCACGTGGATCCGCTCTTCACGCACGTGCTCGCGCCAATCTATTTCGCCGCGATGCTGTGGGGCGGACTGGCGCTGCGCGACGCGCGACTGCGTGCGTTCGCGCGCGGGATTGTAGAGGGCGATGGTGCCGAAGGAACGGTGATGACGACGAAGGTCAGATCCAAGGATGGGACGATGATCGCGTACGAGAAATCGGGCAGCGGCCCGGCCGTCATCCTTGTCGATGGCGCGTTCTGCAGCCGCGCCTTTGGTCCGTCGCAACGGCTCGCGAAGGCGCTCGCGCCGCGGTTCACGGTCTATGCCTATGACCGCCGCGGTCGCAATCAGAGCGACGACGCGCCGTCCTACGCCCCGGAGCGCGAGATCGAGGACATCGCGGCCTTGATCAAGGAGGCGGGCGGGTCGTCGGCGCTCGTCGGGCTGTCGTCCGGCGCAGCGCTGTCGCTCGAAGCCGCGGCGGCCGGCTTGCCGATCAAAGCCGTGGTCGCTTACGAGCCGCCGTACGTGGACGAGGCCGGCGATCGCCACGGCGCAGCGCACGAGGCGCAACTGAAGCAACTGCTCGGGGAAGGCAATCGCGGCGGCGCCGTGAAGTACTTCATGAAGGATATGGTCGGCGTTCCGTCATTCGTGCTCTTGATCATGCCGCTGCTTCCGTGGATCTGGCGCAAGCTGGTCGCCGTCGCGCATACGTTGCCGTACGACGCCGGCGTCATGCGCGAGTTCAAGGTCCCGCGCTCCCGTTTCGCTTCGGTGAAGGTTCCGTCATTGGTGATGTACGGGTCGAAGACCGACGCGCGGCTGAAGGATGCGGCGAAGATCGTCGCTGGTGCCATCCCCGGCGCGCAGCACCGCGAGCTGCCCGGCCAGACGCACAACGTCAACCCCAATGTCCTGGCGCAGGCCGCGACGGAGTTTCTGCGATAGCGCAGCGAGTCACCCATGCGATACATCATCATGCACAAGACCAATCCCCACTGGGAATCGGGAGCCATTCCCAGCAAGGAATTGATCGCGCGCGTCGGCGCGCTGATTGGGGAGATGGCGAAGTCACGGGTCTTCGTCGCCGGCGAAGGCCTGCGCGCCAGCTCTGAGGGTGTGCGCCTCCGCTTCTCCGGCGGCGCGCGCACGATCACGAAGGGTCCGTTCCGTGGCGAAAACGAGCTGCCCGCCGGATTCGCCATCCTGCGCACCGGGTCGCTCGACGAAGCCGTCGAGTGGGCCACGCGCCAGGCCGCGACTCTCGGCGACGTCGAGATGGACATCCGTCCCATCAACGAGCCGTGGGACGTCGGCATCTGCGAGGCGCCATCCGACCTCACGAAACGGCGCTGGATGGTGCTGCGGAAAGCGACGGCGGCGACCGAGTCTGGCGAATCCCCCTCAGCTTCGCAGCGCGCGACCATGTCGCGCCTTGTCGACGAGTCCACGCGCTCTGGCGTGCACGTGGCCTCGGAGTCACTGCGTCCCAGCGCGCGCGGCCGGCGCTACAAGAACTCGGCGGACGGACGCCGCGTCATCGACGGCCCATTCACCGAGACGAAGGAGCTCATCGCCGGCTACTGCATCGTCAATGCGGAATCGCTCGAGGAGGCGTGCCGCTGGGCGGAGAAATACATCGACGTCGTCGAAACCGACGAGGTCGACGTACGCGAGCTGGAATGACGTCTCTTCTCACACCGTGACGATGGTCGCGCCTGGATTCTCAGGATCGAGACGAAACGCGCGCACCGCTGTCATCCCTTGCAGCCGCTTGTGCACGGCAGCCTTGATACGTCCACCGCTGCGGCCGTGAATGATATGTACCTCTGCCACACCGTCGAGGATGGCGTCGTTCAGGAAGTCGTCAACCAGGTCGATGCTCTCGGCGACCGTCTTGCCGTGCAAGTCCAGCGAGCGCGATGCCGCGGCGGCGCGCGTGCTGCCAGTCGCGGCGCGCGGTCGGGGGCTGCCTCCGCGGCGATTCTTCTTGCCCTTCGCCGGTTCAGGCGCCGCACGCTCGAGTTGATTGCCGGCAATGACCAGCGTCCGGCCCTTGATTTCGACGAGATACCGTCGGCCGTTGCGCACTTCTCGGATCACGCCGGTCCCGAGCCGCGCCACGTGCACGCGATCACCGCCGACAAAGTCCTTCATCGGTCTTCAATCTCAGAGCTTACCTTGCGCGCCGCGTCCCGCTCCGGGTGTTAGAGTGTGCGCGAGGTGACCGATGGCTGTCTTCGTCCAGCGCAACATGGGCCTGCTCGTTCTGGCGATTTGGTTGATTCTGTACGGACTGTCGGGGCTGGTGAGCCTCGGTCTGCCGGCGCCGCTGCTCGGCATTCTGGCGCTGATTGCCGGCGTGCTCATCCTCGCCGGGCGCTGACGCCATGCGACGACTCGTCGCGGCCGGCCTTGTCGCCATCGCGTCGACATCGGTCGTCGAGCAGGCGGCCACCTCGCAGACGCCGTCCGCGCAGGCGCGGCTCGATGCGGTTGTCGAGCAGATGATCAGCCGTGGCGCTCGCGGCGCGGGCGCGGCGGCTCCAGGTGCCGCGGTGCTGCTGGCGGACCTGCGGGCGATCGACCCGGCGTCGCTGTCCCCGTCGAGCGCCATCGATCGACGCTTTGCCGAGTCCATCCTGGTCGGGCGGCAGCTCACGGCCGAGCGCCGCGACGGCCCGATGGGAGAGGCGGCCTACACGCGCATGCTGCGCGAGCAGTATCTGCTCCCCTACGACGCCGCCAGCCTGTGGTCCTACTCGCAGTCGGAGTTCGACCGCACCGTCGCGCAGCTCGAGGCGCTGGCGAAGCGGATCGACGGCAAGAAGTCGTGGCAGCAGATCGCGAACGAGGTCAAGGCGGACCATCCGGACGGGGCGAAGATGATCGAGGCGCATCAGCAGGTCGTCGATCGCGCCCGCGCGCATATCGTCTCGAAGGACCTGATGCCGCTCCCCTGGCCGGAGCGCTGCACCGTCGTCCCGCGCAAGCCCGGTCCCGGCAACAATCCGTACTACGGCAGCTTCTCCGGCGCGACCTCGAGGCCGCCCGCCGCCGACGGGACTCTACTTGGCGAATGGCAGATCAACCCGTTCGGCCCGTCCTGGGACGAAGCCAAACAGCGTGACTACCTGCTCGAGCACGATTGGGGCGTCATCCTCGTCACCGCACCGCACGAGACCTACGGCGGCCATCACGTGCAGATCATGTATCAGATGCACAACCCGTCTGCCCTCCGCCGCGCGATGAGTACGCCGATGTTCAGCGAAGGATGGGGTCTCTACAACGAGCAGCTGTTCCAGGAGACCGGCTTCTTCCCCGATGAACGCATCCACCTCCGCCAGCTGCAGCTCCGCCTGTGGCGCAACGCCCGCGTCATCTACGACGTCGGACTCCAGACCGGCCGCATGACCCGCGACCAGGCGATCGCGCTCATGGTGGACCGGGTCGGCTTCCTGCGCTGGGCGGCGGAGGCCGAAGTCGATTCCGCGCTCGCACGTCCCGGCTACTTCATCGGCTACTTCATGGGCATGTCCGAGATCCTGAAGATGCGCGACGAGTACCGCGCGCACATGGGCGAGCGCTTCACGCTGCGCGACTTCCATCAGCGCCTGCTGGAGATCGGCAGCATGCCGCCCGCACTGGTGCGCGAATCGCTGCTGGCGCGGTGAACGGCAAACGTCTAGTCGAGCGTCCTCGGCCTGAACGTCTCAATCGTCCCTGACGCCTGGGGCTCGGGACCACCCGGCCCCGGCAGGAGCTCGGCGAACTCGAGATCCTTCCTGCCCAGCAGGTAGGTGTGCCCTTCCCAGATGTGGTCACGAATCGTCTCGAGCGTGCGCACCCTGTTCGCGACGGCGATCACGTCAGGGTGTTCATTCCATCGCGGGCCGGCCGCCAGCCGCAGGCGTTCGAGCGTGGCGGTGTGCTCGTCGATCCTGGCGTCCAGCGCGAGGATGATTTCCTCCCCCTCCATCGCCAGTTTCCGGCCCTTGATCAGCCCTTCTCGCTTGCGCCCGAGGATCGGGCCGTCCAGTCCCACGTGAGTCGTGTCACGACGCATGCTCCACCTCCTCCTGTTGCGCGACTTTGCGTTCGTATTCCTCCTCCTCGACGACCGCCGGCGTCTCGGGCAGGGTCTCTCCGAACGCGACATCAGCCGCGCCGAGACGATAGACCTCGCCTCCCTCGATGTGATCGCGGATGTATTCGAGCACTGTGGCGCGCCCGGCATGCTGCACCTGCTCGAACTCGCACATGTCCTCCGACAGCGTGGAGCCGCATTCGTCGTTCGGATCTGGTTGTCGTTTCGCTTCGCGCTCGTAGTAGGCCACGAGACTCCGATGGCGCGCGACTCTCTCTTGCAGCCGCCCCCGAAGTTCTTCTCCCGTCATCGTCAACTTCAGGCCATCGATCATCATCACCTCCCGTCGCAGACGACGATGCCATCGTCCGGTGGCGTTGTGAAGACCGAAAGATTTGCAATGCGGTGGTGACTGTACGTACGCAGTTCCTGTGCGCGGCCGAGATGAAGGGGACCGCTGGAGACCTATCGGACGAGCTCGCGGCGGACGGCTGGCGCAGCGTACGCTGGGATGGTGCCGTTGCTGCTCGTGCCCGTGATCGTCGTTGCGCTGATTGCGCTCGTTCCGTTTTCGCTGGTGCAGCGGTACCGGATGGGCACGTCACGACAGCGCGCGCGTGGCTGGCTCGCATCGATCAATCTGGTCGGCCTCTCGCTGTCGGCGATCGTCTTTCTGGTGAGCGCCGCGGTGACGAGCGTGTGGGTCCCGCGAGCGTTGAGCTACACGCTGGCCGGCTTCGCGTCGGGATGCGCCCTTGGAATCGTCGGTCTCTGGCTCACGCGCTGGGAGCCGGCGCCGGGATCGCTGCACTACACGCCGAACCGCGCGCTCGTCCTCGCGATCACGCTCGTCGTGACGGCGCGTCTGATCTACGGCTTCTGGCGCGGCGTGCACACGTGGCGCGTCGGGGTGGACGGCGCGTCATGGTTCGGCGCCGCGGGCATCCCGGGTTCGATGGCCGCGGGCGCGGTGGTTCTCGGCTACTACCTCGCGTACTGGATCGGTGTGCGCCGGAGGCTCAGGCGGCAGATGGCAGCGCCGGTCCCGCGGCGGTCACGCTTCCTCTGAGGCTGTCGATCGAAAGATGAGCCGTTCTGGCGGCCGTTTTCGCCTTCGACGATAGAGGTTGCGATGACAATATCGAGAGTTCCGGTGCTCGCGCTCACGTGCTGCTGCCTCGTCGGACCTGCGAGACTCGCCTGTGCACAGACGGACGCCCGTTCATTCGAGGAGATCGGGAGAGAGCTGAGGCGAGGCAAGACCGTCGCCGTCACGAACGACGCGGGGCGCACGGTCAAGGGAAGAATTACGGATCTCTCGCCCGCGTCGCTGACGCTACTCGTCAACGGGATGGAAGAACAGTTCACGGAGGCGAGTGTCCGGCAGATCACCGAACGGCGCCGCAACACTCTCTCGTACGGCGTCTCGGGACTGGTAACCGGCGCGCTCGCCGGAGTGTTCGTAGGGTCGCTGCTGCAACTGGAGTCCGGCTCCAGGGGCCAGGTGCTCGGACTGAGCTTGCTGCTGTTCGGCGGCGCGGGCGCGGGCATCGGATCGGCAATCGGCGCCGCGACCACGCATGAACGCGTGGTCTATCGCGCCCAGGGGACCACGACGATCGCCATCGCGCCGCTGACGTCGCCGCGGGGAATCGGACTGGGAGCACGCGTTCGCTTCTGACGCATCGGCCCCGTTAGCGTTCTACGATCCACATGCCTAACTGGACCGAACAAACGCTCCACGTCGTCGGACCCAAAGTCGAACTCGATTGCTTCATCCGCACCGGCTACACGCGGAAGAGCCGCGAACAGTTCGACAATCTCCTCCACTTCGATCGTCTCTGCCCGCTGAAGCGGGGAGAGCCGAAATCCACTTACACGCACGACAACGGCGTCGTCCTGATCCACTTCCGCACGCGGACGCAGGCGTCGTTCTCGATGATCACGAGCTGGGATTATCCGGCCGAGTTCTACGCGCGGCTGGCGAAGCGCTGGCCGACGCTCTCATTCGCGTGCAGTGTCAACGGCGAGATGGGAGACTTCGGCGGGATGATTGTCTCGATCGAAGGAAAGACGGTGAGTCTCGTCCGCGACTACGACGGCGACTACGTTCGTCGCCAGCACGCGCGACAGATTGCGCGCGCGCTCCGCGACTGGGGAGCCTTCCTGACTCGCGGCCGCGACTATCGCCTCCTCGCCGATGAGCCGTGGAATCACCGGTCGCTTGCGTGTGATGCGCATTTCGACGACGACTTCTGGTTCTACTTCAGCAACCGCGAAGACGTCGCGCGATTCAGGGCTCGCTATAAGTCGAGACTCGTGATGCGTCGGGACGAAGACGGCTGGCGCACGGCGCGCGTACCGCCCACGTCCTGATCCGCAGGCTCAGGCTTCCAGGAATCGCCTGGCGCGCTGAATCCACTCCGGGCCGTCGATGGGAGGGACGGCTTTGGTCTCCAGCCAATGCCGTCCCTTTTTCGCGAGCATTTCCCACTCGGGCTTCAGATGGTTCGCGCGCTGTTCGAGCCAGGCGAGCGCCAGCGCAGTCGCCCACAGCAGCCGAATATCGTCGTCGCTGCCGCCGCGTCCGGCCGCGACCTCTGACTCGAGGTCTTCGAGCTCGCGCCCGATCGCGACAGCGAGTTCTTCCGTCAGCGCCCAGGACCCGGCGGAATGCTGCAGCCGGATCAGGCGGAGCATTGATTCGCGGATGGGGTCCGCGCGCGTGTCAGTCGGAGCCGGCGGTGTGGTTCGCCCGCGGAACAGCCGCTCGAACCCGCGTCCGATGGCAGAGCCGGCGGACTGGCTCGCGCTGAGCGCGCGCGCACGCACGGCGGTGAAGTCCCGCCGCGCCATCGTTTCCTGCGGCGCCAGCAGCGTGTCGGCAAGATCGCTCGTGTCCACCATCGACGCGCGCGCCTCGAATGCCACCATCCGCGCGGGGAGCCGATCCAACCCGCCCCAGCCGACGGGAAGAGCGATCGGAACCCGCCGCAGCTGCATGTCCCCTTCGACGGGCATCTCGCGGCGTTCGACGGCGACGAACGAGGTCTCCCTGGAGATCACACCGTAGCGCGTGCTCAGCGCGACGATCTCCCGGGTGACGGCGGTGTCCTTCCGGTGCGCCTGGCGCGACCCGCGGGTCTTCGTCCACTCAGGGCTCTCCTCCAGTTCGCGGATGCGCGTGCGCGCGGCCAACGTGGCGACCATGCGTCCGGATCGCGCGTCGGTGGCATCGATCGCGACGTCGAACGACACGGGGCCTGAGGCAGCGTTCGCGGACAGCGTCGCGCGGATGGGACGGCTGCCGGAGTGCGGCCCCTTCACGAGGCCATAAAGAAGGAGGCGTCCGCCCGAGAAGATCGGCGGGATCGTCGATGGCGCCTGCGTGACGTCCGTCCCATGCCAGTCGAGGCGGACGTCGGTCAGCGCGGGCGACAGCAGGCGGCCGAACTGGCGTACGACTTTCGCTTCGATGCGTTCGCCCGGATAGATGAACTCGGCGATGCCGCCGCCGGCGCGTGCCAGGCCTTTCACGAGGTGATGGCTCGCGCTGGCGCCGATGCCGAACGTGAAGATGCGCGCCTCGTTCGCGTGTTCCCTCGCGAGCGCCAGCACCGCGTCGGTGTTCGAGACTTCGCCGTCCGTCAGGATGACGACCTGTCGCGGCAGTCCCGCGTGCCGTGGCTGCTCGAGGACGGCCTTCAGTGCAGGGAGGATCTCCGTGCCGCCGAGGTCGGCGTCGAGTCCGGCAACGTGCTCGCTCGCCTCGGCGAGGCTCCGCTCGTCGTAGGCGCGCGGCTCTTTGAATAAGGAGTCGAACTTCGATCCGAATCCGACGATGTTGAAGAAGCAGCCGGGGACCATGGAGCGGAGGCACAGCTGCAGCGCGTTGCGAACTTCGGCGATCGACTGTCCGCCCATCGAACCTGAGCGATCGACGAGAAACACGATCTCGCCTGGCGTCGACGTGTCGCGGAAGGTTGGCGCGAATGCGACAGCGACCGCCTCCGCCCCATCGTCGTCTCGCTCGATCCATCCTCGCGGCGTGTCGAGGCCTGCGGCTTCCACCGACAGCACGAAATCGCGGTCGAGCGCGGCGTCCCGCTGAGACAAGGTGACTGTCGCATTGTTGCTGCCCACCGAAACCGACACCGGGTGCGACGTCGACTCGATCTTTCCGATCGCGCCTGTCATCGTCACGCGGACCGTGAGGTCGAGCCCATACGGCACCCGCCACGCGACGGGCGGATTCAGCGTCTCTGAGTCGGGCCGTCCGACGCCGACGCGATCTTCCGCCGGCGCGTATCGCGGCGACACCGTCGTCGGGATCGCGAATCTGACCGCGCCGGCATCGATCGAGAGCTCCGTCACATAGGTCAGCTTTAGCAGGACTTCTTTGCCTGGCGGCAGGTTTCCCACGCTCGC
>Ga0134122_10003415_pt1 | contig 11792 bp, 12 predicted proteins | sample KB302_FD_96461 | JGI IMG/M metagenome (GOLD analysis project Ga0134122, IMG submission 96461) | Terrestrial soil microbial communities without Nitrogen fertilizer from Kellogg Biological Station, Michigan, USA - KB3-0-2 | ecosystem: Environmental > Terrestrial > Soil > Unclassified ...
CGCGAGATCATCGATTTCCTGAAGGATCCGCAGAAGTTCCAGAAGCTCGGCGGCAAGATCCCCAAGGGCGTGCTCCTCGTGGGACCTCCCGGCACCGGCAAGACGCTCCTGGCCAAGGCCATCGCCGGCGAGGCCAACGTGCCCTTCTTCTCGATCTCGGGCTCGGACTTCGTCGAGATGTTCGTCGGCGTCGGCGCCTCGCGCGTGCGTGACCTCTTCGAACAGGGCAAGAAGCACGCGCCCTGCATCATCTTCATGGACGAGATCGACGCGGTCGGCCGTCACCGCGGCGCCGGCCTGGGCGGCGGTCACGACGAGCGTGAGCAGACGCTGAACCAGCTGCTGGTCGAGATGGACGGCTTCGAGACCAATGAAGGCGTCATCCTGATCGCGGCCACGAACCGTCCCGACGTTCTGGATCCCGCGCTTCTGCGCCCCGGCCGCTTCGACCGCCAGGTCGTGGTGCCTCGCCCCGACGTGAAGGGCCGCGAGGAAATTCTGCGCGTGCACGCCCGCCGCATCCCGCTGGCGCCCAACGTCGATCTCAAGGTTCTCGCGCGCGGCACGCCGGGCTTCTCGGGCGCGGACCTCGCCAACCTCGTCAACGAGGCGGCGCTGCTGGCCGCGCGGCAGAACAAGAAGCTCGTCGAGATGCTGGACTTCGAGAACGCCAAGGACAAGGTCCTCATGGGCGTCGAGCGGCGCTCGATGATCATCAGCGACACCGAGAAGCGGACGATCGCCTACCACGAGGCCGGCCACGCGCTGGTGGCGGACTTCCTGCCGGGGGCCGACCCGCTGCACAAGGTGACGATCATCCCGCGCGGCCGTGCGCTGGGCCTCACCATGCAGCTGCCGATGGACGACAAGTACAACTACTCGCGCGAGTACCTGATCAACCGCATCACGATCCTGCTCGGCGGCCGCTCGGCCGAGGAGATCGTGCTCAAGCAGCAGACGACCGGCGCCGGCGACGACCTCGAGAAGGCGACCGAGATGGCCCGCAAGATGGTGTGCGAGTGGGGCATGTCGGACGTGCTCGGGCCGCTGACCTTCGGCAAGAACGAGGAGCACATCTTCCTCGGGCGCGAGGTGGCGCGGGCCAAGGACTACAGCGAGGAGACCGCGCTCGCCATCGACGGTGAGATCAAGCGCATCGTCGTGGACTGCGCGACGCGGGCCCGCCAGATCCTCGAGGAGAACATCGAAAAGCTCCACGCCCTGGCGCGGGCCCTCCTGGAGCGCGAGTCGCTCGACTCCGAGGAGATCGCGCGGATCCTCCGCGCGCAGCCGTTCCAGGAAGCGCCCGCGACCGCCTAGAACGCAACCCCCGGCGCCGCCGAGGGGTGTGAGTCATGTCGCGTGAGCATGTCGCCGATCTCGCGGGCGTCTCGGTGGGCCGCACCCGCCCCGTGGCCATCATGGGCGTGATCAACGTGAGCCCGGAGTCCTTTCACGCCGGTTCCGTCCGCCGCGACGCGGATGTCCTCGCCACGGCGCTCGCCATGGTCGAGGCCGGCGCCGCGCTCATCGACGTCGGGGCGCGCTCGACCGCGCCGTACCTCGCGACCGAGATCACCCCTGCCGAAGAAGCCGCGCGACTCGGGCGCGCCATCGAGCGGCTCGCCGCCAAGCTTCCGGTGCCGATGTCCGCCGATACCTGTCGGCCGGAGCCTGCGCGCGTGGCGCTCGAAGCCGGGGCGCGCGTGATCAACGACGTCTCCACGCTGCGTGATCCTGCCGTCGCACGCCTCGTCGCTCAGCACTCTGCGTCGCTCGTTCTCATGGCCGCTGCGCCGGTCGGCGCCGGGCGGCGCGCCGGGGGGCGGGGGAGCCGGCGACCACAAGGCCGGGGGCCCGCCCCGGTGGTCGCGATCAGGAAGATCTTGGCGGAGGGGCTGCGACGCGCTCGGGCGGCGGGGATTCCGGAGCGGCGGATCGTGGTTGATCCGGGCATCGGCTTTTTCCGGGACGTGGACGTGCCGTGGCACGAGTGGGATGCGCGCGTGCTCGTCGGGCTGGGCTCGCTGCGCGCGCTGGCGAGGCCGATCTGTGTGGGGGTGTCCCGGAAGTCGTTCATCGGGGCGATTCTGGAAAGACCGGATACGGCCGACCGGCTGGCGGGGTCGCTGGCGGCGACGGCGATCGCGGTGGTCAATGGAGCGGCGGTGATCCGGACGCACGACGTGGCGGAGACGCGGGACGCGGTGAGGGTGGCGGAGCGGCTGCGGCGAGAGGTCGCGCGGTGAACGGGTTGCTCGGCGCGCTGCGGTGGCGGGACGTCATCGACATCGTGGTGGTGGCGGCGCTGATCTATCGCGTGCTGACCCTGTTCCGGGGGACGCGCGCCGTCCAGATCACCATCGGGCTCGGCGTGGTCGGGGCGGCCGCGGTGGTGGCGCGGGCGTTCGAGCTGACCAGCCTCGGCTGGATTCTGGATCACTTCTGGTCGTTCTGGGTCGTGGCGCTGCTGGTCGTGTTCCAGCCGGAGCTGCGCCGAGCACTGGGGTGGATCGGGCAGGCCTCGCTGCTGCAGCGGCTCACCGCCAGCGCGGAGCACGCGCAGGTGGTGGAGGAGATCGTGCGCGCGGCCGACTCCCTGGCGGCGCGGCGCATCGGCGCGCTCATGGTGGTGGAGCGGGCCACCGGCCTGCGCCAGCTCGCCGAGCTCGGCGTGGCGCTCGATGCGCTCGTGTCCTCGGACCTGCTGACGAGCCTCTTCCTGCCGTACTCGCCGCTGCACGACGGCGCGGTGATCATCCAGGGCGGGCGGGTGGTGGCGGCCGGATGCTTCCTGCCGCTCTCGCGCAACACCCAGATCGGTCGCGCGCTCGGCACCCGGCACCGCGCCGCGCTCGGCATCGCCGAGGAGACGGACGCCATCGCCCTCACGGTCTCCGAGGAGACGGGCGGGATCTCGATTGCCGTCTCTGGACGGATCGAGCCCGTGGCCGAACCCGACGCGCTCCGCCATCGCCTCAACGAGCTGCTCGGCGTGCCGGAGGGCCGGAGCGGCGAGCGCGTCGGACTCCGCGCGCTGCGGCGGCGCTGGAGCCGCGGCTGAGGATGCTGCGCGGCCTGGTCGAGCACTGGCGCCTCAAGCTCCTGGCGCTCCTGCTCGCGCTCGCGCTGTGGTTCTTCGTGGGGAGCGCCGAGCGCACGGAGATCGCGCTGGCCGTGCCGGTCGAGTACGTCGGCCTCGAGGGGCCGCTGACCCTGGAGGGGCCCCACCGCGACCTGGTGGACGTCCAGCTCCAGGCTTCCCGCTGGGTGGCGGCCCAGGTCAGTCCTGCCACCGTCCGCATCCGCGTGGACGTCGGTGGACTCCGTGAGGGCGACAACGTCGTGCACCTCGTCCCCGAGAGCGTGCAGGCGCCGCCCGGCGTTCGCGTGACGCGGCTGACGCCCGCCTGGGCCACGGTGCGGACGACGCGGGCGGCCACCCGGACGGTGCAGGTGGTGCCCCAGGTCCAGGGCCGCCCGGCGGCCGACCACGTCCTCGGCCCGGTCGTGGTCGATCCCGCCACTGTCCAGATCAAGGGCCCCCGCACTACAATCGAAGCGCGGACGGTGGTCGAGACGCTGCCGGTCGACGTCTCGGGACGCCGCGCACCGGTGACCCAGACCGTGGGACTGGCGTTGCCGGACTCGGTCTATCCCGTCGACCGGCGGACGGTGAGCGTGACGGTGGAGATCCGACCCGCAGCAACGAGTCAGTCGCGCCCATGAGCGGGCGCCTCTTCGGCACCGACGGCATTCGGGGCGTGGCCAACGAGCTGCCCCTGACGCCCGAGCTGGCCTTTCGCGTGGGCCGTGAGCTGGTGGCGACGCTGGCCGCGCAGCATCAGAGCGAGCAGGTCCGCGTCGTCATCGGCCGTGACACGCGACGCTCCGGCCCGCTGCTCGAGGCCGCCATGGTCGCCGGCGTGCTCTCGGCCGGCGGTGACTGCTTTACGGTCGGCGTGCTGCCTACGCCGGGCATCGCGCTGCTCACGCGTGCGCTCGACGCCCAGGGCGGCGTCGTGCTCTCGGCCTCCCACAATGCCTTCGAGGACAACGGCATCAAGCTGTTCTCGTCCAAGGGGACGAAGTTTCCCGACGCCTGGGAGGACCAGATCGAGGCGCGGTTGAAGGCGGCGGACGCCGCGCCGCGCGCGCGCGGCGCCGACATCGGCCACCTCGTCGCCTACGATCGCGCCGAGAAATACTACGTGGACTTCCTCTGCCGCTGCTTTCCGCTCGACCTGGCCGGGACCACCGTCGCGCTCGACTGCGCGCACGGCGCCACCTACCGCGTGGCGCCCAGTGTCTTCCGCCGGCTGGGCGCGCGGGTGATCATCACCTCGGCGAGGCCGGACGGGACCAACATCAACGCCGGTTGCGGCGCCCTGCATCCCGAGGGCCTGCGCAAGCGGCTGGTGGACGCCTCCGCCGACGTCGGCTTCGCCTTCGACGGCGACGGCGATCGGCTGATCTCCATCGACCACCTCGGCGAGATCCGCGACGGCGATTACGCGCTGGCCATCGCCGGGCGCCACATGGCGCAGCAGGGACGGCTCAAGACGAACACCGTCGTCACCACGGTCATGGCCAACCTGGGGCTCGACGAGTGCCTCCGCGCCGCGGGCATCGACATCGTCAAGACGCAGGTCGGCGACCGCTACGTGCACGAGGAAATGCAGCGCATGGGCGCCAACCTCGGCGGCGAGCAGTCCGGCCACCTGCTGTTCCCCGACTACTCACCGACCGGCGACGGCATCCTCTCGGCCCTGGCCCTGCTGGGCGTCATGCGGGAGAGCGGGGAGGCGCTGGCGTCGCTGGCCACGTGCATGCGCAAGTTCCCACAGGTCCTCGTCAACGTGCCGGTGGCGCGCAAGCCGCCGATGGAATCGCTCACCGGCGTCATGGAGCGCGTGCAGATCTTCGAGCGGGAGATGGATGGCACCGGGCGCATCCTGCTGCGCTACTCCGGTACCGAGTCGCTCGCCCGCGTGATGATCGAGGGCGCCGACGATACCCGCATCCGCGCGATGGCGGACGAACTCGCCGCGGACATCCGTCGCGAGCTCGGTGCGTGAGCGTCCGCGGCATCGGCGTCGACCTCGTCAAGATCCCGCGCATGCGCGAGGTGATCGCGCGCTGGGACGAACGGTTCCTGCGCCGGGTGTTCACCGAGCAGGAGATCGCCTACTGCCGCGCGCGGCGCGACCCGGTGCCGCACTTCGCCGCGCGCTTCGCCGCCAAGGAAGCCGGCATGAAGGCGCTCGGCACTGGCCTGCGCCTGGGGGTGAAGTGGCGCGAGCTCGAGGTGCGCCGCGAGCGCGGCCAGGCGCCCACGCTCGTGCTGCACGGCCGCTCGCGCGAGCTCGGGCTGGCCCGCGGCGGTCGCCGCATGCTGCTGGCGCTCACGCACGAGGGCGACTACGCCCTCGCGCAGGCGCTGCTGGTGGACGATGATCCGGTTCTCGCGCCAGACACGGCGACTCGTTAGCGTGGCCGCCGGCGCGCTGATCCTCTCCGGCTGTGCCGCCCGGCTGGCCCAGCCCGTCGACGTCCCTGCACGGTCATCCACGATTGCCACTGGCACGGGCACGACCGGCACGATCGCCGCGCGTCCCGGCCGGCCGGGCTTCGTCGTGGCGGCACCCCACGGCGGCAGCGATCTCTACACGGACGACATGGCCGTGGAGATCGCGCGCCGCACGGGCTTCGGCCTCGTGGTGGCCACGGGCTTCTCGCTCGAGCCCGGCGGCGGCCCCGAGCCCGCGCGCCGCTACCAGGTGAACCGGCCGCTCGAGGGCGTGCCGGGCCGTCCGCCCGGCGAACAGGTGGCGAGCGAGGGCGCCCGTGACGTCTACGCGGCGTACGAGCGGCGCGTGCTCGAAGCCGCCCAGGGCCCGCTGCGCTTCTACGCGGAGATCCACGGCAACAACCGCAAGGAGTGCGCGGGGCAGATCGAGATCGCGACCGTGGGCGTCGACCGCGAGCTGGCCCTGCGCCTGCGCGCGCTCGTCGAGCTCATCCGCGACGCCTACCTGCGCACGAACGGTGAGGCCCCGCGGCTCGACGTGCTGATCGAGCCGGCGGATACCGTGACGTTCCGGGCGTCGGCCGCCAAGCGCGATGGGATTTTGCGGTTGCCGCAGAGGGCGTTGCATATTGAGCTTCCCCGCTGCGCGCGACGCGAGTGGCGGGATGCGTATACGGCGATTCTTGCCGACTTCCTCTTGCAAGCTACTTCGCTGCCCGTCGGGCGATGAAAAACGGCCATCTGCTTCGTTGGCGCTGCGCTCCTCGCTGCGGCGTACGCGGCGTACGCCTCGCTCCGGTGCTCGCGCCGCCTCGCATCTGGCCATTTTTGATCGCCCGAAAGATTCGCTTGGCAGGGGTGTAGGGGTGTCAGGATGAGGGCGGTTTTTTCTGCGGAGGAGATGCGGGGGGTGGATCAGCGGGCGATTCGGGATCTGGGGATTCCGGGGGCTGCGTTGATGGAGAGTGCGGGGCGGGGGGCGGTGGAGAGGATTGTGGCGGCGTTGCCGGGGTGGGGGCTGGGAAAGCGGGGAGTGCGGGTGGTGGTCGTGTGCGGCAAGGGGGGAAATGGCGGGGACGGATTCGTGGTGGCGCGGCATCTCAAGCGCGCGGGGCATCGGGTGAGTGTGTTCCTGGTGGCGGCGCGCGACGAGGTGCGCGGCGACGCGGCCGGCAAGCTGCGCGAGATGGAGCGCCGCGGAATCCGGCCGCACGTCATGCGTGACGACGATACGCTTGCGCGGGCGCTGGCGGAGTCCGACGTCGTCGTGGACGCGCTGCTGGGCACGGGCGCGCGCGGGGCGCCCGCGCCGGCGATCGCCCGCGCGATCGAGCTCATCAACGGCGCCGGGCGGCCCGTGGTGGCGCTCGACATTCCCTCGGGGCTCTCCGCCGACGGCGAGGCGCCGGAAGGGCCCGTCGTGCACGCGACACTGACGACGACGTTCGCCGGCCTCAAGCGCGGGCTGATCGCAGGCCACGGCGCGGCGAGCGCCGGCCGCGTGGACGTCGTGGACATCGGCGTGCCACCGACCGAGGTCGCGCGCGGCATCGACACGTTCGAGATCGAGGCGGCCGACGTCGCGCGTCACTTTCCGCCGCGTGCCCGTGACGGCCACAAGGGTGACTACGGGCACGTGCTGCTGGCCGCCGGCTCGGTGGGCAAGACGGGCGCCGCCGCGCTGGCGGCGCGCGCGGCCATGCGGGCCGGCGCCGGGCTCGTCACCGTGGCGACGGCGAGCAGCGCGCAGCCGGCGATCGCCGCGCTGCTGCTCGAGGCGATGAGCGAGCCGCTCCCGGAGACCCAGGCCGGGTCGCTCTCCCTCAAGGCGCGCGAGCGCTTGAACGAGCTGCTGGAGCGCCGCGATGCTCTCGCAGTGGGACCCGGCCTCGGGCTCGACGAGGACACGCAGGCGCTCGCGCGTGCCCTGGTCTTCGAGACTCGCCGTCCGTGCGTGGTGGATGCCGACGCGCTCACCGCGCTCGTCGGTCACGTCGAGCGGCTGAGCGGGGCGCCCGCCGCGCGCTGCCTGACGCCCCATCCCGGTGAGATGGCGCGCCTTCTCGGTGTCACGGTCGCCGACGTGCAGCGCGATCGCATCCGGACCGTGCGGCAGTGTGCGACGGCGTGGGGCGCGCACGTGGTCCTCAAGGGTGCCAGCAGCGTGATCGGCACGCCGGAGGGCACCGTGCTGCTGAATCCCACGGGCAATCCCGGCATGGCCAGCGGCGGCACCGGCGACGTGCTCACCGGCGTCGTGGGCGCCTTCCTCGCCCGCGGCCTCGGAGCAACCGACGCGCTCGTCTGCGCCGTGTACCTGCACGGACTCGCCGGCGACATCGCCGCTGCGCGCCAGGGGGAGGAGTCGCTGATCGCGGGCGACCTCATCGAGGCGCTGCCGGCCGCGTTCGCGACGCTCCGTGCCGGCCGTTAGCCGCCGCTCGAGCTCGCCCGAGGAGACTGCGGCGCTCGGCGAGGCCCTCGGCCGTACGCTCGGCCCCGGCGACGTCGTCGCGCTCTACGGTGAGCTCGGAAGCGGCAAGACGTGTCTCGTTCAGGGGCTCGTGCGCGGCCTCGGCGTGACCTCGGCGGCCACGAGCCCGACCTTCGTGCTGATCAACGAATATCGCGGCCGCCTGCCGGTCCATCACGTCGACGCCTATCGCACCGGCAGCCTCACCGAGCTGATGGATCTCGGCCTGCTCGATCTCATGGGCGGCGACGGCGTCACGCTGCTGGAATGGGCCGACCGCGCCGAGCCATTGCTGCCGCCGCGCGCCATCCGCGTACGCATCGACGGCGTCGGCGACGAGCCCCGCAACATCTTCTTTTTTGAAGAGGGGGAGCGACCGCCGCTCCCCCTCTAGACTCCCCCAACGGGGACCCGTGAGGGCGGTCGAGTTGCGCTCGAAGCGGTCGTATGAAGAGGGGGAGCGACCGCCGCTCCCCCCTTTGATTACCTGTCCGACAAGCAGCCGGGGAAATCTTCGTCCGACGAGCTGCTGCCGGAGGGCAGCGCGTCGTCGAAGGTCGTGGCGATGCGGATCTCGTCGATGGTGAAGGCGCCGGTCGAGTAGAGGCCGATGCGGGTGACCGCGCCGAGATCGAGGTCGGTCTTCACGACGTTGCTCGCCGGCTCGGGGCGGCCGACCGCGGGGTTGGTGTAGAGCGTGATGACCTCAGGGCCGGCCATGAACTGGATCTTGACCACGAGCAGCGTCGTCTTGCCGGTCCGGGCGTCGACGCCGGAAGTGACCTGGCCGGCGCCCCCGCGGTTCTCGATGACCCACTGCTCGACCGCGCCAGCGCCCGGCTTGCCGATGAAGAGCTCGTTGCCGAGACTGCCGTTGACCGTCAGGCCGAAGAACCCGTTGAAGACGCCGTCGTTCAGCGTGCCGCGCGGCTGGATCAAGAAGCTCACGTACACCGTCGTGCCGGGCGCGCCGAGCACCACAGCGAGATTTCGGACGGTGCCGTTGATGCTGGAGAACGCGTCGCCCGACACGCTGCCGCCCGTGGTCACGAGGCGTGGATAGCACAGCGACTTTGCCCGCGCGGTGTAGCCGGCGGCGCCCGCGTTGAAGCCGCCGACCGTCCAGGCGCCGGAGAAGCCCGACCCGCCGTTGGCGTAGACGGGGAACGAGGGCGTGAAGGTTTCCTCGGCGAGCTGGACGGCGGCGGCCGGCTGCGTCAGGAGTAAAAGGGTGATGGCGACGGCGAGGCAGGCGATTCGCATCATGGACCTCTCTCGAAGTGGCGCACATTCGCTGCTCGGAGACTCATCGGGAGGGTCCCGGGTCCGTCATGTATAGCGCGGTGTCGCCGTCACCACAATGGCCGCCTCCCGAAGCGTACCTGCCTTCCGACATTGACGGCCGCGCGCGATCGCCGTACGAAAGTGCATGACGATCGAGCGCTGGCCGGTGGGGGAGCGTCCGCGGGAGCGGTTGTACTGGAACGGAGCCGACGCGCTCGCGGATGCCGAGCTGATCGCGCTCCAGCTCGGCTCGGGGCGGCGCGGCAAGACGGCCGTCGAGGTCGCGCGCGAGATGCTGGCGGCGTACGGCTCGCTGGCCGGCGTCGCCGGGCGCGAGGTCACCGAGCTCGCGAAGCTGCCGGGCGTCGGGCCCGCCAAGGCGGCCCGCCTGGCCTCGGCGTTCGAGCTCACCCGCCGGCTGCGCGCCCGCACGCCGGGAGCGCGCACCGTGCTGTCGAGCCCTGCCGAGGTCTACGCGGCGTTCGGCCCGCTCATGGAAGATCTGCCGCGCGAGGTGTTCCGGGTGGCGCTGCTGGACGCACAGAACGGTCTGCTGCGCGACGTGGTGATCTCCGAGGGCACGCTCTCGGCCAGCCTCGTTCACCCACGCGAGGTGTTCAAGCCGGCTATCCTCGAATCGGCGGCCTCCATCATCCTGTTGCACAACCACCCGAGCGGCGATCCCACCTCGAGCCGTGAGGACTTGCGGCTGACGCGCCAGCTCGCCGAGGCCGCCCGTCTGATGGACCTGCGAATCCACGACCACGTGGTCATCGGCCGAGGGCGCTGGGTCAGCCTCGCCGAGAAGGGTATTATCTGAGGGCGGAGGCTACAGCCGATGGCGATCAAGGTCCGGAACGTGGGGCACGTGGTGCTCAAGGTGCGGGACGCGGAGCGCGCGGCCCGGTTCTATCGCGACGTGCTGGGGCTCAAGGAGGTCGCCCGCGGCAACTTCGGGCGCCCCATGGTGTTCTTCTCGACCGGGGACAACCACCACGACGTCGCCGTCATGGAAGTGGGTGCCGAGGCGCCGCTGCCCCAGGCCGGCGACGTCGGTCTCTATCACGTCGCGCTGCGCATCGGGAGCACGCTGGACGAGCTGCGCGCCGCCAAGGCGCACCTGGAAGCCCACGGCTACACCAAGCTGCGGCTGACCGACCATCGCGTCAGCCAGTCGATCTACCTGAACGATCCGGACGGCAACGGGGTGGAGCTCTACGTCGATGCGGACCCGGCGATCTGGCGGGAGGATCCCAGCCGCGTCGCTTCGGTAGGACCTCTCGCGCTCTAGTTCTTCGCGAGCTTCTCGATCTCCTTGCGCGACATCGTCTGACAGCGCGTGAGGAGGCCCTTCACCTTTCGCTCGGAGGCGTGGTCCGCGAGAATCAGCTTCTTCGATCGGCTGCCGTTGGCGATGTAGGCGACCCAGTCATCGAGGTTGGGCGTGCCGCGATAGGCGACCGTCACGCCGCTCAAGCGCATCCTGCGACGACCCTCGACCTTCGCGAGTGGCTTCCGGCCTTCCATCGCGGTTCGCCCCTCTCGTTCAGACCGTGCCGGTTGGGATTGGCGGAACTACCCGGGTGGTGGGAGTGTTGTCGAGCACGACGGAGAAATTACGAGCGTCGCGATGTGTCGTCAAGGTTTCGTTTGCCCCCGTCAAATGCGTGCTTCGTGCGTGTCCCGTGGACTTCGGCCAGTGATCATCGGACAAATCGCACCGCGCGTGCATTTCGTGGACGAATGACGCGGCAATTCGTTACCCACACCACGGGAGCCCGCATCAGGCCGGTCGATTTTGTCGTCTGTGGATGAGTGTGGACAAGTGGATAACCTGTGAGCAACTCAGGCATCTGCCCGAAGCCTCTCGAGGATTCGACGGGCCAGGATCGGCCCCCGCGTGATGAATCCCGTGAAATATCCCACCGCGCGGGCGCCCGCGTGCAGCAGCGCGAGCGCCTTGTCGGGGGAATCCACGCCACCGGTGGCGATGATCTCGACGGCGTCGCCGAAGCGCTTGCGCGTGCGGCGCACGTTGTCGAGCGTCGCGGGAAAGATGTCGGGCCCGCTGAGGCCGCCGGCCTTCTGCGACAGCCGCGGCTCCTCGATGCGGCGCGTGTTGCCGTAGTTGATCACGCGTACGCCCGCCGCCAGCGCGGCCGGGATGATGTCGTGCTCGTTCACCTCGGCGAAGTCCGGGGAGATCTTCACGATGAGGGGGCGCGGCGAGCGCTTCCCCAGCGTCTCCAGCACCGCGCGCAGCTCCTGCGGCCGCTCACTCCATGCATAGACGAGCTTCGTGTTGGGCGATGAGATGTTCATCTCCACGAGGTCGCCGAGCGGCGCCAGGCCTTCCACCATCGCTGCATAGTCCTCGACCGTCTCGCCGGCCACACTGACGATGAGCGGCACGCGGTGCGGCAGGCCGGCCAGCGAGGCGCGGAAGGCGGCCAGGCCCGGGTTCTGGAAGCCGTTGCAGTTGACGAGGCCGGGACCGGCGGCCGA
>Ga0134122_10003416_pt1 | contig 11790 bp, 8 predicted proteins | sample KB302_FD_96461 | JGI IMG/M metagenome (GOLD analysis project Ga0134122, IMG submission 96461) | Terrestrial soil microbial communities without Nitrogen fertilizer from Kellogg Biological Station, Michigan, USA - KB3-0-2 | ecosystem: Environmental > Terrestrial > Soil > Unclassified ...
GCGCCGCCATGGTCAGGTAGATGCAGGTGCCGTCGAGATTGAAGGAGTAGCCCGTCGGAATGACGAGGCCGACCACGGATTTCTCGCAGCCGAGGTTCTCCAGCTTGGCGATCATGCGCGGCAACACCGATTCGGAGGACGAGGTGCCGAGCACGATCAGCAGCTCCTCTTTGATGTAGCGAATGAACTTGAAGATGTTGGCCCCCGCCAACATGGCGAAGAAGCCAAGCACGCCAACGATGAAAATCACGCAGGTGATATAGAAGGCGAGCATGAGATGCGCGAGCGAGACCAAGGTCGCCAACCCGTACTTGCCGATGGTGAACGCCATGGCGCCGAACGCCCCGAGGGGTGCAACCTTCATGATGATGGCGACCACGCCGAACAGCGCGTGCGAAGCCTGATCGATGACGCCAAGCAGTGCCTGGCCACGCGCTCCGAGCGCCTGCAGGCCGAAGGCGAACAGGATGGCGAAAAACAACACTTGCAGGATCTCGCCCTGGGCGAAGGCGCCGACCACGGTGTTGGGAATGATGTCCATCAGGAACTGCAGCGTGCTCTGCTCCTTGGATTTGGCGACATAGCCCTGGATCGATTTGGTATCGATCGTGGTCGGATCGACGTTCATGCCGGCGCCGGGCTGCAGGGTATTGGCCACGATCAGGCCGATGATCAGCGCCAGCGTCGTCACCATTTCGAAATAGACGAGCGCCTTGAGGCCGACGCGGCCGACCTTGCGCATGTCCTGCATGCTGGCGATGCCGTGCACGACCGTGCAGAAGATGATCGGCGCGATGATCATTTTGATCATCTTGATGAACGCATCGCCCAGCGGTTTCATTTGCTCGGCCAGCTGTGGCTGCAGGTGGCCGAGCAGCACGCCGGCGCAGATGGCGAGCAGGACCTGGAAGTAGAGGCTTTTGAAGAACGGCTTGTGCCTGGGCGGGGCGGATCCGGCGTGGGCCTGCATCGTGGCCTCTCCTGTTGGGCTCTGCTAGCGTTGCGTGTTGGCGTCGACCACGGCGAGCGCCGTCATGTTGACGATGCGGCGCACACTGACGGCCGGCTCGAGGATGTGCACGGGCTTGGCGGTGCCGAGCAATATCGGGCCGACCGTAATGCCGCTGCCGGCGGCAATTTTCAAAAGATTGTAGGAGATATTGGCGGCATCGACGCTGGGCATGATCAGCAGATTGGCATCACTCGCCAGCCGCGAATTCGGGAAAACGTCGTCCAGGACTACCTTCGACAAGGCAGCGTCACCGCGCATTTCACCTTCCACGATCAGGTTCGGATCCCGCTCGATCAGGATGGTGCGCGCCTCGCGCATCAGCCGCGCCTCGGGGGCCGCCGAGCTGCCGAAGCTCGAGTGCGATAGCAAGGCCACGATCGGTGTCAGATTGAAGCGGCGAACCTCTTCGGCGGCGAGCAGGGTCATCTCGGCAATGTCTTCGGGGCGCGGATTGTGATTGACGTAGGTGTCACAGATGAAAATCTGGCGATTGGGCAGCATCAGCATGTTCATGGCCGCGAGCGTGCGTACGCCCGGGCGACGGCCGATCACGTCCTCAATGTAGCCGAGGTGCTCGTCGAAGGTGCCGACCGTGCCACACAGCATGGCATCGACATCGCCGCGTCGCAGCAGCATGGCGGCGATCAGGGAAGCCCTGCTGCGCATCGCCTCCTTGGCGATGGATTGGGTGATGCCCTTGCGTCGGCCCAGCTGATAGTATTCGGCGACCACCTGTGAATAGCGAGGATCGCTCAGGATGTTGACGACCTCGCAGCCATCGCCGATTTTGAGGCGAAGGCCGAGCGCGTCGATGCGCTTGGCGATCACGTCGGCGCGGCCGACGAGCACGGGCTGCGCCAAGCCCTCGTCGACGGCGACCTGCACGGCACGCAGCACGCGCTCCTCCTCGCCTTCGGCATAGATCACGCGCTTGGGCGCCTGGTTGGCCGCTTCGAACACCGGCTTCATGCTGTTGCCGGAATGATAGACGAAGCGGGCGAGCTGCTGCCGATAGACCTCGAGATTGGCAAGCGGGCGCGTCGCCACGCCGCTGTCCATGGCGGCCTTGGCCACCGCCGGCGCAATCCGCTCGATCAGCCGGGGATCGAACGGCCGCGGGATCAGATAGTGGCGACCAAAGCTCAAGGATTGCCCGCCATAGGCGCTGGCCACGATATCGGACGCCTCGGCCTGGGCGAGGTCGGCGATCGCGTGCACGGCGGCAATTTTCATGGCCTCGTTGATGCGGGTCGCCCCGACGTCGAGCGCACCCCGAAAAATAAAGGGAAAGCACAGCACGTTGTTGACCTGATTGGGATAGTCGGAACGTCCGGTGCAAAGGATGGCATCCGGGCGGGCCACGAGGGCAACCTCGGGCCTAATTTCGGGCTCCGGATTGGCGAGCGCGAGGATCAGCGGATTGTCCGCCATGTCCGTGATCATCTCGGAGTGCAAAACGCCGCCGGCCGACAGGCCGAGGAAAAGGTCGGCACCGGGTACGATGTCGGCGAGCGTGCGCGCCTTGGTGTCCTGCGCGTAGCGTATCTTTTCGCTGTCCATCTCCGCCGCGCGGCCCTTGTAGACGACGCCGTGAATGTCGGCGACAAACACGTGCTCGCGCCTGAGCCCGAGGGCGACCAGCAGATCGAGACAAGCAAGGGCGGCGGCGCCGGCGCCGGAGACCGCAACCTTGATCAGCCCGATCTGTTTGCCGACGAGCTGCAGGCCGTTGAGCACGGCAGCGGAGACGATGATGGCCGTGCCGTGTTGGTCGTCATGAAAGACGGGTATTTTCATGCGCTCGCGCAGCTTGCGCTCGACGATGAAGCACTCGGGCGCCTTGATGTCTTCGAGATTGACGCCGCCGAAGGTGGGCTCGAGCGCGGCCACGATGTCGACGATACGATCGGGCTCCGTGGCATCGATTTCGATGTCGAACACGTCGATGCCAGCAAACTTTTTGAACAGACAGGCCTTGCCTTCCATCACCGGTTTGCCAGCCAAGGGACCGATGTTGCCAAGACCGAGCACCGCCGTGCCATTGCTCACCACCGCCACCAGATTGGCGCGCGACGTCAGGCTCGCCGCTTGCTGGGGGTCGTCACGGATGGCAAGGCAGGCATAGGCCACGCCCGGCGAATAGGCGAGGGAGAGATCGTGCTGGTTGGTCAGGCCTTTGGTGGGGGCGACGGAGATCTTTCCGGCAACGGGAGCGCGATGGTAGTCCAGGGCAGCTTCGCGAAGCAGTTTTTCATCCATGGGCGTCCCCAGCGATCCCTCGTTCTCAACCCTTGCCAAACCGGAACACGATAGGCCCCGTGCGAGGGGCCCGCCAGATAGCGGCGGGCAAGAATTGAGGGGGTGCCGGCCCTGGCAGGGGAGCACGGGCGGCACCGAGAAAACTTCGCCGAAAGCCAGGCGCGAGCTGGCGCGGACCCTTGGGGACCTTGGCTTCAGGCCGCGGGCTCAATGGCTTTGGGCCGGTGCTCCCTGTGAGGGTCGGCGGTCTACTCAAGCGACCTTAACCATCCGCTTGCCGCGATTTTGTCCGGCCAGCAGACCGATCAAGGCGCCCGGTGTGTTTTCCAGCCCAGCGATGACGTCTTCGCGGACCTTGAGCTTGTTGGCCGCGACCCAGCCGCGCAAATCGGCAATCGCCTGGTCGCGTTCCGCGAAATAGTCCGTGACGATGAAGCCCTTGAGGGTCAGGCGTTTGACGACAATCAGGCCCGGAACGCCGCGCGGGCCGGCCGCCGGCGCCGGCCCGTCATAGCCGGAAATGGCGCCACAGCAGGAAATCCGGGCGCCGATGTTCATCTGTGCCAGGCAGGCCTCGAGGATGTCGCCGCCGACATTGTCGAAGTAAACGTCGATGCCGCCGGGCGCCGCGGCTTTCAGCGCCTTGAAGGTCGCGCCGGCCTTGTAGTCGACGGCCGCATCGAAGCCCAGCTCCTGCACGAGCCACTGGCATTTGTCGGCACCGCCGGCGATGCCGACCACGCGGCAGCCTTTGATTTTGGCGATCTGGCCGGCGAGGGATCCGACCGAGCCCGCCGCGGCCGAGACGACCACCGTCTCGCCTGGTTTCGGCATCGCCACTTTGAGGAGACCGAAGTAGGCCGTGAGCCCGGCAATGCCGTAGACGCTGAGCAGATGCGTCATGGGTTCGATTTTGGGCAACGAGACGAGGCGCTTGGCGGGCAGCACGGCATAGTCCTGCCAGCCCGTATCGGCAAAGACGAGGTCACCCGCAACGAAAGCAGGCGCTTTGCTCTCCACCACCTCGGCGACGGCGGCTCCCGACATGACCGACCCGGCCACGACCGCATCGCGATAGGTGGCACCCTGCATCCAGGCGCGGTTGGCGGCATCAAGCGAGAGGTAGCGCACCTTGAGGACCACCTCGCCGGCATTGGCCGAGGGGGTCGCGCCCGCGCGCAAGGCGAAATGCTCAAGCGCCAGTTTGCCCGCGGGGACTTGCACGAGCAGAATTTGTCGATTGGTCGCGGCCGTCACGGTCATCTCCGGCTTTTTGTTTCACCTCGGGCGGCCGCCATGATGGGCCACCCCCTCAAAGCTTTGCAACCTTTTGGCGCCCGGCAAGGACGGCGCCGGCAAAGGCGCTGGTCGCGCGGGTGCGCTTGGGGCCAATTTGCCGAGGAGGCCGAAGACGGCTTACAACGGGCCCCGGCTTGGGCTGGACCCACCCGTCTTGGGCCCCGCCGCGGCCTTGGCGTTGGCCCTGGCCGCGCCTGCCCTTGGCCATTTGGGGAAACTGCCCATGGCAACGATCTCGCACCTGAGCCGCCGTGCCTTCCTGCGGGCCAGCGGGGCGCTCGTCGCCGGCGGGGTTGGCGGCAAGGCCGGTGCGCAGGAGGTGCAACCGTTTGCTCCCGCCCACCGTCGCCTGTCGTTGGGGGCATACGAGCTCATCGTCTTGAGCGACGGGCACCTCGTCGTCCCCTTGCAAATGCTGGCGACCAACGTTGGGGCGAGCGAGGTCAAAGGCTTCCTGGGGGGACGCGGCCTCGGTCCCGATCGCGTCAATTTCCACATCAATGTCGCCCTTTTGAAAACAGGCGATGAGCACATTTTGATCGATGCGGGTTCCGGCGGCACCTGGGAGCCCACCGCCGGCCGCCTCGCCGAAAGCCTGGAAGCCGCGGGGATCGCGCCCGAGACGATCGGCAAGGTCGTGCTGACCCACGCGCACCCCGATCACATCTGGGGCCTGGTCGACGAATTGGACAACAGCCTGCGCTTTCCGCGGGCGCAGTATCTGGTGTCGGCCAGGGAGTTCGCGTTCTGGACCGGCGGCGAGGCAGGGCTGCTCAGGGGACCCATCGAAGGGATCGCGGCGGGCGCAAAACGCGTCTTCAAGGCCATCGAAGAACGCACGCAGCGCATCACACCGGGCGCCGAAATTGCGCCGGGGATCATCGCCCTGGACACGGCGGGGCATACACCGGGCCACATCTCGGTGTTGCTGACGTCGGCGAGCAGCTCGCTTCTCATCACCGCCGATGCCGTGCAAAACAATCACATTGCGTTCGCCCATCCCGACTGGCGGCCGGCCGCCGACATGGATGGGGCCAAGGCCGCTTCCAGCCGGCGCCAGCTGCTGGACATGGCCGTAACCGACAAGCTGCAGGTGCTTTGCTACCATATGCCGTTTCCGGGCTGCGGACGCGTCGAACGAAAGGATTTGGCCTTTGCTTGGGTCGCCGACCCCTAAGGTCGAAACAAGCTGTGGCGAAGGCAAACAAAGAGGGGGAGGAAATCGTGCAGATGCCAACACTTGGCCTCGCCGGGCTGTTAGCGGGTCTGATCGCCTTGGCGGCGCCGCAACCGCTCCTCGCCCAATCGCGTGCCGAGGCAAAGGACATGGCCCTTGTCGGCTACAGCGACCTGCAGGCGCGCAGCGCCTACCAACCCAGCATCCACAAGCAGGGCGAGCGCTGGATTGCCTACGTCGGCCATCACGGCGGCAACAAGGAGGTGCCAAAGCCGCGCAACCCGCTGACGGGCGCGGAAGAGTTCAATGGCACGTCCATCGTCGATGTAACCGACCCGCGCCGCCCCAAGTATCTGTTTCACATTCCGGGCGATGAGGGCCTCGCCGAGGATGGCGGGGCGCAGATGGTGCGCGTGTGCGACGGCAAGAGCCTGCCCAAGGGCGATCCCAACGCCGTCTACATGTTGCGCACGTTCGGCAATCAGGCGCACGAGATCTGGAACACGGCCGATCCCAGCAGCCCTAAGCTCATCACCCGCCTCGACGGCTTGAAGGGCACGCACAAGAATTGGTGGGAATGCGATACGGGCATTGCCTACCTGGTCTCGGGCGTTGCCGGCTGGCGCGTGCCGCGCATGACCGAAGTTTATGACCTCGCTGATCCGGCCAAACCCGTGAAAATTCGCGACTTCGGTCTGCCGGGCCAACAGCCCGGAGCCGGCGGTCCCGTTCCCACCCGACTGCACGGTGCCATCTCCACGGGTCCCAAGGGCAACCGCATTTACCTCGGCTACGGCACCAACGAGGGCGGCGTGCTGCAGATCGTCGATCGCGAGAAGCTTCTCAACGGTCCGAAGGAGCCGACCGACGACAACCTCACCTATCCGCAGGTCGGCCGGCTCGAGATGTCCCCGCTCACGGGCGCGCACACGACCTTTCCGGTGCTGGAGCTGCCGGTGGCGGAATTTGCCAAGGACAAGGTGGGCAAGGTCCGTAACTTTGTGGTCGTCACCAACGAGCAGATCAAGAACGAGTGTGAGGAGGCGCGTCAGTTCGTGTGGATGGTCGACGTGACGGTGGAGCGCTATCCCGCCTCGGTGGCGACCTGGGGCGTCCCGGAGGCGAGCGGTGGCTTCTGCGGCCGCGGCGGACGCTTCGGCACGCATGCCTCCAACGAAAGTGAGGCACCCGTCTACTATAAGCGGTTGATGTTCTTTTCGCACTTCAACGCCGGCGTGCGCGCCGTCGACATTCGCGATCCCTACCACCTCAAGGAAGTGGCGCACTATATTCCGGCGGTCACGCGCAACACCGACAGGCGCTGCATTACGCTGGAGAACGGCGCCGAACGCTGCAAAGTGGCGATCCAGACCAACAATGTGGAGATCGACGAACGCGGCTACATCTATGCCGTGGATCGGGCCAATACCGGCATGCATATTCTCAAGTTGACCGGCCAGGCCCGGCGCATCGGCAATTTCACCGCGGCCGTTCAGCGATAGGCGCCGATATTGTTGACGGCGCCAAGCGGTGTGCCGGCCGCCGTCATGACGGCGATCAGCTTGGCGGCGAGGAGGTGCGGCTCGGCGAAACGGAAGGAGCGCACGGTTTTACGCGCCGGGTCGATCAGTATGTAGCCCGAGCTGTGGTCGACGACGTAGCCGGCGTCAGGCTGCGCCACCTTCTCGAAGGACACCCCGAGCGCGGCGGCGGCCCGTCTAATTTCATCGAGCGAGCCACTAAGGCCGATCAGGCGCTTGTCAAAAGCCTCCGCGAAGCGGCGAAGCTCGGGGCCCCTGTCGCGCTCGGGATCGACGGTCACAAACAAGGGCTGGACCTGCGCGGCGGCCGGCCCGATCTGATCGAGCGCATTGGCGAGCACGCTCAACCCAGTCGGGCACAGCTCGGAGCAGTGCATATAGCCAAAATAAAGGACGAGCCACTTGCCCGCAAAATCGCTGCTCAGGACGACGCGGCCGTCGGCATCGGCGAAGCTGAGCGGCTCTTGCGGGGCGCCCCGCACCTCCTCGGTGATGGCGGGAGCGGGGCCGGCGAGGAGGACCGCGAGCAGGAAGGCGACCGCAACGCGCGCATTGCGAGCCGTCGGGAGCGCGCCCCGCGCCCGCCCAGGACGAGGTCGAAGCTTTTGGAATTTCGCGCCAACAAGCACGCTGTCGAGCCGATTGAATAGACCGCGGCGCGGACCACGCACGCCACCCGTGCGCAAGCTGCCCCAGCGCCTTTCGGTGCGCAAGTAGACTGGTGCAAGCGGGAGCGGGCAAGCCCGCCGGTGCAAACGAGCGGGTCGCCGAGGGCTGGGCGTCGGCTGCCGGTCGGGCCCGCTCAGGGCTGAAGCTATTCGAGGACCCGGGCGACCGCGGCGAACACGATACCGGCAACGATCGTGACCAGCATCGTCATCAGAAAAGGCCGTCGCATCCGTGCCACGATGCGTTTTCTCTCCTCTGCCAGCCAATCCCGCACGAAGTCCATCGTTGGCGCCAGACGCTCGCGCCCGAGCGCGGCGAAGGTGTGTTGCCCCTCCCGCTTGTGACGTTGATAGTGGGCGCGCACCTTGACGTAGCCCAGGCGGGCCAACGCCCGCCGGCAGCGGGCGTCCTCGCGCGCGCGGACGACGATGGCCGGCAGGGCGTGATCGTCCGCGGGTAGGCCAGCGGCCGATGTCTCCTCGGGCCGCGCGCGGCGGCGGCGTTGGCTGCCCAACAGCCGGGACAGTGCAGAGGCAGTCCACCCCCGCCCCGACTTGGTGGTGCGGGGTGTGAGCCCAGAACCCAGCATGCAGCACAACCCCTGAGGCAAGACTTCACGGCAAAGCATCGGCGAGCAGCCGCAATGAGCCGCAATGAAGAGATCAAATGCGGACGACTGAAGGCAGCCCCTGGCGTTTGTCCGCCGCCGTGGCGGAGCGAACACAGCCGAGCGGCGCCATTGCCCCGCAAAAACGCCGCCCCGCCAGCGCCGGCATTGGTCAGGCGCGCGGGTGGGGAGGCCGGCGGCGCCTGCCCGGCGCGCCCAAGCAATCCTGCGCCTTTGGACCTTGGCCTCTACCGGCGTGAGCGTTGGGAAGCCGCGATCGCGCGCGGGGGCAGCGCGGCGCGCCGCGCCAAATTTTTGCGCCATTTGGCCTAGCGCCCGGTCATTTTTTTAGTCTTGGCGCGACGCGATAGCCTTTTTTCGTGTTGATGCGGCGCCGTCGCGCCTGGCCGTCGATCGCGGCTGCGCCCCGCGTGTCCCGCGCGCCGCAGCGCCACGCAATTGTGTTTGAGTTCGGGCTTGGCCACCGGGCTGCCGCAATGGGACTTAAGGCTCTTGCCCATGGAGCGCATCCGTGGCTCGCGGGAGGGTGCGGCATCGGTATTGTTTTCATCGATTTGGTGAGGGCTGTCATGCTCCCGAGAGCGCGCGAGGCACTCCTTTCGGACTGGCGCTGGTGGATCGCGGAGGTGGCCTTAGGGGTGTTGGTCGTCCTTCTTGCCCTGCAGTTGAGCGGCCTCGTCGACGTCGCCACCCTCATCAAGGACTATCAGCTGCTGATCGGCCTCGCCGCCACGGGCGGCTTGGGATTTTGGAGTGTGACGACCACGCTCAGGGCCAACGCGGAGGGCGCGCTGGCCCAGAGGGAGCGAGAGATCGAGCACGAGCGCATAGGCGCCCGCGCCATGATCCTTGCCGAATTGATGGTCATGCACGACGGCCTCTCCACCATGCAACACGTGTGCATGGAGGGTCGCAAACGCAGCAATTTCACGGTGCCAAAATTCATGGGCGGGTCGGAATTGTACCAGGGGTATCGGGGGCAAGTCGCCAAAATCGGACTGCTGCCACAGGATCAGTTGCTCTCGGTCGTGTGGGCTTATGCGACCCAGGAGGGCATGTATTCGAATTGGAAGTGGATGGAGCAACTCCAGGACGCCTACGACACCAGCAAAATCAATCAACCGCACGAGGTGTTCATCACCGGCTTGAACACGCTGTTGCGACGCGTCGAGACCGCCATCGTGGCGCTGGGGGGCGAAGTCATGCCGCGCAATCGCCATACCTTGGGCGCGGCGGAGGCCTCGGCCCTCAGCGTGCCCGACGATCGCCCGCAAGCAACCGTCGAGCGCCGCGTCATCGCCATGGCGCAATAGGGGCAAGACGGGCGCTCACTCGCGCCTTAAGACCGAGGACCAACGGGCGACGTCGTGCTCCACGCGCCCTTGCAGGGCGGCCGGGGTGCGGTCTGCACGGTTAGGAATAAAGCAGCCGATCTCCTCAAGCCGCTTGGCCGTTGCCGCATCCTCGAGCGCGCTCGCCAGCGCAGCGCTCAATTTCGCCTGAATGTCCCGCGGCAGGTTGCGTGGGGCAAAAATCGCATTCCAGCCGGAGACCTGGAATTCAGGCAGGCCTGCCTCCACGGTGGTTGGGACGTCCCTGATGACCTCGGCGCGGTTCGGGCTGGCGATGGCGAGGGCTTTGACCGTGCCGCCCTGGATCTGCGACACCACCGTATTGATGGAAACGCAACCGAAATCGACTTGGCCCGCCACCAGGTCGTTGATGGCCGGGGCGCCGCCGCGATAGGCAATGCGGGCCGTTTTGGTGCCGAGGATGGACTGCAGCAGCGTGCAGTAGGTATGCATTTGCGAGCCGACGCCGGCATGGGCCTCGTTCACCTTGGTGGGATTTTTGCGCAGGTATTCGATGAACTCCGCCAGGGTGTTGGCCGGAAAATCCTTGCGCGTGACGAGCACCGCTGGGGCTTCCGCCGTCAGGCCGATCGGCGTGAAATCCTTGGCAGGATCGTATTTGAGATTGGGGTATTGGGTCGGCGCGGCCCCGTGCGTTCCCATGCTGCCGGCGATCAGGGTGTAGCCGTCGGCGGGGGCGGCGGCCCCGCGCGCCGTGGCGGTGGTACCACCGGCGCCGGCATCGTTTTCGACGATAATCGATACCCCAAGCGTCTGGCTCATAGGTGCGGTAACGATGCGCACGATCACGTCATTGAAGCCGCCGGCGGCAAAAGGAACGATGAGCGTGATCGGCCGCGTTGGATAGGATTGCGCGACCCCTGGCCCCGCGTGCAGGCCCACGAGCCCGCCGCCCGCCAAACCCGAGATCAGACGGCGTCGGCTGAGCATGGCGCAAACCTCCCTTTTTTATGAACCGAGACTAACGGCGACGGCCTGGCAAATGTCATTGCGCCTGATCTTGCTTGCTGAGGCGGCAGGTTTTGGGCGGCCCCGCGCCAATGCTCGTTTCAGCAGAAGGCAAAAGGCTTGCCTTGGGGCGCCGGCAGATACGTCGTGCGCTGACAAGGGCGGGATGTAAGGCGCCAAAAACAAAGGGCAATTTTGCCTTTTCGAATTCCCGTCTTTTGTCCCGCACGCCGGCCGGAACCCTGAAAGCCATAATTTGGGGTATACTGAACGCCTCCGTATCGGCGACCAGCCGACGAGCGTGGCGCCGCGGAGCGATCATGGGCAGTTGTCCTTCAGCCAAAAAATGGGAGGAGCCCTATGACAAAGATCGGGCGTCGTAAGTTTTTGCAGCTGAGCGGGGCGGGTGCTGCCGCAAAGGCTGGTGGTCTCGCCGGCATTCTCGCCTCCGCGCGCGCGCCGGCCTACGCGCAGGCGTCCGCCACTGTGCATTGGTTGCGCTGGGCGGATTTCGTCCCCGCCTCGGACGTGCTGCTGAAAGGGGAAATCACGGCGGAATGCCAAAAAGCGCTTGGCATCAAACTCACCGTCGAGACCATCAACGCCAACGACATTCAGGCGCGCATCACCTCGGCGATCCAATCGGGCACCGGGCCCGACATCGTCAACGTGCTCAATAACTGGGCGCATCTTTACGCCGAAAGCTTGGCCGAGGTCGGTGATATCGCCGACGAGCTCGGCAAATCCCAGGGTGGATTTTACGATACCGCCCGCGCCGCCGCCCATGACGGCAAACGTTGGTTGGCGGTGCCCTACAATATTGTCGGCGTGCAAATCGCTTATCGCAAATCCTGGTTTGACGAGATCGGCTACACGACATTTCC
>Ga0134122_10003417_pt1 | contig 11789 bp, 9 predicted proteins | sample KB302_FD_96461 | JGI IMG/M metagenome (GOLD analysis project Ga0134122, IMG submission 96461) | Terrestrial soil microbial communities without Nitrogen fertilizer from Kellogg Biological Station, Michigan, USA - KB3-0-2 | ecosystem: Environmental > Terrestrial > Soil > Unclassified ...
TCACTTCCAGTATCGCCCAAACGATTCATGGGATTGGGACGAGGTCGATCCGCCGATCCTGATGGATCTTCAGAGCGGCGGGCGAACAATCAAGGCGCTCGTCCATCCGGGGCGCGATGGCTATCTTTGGACCCTCGAACGGACACCCGAGAAGATCAACTTCGTTTCTGCGGCGCCCTACGTCCATCAAGACGTGTACGTCAAGGTCGACGCAAAGACAGGGCGCCCTGAATACAACGAGAAGACGACGCCCAGGGCCAACAAGGACGTGACGTTCTGCCCGTCACTGTGGGGCGGCAAGGACTGGCTATCGGCAAGCTACGATCCGAAGAACCGGCTGCTCATCATTCCGGCGAACGACAATATCTGCGGCCGGGTGGTCGGTGAGAAGAAGCCGCTCATCGAAGGCCAGCTGTGGCTGGGAGCGGAGGTCGAAAAGCTCGACCTGAGCCTGCCTACCAAGCCGAGCTACTTGGGCGAACTGCAGGCTTGGGATCTGGTCGACAACAAGAAAGTCTGGTCGTACAAGTTCCCGAACCAACTCTTCGCCTCGGTAATGGCCACAGGCGGCGATCTGGTTTTCGTCGGCGGTACGAACGATCGTTACTTCCGGGCTTTCAGCGCCAAGAACGGCGAGCTGCTCTGGCAGTTCAAGACGAACTCGGGGATTAGTGGCGGACCGTCTACCTACGAGGTCGACGGCACGCAGTACGTCGCTATCCAGTCGGGCTGGGGCGTAGATGCTCAGCGCATCCAAGATGCCCTGTCGAAGCTCGGCATTGGCGTCACCCCGGATGTGCCGCAAGGCGGCGTCGTGTGGGTCTTTGCGGTGAAGTGAAGCCCGAGCGGGAATGGTGCGGATCGGCGGAGCCGGCCCGCACCTTTCAAACCGATGTGCTGAGGAAACGTCGTCGTGAAGGTGCGAATAACCATCACGACCGCATCGGGGTGAAGAAGACCACTAGGCACATGAAGTCCTGAAACTCCTCGCCCGGGCCGAGGCCTGGCCCGGCGAAGGCCGGGCTGAGGGGCAGCGGCACACCTCGGCGGCGGCGTATGTCGCCCCCATAGTCGCCAACATCGGCGCCGGGAGGAGAAGGCGCCTCAGCGTCCTTCTTGCAGTCTGGCCGGCTCGCCGAGCTTGGCCCGTATCAGCCCTCGCAGCTTGCCCAGGTCTTCCGGCTCGAAGGCGCGCTTCAGCAGCCAGCGTCTGCCCGCAGGCCGCATGACAAGCAAGAAAGCCCATTCCTTCTCGATGCACCCGCGTACCACACTCCAGGGCAGCGAGGTTAATGCGCCCGTCGCGTCCCGCGTCACGATGCTCTCGGGACCGATGCGGTAGGTGAGTTCCTTTTGCTTATCGCCAAGCCGGCTGAATTGGCGCGCGTGCAACACGAAGGGCACCAGCCCGGCGAGAATAAGGATCGGCGCAATGACCAAAGCGTCCCACCACGCGAGTCCACGAATGCCGATTTCCAAGTCGCCGATCCTCAGCAGCCCAAGGGCAAGCGCCAGCAGGGCCGCTGCGCCGGCCAAGCGATAGAAATACGCCCTCCAGTGAACGGCGCGAAAGTGGTCCGTCATCGTGAAGACGGTACGTCCCGTGATGCCCGGCTGGGTCTCAAGCATGGTTTGCTTCAGTGCGGGATCGCAAGGTCTGTCGGCCTCTGCGCGGGCTTCCTGCGCTCGTTGCCGTGGGGTGTGCGGGGTCATCCTTCATTTCTGTGCCTAGCCTGAACGTCAACGACCGAGCCTAGGGGAGTTCCGGCGCAGGCACTATGTCGAATCTGGTTTGTAAACAACCGAGTACCCTGATCTCCCGACAGCGGTCATCGATCTCCACTGGGGCGATGGTAGCGGTATTGCGATCTGCGCACGCTTGCGCCAATGCGGCGTTCCGTTCGTCGTCTATACGGGTTACATTCGCACCTACCCACCTCACGGCACCTTGACCGGACCAAACGATGTGTTCGAGTGGCGGCGGCGGATCAACGCGCATTGGTTTTGGGACGATGGGCAGGATGTGCTCACCAAGGAAATGGCGCTTCTGTCAGTCATCACCGGTGACACCGGCCGCGACTGCCAGTCTTTCTGCGTCAAGAATTTGGTGGCCGAGAGGAGCTTAATGACGTCTTCATCGAGGATGCACGGTGGGACTTTTGGTACGCCGCCCAGCTCAAGTATCAGGTCAACGAGAAGCTTGCTCTTGCAGCGCCGGACACCTGTGTGCCAGATTCATGACGATCGAGGACACCAGGGATGACAACCGCAGCGATCCGCCTCGGTGGTGCCCGCTCGCAGACGGGATGCAAGCTGATCTCGCGTCGATCGGCGCTTAGGGAAGGCGCGATGGCGCTCGCCGTTCTCGCGGTGCCCACGCCGGGACACGTTGCCCCATCGTTCTTGCGGGTGTCGTCGCTCCGCTTCGGATCTTTGAGCTGGCTCCTCGATACAATCCGGGATCAGCGCATCGACGCCAAGCTTGCGGTCGATATAGACGTGGTCGACGTGGCGACCAGCCAGGCCGGTCCCGTTGCGCTCTTGGCCGGCGATGTGGACGTCATCGTCAGTGATTGGATCTGGGCGCTGAGGCAACGCTCGGAAGGGGAAGATTTGCTCTTTGCTCCCTATTCCTCAGCGCTTGGGGCCCTGATGGTCCCCGCTGGATCGCCGGTGCGAAGCCTCGCCGACCTTGCAGGAAGGCGCCTTGGGGTTGCCGGCGGCCCAATCGACAAGAGCTGGCTCTTGCTAAGGGCCTACTCCCGACGAACCATGGGCCGGGACATCGCCGACGTCGCTCGTCCGGTCTTTGCCGCCGCGCCGCTATTGACCGAGGAGATCCGGAATGGCCGGGTCGATGCGGTGCTCACCTTTTGGACGTTTGCGGCGAGGCTGCAGGGTAGCGGCTTTGTAAGGCTTCTCGATATGGCAGAGGTCTTGAAGTTGCTCGGCATCGAGCCGGCACCCGCGCTCGTTGGCTTCGTCTTCAGGCAACGGTCGCTCATGGCCAAGCGAACGGTGCTCGAAGCCTTCTTCAGCGCGGTCGCTGACGGTAATGCGGTGCTCGCGGACTCTGATGCGGCCTGGGAGCGGCTGAGACCCCTTGTGCAGCCGGCCAATGACGCCGAGCTCGCCGCGATCCGATCGTTCTATCGCGCCGGCATTCCGGGACCCTGGGGCGAGGCTGAAACCCGGTCTGCCGAGCGGTTGTTCGAATTGCTGGCCGTGTTGGGCGACAAAGAACTGGTCGGTCCGCGTACGCGCTTTGATGCCAAACTGTTCCATGGCGGAGGGTGACACGATCTTGGACAACGACGCCGGCCCCCTGGTCCGGCTCGGGTGGACACTCGTCTCGATCGCGGCTCTGGCAGCGATCTGGCATCTGGTTGCAACTGCGCTGCAGAGCCGCGTGCTCCCCGGCCCGATTGAAGTGACGTCGAGCTTCCTCAACGAGCTCAAGGCCGGTGCGCTGGCGTGGCATCTCGGTGCCACGCTCGCACGCGTCGCCGCAAGCTTCGCGCTGGCGGTGGTGATCGGCACCGCCATCGGTCTCGCCCTCGGGCGGCACCGCTGGATCGACCGCTTCTTCGACAGCTGGCTAATTCTGTTCCTGAACCTCCCGGTGCTGGTGGTCATCATCCTGTGCTACGTCTGGTTCGGCCTGACCGAGGTGGCCGCCATCACTGCCGTTGCCATCAACAAGATTCCGAACTTCGCCGTCACCATGCGAGAGGGTACGCGCAGCCTGTCGAAGGATCTGGCTGAGATGGCCGAGGTCTACCGGTTCGGTCGCTTGCGCACGCTCAGGCACGTGATCTTGCCACAGCTCGCGCCGTTCTTCATGGCCGCCATGCGTTCTGGTCTGGCGCTGGTGTGGAAGATCGTGCTGGTGGTTGAGCTGCTCGGTCGCTCGAACGGGGTCGGATATCAGCTCAACGTCGCCTTTCAGCTCTTCGACGTATCTCTCATCCTGGCTTATGCCATCGCCTTCATCCTCGTTGTTCAGGTGATCGAGGTTGGCATCCTGCAGCCGCTCGAGGTACGGGCTGGGCGATGGCGCCGCTGAACGCAGCCCTCGAGATCCGGGTCGAGCACAAGGCATTTCCGGCCGCCGGCCGGCGCGGGTCGGTCCGGGTTCTCAAGGACATCGAACTGTCGGTTGCGGCCGGCTCCTTCGTCGCGATCACAGGCCCATCCGGCTGCGGCAAGACCACGCTGCTCAACATCGTGACCGGGCTCGACCGCGATTTCGAGGGACGCGTGGTCTTCGCCGCCAGCGAACCGAACCTCGCCTACGTTTTCCAGACGCCCCGTTTGCTGCCCTGGCGTACCGTGTCAGAGAACGTGGCGCTGGCGCTGCGGCCTGGCGATCCGAGGCTGGCGCGGGTGCAGGAGCTGCTCGTACGCGTCGGACTCGGCGAGGTGGCCGCCGTACATCCTGAGCGGCTGTCGCTTGGCATGCAGAGGCGCGCCGCGCTGGCGCGCGCCTTCATATTGGATCCAGACTTCCTGCTGATGGACGAGCCCTTCGTCTCCCTCGACGAGGCGGCCGCCCAGGACCTGCGCGCGTTGCTCCGGAAACTGTGCGCTGGGCGGCTCGTCACCGTTCTCTTCGTAACTCACAACACGATGGAGGCGGTCGCACTTGCGACCCGGGTTGTGCGGCTGTCGGCTGCACCTGCAAGCATCGTAAAAGACGTTGCCGTCGCGCTGCCCGAGGAGCTGCGGACAAGCGCGGATGCGCTGGCCGCCGAGCACCGGCGGATATTCGGCAGCAACGCGTGGGCGGACGGACCGCAGGGGGCGGCTGCGACGGAAGCTAGCGATCGAAATTGACTCCGGCGAACAGCGGAGCTGAGCCGCTTTCCGGCAGCGAGAACCAGCGACGATCCGATTCTAGGACGGCGAATAAGAGATATTCCCGGCGATCGCGCTCGTCGCTGCAGCGCTCGCGGATCGTCCGGAATCCGGGGGCCTGCTGACGTGGTTGCCGTGCTCGCTGCACTCCCGGTTATGTGACCCATTGCGGTCCTGCACCGTGTGCTAATGATTGCTGCGCATTTGGTGCTTGGAGCGGCTTATTCCCACCTGGCAACAGAGCGGGCAAATCCGGCATGGTGTGAATGTGTTGAGCGACAGCTTGACGCTAGAGGAGCCACCTATGCACGAAGTCGACACCGATGCCGCTACCAAATTGCTCATGCGCCTGCTCGCCGTCGAGGGTGTGACGGGGAGGGAAGCTGCCATAGGCAAGGAACTGGTGGCTGCATTGCAGGAGATTGGCGTTCACCGACGCTCCATCCGGTTCGACGACGCTCATAGGCGCATTGCGCTGCCAACCGAGACCGGCAACTTGATCGTGCGTGTCCCCGGTCACGGGTCGCGCGCAGGCACAGAGCCAATTCTATTCATGACGCACATGGACACCGTCCCGCTGTGCGCTGGCGCTAAGCCGAAGCTGCAGGGGAAGAAAATCGTCAACACGGCCAAGTCGGGTCTTGGTGGCGACAACCGTACGGGTTGCGCGGTGCTTGTGACCCTCGCCGCGGAGCTCCTCAAGCACAAGCGGGATCATCCACCGCTTACTCTTCTTTTCACCGTGCGGGAGGAGAGTGGCCTTTGGGGCGCTCGACACGTGAAGCGCGAAGACCTTGGCAGGGTAACGATGGGGTTCAATTTTGACGGTCGCTCTGCCTGTGATGTGGCGATCGGTGCCGTTGGCGCGCATCGGTGGGAGGTCGAAGTTTTCGGCAAGGCGTCACACGCGGGCGCTGCCCCGGAGCGGGGCATCAGTGCGACCATGATCGTCGCCGAGGCCATTTCTGCCATTAGGTCGGATGGGTGGTTCGGCAAGATCGAAAGGAATGGACAGCACGGCACCAGCAACGTTGGGTCGATCAGCGGTATCAATGGGGGCTCAGCCGGCGATGCTACGAACGTCGTGACCGACTATGTTCTCGTCCGGGGCGAAAGCCGCAGCCATGACGCCGCGTTCGTCAGGACGATCAGCGCGGCGTATAAGGCCGCGTTCACGAAGGCCGCAGCCCGTGTGACGAATAGTGAGGGTAAGGCCGGTCGCATCAAGTTCACGACGCGCCTCGACTACCATCCCTTCAAGATGAAAGAGACGGCGCCGGTGGTCCGCCGCGCGGTGGCGGCTGTGACCGCCCAGGGTCGTGCTCCCAACGTTCGCGCGGCCAACGGCGGCCTCGACGCGAACTGGATGATGCGCCACGGCATCCCCACCGTGACATTCGGGGCAGGGCAAAACGGAGCCCACACGATCGAAGAATGGATCGACCTCTCAGAGTTCGCTGCTGCCTGCCGGCTTGCCGTTCGACTAGCCACTGATACGTGATGCCCGCCGCTTATCGTTCCTGAAGTGCAGCTAGCAACGGCCTCACTGCGCTCACCTCGGTTGGTTGTGCCACAGCGATTTCGTCGGCTATCGGAGGGACTTGAGAGGCGGTCGCCTAGTCTGACCCAGGCCCGGTTCATGAGCCAAAGCTGTCCTCAGCACATCGCGCCAATCCTCCAAGGAAAGCCAATGAGCGCTTGACCGTTGATCCGCACTTACATGCGCGCGGCGGGAACCTCGGCGAAGTACTTCACCTTGGCGCCACGCTGGTTCTCGTAGATCGAACCCTGCGCCTTTGCTGGTGGAAGCGGCATGCGCACGGGTGCTGGTCGAATGCGCGGCACGATGGATGCCTCGCCTAGCACGATCCGCGCATTGAAGTCCGTGAAGTCGGCAACGCCTAAGAGCGGCCAAGCATCCGCGGCGGCATACTCGAACAGCAACAGTCGGCGCTGTTTGGCGGAGCGATTCTGCGCTGAGCCGTGCAACGCCCTCGCATGGTGGATGGACATGGAGCCAGCCTTGCCGGTGAGGGCTACGGCTTTGCTAAAGTCGATCTTGTTGAGACCCTCGGAAATCGCTCCGCAGAAATAGCCGTCGGAATGGTGATCGAAGATCTCGCCGTGATGCGAGCCGGGGATCACGAGCAGTGGGCCATTCTCCTCGCTGCAGTCATCGAGCAGTATACCGACGGCCAGGACGTCGTCATTGGTGTGGGGATAGAAGGCCCAGTCCTGATGCCATTCGACGGGGGCGCCAAAGCCTGCCGACTTCATGTTGAGCTTCGAGCCGTGCAGGCGGATGTTGGGACCGAGCAGGCAGGCGAGCATTTCCGTGATGCGGGGGTGGCGCACGAGATCGTTGAAGTACGGGAAATGCTTGTGCGGGGTCTTGATGCGTCGCAGCTTGGGGGTTGCGGGACTGTGTCCATCCTCGAGGTCGTAGACGTCGGTGTGTGACGTGGCGCTCGCAGCACCAGCCACAATGCGATCGACCTCGGCACGCAACTCAGCGACCTCTTTCGCCGTGAGCGCCTCCGGCACCATCAGGTACCCATACTCGCCGTAGAAATCCACCTGGTTGGGCGTCAGCATACAATCTCTCCAGTCGAACAGCTGACCGCTAGCCCTTGAAGAGGCGCGGCACGAACAAGACAAAGTCTGGCCAATACGTGATCAAGAGCAAGGTCAGTCCAAGAGGAATATAGAACGGAAGCACCGCCCGCACGAGCGCGCCGAACGTGACACCGGCTATGTCCTTGAGGATGAACAGGATCACTCCGAACGGTGGCGTGATGGCTCCGATGATCAGGTTGACCGACATGACAATGCCGAAGTGTACCGGATCGATTCCGACCGAGGCGATGATTGGCAGCAGCGTCGGCGTGACGATTAGCAGGATTGCCGTCGTCTCCATGAAGCAACCCAGGAACAGCAGTAGCACGTTGATGATTGCCAGGATCAGCAGCGGATCCTTTGTAAAGGCAAGGACGAGGGCTGCCAGCTCGGAGGGTAACTTGGTGAAGGAGATCAGCCAACCGAACGGCACGGCGGAAGCGATGATAAAAACTAGAACCCCGGAAAAGATTAGTGTTTCGGTGGCTGTCTCGAGGAGCTGCCTTACGGTCAGCTCGCCATACCAGAAGCCCAGCGCTGCAGCGTAGACGACGGTCAATGCGCCAAGCTCGGTCGGTGTGGCCACGCCAAGTATCAGTCCTCCCACGAGCACGACGGGCGCAAGGAACGCCGGCAATCCGGCGAGAAAGCTCGCTTTGACCTCTTTGAACGAAGCCCTCGGCTCGACCGGCGCCTTGATGCGGCCCGTGACTGCGAGAAAATAGATCATCCCCATGAGTGAGAAGCCCATGAGGACACCCGGCAAAATGCCGGCGAGGAACAGGTCGCCAACCGAGACCTGCGCCAAGAGGCCGTAGATAACCATGATGACGCTCGGCGGGATGATGGGACCAATGATGGCCGAGGCCGCGCTCACGGCCGCCGAGAAGGCCGGATCAAAACCACGCTCCCGCATTGCCTTGATCTCGATGAGCCCGAGGCCCGCTGCATCCGCCTGCGCCACACCAGACATGGCGGAGAAGATCATGCTGGCCACCACGTTGCAGTGAGCGAGCCCGCCGCGGATGTGCCCAACTAGGGCATGGGCAAAGCGGAAAATGCGATCCGCGATCCCGGCGGAGTTGAGCAGTTGGCCCGCGAGGATGAACAAAGGGACCGCCAACAGCGGAAAGCTGTCGATACCAGGCGCCATGCGCTGCACGACGATGGTGAGCGGAACCACTGGATAAACTAGGAGGTAAACCAGAGAGCTCCCGACCAACGCGAAAGCGATCGGCACTTCAAGCACCAAGAGGATGCCGAAGAACAAGAACATGACGAGGATCGACAAATCCATGGGGCGAAGGTTCGTTGCCGCAACGATCAGGCGGGTTTGTTAGTAGGTCACTGCGGGAGTGCGTGGGACGTGGCGTCCATGATGCTCTGTGGACTGTCGGTCGGAGCCCGACCCGCTAGCGCGGCAATCTCAACTAACATCAGGTAGGCGCACGTCGCCATCATTGACAAGCAACTCACCATGATCGGGATCGAATAGAACCAGGCGCGCGGGATCGGCCACGGCAGCGACACCGATGTCGAGCGGCTTTCGATCGCAATGACCTTCCCGACCTCCTGGACAAGGAGCCACAGCACGAAGAAAACGATAAGGTTCACGAGGAGTCGTGCCGCGGCCTGGCCGCGTGCGGGCAAGTGGGCGACGTAGGTTTCGATCTTCACGTGCCGGCCGTGTTTCAGGCCAAGACTCGCCCCAAGAAAAGTGCCCCAAATGAAGGCGTACACCGAGAACTCCTCCACCCAGATAATGGGCCGATTGAGTGCATAGCGGGTGAAGACCTGCGTCGTAATTGCGAGCACGATGCCGATTAGAAGGCTCACACCTATCCATCGCTCGATGTGGCCGACCAGGCGCAGCAAGCCGCGGTAGGCTAAAAGGAGCGGTGTCATCTGAGTTCTCGCATGGAAGGAGAATGACGGTCGAAGCGTCCGAAAGATCGCCAAAGGTTCTTTACTTGGTGTCTTGGATCTCCTTCCACAGGCCGCCGCGCCAGGCGCCGTCATTCTCCATCTCAGCAACCGCCGCTTCCGACTTGGCGCGGAATGGCCCGGTGTCGATCTTGTGCACGACGGTTCCGCCTATGCCCATCTTGGAGAGCACCTCCTCGGTCTCCTTCTGCGCCTGGTCGCGGGCCCAGGCCACGGCATCCCTGGCGCAACCTGTGATCGTAGCCTGCAACTCAGGCCCAAGATCCTGATACGCCTTCTCGTTTATCGTGATGTGGGTCGTTGAAAGGATGTGATCGGTCCGCATCACGTGCTTGACGGCCTCGTGGAATTTCGCTGCATAAGCAGCCGAGACCGGCCCTTCTGCCCCATCAACGACGCCGTTCTTGAGACCGAGGAAGACTTCGGCCCAAGCGAGCCGGCTCGGCCGAGCGCCGAGCGTCTCCCACAGCTTCACGTAGACCTTTATTTCCGGCACCCGCATCTTGATGCCGGACATGTCCTCGAGCTTCGCGACCTGCTTGTGGGCGAACAATACGCGCGGTTGAAGGCCCGTCGCGGCCAGAATGCGGATGCCGTTCTTCGTTCGCAGTTCCTCAGCCATCTTCGCGTGCACGGGGCTGGCCAAGAATTTCTCCAGATGGTTGATATCGCGGAACGTGAACCCCCAGCCGAAGATGGCGTAGTCCTTGACGAAGTTGGCGTACCAGTCGAGCACGTCACCGTAGATCTGCACCGAGCCCTGCATCATCTGCTCGATGACCTGCATGTCGTTGCCAAGCTGTTCGCCTTGGATGAAGTTGATCTTGAGTTTCCCAGCCGCGCGCTCGTTGCACAGCTTGGTGAAGTGATCGTTCTGCCGATCAAGTATGGAGCCGATGGAGTCGGAGCCGCCCAGGGTCAGCGTCTTCTGAGCCTGCGCCGTTCCTGAAAAGCTGAAGGCGGCGGTCACCGTCAGCGCGATCACCAAGCGCGCTAAACATTTGCCAATCCACATCTGCACGTCCTCCCTGACACATCATTCTTGTTAGACGCAGTACATATGTACTGGCGTTCCGGGTCAAGCTTCTGACGGTGACACGGGGTTGGCGCCCCCGTCCGCCGCCAGCTAGCCCCAGAGCTGTCGATAGGTTGAAACCAGGTTGTTCCGTTGGACCCAGGGTGCGCAAAAGCGGCCAGCCTATTTGGTCGCACGGGAGCCGTGACTTGCTTCGACCAGAAAACATTTACACCGGCTTCTATCGAAATGCGCCGGGCGCTCAGATGGACCACGATTGTCACAATCATCCCAAACGCTAAGGACACGAGAACCAACGGCACGATTGGCGCAACGGCTCGGGTTGCTCCTTCGCGATCATGCGTAGCCTCAGATCCGGTCGCATGGCCCGAGCGCGTGAGCTGGCGGCCTTCATTCGAGTGGGGGACAGCTCTTTCCCGACCGCGGCTTGCAATTCAGCGAGGCGAACGCCGAACAAGTCGCTGTCGTCAAGAACAGCCTCAGCGATAACCGCAAGCGCGTAGGCTTCAGCTGGGGTCACGGGCAACACCTGTTCCGCGTGCACCCACTGGGTGAAAGCCGCCTTTGCACGGCGCACACCCTATGCGGACACCGCGCCTCGGCGGCAGCGATTAGGCCTGCGAGCGATTGGACCCGAGGCCAGTATCGCTGGGCACGCTTAGGAGTACAGTGGCGGTACTCAGGGGCGGGCGGACAATGAATGGAGGCGTACTGATGAAGCAGATCCAACACCTGCCAGCAGTCGTGCTCTACACGGGTACTGCCTTGCTTAACCCTCCGCCCCACAGAAATTCGGCCGCGCCGGACGCCTCCCCGCTGGCGCGGCTGGATGCAAAGCAAACCAGGCGAGCGAAGCCGCCCGGGGTGTTCCCCTGTGGTTCGTTCCAGCGCGCGCACCGCGTCGCCAGTTCGTCTTTTGAACATAACCCAAGGTCAGCGACATGACGACGAAACTTAAACACGACAACCCGATCCTCGTGACCGGAGCGGCCGGCGCTGTGGGCGGCATCGGCCGCAACCTCACCGGATTCCTGCTCGCAAGGGGGCACAAGGTGCGCGCCTTGGTTCGGCGTGAGGACGAGCGCGCCGAAGCCCTACGGCGGCTCGGCGCAGAGGTCGTAGAGGGCGACCTGACGGACCTCGCCTCGATGCACCGCGCCATCGCAGGTTGCGGGCGCATCTATTTCGGAATGTCTGTCTCGGCGGCCTACCTGGAGGCCACGATCAACACCGCCGCCGTGGCGCGCCACCACAGCGTCGAGGCTTTCGTGAACATGTCGCAGATGACGGTCACGCAGATGAGCATCAGCGAGACCACCGACAGCCCGCAGCACAA
>Ga0134122_10003418_pt1 | contig 11787 bp, 8 predicted proteins | sample KB302_FD_96461 | JGI IMG/M metagenome (GOLD analysis project Ga0134122, IMG submission 96461) | Terrestrial soil microbial communities without Nitrogen fertilizer from Kellogg Biological Station, Michigan, USA - KB3-0-2 | ecosystem: Environmental > Terrestrial > Soil > Unclassified ...
GCGAAGCGGCCCGACCCCAGCTCCACCGGCGCGCCCTCCTCGAGCACGAACGCGTAGGTGCGCGACCGGGTGACGTGGTTCTCGAAGGAGGGGACCTTGAAGGAGACCTGGGTGCTCTCGCCGGCCCCCGCCTCCGCCGGCGGCGGAGCAGGGGACGTGCGTGGCGCCTTCTCACCGGAGGCCCCCTGCGGGGTCTGCGCTCGCTGCGAGGTCGGCGTCCGCTGAGGCAAGGAGCCAGGCGGATTGGGGGGCATTTTTCCACTCTGAAACTACCAGAACTCACCCCGGGCGCGAATAGAGCAGCGCCAGCTCGCGACCGGGACCGAAGTCCAGGAGCACCGCGCACGCCGCCTGCTCCAGCGGCACCGCCAGGGTCACCCCCGTCCCCAGGGGGAACTGGAAGGCGGTGGGATCGCCCGTGCGCGCGAACTGGCAACGCACCGAGTCGAGCGTGCGCGCCTGCGCCGCGGGCGTCTGCAGGTGCAGCAGCATGTCCTTGTGCACCTCCACCGCGCTGGTGGGGCGCGCGCCGTCCTTGGCCACGAAGCAGTTCAGCCCCTTCACGTGCAGCCGCAGCGTCTGCGAGGGGCCGGGCACGAAGGAGAACCGCGCCCGCGCCGCCGTCGCCACCGGGGAGCCCTCCCCGCCCAGGTCCACCGTCCCCCGGGACGGCACCAGCGCCACCCGCCGCCCGCCGGCCAGGATCTCCGGCTGGGAGAGGTCGGACACGCGCAGCAGGGCAGGCGGGCGGGCCGGGGTGGGGAGCGGCGGCGGCGCCTGGTTGCCCGCCTGGAGCGCCTCGCGCGCGGCGCGGAGGAAGTCGGCGGCGGTCTGGAAGCGCTCGGCGGGGCTGACCCGGCAGGCGCGGGCGATCACCTCGCGCATCGACCCCGGGAGGTCCATCTTCTGCAGCGAGTCCGCCACGAACTCGTTCCCCTCGATGCGGTGGGCCAGCGTCTGCACCACGTTGTCGTCGTCCGGGAACACCTTCTTGCCGGTGAGCGCGAAGGCCAGGAGCAACCCCAGCGAGTAGACGTCCGCGGTGGGGCCCACCGCCTTCTTGCGCATCTGCTCCGGCGCCGCCCAGCCGGCGGAGTAGAGCGAGATGGGCGGCCCGGAGGTGCCCTTGGTCTCCGCCGCCTTCCCCGGCCCGCTCCGCATCTTGGCGATGCCGAAGTCCGCCAGCTTCGGGATGCGCTGGGCGCCCACCTCGGCGAAGAGGATGTTGGAGGGCTTGATGTCGCGGTGGATGATCCCGCGGGCGTGCGCCTCCGCCAGCGCGTGGACGATGGGCTCCAGGATCTCCACCGCCGCCTGCGGCGAGAGCGGACCTTCGCGCTTCACCTGCTGGGCCAGGGTGCCGCCGGTGATCAGCTCCAGCACGAAGAAGGGCGTCTTGGTCGCCTCGTCCAGGTAGCCGAAGTCGTAGATGCGCAGCGTGTTGGGGTGCTGGAGCTGGGAGAGGGCGAAGGCCTCCTGGACGAAGTGCTCGTAGAGGGTCTGGTACTCGCTGGTGCCGGCGATGCCGACGAGGACCTTCACGCAGACGCGGCGCTGCAGCCGTTGGTCCTGCCCGCCGTAGACGAGGCTCATCCCCCCGGCGGCGATCCGCTCGTCCACGGCGTAGCGCCCCAGGAGCACACGGCCGATGAGGTCTTCCGCCATGCGCCGGTCACCACCAGATGACGAGGTCGAACCCCTCAGGGCCCAGCCGTTCGATGTCCACGTTGACGCCCTGCTTGACCCGCGTGCGCCGGGACGCGCCCTCCACCACCCCGGCGAAGAAGCCCGGCACCGGGTGGGGGTCGCGGAAGGTCAGGCGCCACTTCTGCGGGCCCTCTTTCACCGGCGGGTCGATCTGGATGTCCGCGCGCGCCGTCTGCCAGGTCTTGGGTATCCGCATGATGACCTTGTCCACCGGCACCAGCGAGAGCGGGATGGCGAGGATCCGCCCGATGATGGTCTCGAAGTAGCCCTCCACGAACAAGTTGCCCAGCGCGCGGTAGCCCTTCTCCTCCGGGCGCTCGCCGAAGAAGCGGCGGCGGGCGGCCTCCAGCGACTGCCGCCACACCTTCACCGGGTAGCGGGGCTGCATCCTGGCGAGGTCGAAGCCCAGGTCCTTCAGCTCCGCGGCGAAGGACGGGTCCGGGCGCACGGCGCGCACGAACATCCCCTCGAAGAGCGCGGCGTCGATGGTGGTGCGGTCCGCGTCCACGGAGGCGACCCTAGTCGAAGTCCGCGCGGGCCGTTAAGGTCGCGGGCGCGTGAGCTCGGCGCCGGTGAAGCGGGAGATCAAGCAGGAGCGCGCCGCCAGGACCCGCGAGGAGATCCTGGAGGCCGCCATCAAGGAGTTCTCGTCCCGGAGCTTCGAGGCGACCTCCATGGCCCAGCTCGCCAAGACCATCCGGATGACGCCCGGCGCCCTCTACTGGCACTTCCCCACCAAGGAGGACCTGCTGCTGGGGGCGCTGGAGGAGCTGCACACGCGCTTCATGCGCGAGTTCGACTTCCTGGTGAAGGAGGGGCGCAGCCTCACCGCGCGGCAGCAGCTCAAGGGCTTCTTCGACCGCACCCAGAACTTCTTCCGCTACCACCGGCACTACGGGAAGTTCTTCGGGATGCTCACCGCGCTCTCCGCCGACGCCAACGAGCGCGTCGCCTCCGCCACCCGCGGCGTGCTGCAGGCGTACGCGGAAGCGGTGGGGCGGATCGTCCGCTACGGGCAGGAGAAGACCGGCGAGTTCCGCAAGGACCTCGACCCGGACGCCTTCGGCCACACCATCGTCAGCGCCTTCTGCGGGGTGATCGTCCACCAGTCCCTCTTCGCCGAGACCCTCGAGTACGACCCGCTGGTCGCCGTCATCGACAAGCTCGCGGTGGACGGCCTCTCAACTGGTGCACCGGCGCCGCAGGGGTCGTAGCCGGCTTTACCATTCAGCATTGAATGTTTCTATTTTTCGGCTGGAGGCCAGTCGTTACGAGTGGTTGTGTGTAAAAGAAACACATCCAACTCCAAATCGAGAATGGTGCAAACGGTTTCACTACCCCCGCTGCACTTCTCCCACGGAGCCCTCCCATGAACGCCTCGTCCTCCCGGATTTCGAAGCCCAACCTTCCCGCGCTCTCCCGCACCACCGGGGAGGAGATCCCGCAGCGGCGCGAGACCGCCCGCGCGGCGCCGCAGGGCCAGCCGTCCTCCTTTGACTCCCGCCCGGCGGCGGCGCGCACCAGCGGCGAGAAGCACGTGCCGCTCCCCAGCCTGTCGATGGGCGGCGAGGTCGGCCCCATCGCGCTCGACAGCGCCGAGGGCCAGCGGTTCCTCCAGAAGGCGCAGGACGCGCTGGGCCGGCTGGATCAGCGGTCGGGCCTGGCGGCCGGCGCCGGCGGCCAGTTCGTCGGGCACTCGGTGGAGCGGGACGAGCTGGGCATGACCCACGTCCGGATGGACCGGACCGAGGGCGGCCTCCCGGTCTTCGGCCAGCAGGTGATCGTCCACTTCGGCAAGGACGGGAAGGCGGCCGACACCACCGGCGACACCGGGGCGCTGAACCTGGCTCCCGGCGCCTCCGAGCCGGCCAAGATCTCCGGCGACCAGGCGCTGCAGACCGCGCGGGAGTCCTTCGGCAAGGAGTTTGGCGGCCTCTCGCCGGAGCAGCAGTCCCCCGCTCGCGAGATGTTCTACAAGGCGCCGGACGGCCAGTACCACCGCGCCTTCCAGGTGCAGCTCACCAACGTGAAGGACGGGGACGTCCCGCTGAAGATGAACTACTTCGTGGACGCGCAGAGCGGGCAGGTGCTGCGCAGCTTCAACCAGCTGGACGGCTTCGTGGACCGCGCCTCGGGGGCCCGGCAGCAGGGTGCGGTGGGCGGCGCCCAGGGCCAGGGCCAGGGCGAGGGCGTGGCGGCGGCCGGCGGGCAGGCGGCGCTGGGTAAGGGCCACTCGCAGTACTCGGGCACGGTGCAGTTGGGCACGACGAAGAACGCGGACGGCAGCTACACCCTGAAGGACCAGAAGCGGGGCGGCGGGGCGACCTGGGACGCTCGGAACCAGGACCCGGCGTCGGGGAAGAAGGTCTTCAAGGACGCCAACAACGTGTGGGGCGAGGCCGGCGACAACAAGCGCGAGAAGGCGGCCATCGACGCGCACTACGGGATGGAGCGGACCTGGGACTTCTACAAGGGCCTGCTGGGGCGCGACTCCATCGACGGCAAGGGTGAGGCGCTCAACTCGTACGTCCACGTCGGGTCCAAGTACGTCAACGCGTACTGGGACGGCGAGAAGATGAACTACGGCGACGGCGACGGGGTGGACGCCTCCGCGCTGACCGCGCTGGACGTGGCGGGCCACGAGATCACCCACGGCCTCACCGAGCGCACCGCCGGCCTGATCTACGACGGCGAGTCGGGCGGCCTGAACGAGGCGATGAGCGACATCATCGGCGGCGTGGGCGTGGAGTGGTACGCGGCCAAGCGGAACAAGAACGTGAAGTGGGACTACTTGATCGGCGAGGACGTGTGGACGCCGGGCAAGAAGGGCGACGCGCTCCGCTACATGAACGACCCGAAGAAGGACGGGTACTCCATCGACAACTACCGCGACTACGCCAAGAGCGACCAGGAGGTCCACCGCACGTCCGGCATCGCCAACAACGCCTTCTACCTGCTGTCCCACGGCGGGAAGAACCGGACCAGCGGCATCGAGGTGACCGGCGCCATCGGCCCGGAGAAGTCGCTCAAGATCTTCTCCCGCGCGCTGACCACGTACATGACGCCCAGCACCACCTTCAAGGAGGCCCGCCAGGCGTGCCTGAAGGCGGCCGCCGACCTGTACGGCGCCGGGTCGCCCGAGGCCAAGAAGGTGGCCGAGGCCTGGACGGCCGTGGGGGTGAAGTAGGACCGGGCCGTTGGCTGCATCGCGGGTGCCGCGCACTGCTGGATTGGTCACGATTCGGAGGCTGGTGCTCTATCGGGAGCGCGCACTTCGGGGGTATAGAAGTGCGCAGCCTGACCGGAGAAGGATCATGACCAAGCTGCTCCTGGGGTGTGCGGTATTCGCGATGGCGTCCGGCTGCGTCACGGCGAGGCCGGAGAGGAAGACCGCGGTGAAGGTGGTGGCGATGAACGAGCTGGACTCCGCCACCGCCTCCCCGGACAACACGTATGTCTGCGAGGAGGGGAGCAAGACCGGCACCAACATCAAGGGCCCGGTCTGCCAGTCCCTCCGCCAGCGCGAGCTGGAGCGCCAGGCGGCGCAGGACACCATGCACCGGATGATGCAGTCCGGGTTCAAGCGCTAGCTTTCTCGCTGGCAATCCGCCCCCGCTTGTTGCGTAACGGGTGGCATGAATCGCCACCTGGTGCTGTGCGCGGCGCTCTGTACGGCGCCGCTGGCTGTCGCTGCTGAAGAACCCGCGGCTGACCCCGTCTCTCTCCCGCTCTTCGAGGCGCCGCGGTCGCTGGACACCGGCTTCCGGTTGACCTGGGACCAGTCCAGCTCCCTGCATCACCTGCTGATCGTCGGCGGCAACCACGGGATCCACCTGGGGGCGTGGAAGCTCCTGGGTGGGTCTCCGTTCTGGGCGTACTTCGCCGAGATCGGCGTCACCTCCGCCTTCGACCTCCTCACCGCGTTCGGGCCGCTGGGGCAGGGATGGGAGCACGAGGAGGGGCATTCCTCGGCGATGGCGTACGTGGGGATGCGGTCGCAGCAGGCGTTCAACCCCGGGAGCACGTGCGACTCGGGGTCGGTGTGCGGGATGACGGACGAGCAGATCGCCGCCGTGCACGACCGGCGGGCAGCGGACTGGGTGCGGGTGCAGGAGGCGGGGATGGAGACGGAGCTGCTCAACGTCACCCGGACGGAGCGGGACGTCTTCTTCTACGACCGGCCCGCGTACCAGCACATCCCGTACCTGTTGTTCAACGTGGTGAACGTGGAGGCGTACCGGCAGATCTGCCGCTCGCCGGACCTGGTCACCGTGAACGACGTGATGAACGAGAGCCCGGACGTGCTCAACCGGGACTTCACCGGGCCGGACTGCACGGGCTGGGTGTTCGACCTCTTTCGCCCGACGACGCCGTACGCGGACCGCGGGCCGCACCCGCTGGGAGGGATCCGGAGGATCCGGCTGGATTCGGACCTCACGCCGGAGGAGTTCACGTACCTGACGAGGATGAGGAACCTGGGGTTCTTGAACCTGGTGGACCCGTTCCTGGTCGGGATCTCCGGGTTCAACGTGCCGGGTGGGTTCAAGGTGAACGGGGCGGTCCGCCACCATTTGACCGAGTCCGGGGACTTGCTGGAGGTGACGCTGCTGGGGCGTCGCGCTCCGTGGAACCTGGAGGCGGCGCTGCGGGCGTACTCCAACCACGAGCACGCGTTCCCGGGGTTGGGATTTCAGATCCACCGCTACCCGGTGAGCGTCGGATTCGTCTCGGCCGGCGTGGACCTCTGGATCCAGCCGGCGGACCACTCCTTCTACGCGGTGGATGGCGCGCCCGGTGGCGCCATCCGGGTGGAGGGCGCGCTCCCGGTGATCCCGCACGGCGAGGCGTTCCTGCGGCTCTCGGCGAAAACCGCCGGGTGGCTGGCGGGGGATCCGGCGCTGGACCCGGCGGTCACCGCCGTCGTGGGCGTCAACGTGGTGCTGTAGATGCGACGGGCTCTAACTCGTTGAAACTAGGCCAATGTTCAGACAGGCAATGGTTTTGTTGCGCAATGACTTCGTTGCGCTATAGATTTGCGGCGTATGCCTCCGCGCAATATCGCTGGCTCGCCCGTTCGAGGGCCTGACTTCTGGGGTCGTTCTGAGGAAATGGCGGCGTTGTGGAAGACGCTTGAGGTCGGAAACGTCCTTCTGACTGCCCCGCGCCGCTGGGGGAAGTCTTCGGTCATGGCGGCGCTTGCGGATGCGCCGCAGCCAGGATGGTCCGTGGCGATGGCCGACTTCGAGTACGTCGAGCATCCGGCCGAGTTCCTCACTGAATTGGTGGCGCTGCTGCTGCTGGATGATCCCGTGGCGAGGCTGCTGAAGCAGGCAACGCGCGCTCCTGGGGCGCTCGCCAGATGGGTTGCCGTGGTTTCCCCGGAGTTAGCGTTTTCGCGGCCGGAGATAGGCGAGCTGAAGGTTCGACTCGGAAAGGCGCTCCCCTCGACGGCTGCCTGGCCGGAACTCACGGAGGAGTTGCTCGCACTCATGTCGAAGCGGGAAGGGTCGCTCCTGATCATTATTGACGAGTTCCCGATGATGATCGGCAACTTCATCCAGCGGGACCGGGACTCGGCCATCCATTTCCTGAAGTGGTTCCGCGCGCAGCGGCAGAGGCTGCCTGGCCACATCCGGTTCCTGCTCGGTGGCTCCGTTAACATCGAACCCGTGCTTGAGGGCCTTGGGGTCGTGGCTCTCCTGAACGATCTTGAGCGCTTCCATCTGCAACCGATGGAACGGGAGAAGTCCATCCGCTTCGTTCGCGAGGTGCTGGCGGGCGAGGGATGCGAAGCCGAAGAGGACGCGATCATCACCATCACCGATGCGATCGGGACCGGCGTTCACTTCTTCTTGCAGGTCCTTCTCAGCGAGTGCATCTCCGAAGCAAGGCGTCGCAATACGACGCTGACTGCCGATCAGGTCCGATCGGCATACGAGCAGCGCGTCTTGGGCCCGTTCAGTCGAGGTCGGTTCAGCCATTACCAGTCTCGCCTCAAGTCTAATTACGGGCCGCTCGAACAACCGGCCAGGATCGTGCTCGGCCATCTCGCGGAGACCGAGTCGGCGACACTCCAGGAACTGAGGCAGGTGCTCGTCATTGCCTCCTTCGCCGACGTTCCCGCTAGTGACGTAGTGGCCAGACTCGAATCGGATTTCTACGTCACGGTTCAGCGTGGCGCAGTTTCCTTCTCCAGCCGCTTTCTCAGAGATTGGTGGCGGCTTAATGCACCTGCAGTCGTGAGCTTACGATGAGCGAACCGTTGCTTTTCAATCCATCTCGGGCATCAATCCAGGAGCTTGAGCGAACTTTCGTTGGGCGATGGCAACAACTCCAGGCACTTGAGCGCGATCTCATCGCGGACGCTGCGGGATCCAGTCGGAGGCACTGGCAACTCATAGGTCCGCGTGGGTCAGGCAAGAGTCACTTTACGGAGTTACTCTCTCGCCGATTGGCGAGAGACCAAGGGTGGGAGGTCGTCCGCCTTCCGGAAGAGCATTATCAAGTTTCCAGTGTAGGGGAGTTGCTTGAGCAGATCGTAATGCTTCTCGAGCAACTGGACCTATCGCCCTTTGCGAGGGAGCGGAATCCACGCGACGTCGAGGAGTTGGCGCTACAGCGCCTGCGCAATCGTCGACTCCGAAGTTCGAAGCCAATGCTTGTCATTCTGGAGAATCTCGGCATTTTGCTGGGTCGCCAACTCTCGGCTACCAGAGAGCAGAGCAAGCTACGAGAGATTCTCATCGGAGACTCTCCATTTACGCTCCTGACGACATCCACGAGCTATGTTGACGAGGCAAGTCGGCACGATGCTCCATTTTACGACTTTTTTCAAATCGTCACGCTTGAGGATCTGTCGCGAATTGATGTTGCTCAGTTGGTGGAGGCTAGGGCTGAATGGGACGGGGATACGCAGTTGCTTGGGCAGATGGAGCAAGTTCGGCAGCGTATCGACGCGATCTTTCATTTCAGTGGTGGGAACCCCAGGCTGGTATTGGCGCTCTACGGAATCCTGCGTCGTGGGGTGACGGAGGATCTGAATAAGCAATTGTTGAAGCTCCTTGACGAGGTAACGCCGTACTATCAGGCACGCTTGGGAGATGTTTCACCGCAAATGGTGCGTGTTCTTACGGCTATGACTCTGAGTGATGGCCCAACCACTCCAGCGGAAGTCGCTAGAAGGACTCGACTTACAACCACGCAGATCACGGCCAACATATCCAAGTTGACGCAAGAGCGATTCGTTCGCCCTGGGGGTCGGCCGGATGGGCGTCGTCGGTATTATGAGGTGGTGGATCGACTGTTTCGCCTTTGGTTGCAGATGAGGGAAGGTGGGGAGGGGCGGCGCAAGCTTCGGTTTCTGACCGAATTTTTCCAACGCTGGTACGGCGGCAAGAATGCCGAATTGTGGCGCGATGCGACTCATGTGGCCGATGTTTTCTGGCAAGAGATTCGCAGTGGTCGCCCCGCTCGTTGTGCAGACCTTTTGGCCACGCTTGAATATCTCGGTAGCGCCTTCCCTGGGGAATATCGAGATTTGATTATAGAAAGCTTGGCGGAAGGGCTTGAGGCTGCAGGGCCTGACGACTTGGCGCCCATGGTTCCGTTGCTCGAAAAATTGGCTTCTGAGATTGAGGATGCCACCCGCAAGTCGGCGGTGAATCTGATGCTGACCCGGGCGTATCGAACTCTGGGGCGGTTGGAGCCTGCGCGCCAGGCATTCGGTCGTGTAGTGCTTGATGAGTCGACGCTTGGTGCGGATGGCTTGAATCTGTATCTTGATGCGCTTGCGTATGTGGCGGGGGCTCCCGAGGCATTCAAGAAGGGTTTGGTGTGGTTGAAAAAGATGCGGATGATGAAGTATTGCCAGTTGCAATTGGGGGAGTTGGGTGCGGAAGTTGGGGAGGTGGGGCGTGCCAAAGAGTTGTTCGAAGCCCACTTGGCGCAGACTGACTGCGTAAATTGCCGTCGGCTTGCGTACAAAAGGATCTTCTTCGCGCTCATGAGATCTCGCGCGTACGACGCTGCCATGGAGTTTATGGGTCAGGCGGTAAGGGACGGGAAGGCAGAAATCGAGATTCGGGCCATGGAGGCAACGGCACGCTGGTGGGCTGAAAAGTTGAAGGATGCCGAGGAACTTGCGAGGCTTGCAGAGGAGTGGGGGGATCCAGATGATGTTCCGCCATGGTATGTGTATCAACTGGTCTGTGTGCGGACGCATGGAGATAGGCCGGACGATGCGCTTCGTCTTATGAGGGGCGTTCAGGTTCGATATGGCAATGGCTTCTGGGACCAATTCAGCGGACACGTCATTGAGTGTTTGGTCCGTATTGCTGTGAATCATGATATTCCGTCCGACGTGCTGGAGTGGCTCGTTGGCGACAGAAGCAATCGGGAGTTTCTGGCTTCCGCTTGTCGGGCGGAAATGCCGCGCCTTGCCAGTTCGGCCGGGCGATACCGCAGAGGCATTCTGGATGCCTACCGTGTGCTTGTGGCGCGTGACGTGTTGCCTGGGGACATAGAGCCCTATGCTGCAGCGGTCTCGGTCGTCAGCTCAGAAGACCGTGAAAAGAGCCTTGCTGCGCTACATCCGGAAATGCGCGAGGCCGTGTCCTTCTTAATCGGGACCGAACGCTCACAAAGAAAGGTGGAAGCCGAGCACGGGTCCGTATCGAATCCAACGTTGAACTAAGCCGACGCGGAGGAACTCTGGGCGGGGTCCTCCACCCGCCGCCCGATCCGCGCCTTCCTCCCCTTCTTGAGCACGTGCTTGAGGTAGCGCCCGGTGTGGCTGCCGTCCGCCTGCGCGACCTCCTCCGGCGTCCCCGTCGCCAGCACCCGCCCGCCCGCGGCGCCGCCCTCCGGCCCGAGGTCGATCACCCAGTCCGCGCTCTTGATGACGTCCAGGTTGTGCTCGATGACGACCACCGTGTTCCCCGCCTCCACCAACCGGCTGAGCACGATCAACAGCTTCCGGATGTCGTCGAAGTGCAGGCCGGTGGTCGGTTCATCCAGGATGTAGAGCGTGCGCCCCGTCGCGACCTTGCACAGCTCCCGCGACAGCTTGATCCGCTGCGCCTCGCCGCCGGACAGGGTGGGGGAGCTCTGGCCCAGCTTGATGTACCCCAGCCCCACGTCGTCCAGCGTCTGCAGCACCCGCATGATGTCCCTGTGGACCCCGAAGTGCGCCATCGCCTCGCGGACGCTCATCTCCAGCACCTCGGCGATGTTCTTCCCCTTGTAGCGGACCCGCAGCGTCGCGTCGTTGAAGCGCTTCCCCTGGCACACCTCGCAGGGCACGTACACGTCCGCCAGGAAGTGCATCTCCACCAGCTTCACCCCGTCCCCCTCGCACGCCTCGCACCGCCCGCCCTTCACGTTGAAGGAGAAGCGCGACGCCGTGTACCCGAACGCGCGCGCCTCCGGCGTCAGCGCGAACACGTTGCGGATGGCGTCGAACACCTTGGTGTACGTGGACGGGTTGGACCGCGGCGTCCGGCCGATGGGCCGCTGATCGATGTCGATCACCTTGTCCAACTGCTCCATCCCCTTCACCGCGTGGTGCTTCCCCGGCACCTCCCGCGTCCCGTACAGCTCGCGCGCCAGCACCGGGTAGAGGATCTCGTTCACCAGCGTGGACTTCCCCGCCCCCGACACGCCCGTCACCGCCACCAGCAACCCCAGCGGGAACTCCACCGTGACGTCCTTGAGGTTGTTCTCCTTCGCCCCCTCCACCACCAGCTTCGCCTTCCCCCGCTTCCGCCGCTCCGCCGGGATCTCGATCTCCTGCCGCCCGCTCAGGTACGCGCCGGTCAGCGACGAAGGATCCTTCATCACCTGCTGCGGCGTCCCCTGCGAGACGATCTCCCCGCCCACCTCGCCGGCCCCCGGCCCGAAGTCCACCAGCCAGTCCGCCTCCTCCATCGTCTCCTCGTCGTGCTCGACGACGATGACGGAGTTCCCCCGGTCCCGCAGCCGCGTCAAGGTCCCCAGCAGCTTCCCGTTGGCGCGCTTGTGCAGCCCCATCGACGGCTCATCCAGGATGTAGATGACGCCCGTCAGCTCCGACCCCATCTGCGA
>Ga0134122_10003420_pt1 | contig 11787 bp, 8 predicted proteins | sample KB302_FD_96461 | JGI IMG/M metagenome (GOLD analysis project Ga0134122, IMG submission 96461) | Terrestrial soil microbial communities without Nitrogen fertilizer from Kellogg Biological Station, Michigan, USA - KB3-0-2 | ecosystem: Environmental > Terrestrial > Soil > Unclassified ...
CCGGCGCCGCGGCCGTCCGCATCAACCGGGACTCGTGCGGCGCGGGCGCCGCCGCCATCTCCACCGCGTGGAGCCCGTCCGACCGCGCCTGGCTGACCTCCACCTTCGCCGCCGCCGCTCCCGGACAACCCGAGGCGGCCGAGCGCACCGCGCGCCACCTCGACGCGTACGCCGAGCGCTGGCAGGCCGTCTACCGGAGCGCGTGCCAGGCGATGCGTGCCGGCACCCAGGCGTCGCAGCTGGGCGCCCTCCGCCTGGCGTGCCTGGAGACGCGCCGGCAGGAGGCGGCGGCCGTGGTGGACGTGCTCCGCCACGCCGACGCCGCCGCCGTAAGGAAGTCCTCGGACGCGGTGCTGGGGCTCCCCGGCGTCTCCGGGTGCAACGAGACGGAGGCGCTCACCGCGCCCACCCCGCCGCCCGACGACGGGCCGCTGCGCCTCCAGATCGATCAGCTCGAGGCCCGGCTCGCGCGCGTGGCCGCGGAGGACGCGGTGGCGAGCCCGCGCGCCATCCCGGACGCGGAGGCGCTGGTGGCGGAGGTGGACCGCCTGGGCTTCGCGCCGCTGCAGGCCTCCGCTTCCTTCCGGCTCGGCAACGTCTACGAGCGCTTCGGCGACGCCGCGCGCAGCCGCGACGCCTTCTTCAAGACCGTGGTCGCCGCCCAGCGCGGGCGCGCCGAGGTGGTGCTCGGGCGCGCCACCGCGCGGCTGGGCTACGTGCTGGGGCACCACTTCGGCCAGTACGAGGAGGCGGATCGCTGGCTGGCGGTGTCCCAGGCGATCATCGACCGCACGCCCATGGAGGACGCGGAGCTGGCCGTCCTCCACCTGGTGTCGGAGCTCCGCGTGGAGGAGGGCCGGATCCAGGAGGCGCTGGCCGCGCAGGACCGGATGGAGGTCCTGCTGAGCAAGGGCCCTCGCGCCGACGACCCCATTCGCTACTGCTACTCCGCGGACCGCGCGGACGCGCTGTTCGAGCTGGGCCGCATCGACGAGTCGGTGCGCTTCTCGCGCGAGGCGCTCGCCTTCGCGGTGCGCCTCTACGGCGAACAGCACCCTACCCCCGCTCGCCTCCACTACTTGCTGGCGCGGGTGCTGGTGGAGGCCGGCCAGGCCCCGGAGGCGCGCACGCACCTGGACGACGCCACCGGTTACTGGTCCTCGGCGGATCCCCCCAACCCGATCGGCCTCGTCGACGCCAGCGACATCCGCGCCTCGTCGTACCTGGTGGAGAACCGGTTCCAGGAGGCGCTCGACGAGGCGCGCCGCACGCTGGCGATGCGCCAGAAGCTCTACGGGAAGGAAACCGTCGCCACCAGCTTCGCGCTCGAGAACGTCGGGTTGGCGCTCATCGGCCTGGGCAAGCCGGCGGAGGCCATCCCCTGGCTGGAGCGGGCGCTCCAGCTGAGAAACGCCGCGGGGATAGGGCGGTTGTCCTCCGCGGAGACCATGCTCGACCTCGCCCGCGCTCTCTGGCTCACCGGCGGGGACAAGGCCCGCGCGCGCCAGCTCGCCGCCGACGCGGAGCAGGCCACCCGCATCGCCCCCCTGGGCCGCGTCCACCGCGAGGCGGCGGACTGGCTGGCGGACCATCGCAGAGAGTAGAGATCCCCTGATGCGAACCTCCCGACCACTCCTGGCCATGACCTCGATGTTGCTGTGCTCCGGCTGCGCGACGATCCTGACCGGGAATCGCACCGCGGTGTCATTCGCCTCGGATCCGCCCGGGGCGAACGTCGTCGTCATCCGCGGCCCGGCGGCGGAGGTCGCGTCCCAGGCGCACGACTTCGGGCTGCTGCGGGAACAGGTGATGCAGGTGATCAGCCCGTTCGTCCCGGCGCAGGTCAGGCCGATCCTGGAGCGCACGTCGCCCGACGAGCTGCTGACCCAGCTCGTGCTCTGGACCAAGCTCGGCGAGGTGCCGCCGGAGTGGGTCGCCGCGACCGGCAATGCCCTGGACAAGTTGCCCGAGCCGGTCGCGGAGCAACTGGGAGACCTGCTGGGTATCGAGGCGCTGGCGAAGGCGCCCGCCCGCATCGAATTGAAGAAGGGCGAGGAGCGAGCCGTCATCGCATGGAAGAAGGGACGGCACGCCAAGCTCCTGACCATCGACACCCGGTTCAACTGGGTCACGCTGCTCGACGTCTTCACGCTGGGCATCGGGCTCATCGTCGACGTCGCCGACGGCGCGTGGTTCGACCTGGAGCCGAGGGAGCTCCAGTTCTCCCTGCCGCCGCTCGCGGCGCCATCCCCGTAGCGCCGGCCATCTCATCGAGGGAGAAGCACACATGAAGCCGAGCATCGAGCAGCTGGCGGTCGACACCATCCGCACCCTGTCGATGGACGCGGTGCAGGCGGCGAGCTCCGGACACCCGGGAACGCCGATGGCGATGGCGCCGGTGGCCTACTGCCTGTGGCAACGGTTCCTGCGGTTCGACCCCCTGGATCCAATCTGGCCGAACCGCGACCGCTTCGTGCTCTCCATGGGGCACGCCTCGATGTTGCTGTACTCGATGCTCCACCTGACGGGCGTGCGCGCGGTGAACGCCAAGTACGAGCGGCTGGGCCAGCCCTCGGTGTCGCTCGACGACATCAAGCACTTCCGCCAGCTCGATTCGAAGTGCCCCGGCCACCCGGAGTATCGCTGGACGTCCGGCGTGGAGACGACCTCCGGACCCCTGGGCCAGGGCGTGGCGACGAGCGTGGGTATGGCGCTGGCGGGGCGGTGGATGGCCGGGCACTTCAACCGGCCCGGGTTCTCGATGATCGACTACGACGTCTACGCGCTCTGCGGCGACGGCTGCATGATGGAGGGCGTCTCGAGCGAGGCCGCCTCACTCGCCGGCCACCTCGGGTTGTCCAACCTCTGCTGGATCTACGACAACAACAAGATCACCATCGAGGGCCACACCGACCTGGCCTTCAGCGAGGACGTCGCCACCCGCTTCATCGCCTACGGGTGGAACGTCACCCGCGTCGGCGACGCCAACGACCTGGGGATGCTGAGCCGCGCCTTCCTCACGTTCCAGAAGACGGCGGACCGCCCCACCCTGATCATCGTGGACAGCCACATCGCCTACGGCTCTCCCAACAAGCAGGACACCCACGCCGCCCACGGCGAGCCGCTGGGCGAGGAGGAGATCCGCCTCACCAAGCGGGCGTACGGGTGGCCGGAGGACGCGAAGTTCCTCGTGCCCGACGAGGTGCGCGCCCACTTCGCCGAGGGCATCGGCACCCGGGCGCGGCAGGAGCGCGAGGCCTGGATGGCCACGTTCGAACGGTACCAGGCCGAGCATCCCGCCCTCGCCGGAGAGCTGCTCCGCATGCAGCGCCGGGAGCTGCCCGACGGCTGGGATGCGGAGCTCCCCACCTTCCCGCCCGACGCGAAGGGCGTGGCCGGGCGCGACGCGTCGGGCAAGGTCTTGAACGCCATCGCCAAGCGCGTGCCGTGGTTGCTGGGCGGGTCGGCGGACCTGGCGCCCTCGACCAAGACGAGGCTCACCTTCGAAGGGGCGGGCGACCTCACCGCCGCCGATCACACCGGGCGCAACCTGCACTTCGGCATCCGCGAGCACGCGATGGGCTCGATCCTGAACGGGCTGTCGCTCTCGAAGGTGCGGCCGTACGGGTCGGGGTTCCTCATCTTCAGCGACTACGGGCGGCCGACCTTGCGCCTCGCCGCGCTGATGGAGATCCCGGTCATCCACATCTACACCCACGACTCCATCGGCGTGGGCGAGGACGGGCCCACCCACCAGCCCGTCGAACACCTGGCGTCCATACGCGCCATCCCCGGCCTGCTGGTGATGCGCCCCGCGGACGCCAACGAGGTGGTGGAGGCGTGGAGGGTGATCCTCCAGTTGCAACACGAGCCGGTGGTGCTGGTGCTCTCGCGACAGGCGCTGCCCACGCTGGACCGCTCCACGCTCGGCGGCGCCGACGGGCTGCGGCGCGGCGCGTACGTGCTGGCCGGCGCGCCCACCGGGACGCCGAGCGTCATCCTGATGGCCAGTGGGAGCGAGGTGGCGCTGTGCCTGGATGCGCACCTCAAGCTCACCGCGGCGGGGATCGCCAGCCGGGTGGTGAGCATGCCCTGCTGGGAGTTGTTCGAGCAGCAGAGCCAGGAGTACCGGGACTCGGTGCTCCCTCCGCAGGTCAAGGCGCGGGTCGCGGTCGAGCAGGCGTCCACGTTCGGATGGGAGCGGTACACCGGGCTCTCCGGGAGGATCCTGGGCATGCGGACGTTCGGCGCCTCGGCGCCGCTCAAGGAGCTGCAGAAGAAGTTCGGGTTCACCGCGGAGGCGGTGGAGAAGGCCGCCAAGGAGCTGCTGGGCTGAGCCTCAGCTACGCCGGCCTGGCTGGATGGGCTCACGGGCTGACGACCACGGCGGCACCACCCCGGCTGTCGCGCACCACGGCGAAGGCCGCCGCCGCGCCCGCCGGGTCGAGCCGCTCCACCTCCGCGCCTTCTTCCCCTCCGGCGACCCGCGCCGTCGCCACCGGGCCGGCGGTGACGAACCACGAGACCGTGATCGCCTCCACGTCGTCGACCACGCGTTGAGCTTCCGGGTCCACGCGCACGAAGGGCTCGCGCGTACCCGCGGGCCAGCGGACGACGAGGCGTTCCGGCCCCGCGACGAGATCGATGGGCCGGGGATTCTGATTCGGCGTGTATCGGGCGAGGAATTCCAGGGCCACGTCCGTGGCGACGCGCCCGGCGCCGCACCGCAGGCGCACGAACGCGAACGCGATCTGCCCGGACCAGTCGACGCGCACGGGTTGGTAGAAGCCGCCGGTCGCGTCCGGGTCCCGCGGGCGGAAATCCCCGGGCGGGGTCTCCGGGCCGAAGAGCGCGCACGCATTGGCCGGCACCGCCACCGTGAGGGTCTCGCCGTCCGGACCAGCCGCGGAGAGATCGCCCAGGCACGCCGAGGAGACGGAGCCCGTCTCGGTCGGAGGCACCGGCGCCGTGCACAGGCTCCAGCGCGCCTCCGTCGCCGGGACGAGCCCCGCGGGGCCGGCGGCCACCGCTCGCAGCGACACGCGCTCGCCCGGCGCGGCCTCCGGCGGCTCCACCAACACGGCGATCAGCCGCGGGGATTCCAGCAGCGCGGGCGCGTCGTCGAACGGCGGCGCGCAGCCCGCGACGAGCGCGACCCAGACTCCGGCCCACCTCACCGCTCCACCTGGAGGGAGAGCGCCGGCAGGAAGGGCACCCCTTGCAAGAAGCCCTGGCGCGAGTAGTCGAAGCTGTACACCGCTTCCTCCGCGTTGGCGTGATTGGTGACGTTGAGCACCTCCAGCGCCAGCGAGAGCCGCGCGCCGCCCAGCTCGAAGCCGTAGCCCGCCTCGACGTCGACCTGGAAGAACGCGGGCAGCCGCGCGCTCGCGAGCGCCCCGAGGATGGGCTCGTACAGGTCGCGCCGGGCGTTCCAGACGGCGCCCACGACGGGAGTGCGCACGGCCCCCGTCGCCCAGCGGAGGCGGGCGCCGGCCCGGAACGCTCCGGTCCGCCACGAGGCGGCCGCGGTCAGCACGTGCGTCTGGTCCACGTCCGCCAGGTGCCAGGCGCCGCCGGGCGCATCGAGCCGTTCGCTGCGCCCGAGCGCGTAGGCGAGATATCCGGAGAGCCCGTGCCACGGCCGCTGTCGCAGCACCACCTGCGCGCCGAACGCCCGGCCCTCGCCGTCCTGCACCAGCGCCTGCGCCAGGCGCGGCGTCGCATCCGGGCTGCGCACCACCAGCGACTCGAGCGCGCGGGCGTAGCCGGTGCCTTCGACCCACAGCTCGTCCGACGGGCGCCAGACGACGCCCGCGCAGGCGTGCCACGCGCGCTCTGGGCCGAGCCGCGGATCTCCGAACACCGCGCTCAGGTCCATCGGGTCGGCGTCCTGGTGGACGTACCCGGCGGACGCGCGGAGGGACACGCGGGGCCCCAACGTCCAGACGGCGGCGAGGCGCGGCTCCGGGACCCAATCCAGCCTCGCCCCGCCGATCGGCACCGCCCCCGCCAGCGGCGGAAGCACCGCGCTCACCTCCGTCGCCACCGCGCCGAGCCGCAGCCCCGCGGTGAGCTCCACCGGACCCAGGCGCGCTTCGCCTTCGCCGAACAGCCCGACGTCCGCGGCGCGCACCCGCCACGAATCGAACGCGAGCTCGTCGGGCGGAGCCTGGCCGAACACCGCGGGATCGCCTTCCCGCGGCGGGAGCTTCAGCCCGCCCCGCCGGTCCGCCGAGGTGTCCGAGACGAGCAGATCCGCACCCAGCGCGAGCCTGGCCGACGGCGCGAGGTCCGTTCCGTATGACGCCCGCAGGCCGGCGCTCCAGCGTTCGAACCCGAGCTGCGCCGTGGCGCCCGCGGCGGTCTGCCGCACCCGCCGCGCGTCGCGGCCGAAGGACGGCGTGACCTGCCAGCCCGCGTCTTCGGCCGCGTCCGAGCCGCTCCAGGTGAGCCCCACGCGGAAGGTGTCCCGGTGCTCCGTGGAGCTGCGGGCGAGCGCCGGGTCCGCCTCGCCGAGCGCGAGGCGCAGGTCGTCCCCCGAGGCCAGCGCCACCGCCTCCACCTGGTCGCGGTCGCCCAGGGGGAGCGTCACCTTGGCCTGGCCGTCCCAGCTCCGGGGGAACGGGAAGCGCTCTCGGGCCTCCGGCGCCAGCAGGGGTGACACCACCGCGTCCAACCACGACGCGTGCCCGGCCACCCGCGCCCCCGCGCGCCCCGAGCCCAGGCTCACCGCGCCCCACGCGTCGGTGCCGTCGGTGACCGCCTCGCCGTGGAGACCATCCGGCACCGGCGCGCTCCGGAGCAGCACCAGTCCACCCAGCGCCCGCGACCAGCGAGCGCCGTACCCGGCCGGGACGACCTCGGCCCGAGCGACGAACGCCGGGACGACCAGCGAGCGGCTTCCTCCCAGGTGATACAGCGACGGAAGCTCCAGCCCGTCCAGCAGCACCCGCGTGTCGGCGCCGGCCGTTCCCCAGACGGCGAGGTCGCCCTGGCCCGGCGAGGCGCGCGCCATCCCCGGGGCGCTCTGGAGTCCGACCAGCGCGTCCCCCTGGCCGCCGGGAATGTCCTCCAGCTCGTCCACGCGAAAGGAGGTCGCTCCGGGGACGGCGAGGCGGTCGGCTCGCACGATGGTGCCGGCGTCGGGCTCCTCCGCAGCCGCGGCGGACCCGGCGGCCAGCGCCAGCAGGAACCACCTCACGGGACGTCGATCTCCAGCGCGAGCACCCCGGCGCCCCGGTCGTGCGGAGGCAGCGTCGAGGTCTCCGTGCTCTCGCCCTCCGCCCGCGCGACCAGCTCCCCCCGCAGCCGGGCTTCGACCGTCCAGATCGCCGCGCCCGCGCCGCACAGGGACGGGGTGTCCACCAGGACGCGGTAGTGACCGCTCGGCGGCGGCCGGGCCCAGACCACGTTCTCGCGCCGGCGACCGTCGATCACGCAACCCGCGTTCGAGTCGAAGTCCAGCACCCCGCCCGCGAGCCACGCGTCGGGCGGCGGGGGCGGAGCGCCGGGCGGAGGCGGCTGCCAGGAGTTGATGTTGCGCGCCCAGACCTCGTTGCCCGCCGGATCCACCACGTGGAGGTCGAGATCCGCGTCGGTGTCCCAGGCGAGGGAGAAGACCAGCTCGCCGCCGAGCGCGCCCGCCGGAAGGACGTTCAGCTCCGTCTCCAGCGCAGGCCCCGCGCGCCCGTCCGCGCCGGTCGCCCGCACGCGCAGCGTCCAGGTGCGCACCTCCGCGAGGGGCGAGAGGTCCGCGCGCGCGGTGAACGTGAGCAGGTCCGGCACCGTCGGATCCGGAGGCCCTGCCGGCATCACCCAGTGCCCGCGATCGCCGTCCAGGCCCAGGAGGACGCCGCCCGCGGCGGGTTCGAGCGAGCCGCTCACCAGCAACGACCGGGTCCCCGCCGGCACCTGGCTGCGGCTGAGGTACAGCGTGGCCGCGCTCGGGCCGCCGGAGTCGTCCTCCATCTCGCCCGGGACGTACTGCGCGCCCGGGACCCGGAACGCCGCCTCCAGCCCGGGGTCGATCGAGGCGCCGCCACACGCGGCGAGGAGCAGCATGGCCGCGACCGGCGCGCGGCTCAAAACGCGACCTCGGCGCGCGCCACCAGCGAGTCGCTCGCCAGCCGTGCCGGAGCGCCGTTCGCGGCGCGCCCGAGCAGGTTGTCTTCGTGGTCCAACTCCAGCAGCACCCTCGCGGTGCCGCGCCAGCTCCACGAGGCCGCGAAGGCCCAGGTGCTCAGGCTGGAGTCGAGCGGCACCACCTGCGCGCCCTGCGCGTCGCGGGCGTCCGCGTCCGGGGCGTAGCGGTCGAAGCGCACGCCGAGCGCGAAGCCCGCGGGGAGCCGCTGCACGGCGCCGGCGGCGAAGCCCAGCTCCCTCACGTCCCGCGAGCGCGCCACCGGATCGGCGATGAACAGGCCGCGGTCCAGGTTGGTCGCCCAGATGGCCTCGGCCGCCAGCTCGAACCGCCCCAGCGCCGGGACCGGCACGGAGAGCTGGAGGTCGCCTCCCAGCGCATAGCGGCGAAAGCCCTCCGACGGCGTCGCGGGGGTGCCGGCGATGACCTGGATCTCGCTGAGCTGGACCACGCCGTCCTCGTTCACGTCGCGCCAGGTCACGGTGTCCTTGGTCGAGGGCGTTCCAGGGTGGAACCCCACGCCCTCCAGCCCGGACGCGGCCACCTCGATGTTCACCGGACCGATGGTCCCGGCGACGGCGAGGCGCCCCACGACGTCCTTGGCGGCGTTCGGATCCAGGGCCGGCAGGGCGCGCTCGCCGATGGGCTCGCCGTTCATCACCGCGACCTGGTAGCGCAGGAACCGCCAGGCCCCCTGGAGCCGGACCCCGAGGTCGTACTCCCCCGGAAAGAGCGCGCGGGCCACCCGGCTCTCCTCCAGGAAGAACCGGTCGCGAGCGTTGAGGCGGACGTCGTAGCCGAACGGGATCCGCAGCAGGCCCGCCGAGAGCATGGCGAGCGGCGGCCCCTCGGAGGGCCATCGCGCGGAGACCTCGGCGTCGATCAACCGCAGGGCCGGCCCGGAGACCGTGTTGCCGTCCACCTCCACCGACGCCGAGAAGAGCCCGCGGGTGACCCCGGCATGGAGGCGCGCGCGGCGGACGAGGAAGCGATCCTGGTTGAGCGGCGCGCCGGTGGAGGGATCGAGCTCGTCCACGGACGCCTCGCTCCACGCGACCGCGTCGGCCTGGACGTACCCGGAGACCTCGAAGGTGGTGGCGGGCGGCTCGGGAGGCCCCCCGTCCGCCAGCGCGGCGGCGAGCGCCGCCGACACCGCCGCGAGCAGGCTCATTGAAGCGGCGGCAGCCCACCGTCAGGGAGCAGGAGCGGCAGCACGGGGTTCTTCTCGATCTGCTGCGCCGTGGTGCAGGCGTTGATCAGCTCCAGGTGCGTGGTCGGGTTGGTCACGCACGGCGGCCGGTCTCCACCGTCGGTGCCGCCGTCGGGCGGGCCGTGCCCTCCGCCGCCGCACGCGGACACCGCGGACATCGCCAGGATGACGAGGAGCGCGCGCATGGGTCACCTCGCCTCGCAGAAGCCGGAGCGGCACTTGCCGGCGCCGCACGGCGTGTCGTCCGTACAGGAGATGCAGGACGCGGAGGCGCCCCCGGTCTTGCTCTCGTAGGAGCAGCCGCAGGGGGCGGCGGGGGCGTAGACGGAGAGGTCGCCGCCCTCGTAGGAGCGGTTGACCTGCATCGCGCACCCGGGCACCAGCCCCTTGGAGATGATGATGTCCATGGGCTGGAAGTCCGGGGCCGGCGACGCGGCCCTCCCCAGGAGCAGGTCGATGACGTAGCCCGCCAGCGGGTTCACCGGGACGCCGGAGCCGTCCACCTTCGTGAGCCACACCGTCGGCGACCAGGGGACGTAGTGCCCGTCGCGGACGTTCTTCTTGTCGTGGGCGGTGGAGGTGGAGTCCGGGTAGTAGGCGTAGCTCTGGTGGTACGTCTGGAACGCCAGCGAGGTCAGCGTGGCGCGGTTCCCGTCGTAGATCTCCGCGCCGAGGATCCCGATCGCCTTCTCCGGCGCGACCGAGTTGGTGACCGAGCTGAGGACGTCGCTCGACTTGTCCAACCGGACCCCCTTCCACTTCGTGGCGGGCACGGCGATGGCGGCGGCCCACGCCAGCAGCGTGCTCTTGGTGGTCGTCCGGATGAACAGCTGCGCCTCGTCGTTCCAGGGGTCCACCAGGCCTTGCGCGCCGAAGCCGAAGACGAAGTACGCCTCCTCGGCGGTGATGGCCACCTGGGAGGACGCCTTGGGGACGACCATCACGTACGCCTGGATCGGCCCCTGGAACTGGGCGACGTCGGGAGGCTGGGGGCTGGGGTTGCACGCCGAGACGAAGAGCGCGGAGTTGGCGAGGTCCACGGCGTGGCCCGCGGGATCGATCACGCAGCTCGGCGAGGCCGAGGCCGGCGTCCACGTGGGGTCTTCCGCGGTCGAGGGGACGTAGAAGGGGTTGGTGGTGATCTTCACGCCCGTGTACATGGCCTCGATGTTGGTGCACGACCCCGAGGTCACGTAGACGAGCGTCATGGGGTTCACCGCCGACTCCCGGAGCGCCTTGCCCAGCGCCTTGATCAGCGGCTCCTGCGTGTCGCCGATCTGGAGGTAGAGCGGGTTCGGCAGCGAGGCACAGTCCACCGCCGCGAGCGCCCGCGCCGGGGACAGCAGCACGGCGGCCGACGTGAGAGCGACCAGGGTACGCATGGGACCTCTGCGTAGCCCCGCCGGCCACCGCGGACAAGCAGTGGCGACTTCATGTCAAGTATGCTTTCCATCCGGAGCCATGCGGCTGACCAACGGCCTCAAGCGAGCGCGGCTCGACCGCGAGCTCACCCAGCAGGAGCTCGCGGAGCGCGTGGGGATCTCGCGGCAGAGCTTGAACGCGCTGGAGGCCGGGCGGGTCGTGCCGGGGACCGACGTGGCGCTCGGGCTCGCGCGGGAGCTGGGCCGGCGCGTGGAGGCGCTGTTCAGCCTGGAGGACGGTCCTTCGGTCGACGCGGTGTTCGCGGGCAAGGCGCCGGGAGAGGGCGGGCGGCTGGCGCTCGCCGAGGTCGACGGGCACTGGGTGGCGCGCGCGCTCGGGCCCGGAGACCCGGCCGCCGCCGACGGCCTGCTGCGGCGCGGGCAGGTGAGGCCGCTGGGGTCGCTGGACCGCGCGCGGAAGCGGCTGGTGGTGATGGGGTGCGCGCCGGTCCTGGGGGTGCTCGCCTCGCGGCTCGGAGAGGACGCCGCGCTCCCCATGTCGTGGGTGCGGGGCTCCAGCGGGGCCGCCATGAACGCGCTGGCGCGGCGCGAGGTGCACGTCGCCGGGATCCACCTGCGCGACGGGGTGACGGGGAGCCAGAACGTCCTGGAGGTGCAGCGGCGCTTCCCGGAGCAACCCATGCTCGTCGTCAACCTGGTGACCTGGGAGCAGGGCATCGTGGCGGCTCCGGGCAACCCGCGGCGGCTGCGAAAGGCGGCGGACCTGCTGCGGCCCGGCCTGCGGCTGGTGCGGCGGGAAGCGGACTCGGGAGCCGAGAAGCTCCTCGCCGACGCGGTGAATCGCCGTTCGGGGAGACTCGCGCCCGCGGCCCCGGGCGAGATCGCCGCCGGCCATTTCGAGGTGGCCCAGCGGGTGGCGCTGGGGGTGGCGGACGCGGGCATCGCGATCCGGGCCGCGGCGCTGGCCTTCGAGCTGCCGTTCATCCCCCTGGCGGAGGAGCGATTCGACCTCGTCATTCCACAGCGGCTGGCGACGGACGCGCGCATCGAGCGCC
>Ga0134122_10003421_pt1 | contig 11786 bp, 9 predicted proteins | sample KB302_FD_96461 | JGI IMG/M metagenome (GOLD analysis project Ga0134122, IMG submission 96461) | Terrestrial soil microbial communities without Nitrogen fertilizer from Kellogg Biological Station, Michigan, USA - KB3-0-2 | ecosystem: Environmental > Terrestrial > Soil > Unclassified ...
ACGCCAATAGGCAGTGGATTCTCGCTGGCTAGCATCCAAGGACTGCAACCCGAATCGATTCGGAGGTAGACATGGGAGACAACAAGATAAACCTGAGCGACCTCCTCGAGACTCACCGCCGCGATCGCGACCGGCTGGCCTGGGAAGGCACGTTCAGAGATTACTTCGAACTGGTTACCCAAAACCCCAACATATCCAAGCTCTCGCATGCACGCAATTGCGACATGATCCTTGCCGCCGGCGTCGAGAAGATCAATGAGGGTTCAAGGGATGAAATCGTAAAATACAACTTTTTCAGCGACGAGCTTTTCGGGATCGAGCGCCCGATCTCGCGAATTGTCGAGTACTTCAAATCCGCGGGACAGCGGCTCGAAGTACGCAAGCGAATTCTTTTGCTGATGGGCCCGGTGGGCGGCGGCAAATCGACAATCGTCACGATGCTCAAGCGCGGGCTCGAGAAGTGGTCGCGCACCGATGACGGCGCGGTGTATGCGATCAAAGACTGCCCGATGCACGAAGAGCCTCTGCATCTGATTCCGCCCGAGCTTCGCGCGGAGATCGAACGGCACTACGGCATCTACATCGAAGGAGAGCTGTGCCCGCAGTGCCGCTACAACCTCGAGCATGTTTATCGCGGGCGTCACGAAGACGTGCTGGTTCATCGCATCGTCTTCTCCGAGAAGGACCGAATCGGAATCGGCACTTTCGCGCCGTCAGATCCGAAATCGCAGGACATCACTGAGCTGACGGGCTCGATCGACCTTTCCACGATTGGCGAAGTCGGCGTCGAATCCGATCCGCGCGCCTACAGATTCGACGGCGAGTTGAACATTGCGAATCGCGGGTTGATGGAATTCGTCGAGATGTTGAAGGTCGACGAAAAGTTTCTCTACAGTCTGCTGACTCTCAGCCAGGAACAAAACATCAAGACCGGCCGATTCGCGTTGATCTACGCGGACGAGGCGATCATCTCGCACACCAACGAGAACGAATACTCGGCCTTTGTTGCGAATCGCAAGAGCGAGGCGTTGCAGGACCGGATCATCATGATCAAGGTCCCGTACAACTTGAAGGTCTCGCAGGAAGAGCGAATCTACGACAAGTTGCTCAAGCAGTCTGAGGCGCTTCGCAACATTCATATCGCGCCAAGCACTTTGAGAGTCGCCGCGATGTTTGCGGTGATGACCAGACTCGAAGAGCCAAAGAAAGCAAACATCGACATCGTTAAAAAGATGAAGCTGTATGACGGAGAGGACGTCGAGGGGTTCAAGTCGAAAGACGTTCGCGAGCTGCAGGAAGACACCGTGCGCGAGGGCATGGATGGGATCAGTCCTCGATACATCATCAACCGGCTCTCGGGCGCGCTGGTGCGAGACAACATAACCTGCATCAATCCGATCGACGCGCTGCGAGCGATCAAAGACGGCTTCGAGCAACACACCGGGATTTCATACGAGCAGCGCGATCGCTATCTGAATCTTGTTTCGGTCTCTCGCCGCGAATATGACGACATCGCCAAGAACGAAGTTCAGCGCGCGTTCGTCTATTCGTTCGAGGAAATGGCCAAGACCTTGTGCGATAACTACCTCGACAACGTCGAAGCGTATTGCAACAAGGAGAAGCTCAAGGACGCGATCACTGAAGAGGAAATCGAACCCGATGAGAAGCTCATGCGTTCGATCGAGGAACAGATCGGGATCAGCGAGAACGGCAAGAACACATTCCGTCAGGAGATTCTGATCCGCATTTCGAGCCACGCGCGAAAGGGCAAGCCCTTCGAGTACAAGTCTCACGAGCGGCTGAAAGACGCAATCGAGAAGAAGATATTCTCGGACCTCAAAGACGTGGTGAAGATCACGACGTCGACCAAGACACCGGATGCGGATCAGCTTCGCCGCATCAATGAGGTGATCGATCGGTTGGTCTCGCAGGGCGGCTATTGCACCGTTTGCGCGAATGAGTTGCTGACTTACGTGGGAACGCTGCTGTCTCGGTAGCCGACGATAGCAGCGATTGCGGCGCTATTACTCGCGCGGCTCTCGGGACTGTGCGGGTGTTTTGGCTGGAGGGACGACGATGGCCAGCACGAATGTGACGGAGAGAGATTTTGAGATAGATTTTGAGCGCGAAAAGGCGGCGCTCTTGAAGCGCTCCAGTGACAAACCCACTTTGCGGATGATCAATGCCGGAGAGCCGAAGACTATCGACGAATGGAAGGAACTCTATCCAGATCTTGCATTGTTCATCGAGGTCACAAAGGAAGACTATTCCACGGTGTATGAAGGCAGATTGATCGCGACTGCCGAGAACTCGATAGAGTTTCTCGATCTCGACAAAGAGTATCAGAAAAGCGGAGCGGTCAATCTGACGACGTACGGCAATCCGCGTGATCCGCAATCAGTTCCTCTTCCTCCGGTATTCTTGTTGGGAGCGGAACTGCCGGAATGAAGGTTGGCGAGGTTTGTCGATGCCGCGCAATTGGCTTTCGTTTACTCGAAATGCAGTTCCTGTTGTTTCTGTTCGCATGGGCGGCCGCCGCTATGAGGCGATGATCGACACAGGTGCTTTCATCAGCATGATCTCGCCAGAGCTATCAATTCGACTTGGGCTGCCGAAGTCAGGCCGACAACAGGTAGTCTCCGTTCACGGTGATATTCGCCACAGGGATGTAGTGACGTTGCCTCCTACGGGCCTTGCTGATTTGGAGATCGTTGACTGCAAAGCAGTAATCAGCAATCTGAGTCCCTTGAGGCGGGGGCTCGATCTTCTCCTCGGCGTGAACGCGTTCGTCGGCCTTCGTCTCCACATTGACTTCGCCAACGGGCGCGTCTATCTGCTCAGTTGATGGAGTTAGTATGTCAGTTCAGCGAAACGATTGGTCGCTTCAACGCAAAGGTCAGATCGATCAGGATCGCCACAAGGAACGCGTGCGCGATGCGATCAAGAAGAACCTCGGGTCTATCGTTTCCAATGAGTCGATCATCCTCTCTGACGGCAAGCGCGTCGTCAAAGTGCCGATTCGCTCGCTCGATGAATACAAATTCCGATTCGATTATCGAAAGAAGAAACACGTCGGCACCGGCGACGGCGACACCAAGGTCGGCGACGTCATCGGACACGAAGGCCAGCCGGGCGGACCCGCGCAAGGACCAGGCGGCGGCGATCAGCCCGGTCAGGAATACTTCGAGGCCGAAGTAGACATCGACGACATCGCAAAGCTTATCTTCGAGGACCTGCACCTCCCCTATCTCGAAGAGAAGGCCAAACACGCCGTCCCTTCGAAGACCACCAAGTTCACCGAGATTCGACGTTCGGGCATCCTGTCGAATCTCGACAAGCGCCGCAGCCTGATCGAGAACATCAAACGGCAGGCGCGTGAAACAGGCGAGGCCCACATCGGGCCTTTCAAGAAGGAAGACCTGCGATACAAGACGTGGGAAGAGCAGATGACCTACGAGTCGAATGCGGTGGTCATCGCGATGATGGACGTGAGCGGCTCGATGGGCGAATTCAAAAAGTATATCGCGCGTTCATTTTATTTCTGGATGGTGCGTTTTCTGAAGACGAAATACGACAACGTGCAAATCGTATTCATCAGTCACCACACCGAGGCGAAGGAAGTGACGGAAGAGCAGTTCTTCACTCAGGGTGAGTCGGGAGGAACGGTTGTGTCTTCGGCGTATCGTTTGGCGCTGGATACAATCGGTTCGCGATTTCCGGCCAGAGACTGGAACATATATCCGTTTCATTTTTCGGATGGCGACAACTATTACTCGGACAACGACGAAGCGGTGAAGCTTGCGGATGAGCTGATAGGCACGTGCAATCTCTTCGGCTATGGTGAGATCGGCGAAGAGGGCGCTTCGAGCTATCGCCGCTCGTCCGGTGCGCTGCTGTCGATATTCAAAGACCGCCTGAAAAGCCAGGACCGTTTCGTCGGCGTTCGCATCGACGATAAGGAAGATGTGTATCCGGCGTTGAAAGAGTTCTTTGGCAAACGAGGCGAAGCGGCATAAGCAATTGCGGATTTCGGATTGCGGATTGCGAATTTGAAAGATGGTTGATAAAGAAGTACAGGAGCTCGAAAAAGCAGTCGAGGAGATCTGGGAGGTTGCCACCACCAGATTCGGGCTCGATCCGTTTCCCGTGCGATTCGAGATCGTTCCGGCGTCGGTGATGTACGAGGTCGGCTCGTACGCGTTGCCCGGCCGCTATTCGCATTGGACGTTCGGCAAAGCCTACCACCGGATGAAGATGATGTACGACTTCGGGTTGTCGAAGATCTATGAAGTCGTCATCAACTCGAACCCGTCTTACGCCTTTCTTTTGGAGACGAACTCGCCGACGCAAAACAAAATGGTGATTGCTCACGTGCTTGGTCACATCGACTTTTTCAAGAACAACGTTTACTTCTCCAAGACCAACCGAAGGATGGTTGACGAAGCCGCGCTGCACGCTCGCCGCATGTCGGATTACGAATTCAAGTACGGCAGGAAGGTCGTTGAAGAATTTCTGGATGCGGTGCTGTCGATAGAAGAACACATCGATCCAAACTTCTTCATCAAGAAACCCGTCGAGCGCAAGGATGACGAGGCCGATAAGAAACCACAACGGCGTGAGGGGCCTTACGACGACTTGCTCTCAAAGGCCGAGATTGAAAAGACGAGCCCGGACGAATCTCTTGATCGCAGACACAAGCCGAGCATCGAAGTTCCCGAAAAGGACCTGATCTACTTCATCATGAAGCACTCGCCTTCGCTTGAGCCGTGGCAGCGTGACGTAATGGCGATGCTCCACGAGGAGATGGAGTACTTCATCCCGCAGCTTCAAACAAAGATAATGAACGAAGGCTGGGCGAGCATCTGGCATTCGCGAATCATGCGCGAGCTCGACTTGCCTACCGATGAGCATCTCGAGTTCGCCGAGTTACACGCGGGCGTCGTATCGCCTCACAAGGGGCAGCTCAATCCTTACTACCTCGGCTACAAGATTTTCGAGGACATCGAAAAGCGCTGGGACAACCCAACCGATGAGGAGCGCGAGAAGTTTGGACGCCGCGGCGGTGAAGGACGCGACAAAATGTTTGAAGTCCGCGAGCTCGACAACGACATTTCATTCCTGCGCAACTATCTGACCGAAGAAATGTGCGAGGAACTGGATCTATTCGTCTATGAACTCGTTGATGACGAGGACTGGACGGTCACTGAAAAACGCTGGGAACGAGTTCGCGATCAAATAACAGCGAACAAGACCAACTTCGGATTTCCATACATCGAGGTCGTTGACGGCGATTATGACGGCAATCGCGAGTTGTACCTGATGCATCGCTTCGAGGGAGTCGAGCTGGACATGAAGTACGCTCGCAAGACTCTCGAGTATGTTCACAAGCTTTGGGGGCGTGACGTTCATCTTGAAACACAGGTCGACGAAGAGCCGCTGATAATGAATTATGATGGCAATGAACACGACGAAGAGTGATCGGTCAAAAGCTTGAAGTCTTCGTTGCCGCCCACGTATTGTTATTCTTCCATTTCAAATCAAAACCCGAGGAATAAATGCAATATTTCAAACGCGTCGCGGGACTGTTTACTATCGTCGTGTGCTTGATGCTTGCGGTGACACCGCCCGCAAGTGCGTGGGGGGATGAGGGTCACCGATATGTCAACCGCGTCGCCGCCGAGCACATGCCTCAGGACATGCCGGCCTTCTTTCGCAACGCGGGAGTCCGGCTCTCGTTTCTTGGCCCTGAACCGGATCGATGGCGCGACGGTAAGGAGCTTTACAAGGCGCTCAGCGAAGTGAACGGCCCCGATCACTTCATCGACATCGACAAGCCCGAGAATTTCGAGGGCTTGCCGAACGATCGATATCTCTATGCCGATTGGCTTCGCGCGCACGGAAAAGAGCCCAAGGATATCGGCTATCTGCCTTACTCGATTCTCGAAGGTTATCAGAAGATCCAGGTTTTGTTTCGAATGTGGCGCGAGCCTCAACACGAAGCCGAGCGCGATCAGATCGAACAAAACATCGTCTACTACGCGGGCGTACTCGGGCATTACGTTGCTGACGGAGCGCAACCGCTGCACGCGTCGATTCATTACAACGGGTGGACCACCAGTTCCAATCCGCAGATCTTCACCCGCGAGCCGCTTCACTGGCGATTTGAAGGCGAGTACGTCAAGGCGCAAATCAAGCCGGAAGACTTCAGCGGTTTGGTAAAGACTGCTACTCGGCTTCAGGACCCGTTCGCGGAGATCGTCAAGTATCTGATTGATTCACACAATCACGTGCCCGAGCTTTATCGAATGGACAAGGCGGCTCGATGGGATGCTAACAATCGAAACGCCGAATCAAAGAAGTTCGTGACGGAGCGTCTGGCTGCGGGGTCGCAGATGTTGGCGAACCTGTGGTACACGGCGTGGCTTGGCTCAGCCAAGGTACAAAGCTAAAGCGTGCGCGAAAAAAAATGGCAAAGCTCCGGTGCTCAGGCGTTCATTAGTTGGCGGAGGCGCTCAAGCCAGAGCACGGGCTGGAAAACGTTAGCGATTGAATTCTTGAGCTGCCTCCGCCGATTGCTTTCCTCGCGCGGACGGGATAAAAAGACGGCACGTGAAATCGACTTTTCGGATTCACGGAAGTACAAACTCGATTCATTTGTCTGGTGACCTGTCATGCGCTTTTTGATCGCAGCGAATTTGCTGCTCTCGATTATCGGCAGTGCATTCACCGCCACGGAACCATCCTATCGCGATGCCGCGCTTGAAGCCGCCAAATGGATCAGAGCTTCAGCCATTCGAACAGAACAAGACGTAATGTGGCCCGCGGATCCGCGCGATGCAAAATCAGCCAACGACACACTGTATGCCGGCACTCCGGGCATCGTGCTGTTCTTTGTTGAAGCGTTTCGCTCAACCGGAGATCGATCGTTTCTGAAGGACGCGAGCGCCGGCGCCGATCACCTGCTGGCCACGCTTACCGATCAAAAGGAATGCGGACTGTACGAAGGCATTGCCGGAACCGGCTTCGCGCTGACCGAAATGTCCAAGGCTGGCGGTGACTCGAAGTATCGAGACGGCGCGCTTCGATGTGCCCGGTTGCTTTTCGAACGAGCTAAGAAAGTCGGGAAGGGGATCGAGTGGAACGAGACGACCGATATCATATCGGGCGGCGCGGGAATCGGACTCTTTCTGCTGTACGCGGCCCGCGAGTTGAACCAGCCAACGCTGGGTTGGCTCGCGATCGAGGACGCAAAAAGGTTGATTGAATTGGGACGCGCTGAGAAGAACGGCCTCAAATGGGCGATGAGCCCAAGCTTCGCGCGATTGATGCCCAATTTTTCGCATGGCACCGCGGGGATCGCATACTTTCTCGCGACGCTCTATCGTGAAACCAAACAGCGCGAGTTTCTCGACGCTGCGATTGCCGGAGCGACGTATCTGAAAGCCGTCGCGAAGACTGACGGCGATGCATGCCTGATCTTTCACAACGAACCCGACGGCAAGGACCTGTACTATCTCGGCTGGTGTCACGGACCCGTGGGGACTGCGCGTTTGTTTTATCGACTCTATCAGGTGACCGGCGATCGTGTGTGGATGGACTGGGTCAGCAAATCCGCGCGCGCAATTTTGAATAGCGGAGTGCCCGAGCAACAGACTCCCGGATTCTGGAACAACGTCAGCCAATGTTGCGGTCTGGCGGGCGTGGCCGAATTCTTTTCGAGTCTTCATCAAGTCACTGGGAATCGCGCGTACCTGGATTACTCCAGGCGAGTGTCCACGCAGTTGTTGGCCAAGGCGACTCGCGATTCCAAAGGAATGAGATGGATTCAGGCAGAGCACCGCATCAAGCCAGAGTTGCTCGTAGCGCAAACTGGTTTTATGCAGGGCGCGGCTGGTGTTGGAATGTTGTTGCTTCACCTCGACGCGTTGGAGCGCCACAAGAAACCTTCGATCATCTTCCCCGACTCACCCTTTGATTGAACATCGAGAAAGTCTACCGCCAAATGCTCGCAAGCTGATTGAAAAGTTTGCGCCCGTCTTTGATGTGAGCGAGTATCACGAGACTGTCGTTCACGCGCCCATACAAACGGTCTATGATGCGCTTCGAACCACAGACTTCGGTGACTCGAGGCTGATCCGAATGCTGCTGCGATTGCGCCAATTGCCCGCGGTCCTCAGAAAACCGTGCCCTCGAACGATTCTCAATCTCGAAGCTATCTTGAAAAGCGGCTTCGTTCTGTTAGGCGAGAACGCGCCCGACGAGATTGCTCTTGGCGTGATCGGACAATTCTGGAAAGTTTCAGGAGGCAGGTTTTGCGAGGATGCCACCGAGTTCGACGCGTTCGATCAAGCGGGATACGCCAAGGCAGTTTGGAATTTCTCTCTCGTTGATTTGGGCGCGAACGTCACGAGGCTCGCAACCGAAACCAGGGTCGTCTGCTCAAACAGGTCAAGCAGGTTTCGCTTCCGGTTGTACTGGGCGCTAATAGGACCGTTCAGCGGATTGATACGCCGCGCAGTGTTGCGAACGATTCGAGCGAAAGTTGAGTCTAGACTTTAACCTGAATTGTTCGTGCTTCCAAACCAGTCAAGGGCACAACTGAAAGTGGGACGAGCACAACGAATTCACCGCTGATATACGCAGCCCTAGGCCCGCTGATTTTCTCAGATCAGCGGCGATCTGCGGACCGAAAGCAGCGCAAATCAGCGGTGAATCAAGACACCAAGCCCCGCTTTAATAACGCCGGCCAATACACGAATCCGTCTTTCTTGAAAGGGAGTCATGCGACAGCTACACTCGCTTTGTGTTTTCACATCAGGCGGAGATAATGATTGTGCATATTGAAATCGTGGCCCTCATATGCCCGCTCGCGGGCTGCCGAATGCAGAATTCTTGTTGTTGACTAGTAACCGAGGAACTTCAGTCCGACCTTTTGGCAGACTTTTAACTCTAAACTTGTTGCGCCGGGCTCAGCGTGCCGGTTCATCTGAACACTGCTGATGTTCGCCGGTGTTTAGTGGAGCTTCGTGAAAGGACAAAGTGCGGATTCAGTTAGACAGGAAAGAAATAAAGTTACTCTACCTGGTTGTGATAGTTCTGGATGTGCTCATTCTGTTTATGAACACTCCCTGGATGAGCCTGCAAATCCCTCCTGAGGGTCAGCCGGCCCGGCTCACTTCCGTTTTCGACTTTGTAAAGTATCAACTTGATCTCAGGGACGAGCAGAATGTCGGGACGTGGTATTCGAGCGTGATATTACTCGGCGCCGGCGTTATGGCATTGCTCAACTTGCGTTATGTCCCGGCTACTCGAAGGCTCGGATGGTTACATCGCGTGGGATGGGTCGGCATGGCTATCGTTTTGATCGGGCTTTCGGCCGATGAAACAGCCACCATTCACGAATCGCTCGCCCGGCTGTTCAACGCGATGAGTGAAGCGGGCGGCCGGGCGCCCTCATACCGGGTTGGGGCGGGTGATTGGATACCAATACTTTTGCCGCTGATGATTGTTGTTGCTGCGGGAATGCTCGCTTTCTTTCTGTATCAATTCCGAAGCAACAAGGCAGTTCTTATGCTTGCGCTAGGCGGGACCGTCTTCTGGATCTGCGCCCTGTTTGCCGAATCGATCGAAGCGGGAATGACGCGCGTTGTTATGGCGCGCTTGACCGAGGGATTCATGGAGGAAGGGTGCGAAGTTGTCGGCACTAGCTGTCTGCTGATCGCTTTCACAGAATTCCTTCATCGACAGCAATCGGCAAACGACTCCGAGCCATCCAAATCAAAGAAAAAGTTTCGCGTCGCGCGTTGAGGACGCAGGGTTCGGAATAGACGATTTCAATCGTGGAACCTTCTTGATAGCCCTTCATAGCCCCGTTAGACTTCCAATCTATGCAAGCTCGTTCAGCGGAGATTGCGATAATCGGAGCAGGGCCGGCCGGCGCTCATCTCGCGACGCGCCTCGCGTCAGAGGGCCGCGACGTCATCCTGTTTGATCCCAAAGGCGCGTGGGAAAAACCATGCGGCGGCGGCGTGCCCACGCGGGCGCTCCGAGAGTTTGGATTCATTCTCGAAAGCACGGGCTATCCGCGAAAACTCGTGCGGCGCATCACGATGATCTCGCCTCTCGGACGACGAGTCTCGCTCACGCTCGATGAACCATTCGCGGTTTACTCCCGACAGATATTGAATGGGTTGGTGCTCGATCGGGCGATCGAAGCGGGCGCCGAATTTGTAGAGGAAGCTGTTTGTGATTTTTCTCGTGATGCGGGCGGCTGGGCGATTGCGACCGACGCGGGCAATCACTATCGCGCCCGGTTTCTTGTTGGCGCCGACGGGGCGGCGAGCTTCACGCGGCGGCGATTGGTCGGCATCTTCCCAAAGCAGGACCTCGCACTGGCCTTCGGTTACAACGTTGATTGCGGCGATGAGCCGTCTTCAAATGGGCGAGCCCGGAAAACCTCAACTGATTCCCAGACTGATGAAGTAATTATTCAATTCCCGAGAGATTTCACTGGATACCTTTGGGCTTTTCCCAGACCCGGCGTAATGAATTTCGGAGTCGCTTCAAAGCTAGGCGAGCGCACATCAGATCAACTGCGCGCGCTGCTCGGCGATTTTGTCGCCGACTATTACGGCGGAGTGATGCCTCCCGCCGAGAGTCTCACGTTTTTTGGCGCGAAGATTCCGACACTGGATCTGGCAAGTTGGCGCGACCTTCAAACAATCGGAGAAGGTTGGGCGCTGATTGGTGACGCCGCCGGTTTCGCCGACCCAATAACCGGTGAGGGCATTTATTACTCGTTCAAATCCGCCGACCTGCTGGCTGACGCGCTGCTCCTGACGCGCAACGATTTTGATCGCGCCGTCGCGACGTACGAAACTCGGTGGCGTGATGCTTTTGGGCGCGATCTCGAGCACGCGTCGTTTCGGCTTCCACACTTCTATCACGGGCGATTCTTTGGGCGCATCTTCACTGATGCGATGATCATGCTTGCGCGGCGTCATCGCGGAGTGCGCACGATCCTTGGCCGCGCGCTTGTCGGCGAGCAGAGTTACGTGACACTCAAGCGCGATTTGCTTCGCCGCGCCTGGCAGGTGTTTTAGTTGGCGGGGCGGCGTTCGGTTCGGCTGGTCTGATTCTTAGGAATACATTGTGATCGAGTTGAGTTAGCGATATTATTCGCCTCTGAGTGTGAGGAGGAACAGCGAGCAGAGCTTTGAGGTATAGGCTATGCGCTCGATGTCCGCAGTTGGCAGCATCGCGGTGTTGATGGCATTCGCCGGCTCTAACATTGGCAGTCCGGCATTCCAGCAAACCCATTCCGGGAATTCCCAATCTGTTCAGAAGCCAGAAGACAAGATCCAGCTTCAAACGAAACTCGTGAGCTTGACCGTGACGGTCTCGGATCGGTTTGGGAGATTTGTCACCGGGCTCGAGAAGAGAAACTTCGATGTGTTTGACGACGGGGTCAAGCAGGAGATCGCTCACTTCAGCGATGAAGACGCGCCGCTGACGTTGGGAATCGTCTACGATGTGTCGGGCTCGATGGGCGATCTAACATCGCGTTCGTTTCAGGCATTGCGTAAGTTCTTCGAGACCTCTCACGAGGACGACGAGTACTTCATCGTCGCGTTCAACGATCGTGTGAAGCTGGTTCAGGATTTCACCAATTCTCCGGGCGAAATCATGAGTAAGGTGATCTTTGTCAAAGCGAAGGGAAGCACCGCGCTGTACGACGGAGTTTATCTCGGTCTGGAGAAGGCGAGACAGGGCCGGCACCGGAAACG
>Ga0134122_10003427_pt1 | contig 11779 bp, 10 predicted proteins | sample KB302_FD_96461 | JGI IMG/M metagenome (GOLD analysis project Ga0134122, IMG submission 96461) | Terrestrial soil microbial communities without Nitrogen fertilizer from Kellogg Biological Station, Michigan, USA - KB3-0-2 | ecosystem: Environmental > Terrestrial > Soil > Unclassified ...
GATGCTCGGAAAATATAGAGTAACGTACGTAGATCCCTCCGCCGTAGCATCTGTGTCTATTAGGTGATTTTTGGCCACTAGGGATGCCGCGAAATCTGAGGCAGTGCGGAAAAAATGTCGAGCATATTCAGAACACTGCCCGAAAGAAGGAGATAGGTAATGATATATTGCACAAATATTTGACGCCGAGAGTGGGCCACACAGGACGTCGGACCAGCTGTCTAGTATTTCTGCATCTTCGCTATGTGCCACGACTGCTGAAAACTTCACAGAATTAAGCGATATTGATTTGTGAGGACTGTGAATCGAGATCAGGCCTGAGTGCTTTTCAAGGGATCGAGATATTTCGCGTCCATGCTGAGCCAAGCTTTCGTCAAGAACAACTGTGCCACCTCTTGCGAGAAATGACTCAATGCGACAGATATCACGCTGTGTGTAGTAAGTGCCTGTGCAGAAGACTGGATTCGTAATCCAAATTGCCTCTGAATTCGGCAAAGACTCTGGAACACCTTCAGGAAAGAAGAATTGGGACTTGTCTCGCTTCAAGAATTCGGAGCGCATTGAGAGATCAAAGAACGAGCTTTGGTAAGAGAGTGGAAAATAGTGGGGCGAAAGCTGAAGCAGTCTCGTGATTCCCTTGCACCTAAGAAGGTTCAGAGCACACAGCATGGATGCTGTCCCGCTTGGAGTAACTAGGCAGTGCTTGGCGGGGCAGTTTTGAAAACCTAACGAATGGAGAAGGCGAGAATGATCCATCGTGCTTGAATAGTAGTATAAAGCATGGTCAAAAGTTAGAGGATCGGAGTGGGTGTTGATTCCTTTGCGGAAATCCTCGGAAGGATTCCAATGAGATATGTTTAACGGAGATACTCCGTGCTCTGCTGCATATCGCGCGGCCATACGGTTGATTCTGTCGAGCCAGTCATGCTCTGAAATGCTTACGGGAATCGACACAGAGAATAATCTCTAGTTATCGCTCCTTTTCGGGGGTGTAAATGCCCCGTGTTCGGCGGGCCGAATTGGCGGTCGAGACGGTGCCCGGTTAAGCCTCCGACGCTCCCTCACCACACCGGCGTCTCCCGCATCACCGAAATCCCCGTGCCGTCGAGGTACAGCCGCTCCAGCTCCTCGGGCGTGTACTGCACGTCGTACCCGCCCACCAGGGCGCCGTTCCAGTCGTTGTAGTCAACGCGCTCGCCGGTGTACATCTCGACTCCCACTTCTCGGAGGTTCGGCAGGTGCTCTCGGGCGGTTTGGGCGAAGGTCTTGAGGCCTTCTCCCGAGATCATGTTGAAGCGCACGTCCAGGATCTCCAGGGCGGGCATGTCAGCGCTCGCGATGGCGGGAAGGAGAGCCTCGGGGAGCGCGGCGGCCAGGCTGAGATACCGGAGGCGAGGGTAGTGCGCCTTGAGGAGGGTCTCGACCGCGGGAAATTCCAGCCCCGAGAGCTTCATCATCTCGATCGAGAGTTCCCTGCCGAGCCAGAGTTCAGTCCAGCCGCCGATGGGATTCAAGTCGAGGTCGCTGGCGCTTAAGAGGAGCAGGATCTCTAGATGGGTGAGGTGATCCCAGAAGGGTGCGGCGGCGAGCAGGGGGAAGGCCGTTTCGCACTGCTCTTGGGTCGAAGCCCAGAAAGAGAGTTGCTTGAGGTGGACGAATTTTTCGAAGATCTTTGCCGCGCCCTCTAGGCGACAGCTGGGCAGGAGATCGAGTTTCGTCAACTCGGGGAACTCGAGCCCGTCGAAGAGGGCATCTGACAACACGCTTGACCCGTCCGTGGACAAAGCGCGGAGATGGGGCGCAAGGCATTCTAGCTTTCGACGTCCCTCGGCGAATCCGGCCGGGGCGGGCACCAGGAACTGGTTTTCAGCGGTCATCGGTCGTTTTTCTCCTCTGCGAGCTCGGGAGTATTCAGGTGGGTGATACCCTCTTTTCAGCGTGGACACCATGGGCAAGCCACTGAAAAAGCCAGCCACCGCGACGGATCAGGGGATTCGGCGAGCGCAAGAACTCGTTCGCGCCTATATTCCAGAAGGGCGCCAGCTCTCCGAAGAATTGATCGCAGAACGAAGAGACGAGGCTTCGCGGGAGTAGTAGGCGCGCGGTCGCGGCCTTATGCCCGTGGCCAGCCCGCGATCACAGCCCGATACCAGGCACGACGGAAGGCGACGACGCCCGAGAGAGCGTGGAGCGACCCGCGCAGCTCCGGGTGCTTGGCGAAGATCGAGAGAGCCCCGGTCCAGGATTTGAGCGGCGCTGTTGCCGCGAGAAGCTTGGGGGAGCGCCAGGTCGGGCCGGTGCCGAAGGCCTTCGGGTGGCGGGCTCGGAAGAGATGGAAGTTCGAGCCGTACCAGGTCGCGTGGGCTTCGAGGGCGGCCTGATCCTTCCGGACCGCCGCGTGCTCGACGATCGCGTCGGGGACGAAGGCGGTGGCGAAGCCGGCGGCCCGGGCTCGGAGCACCCAGTCGAAATCCTCGCTGGTGGTGAGCGCTTCGTCGAAGCCGCCGATCTTGTCCCAGGCGTCGCGCCGGACGGCGAGGTTCAGGCTGCCGATCGCTCCGCGGGTGTTCGCCTCGGCCGTCCGGTCGGAGAGCAGCTCGTGGAACGAGGCGATGTTGTCCGCGAGCGCCCAGACGCTCGTCTCGCCGGAATTGCGCGGGAAGGTCACCGCGCCCCCCGCGACGGGTGACTGATCGAGCGCTCCAGCGAGCCGCTCTGCCCAGCCCGGAAACGGCCGGCAGTCGGAGTCGATGAACAGGATCTTCTCGGATTTCGCCTCAGACACACCCAGGTTTCGCGCCGCGGCGGGATTCACCCGCTCCGCCGTCTCGATCCATCGCACCGAGCCGTCCCGCGGCACCCGCCCCGGCTGGTCGCTCCCGACCACGATCACCTCGTGCGGGGGGCGCAGGTTCCATTGCATCCGGATGCCGACGAGAGTCCGGTCGATCCACGGCGAATCGAGGTTGGGGATGACGATCGAGAGGGAGGGCATCGCGGCGGCAGAGTGTACCGCCTTGTAGAATCCAGGCGTGAAGCTCTCCGCCCAGTCCCGCGCCCTCCTCCTCGGTCTCCGGTTTTACCTTCCCGTCGCCTTGGCGCTCGGGCTGACCATGAACGCGCTCGGCCATCTGTTGTGCCTGGCTTATTTCAAATACTGGTGGCAGGTGGTGACCTGCTACTGGGGCTACGTGGTGCCGATCGCCCTGCTTCTGCGCCGCCGTTCGACCGTGGACCAGCTCGGTTGGGGCACCCTGGCGATGATCCCGCTCGAACTGGCCGGCTATGGGTTGGGAACTTCCTTGCCCTGCCCAGGCAACGCGATCGAGGCGATCCTCGGCATCCGTAATTTTTCGCTCGCGATGGTCGTGATCTGTGGCGTGATCCCCTGGGTGGTGAATGCGCTGGTTGGCTTGATAGCGCGCTACCGGTGGTCTCGCCATGGTGCTTCAGGAATGGGTGCAATTCATCCGGAAATCGAGAAGATCTCGGGATTGATTCCGCCGGAGGTGGACGCCCGAGCCGAGTACTACGAGCATTCCGTCAGAAAACACCGATGAAAGGACCCGTATGAACGTAGCGGTCGAAGGCGCCGAAATCTTCTACACCACGCGCGGGGAGGGCCCCACCTGCCTCGTCTTGTGCGGTTTCGGCACCGGGCCGACCGAGCGGATGATGCCGGAGGCGATCTCCGATCGGCTGCGGCTGGTGTTCGTCGATCTGCGGGCGAGCGGGCTTTCGACAGGCGAAGCCGCCGATTTGACGTTCGACCGGCTCGTGGAGGATCTGGAGGCCGTCCGAAAGGACCTTGGGATCGAACGCGTGGCCGTTTTGGGGCCTTCGATCCTCGGCGTCGTGGCGATCGAGTACGGCCGGCGCCGGCCGGAGAGCGTTTCGCACGTCCTCGCCGTGGGTACGCCGCCGAAAGGCGACATGACGTCGCTGGGCGCTCAGGCCGCCGCGTTTTTCGAGGAGGACGCGTCGGAGGAGCGCAAGCGGCTCTGGGAAGAGAACCGCAGCCGGTTGGCGCCGGAAGTTCCGTTCCTCGAAGTTCTCCTGGCCCAGACGCCCCAGCGGTTCTTCGACCCTCGCTTTGATCAGGCCCCCCTATACGCCGACGCGAACTGGAAGCCCGACCTGATCCGCCACGTCCTTTCGAAACTCTCGCCGTCTTGGGACATTACCGTGGGGACCAGCGACCTCAAGGTCCCGATCTACCTGGCGCTCGGCCGCTACGACTACGTCGTGCCCCCGGTCGTTTGGGACGGCATCGCGGAAAAGATCCCAAACCTCACGGTCGGGTTGTTCGAGCGGAGTGGTCACCAGGCTTTCTTCGAGGAACCGGAGCGCTTCGCCGAGGCCGTGGGGGAGTGGATGGCGGCGACTCCGTCCGTCGCGGCGTGACCTTCGCGAGGTACCTCGATATTCCGAAGAAAAACGCGGCCATTAGGGAATAGCCGATCGACTTCGTCCAATCGGTCGGACCCTCGGGGCGGCTCACTTCAGGTGACGATCTTAAATAGGTGATACCCACTGGGTCGCCTTGTCGAACAGGAGGGAACTCAGTGCTTGACCCTAGGTGCCAGTGGCCTCGAAGGTCCACATATTGATAGGAAGCGGCCACAAATTTATGTGGCGATCTCTGAATGGGCAAATGGTAAGGGGTCGTCTGTAGGATGGTGCCTGTGACCGTCACGCTCGCATGGGCAAATTGGAAGGTGTTGTAGCTCTCGTGAGCGGCCGCCACGGCCACTACAAGGCTGCAAGCCAAGAAAATCGAGGCGCCGGAGGGCAGAAAGCGGAGCCACGCATGCCGGTGAGCCTTGGGAACGGTCGGGTGGTGGGACATCGATCGAGGGGTGCCGGCCCGCTTTTCACCGTGCGCCGTTGATCAGCCGGCCCCAGTGCTTCGGGCGGAGGCCCTTCATGTTGCTGATCCGCTCTTCGGCGAGGCGCTCGGCGGCGATCTGGGTCGGAATGGCCTCCGTGCGGGAGATCTCGAAGACGCGCATCATGTTGTCGAAGATGCCCAGGGTCATGCGCTTGGCCCGTTCGCGGTTGTAGCTCGGCATCAGCTCGTTGTAGACGTTGATCAGCCCGCCCGCGTTGCCTACGAAATCTGGGGCGTAGAGGATGCCGCGGGCGTGCAGGTCGGCGCCGTCGCGATCCTCTTCGGCGAGCTGATTGTTCGCGGCTCCGGCGACGATCCGGCACTTGAGGGTGGGAATCGTCTCGGGGTTGATCGTGGCGCCGAGCGCGCAGGGGGCGACGATGTCGCACTCCACGCCCAGAATCTCTTCCGTCGAGACGATCTCGACGCCGGCCGCGCGCGCCCGCTCCTGGGCTTGGGGGTAGACGTCGGCCCCGATCACCTTCGCCCCTTCCTCTTGGAGATAGCCCGCGAGGTGGAAGCCGACGTTGCCGAGCCCCTGAATCGCGACGCTTTTGCCCCCGAGGGCTGAGTCGCCGTAGGCCACCTCGGCGGCGGCCTTCATCCCCTGGAGGACGCCGAACGCGGTCACCGGCGAGGGATCGCCGCTGCCGCCCATGGCGTCGGAGACCCCCGTCACCCACCGGGTCTCGGCGAGGATCGTCTCCATGTCGCGGACGCTCGTGCCGACGTCTTCCGCCGTGATGTAGTCGCCGCCGAGCGACTCGACGTACTGGCCGAAGCAGCGCAGCAGCGCCTCCGTCTTGTCCTTTTTGGCGTCGCCCAGGATGACCGCCTTCGCCCCCCCGAGCGTCAAGCCGGCCGCCGCGGCTTTGTAGGTCATGCCGCGCGACAGACGGAGAACGTCCTGCAGAGCCTCGTCGGTATTGGCATAGGGCCACATCCGCACGCCGCCCAAGCCCGGACCGAGAACCGTCGAGTGGACGGCGATGATCGCTTGCAGGCCCACGTCCGGGTTCGAGCAGAAGACCACCCGTTCGTGTCCCATCGCCGCCATATCTTGGAAGAGACCCATGACTGCTCCTTGCCTGAGAATTTTGTTCGAGCCGAGGGGGGAGTGTATCCGGTGGCACGGAAGGGGGAAAGGAGAAAGGACAAAAGGACCTAAAGGACTCCAAGGACTGCAAGGACCCAACGGCCGGAGGCGGGAAGACCTTGAAGTTCTTGGCGTCCTTGGTGTCCTTGGAGTCCTTTAGGTCCTTTTCTCAGGTCGGCGGCCCGACGCCTTCCGCTCCACCCCAGAGCTCGGTGACCAGCATGGCCGCCACCACGAGCGCGCCGCCGAGGGCCAGTTGGTGGCTCCACGCCTCGACCCCCATGACAACCGAGAACGACGCGGCGAACACCGGTTCGAGAGTGAACAGCACGCCCGCCTCGACCGCCGAGAGGTGTTGCTGGGCGTAGAGCTGGCAGAGGAACGCGGCGGCGGTCGCGAGCACTCCCATGACCACGATCGCGAACAGAGCATAGGGGGTGAATTCCGCCCGGGTCGGCGGCTGGATGAGCAGAGAGGGTGCCGAAAGCAGGGCGATCAGGCCGAATTGGACGATCGCCAGGCCGCGCACCGGCTCGCGGGCGACCGCCCCTTCGACCGCCAGGACGTAGACCCCGAAGACGAACGCCGAAATCAGCGTGAGCCCATCCCCCCAGGTGAACGCCTCTCCGCCGGTTCCCGCCGCCGGCCGAAACAGCACCCAGAGCCCCGCCGCGGCGACGATCGAGCCGATCGCCGGCCCCGGTTTGATCGTCCGCCCGAGCAGCTTGCCGAGGAACGGCACGATCACCACCGAGAGGCCGGTCAGGAACGCCGAGCGGGAGGGGGTAGTCCCCAGCAGGCCGTAGTTCTGGAGCGCGAACCCCGCGAACAGCAGCAGGCCGAGGATCGCCCCCTGTTGAAACGTCCCTTTGCGCCAGGCGACCCCGCGGGCGAGCGGCAGCAGAAGCAGCAGCGAAAGCAGGAAGCGGAACGCCAGCAGGTGGAACACGGGCAGATCCGCGATCGCCCGCTGGACGATCACGAAGCTCGTGCCCCAGATCAGGGTCGAGAACAAGAGCGCGGCGCGCGCGCGGAGGCGGATGTTCGGCATGATGAACGATCACGCGGCGTAGGGGCGGCCCCCCGTGGCCGCCCTGCGGCGGGGAGACATTTGTTGCCTGCGAACCAGGGCGGCCACGGGGGGCCGCCCCTACGCCAGGTTGGCGTTTTTTACAGCCCGGCCAACGCTCCGAGCACCTGCTCGTCGTGGCCGTCGACCGAGACCTTCTTCCAGACCTTGCGCACGATGCCGGCCGCGTCGATCAGGAACGTCGAGCGTTGGATGCCCATCGAGACCTTGCCGTACATGTTCTTCTCGCGCCAGGCGCCGTACGAGTCGGCGACCGCGTGATCGGGGTCGGCGAGGAGGGGGAAGTTCAAATCGTACTTGTCGCGGAACTTTCCGTGGCTCGCGACCGTGTCCGGCGAGACGCCGAGGACGACCGCGCCGCGCTCCTCGATCTCGCCGCGGCGATCGCGAAAGGCGCACGCTTCCTTAGTGCAGCCGGGGGTGTCGTCCTTCGGGTAGAAGTAGAGGACGACCGGCTTGCCGCGGAGCGCGGAGAGCCGAACCTCGCGGCCGTCGTCGGCGGCGAGGGAAAAGTCGGGCGCGGCGGCGCCTTCTTCGATCCATTCGGACATGGGGAATCTCCTAGAGGGGGTAGGGGCGCCGCTTGCTGTGCCCCTACGTCGGCGGGGGTTCATTGGGTTCGCTTCGGGATCAGAACTGAACGTTCTGGACGTAGAACGCGGAGACCTCGATCTTGTTCGCGGAGAGCGCGGTCGCCTGCTCCGGGGTGATCAGGAACGTGCCGGCACGCTCGCCCGAGGGGGTCTCCATGGTCAGTTCCAGCGCCGAAACCTCCGGAGACTGGATCGCGAGCAGGGCGTTGGCCGCCACGGTGAGCGCCTTGAACGCCGACGCTTCGGATGCGGTGGTCGTTTCGAGCAGGACCCGGCCGCCCCTCGATCCCGCGTAGAGCCGGAACTCCTCGATTCCCTGGCTGCGCAGATAGGTGGAGAGCGCGTCGGCCGCCGCGGCGTTGGTGAAGGGCCGGCGGGAGGTCTTGGCCGGGGGCTCGTAGCGCGCCGACGGCGAGGACTGCGACGGACGCGTCGGCTGGCTCGCGGTCGGTGTTCCGCCGCCGGTCGAGAGGCCCGAGCCCTTCGGGCGGACCGAAGGCTCCGGCAGGCGGGTCGAGACGTCGCGGCTCTTGATTAGATCGGCCAGGCTGCCTCTCGGGGCGTTCGCGGGGGGCGCGGTGGCTCCTTGTTGTGTTTTGCCGGAGTCGATCACCACGGCGGTGCCGCCGTAATCGTTCTGGTTCGCCCGGTCGGTCCCCGGGATGTCGATCTCCGCGAGCGGCAGGAAGCTCTCCGAGCCGTTCACCAGGGTGATGACGGCGTTCTTGCCGGAGATCCGGTATTTCTTCTTCGCCTGGACCTTCGAGCCGTCTTTCAAGACCACCGTATACGCGAAGCTCGGAACGGCCAGTAGGAGCAGAAGCAGGGCGACCAGCGATCGGCGGTACATGAGGGCTCCTCGCGCCGGGAAGTACGAAAAGACCGGCGTGGTCGCTATGATACCGTCCCCGATGGACGAATGACGAGACGGCGAAAACGGACATGTTGATCGTAATGAAGATGGATGCGACCCCGGACGAGATCCGTGCGGTGGTCGAGAAGGTCGAGCGCAAGGGCTTGCGCGCCCATCCGATCCCGGGGGCGCAGCGGACCGCGATCGGCATCACCGGCAACCTGGGCGCGGTCGAGCGCGGCACGTTCGAATCGGCGGCCGGGGTGCTCGAAGTGATCCGGGTGAGCCACCCGTTCAAGCTGGTCTCGCGCGAGTTCCGCCCCGCCAATACGGTGGTCGAAGTGGGCGGCGTGCGGATCGGCGGTCCCGACCTCGCGGTGATCGCCGGGCCCTGCTCGGTCGAGAGCTACGAGCAGATGCTGCGCATCGCGGAGCGGGTGAAGGCCGCGGGGGTGCAGCTGTTGCGCGGCGGCGCGTACAAGCCGCGGACGTCGCCCTACAGCTTCCAGGGGCTGGGGGTGGAGGGTTTGAAGATTCTCGCCCGGATTCGCGAGGAGACCGGCTTGGCGATCGTCACCGAGGCGCTCGACATCGACGTGCTCGATCCGGTCGCCGAATACGCCGACGTGGTGCAGATCGGCGCCCGCAACATGCAGAACTACACCCTGCTCAAAAAAGCCGGCCGCTGCGGCAAGCCGGTGCTCTTGAAGCGCGGCATGACCGCCACGGTGACGGAGCTGCTGCTCGCCGCGGAGTACATCCTCGATCAGGGCAACGATCAGGTGATCCTGTGCGAGCGCGGCATCCGCACGTTCACCGACCACACCCGCAACACCTTGGACATCGCGGCGATCCCGGCGGTGCAGAAGATCAGCCACCTGCCGATCCTGGTCGATCCGAGCCACGCCGCGGGGCGCCGGGACATGGTCCTGTCGCTCGCCCGCGCGGGGGTCGCGGCGGGGGCGGACGGCCTGATCGTCGAGGTGCACGACCGCCCCGAGGAGTCGTTCTCGGACGCCGAGCAGGCGCTGCTGCCGGACGAGCTCGATCGCCTGATGACCGATCTGCGCACCCTGGCTCCCGCCGTCGGGCGGCAGATGTCGGCGTTGTCGGCGGCGGCCGCAACCGCCGCCACGGCCGGGTAAGGAGACTCCTCCGTGCCGCTCCAGCCTGTTTCCGGACTTTTGGTGCTCGAAGACGGTTCGGTCTTCGAGGGCGAGGCGACGACCATCGGCACCCGGTTCGGCGAGGTGGTGTTCAACACCTCGATGACCGGCTACCAGGAGGTGCTGACCGACCCCTCCTACCGCGGCCAGATCGTGGTCATGACCCAGCCGCACATCGGCAACTACGGCACCAACCGCGAGGTCGCCGAGTCGCGGCGGCCGTGGGTCGAGGGCTTCATCGCCCGGCAGTTCACCCGCGAGCCGTCCGGGAGCGAAGGGGGAGAGGGGCTGCTGCCCTATCTCGACCGGGCGGAGGTGCCGTCGCTCCATGGCGTCGATACCCGCGCGATCGTCCGCCGCCTGCGCGAGCGCGGCGCCTTGCGCGGGGTGGTGACTTCGGAGCGCAGCGACATCCCCGGCCTGCTGGCAGAGGTGCGCGACTTTCCCACCATGACCGGCCGGGCGCTGGTCGAAGAGGTGACCTGCGACGCGGCCTACGAGATGGCCGCGGAGGGGCAGGAGCGCTGCCACCTCGCGGTCTACGATTTCGGCACCAAGCAGAACATCCTCCGATCGCTCACCCTGCTCGGCGCGCGCCTGACCGTGCTGCCCGCTTCCACCTCCGGCAGCGAGGCGTTGGGGCTCGGCGTGGACGGCGTGGTGCTCTCCAACGGCCCCGGCGATCCGGAACCGCTGGTCGGCATCATCGAGGCGGTGCGCGAGATCCTCGCGGCGCAGAAACCGGTGCTGGGGATCTGCCTCGGCCACCAGCTGCTCGGTCTGGCGCTCGGCGCGCGGACGTTCAAGCTCAAGTTCGGCCACCATGGCGGCAACCAGCCGGTGCGCGACGTGGCGACCGGCAAGGTCGAGATCACCAGCCAGAACCACGGCTTCGCCGTCGATCCCGACTCGCTGCCCGCCGGCTGCGAGGTGAGCAAGGTGAACCTGAACGACGGTACGGTCGAAGGGCTGAGCGTCGCCGGCAAGCCGATCCTCTCGGTGCAGTACCACCCGGAAGCCGCGCCCGGGCCGCACGACGCCGCGGAGCTGTTCGATCGCTTCGTCGCAGACGTCGCGCATGGCGCCTGATTTCGCATCAGGATCCCCCGGATCGACCTCCAAGCCGCCGCTCTCGGGGCCGCTGCCGGCGCTGCTCGCCTGGCGCTTCCTCCGGGGAGACCATAGCCACCGCAGCCGCCTGCTCGACGGTACGGCGCGCTCGGCGCTGCTCGCCACCGCGCTGGGGGTGACCGCGATGGTCGTCGCGATGGCGCTGATGACCGGCTACCGCGAAGACCTGCAACGAAAGTTGGTCCGCGGCAATGCCGCGGTCGTCATCTACCCGCTCGGCGGGGAAGGGACCGGGCGCGTCGGGGCCGACACCGCGAAACGCCTGCTCGGGGTGCCGGGAGTGCAGCAGGTCGGCCGGGTGGTCTACGGCCAGGGCTCGCTGTCGTTCGATCATCCCCCGAATGCCGCGACGGGCGTGGCCGGCCCTGCGGGCGGTGGAGATGTCGAAGTGATTCTGCGTGGGGTCGATCCGGGCGGCGGCCAGCTCGCGGCGCGCGCCGGGCAGATCGAGATCGGCAAAGACGGCCTGGCCGGCGTGGTGCTCGGCAAAGACCTCGCCACGCACTTGGGCGCCCGGCAAGGCGACGTGATCCGCCTGGTCTCGCTCGGCCTCTCCGGGGGACGCCCCCACTTCCGCTACCGGAGTTTGCGGGTGACCGACACGTTTGCCACCGGCTTCGCCGAGTTCGATCAGAGCTGGGTGCTGCTCGCCCGGCCGGTGGTGGAAGAGCTGATGGGGGGCGGGGCCGGCACCGACCTGTTGGAGCTGACGCTCGACGATCCCGCGCAAGCGGGCGAAGTGGCCGAGCAGGTGGAAAAGACGCTCGGCTCGGGATTCCTGGTCTCCTCCTGGGAGAAGCTGAACAAGGAGCTGTTCGCGGCGCTCCGCCTGCAGCAGTTCGCGCTGTTCCTGGTGCTCGGGCTGATCGTCCTGGTTTCCACCTTCAACGTCGCCTCGACGCTGGTCGTCCTGGTGCGCGAACGGATTCGCGACCTGGGGACGCTCGCGGCGCTGGGCC
>Ga0134122_10003429_pt1 | contig 11768 bp, 11 predicted proteins | sample KB302_FD_96461 | JGI IMG/M metagenome (GOLD analysis project Ga0134122, IMG submission 96461) | Terrestrial soil microbial communities without Nitrogen fertilizer from Kellogg Biological Station, Michigan, USA - KB3-0-2 | ecosystem: Environmental > Terrestrial > Soil > Unclassified ...
AGCCGGCGCGCTGACGGACCGCGAGTCCCCAGGGCAGACGTTCCAGTGCGGGCGTTCTCGGGGTGATTGATGGTCCACCATGACCGGCTCACTGATTGGGACGCCCACCCTCGACGATCGAGAGGAGTAATCGTCGACGATCGAATGCTGACGTCATGCGCCGTAGTCCATGCGCGAATGGATGGCTGGTGGACGGGTGCTGCGGGGACCGTAATACTCAACGATCGGGTCCTACAGAAGAGGAGCCGATCGATCCGCGAAGGACCGTCTTGACACGAAGGACCGTTCTCATGGATCGATCACCTGGTCCGCGCGCTGGAGCAGCCCCGGGGGGATGGAGAGGCCGATGGCGCGAGCGGTCCGCAGGTTGACGGACAGCTCGAACTTGGTCGGCTGCTCCACCGGAAGATCGGCGGGGCGGGTGCCTTTCAGGATCTTGTCCACGAGGACCGCGGCGTGCCGGAACAGATCCACGAAGTCGGTGCCGTAGGACATCAAGAGCCCGCCCTCGGCCCATCCCCGGTGGGTGCCGGATGTGGGAAGCCGCTGCGCGATCGCGAGCTCCGCGATCCGGCTCCGCTGCACGCCCAGCGTGGAGTCGCCGACCACGAGAAGGCCTCCGACGCGGTCCCGTCCGATCGCCGCGAACGCGCGGTCCACGTCCTCGCGGCTCGGACCCTTGATGTCGACGGGCACGATCGTCAGCCCGAGCGCGGGCGCCGCCGCCCGGACGATGGCCAGCTGGGGCGCGGTGCTGGCGTTGGACGGATTCCACAGCAGGCCCACGCGTGATACCGACGGCACCAGCTCCTTGAGGAGCTCCAGGCGCTTCGGGACCAGATTGGTGTGCGCGTCGGCCAGACCGGTGACGTTTCCTCCCGGCCGGGCCAGGCTGGACACGAGGCCGGTCCCCACCGGATCGGGCTCGCCCACGAACACGATGGGCACCGTCCCGGTGGCCTTCCGGGCGCCGACCGCGCTGCCCGCGGGTCCGGCGACGATGACGTCGACCTTCAGTCGGACGAGCTCGGTCGCGAGGGCGCCAAGCCGCTCCACGTGGCCCGCCGCGTAGCGCGACTCGAGGACGACGTTGTCCCCTTCCGCGTAGCCGAGCTCTCGCAGTCCCTTCCGGAAGGACGCGACCCAGGGCCGGTACTGCGGGAGGTCGCCCGAGACGAGCGACAGGTAGCCGATGCGCCAGGTCCGCGCCGCGGGCTGCGCGATGGCGCCCGCCCGAGCGAGCAGCGCGCCCGCCGCGGTGCCGAGGAAGGCGCGCCGGTTCATCCGGTCTAGTTCGGTGGTGCCGCCGGCGACGACGAGGCGCCCGCCTCTCCCGCGCATCCCCCGCCCGAGATCTCCCGGCCGGTCAGGTCCCGGATCGCGGACACCAGGCTGCTGTGGATGACGCGCTTGTTGACGAACGCGTCGGCTCCGCTGTCCGAGGCGAGGCGGCGATAGGCGTCCTCGGTGTACGAGCTCATCAGGATGATCTTGGTCTCGGGCGACTCCTCCCGCACGCGGCGGGTCAGCTCGATGCCGTCCAGGGCTCCGGGCATGACGATGTCGCTCAGGAGCACGGTCGGCCGCTCGCGCCGGACCAGGCTCAGGCCCTCCTCGCCCGAGGCCGCTTCCCCCGCCAGCGTGAGGGAAGCCGACAGCGACGACAGGAGGTAGCGCACGATCATCCGGAACTCCGGGTCGTCGTCGACCACCACGATGGTCACGGGCATGAGGCGCGGATCTCCGGGCCGCTGCGCGCGAATGCACGGCGCGTGCCCGGCCCCCGTCGGAGGAGGATCGCGCTCGAGGCCTCGGTGGGCCCCGGTATCACTCGGTAGGAGTTCCCGGGAGGGTCGGATGCGCCCAGTAACAGTGCGGCGGTCGGTCGCGCGCGGGAATCAGGCCCGGGCATCGCACGCCGGCCACGCCGCAGACCAGATCTCGTAGCACCGACGATGGAACCGCAGCGTGCCTCCCCGCGCCAGGTCACACTCGACCTCCACGTCCTCGCTCGTGATCGGACGACGGCACGCCACGCAGATGGCCCCCTTGCCCGGGCCGTACCACGTCATGCGGCAATGCTCCTTCGGGAGGTCTCCGGCCAGGATCTTTTGCCGGATGACCTCCAGCAGGTCCTCCTGATCGCTCATGGTCCTTCTCCCCATGGCTGACGGCTGTTGCTGGCTCTGGTTGAAGCGGACCAGCATGGTCCGGCGGAGTGTAGCACGCGCGTCGAGATGGATGGCACGCCGCCTGCGTGTCGAGAGCACTTGCTCACAGTTTCCGTGGGCGGCCCGTGGATAAGTCGGTGGGTTCGCGTGGTCCGGCTCTGGAAAATCACGCACTAGGAGCGACTCGCCCGCTTTTTGAGCAGTGGCGTCGGCTCGCGGCGCGCGGGCCGATCGCTACTTCAGCGTGGCCTCGTGCAGGGGCATCCACTGATCCGCGCGCGGAGTCCACGTCACGCGGTCGCGCGAGGCGTAGATGTCCACCTGCTGCAGCAGGAAGACCCAGGTCGCGTCCTCCACCATGGTGCGGGCCAGATCGGAGTAGATCTTCCGGCGCCTGGCCGGATCGGTGGTGGTCCGGCCCGCGTCGAAGAGCGCGTCGATCTTCTCGTTCTTGTAGTAGAGGCCACGGCCCTTGGAGGACACCAGGTTGTAGAGCTCGTCGGCGTCCTGCATGGGACCGCCGAGGCCCAGCAGGTAGGCGTCCGGGAACTGCTTGCCGAGGTACCGCTTGAAGTAGGCGCCCCACTCCGCCACCTGTACGCGCGGCCTGAAGCCCGCGCGCTGCCACTGGCCTCCGAGCGCCTCCGCGATTTCCTTGTCGCCCTGGTAGCGGCCGGCCGGCGAGTCCAGCGTGATCTCGAGGCCGTCGGGGTAGCCGGCCTCGGCGAGGAGCTTGCGCGCCCGCGCGGGATCCGGACCGTAGCTCTTCACCGACGGGTCGAAGCCGAACATGTGCGGGGTGAAGGGGCCGTCCATCCGCCGGCCGTTGCCGTCCAGCACGCTCTTCACCAGGGCGTCGGCGTCGGTGGCGTAGTTGAGGGCCTGGCGCACGCGCACGTCCGAGAGCGGCTTCTTGAAGGCGTTGAGGCCCAGATAGATGATCCAGGTGCTCGGCACCCGCTGGACGCGGATGCCCCCCACGCGCTCGAGCTCCGAGGCGAGGTTCGGGGGCACGGTGTCGATCAGGTCGACCTCGTTGTTGCGGAGCGCGGCCGCCCGCGTGAACGGCTCGGGAATCGGCTTGTAGACGATGCGCCGGATCTTCGGGGCGCCCCGCCAGTGGCGATCGAACGCCTCCACCACCAGGCGATCGTCCTTCACCAGCTCCACGAAGCGGTAGGGCCCGGTGCCGACCGGCCGGAGGGCCAGGCCCTGGTTGCCCTTCTCCGCGGTGTACTTCGGCGGCACGATCGGGAAGTCGATCAGGCGGTTCAGCAGCGGCGCGTAGGGCTGGCGGAGGACCAGGTTCACCGTGTAGTCGTCCACCACCTCGACCCGGCTCACCTCGCCCACGTTCGCGCGGTTGGGCGACTTCTGGTTCGGGTCGAGCACCCGCTCGAACGTGAAGCGCACCGCTTCCGCGTTGAAGGGCTCGCCGTCGTGGAACACCACCCCGCGGCGCAGCCGGAGCTGGAGCGTCAGGTCGTCGAGCGCCTTCCAGGACTCCGCGAGCTGGGGCACGATCTTGTTGTCCGCGTCGCGCCCCACCAGCGAGTCGAAGATGCCGACGCCCACCTTCGCCCGGATGGACGAGAGGTTCATGGTGGGGTCGAGGTTCTCGGGCGTCCACGGCAGCGCCACCCGCAGCTCTCCGGTGCCCTGCGAGCGGGCCGGGGCCGGAGCCAGCGCCACCCCGAGCGCGAGAGCGAGCGCGACGAGGGCGCACGCCACGCCGAGCCGACCCGCCCGGGCGCGGCTCACGCGGCCGTCCTCACCGCGTCGAGCACCGCGGCCAGGTGCGCGTCCGGGGTCGCCAGCGGCAGCACGCAGCCCGGACCCAGGATCACCCCGCGGCCGCCGGTCTGCGCGATCGCCTCCCGGACCTCGGCGGTGACCGCGTCCGGTGGTCCGGCGAGCAGGGTCTTGCCCTCGCCGAGGCCCCCCACCACCGCTCCGGCGGAGCGCCGCTGCCCCTCGCCGAGGCGGGGCGCGGTCCGGCGATCGTGCCAGTTGAGCGCGTGTACCGGCAGCGCCGCGGCCTGATCGAAGTAGACGTCGCGCCCGTGCACGTGCAGCAGCGTGAAGGCGGAGGTGCCGCCCACCGCGTCCAGGATGCGCCGCATGCGCGGAATCTCGAAGCGCGCGCTCTCCTCGGCGGTCAGCACGTCGGGAGTCACGGCCTGGGTGGCGAAGAAGAGCCCGTCGGCTCCCGCCTCGAGCGCCGCGCGCGCGTGCCGGGCCATGGTGTCGGTGATCGCGTCGAGCGCCGGCTCGACCGCTCCCGGCTCCGCGCGCAGGTCCTCCACCAGGCGATCGCCGGCCAGCTTGCGCGCCACCGTGACCGGCGAGAACAGGGTGTGGAGTATCGGCGCGTCGTCCGCGCGCCCGCGCGCGATCAGGCGCACCGCCTCGATCTCGCGCCCCAGCGCTCCCGCGCCCACGTCGAGGGGCTTCACGCGCGCCCATTCCGCGCGGCTCCGCACCCCGTGCTCGGTGCACTGCTTGGCCCCGTTGGGCGTGCCCTGGTACGCTACCCGGCAGCCCCAGTCCTCCACGCAGTACACGCCGCTCGACATCACCTTCACGAAGTCCAGGTCCCAGCGACGCTGGAAGGCCAGCATCGCCTCGGCCAGGCCGGGGGCGGTGTGGTCGACGTCGGGGGCGTGACGCCAGAACGAGACCGGAGGCCGGTCGACCGGGCCCCGGCGGGCTGCCGAGAGGATGCGCTCGCGCTTGGTCATGGTGCCGCGGAGTCTATCACGGTGGTCGCGGCGGCCTTCTCGACGCGGCATTTCTACGCGGGAACTTCCACGCCGCGGTATGGTCTTACCGTGCGAGAGGCGGAGGCAGGCGACGCGCCGCGCTTCCTGGCCCGGCTGCGCGCCGGCGAGACTGCCGCCTTCGAGGAGCTGGTGATCACGTACCAGCATCGCGTGTTCGGCGTGGCCCTCCGGATGCTGGGCAACGCGGCGGAGGCCCAGGAGGTGGCTCAGGAGGCCTTCCTTCGCGCCCACCGCGGGCTGGCCGAGTTCCGCGGCGACGCCAAGCTGTCGACCTGGCTCTACGCCATCACCTCGCGTCTCTGCCTGAACCGCCTCGCCCGCGGGGAGCGGCGGCTGCGCCGCCAGGGCGAGGAGGCGCTGCTGCGCCTGGCCGACGGCGAGACGCCCGACGTGGCGGTCGAGCGCGGCGAGCTCGAGGCCGCGCTCCATCGGGCGATCGCGGAGCTGCCCGAGGAGCGGCGGATCGTGGTGGTGCTGCGTGACCTCGAGGGCCTCTCCTACGAGGAGATCGCGGAGGTGCTGGACCTGGAGCCGGGGACGGTCCGCTCGCGGCTGCACCGGGCGCGCGCGGACCTCAAGGACAAGCTGGAGCGCTTTCTGCCATGACGTGCCACGACGCGCGCGAGCGACTCTCCGCCTATCTCGACGACGCGCTCGCGCCGGACGAGCGGCGCGACGTCGCGGCCCACCTGGAGGGCTGCGCGGAATGCCGCCGCGAGCTGGCGCGCCTCGACGCCACGGTGGCCTTGCTCCGCCGCGTCGAGCCGGCGCGCGCGCCGGTCGGCTTCGTCGATCGCGTGGTCGAGGCCGCGCGTCCCCGCCCCTGGTACCGGCGCGCGGCCGCCGCGATCTTCCTGCCGTTCTCGGTCAAGCTGCCGGCCGAGGCCACCGCGCTGCTGATGGTCGCCCTCCTCGCGGTCTACGTGTTCGAGCGCACGCCCGCGCTGCAGGAATCGGCGCGTCGGCTGGAGCCGGCGCGGGAGACACCCGCCGCGTCGCCGCCGGTGGCGGTGGCGCCGCCGCCGGCCGCTCCCGAGGCCTTGCGAAAGCCGGCGCGGGAACAGAAAGAGCGCGAGCCGGCCTCGGAAGCCGAGCGGCAGACCCTGAAGGACGCCCGGCGTGACGAGGGGGCGCGCCCGGGCGGCGTGTCGTCGTCCTCCCCGGCCCCCGCAAGTCCGCCGCGGATTCCCGCGCCCGCGGCGCCGGCGCCGGTCCAGGCGCCGCCCGCAGCCTCCGCGCCGCCCGTGGCCGCTCCGCCCGCGGCGGCGCCCCCCGCGGGGGGCGGGGCCCGGCCCGAGCCGTCGCCCGCCGCGCCGAGCGCGACGGCACCGCCCGCACCGGCTCCGGTCCCCCGCGCGAAGGCCGAGGCACCCGCGGAGAGCCGCGCGGGCGAGAACCGCCATCCGAGCCAGGACGTGGCGGGCTCCACGGCGTCCCAGCGGCTCGCGGCCAAGCGCGCGGCGCCGGCCGACGTGGTCGCCCGCATCGCGGTTCGAGACCGGGACGCGGCGGAGGCCGACCTGACGGCGCTGATCGGCCGCGTCGCCGGCCGTGAGATCGGCCGCCGGCGGGAAGACGAGGCCACCGTGGTGGAGGCCATCGTGCCCCAGGCGCGCTACGCCGAGTTCACGCAGGGGCTGAGCGCGCTCGGCACGTGGAAGCTCGAGGCCGATCGGCCCGACCTGCCCGCCGAGGTCCGCGTCATCCTGCGCCTGCAGTAGCCCGGAACTTTCTCGCCGGTCCCCGGTCTAAGCGGACAGCAGCACCGAATCCGTCGAACCCGGAGGATCCCGATGCCCACGCTTCGCACCCGCTGGATGGCGCTGGCCCTCGCCTGCGCCGTGGCTCTCCCGCACGCGGCCGCCGCCGCCCCCGTCAGCATCACCGCGGCCGATCAGCGCGACGTCATGATCACGATCTACAATGGCAACCTGGGGCTGGTGAAGGAGACCCGCGAGGTCCGTCTCGATCCGGGCGTGGTGGAGGCCCGCTACGCCGACGTGGCGGCGCAGATCGACCCCACGTCCGTCCACCTGCGCTCGCTCAGCGACCCCGCCGCGCTCCGCATCCTGGAGCAGAACTACGAGTACGACCTGCTGTCGAGCGAGAAGCTGATGGAGAAGTACGTCGGCCGTACCGTGCGGCTCTACCCGGGCAACGGCCCCTACCAGGAGGCGGTGCTGCTCTCCACCCGGGGGCCGGTGTACGACATCAACGGCCAGATCTACATGGGGCACGTGGGCCAGGTCGTCCTCCCCGCCCTGCCCGAGAACCTGGTCTCGAAGCCCACCCTGGCGTGGCTCCTGCGCAACACGCGGCCCGCCCCGCAGAAGGTCGAGGCCTCCTATCTCACCGGCGGCATCAACTGGAAGTCGGACTACGTGCTGCTGATCAACCCCAACGACACCCGCAGCGATCTCACCGGCTGGGTCACCATCACCAACCAGAGCGGCGGCACCTACCGGGACGCGGCCCTCAAGCTGGTGGCGGGGGAGATCAACCGGGCCGGCAACCGCGACGACCTGCGCCGCTCGCTGGAGGTCGCGGCCAAGGCGGCGGCGCCCGCGGTGGCCGACCGCGACTTCAAGGCGGAGGGCTTCTTCGAGTACCACCTCTACACCCTCGACGGGCGCACCACGATCAAGGACAACCAGACCAAGCAGCTCACCCTGCTCTCGGCCGCCGACGTGCCGGTCGCGAAGCGCTACATCTACTACGGCGCGGCCGGCTACCACCGCACCCAGTACGGGGTGCCGTTCTCGAACCAGAAGGTCGGGGTCTACCTCGACCTCCGCAACAGCAAGGAGAACCGGCTCGGCGTGCCCCTGCCCAAGGGCAAGATCCGCGTGTACAAGGCGGACGCCTCGGGTAGCCAGCAGCTCATCGGCGAGGACTGGATCGAGCACACCCCGAAGGACGAGAAGGTGCGCATCAAGATGGGAGAGGCGTTCGACGTGGTGGGCGACCGGGTGCAGAAGGACTGGAAGCGGATCGGCTCGAACCTCTACGAGGTCGAGTGGGAGATCACCCTCCGCAATCACAAGCCGGAGCCGGTGACCGTCGAGGTGGTGGAGCCGATGGCGGGCGACTGGGAGATGCTCCGGGCCAGCCATCCCCACGAGAAGATCCAGGCCTCCACCGCCCGCTTCTCGCTCGCGGTGTCGAAGGACGGCGCGACCACGCTGTCGTACCGCGTGCGTCTGCGCTTCTAGCCGACGGGCCTCGCGCGGTTGACAGGCCTCGCGTCCCGGGGGACCCTAGGGCGCGAGGCTTGTCCATGCCCGCTCGTTCGATCCTCGTCGCGGTGCTCCTGCTCGGGGCTTCCCTGCCCGCGGCCGCGGCCGACGACGCCCAGCTCGCCCGCGGGCTCCAGGCGATCCAGCGCATGGCGGGCTGCTTCCTCGTCGACTACAGCTACGTGGAGGTGCAGGCGCTCAAGCCGGGCTACGTCCGCGATCCGCGCGTCTACGACGTCAACCGCGACAAATCGGCCAAGGAGTGGATCATCGCGGAGCCGATCTCTCCGCGGCGGATCCGCCTGCAGCGCGTGCTGTTCCTGACCGATCTGGCCGGCGCGGTGCGGCCGGGCACCGAGGTGCGGCACCAGTCGGAGGACTGGGAGTTCGACGCCCCGTTCCTCTACGAGTTCGTGTCGCCGCTGCACTGGCGGCCGCGGGACCTGCGCCCGACGCCGGGGCGGTGGACCCGGCGGGTCACGAACCTGGACGACGGCCTCCGCTACCAGTGCGCGGCTCGCTGGAGCGCCGACACCGCGTATCCGGACTGGCTCTGCGGGAGCAACTACGCGCCGATTCCGGGTCGGGAGACGCGGGATATGGGACGGAAGGACTACCAGACCCTGGACCGCTCCACGCACATCGTGGTCTACGGCGCCACCCAGGGCGGGAGCTGGCTCGAGCGACAGGACAACGTGAAGACCATCCACACCGATGGGGGACGCGAGCCGCTGGTGCGCGAGCTCGGCAAGAACTGGTACGTGCGGCTGCCGGACGCGGAGTGCGCGGCCGGTCAGGCCTTCGCGGCCCCGCGGCGGGCGTTCTGGACCCTGCTGCGCGAGACGTGGGACGGGGTGCTGGACGGCTCCGGCCCGTTCGTGGAGCGCGTCCCCGCGGGGCAGCCGCCGCGGTTCGTCCGGATGTTCGACCTCGAGGATCAGGCCGCGGGCCGCGATCTCTCGGACGAGACGGTGCGGCGGGAGACGCGGCGGCAGATCCTCGACCTCATCGGCGAGTACCGCGGGCAGTAGACCGCCTACTTCGCGGGCGCCTCGATCAGCAGCAGGTAGAGGTCGAGCAGGTTGGTGTTCGTCGGCCCGGTGACCACGAGGTCGCCGCTCGCGGCCAGCGCCGGGTTGGAGTCGTTGTCCTCGAGCCGAGCCCGCGGCTCGATCCCCTGGGCCCGGGCCCGGCCGATGCTCCCGCCGTCGACCAGGGCTCCCGCCGCATCGGTCGGCCCGTCGGTGCCGTCGGTGCCCGCGGCCAGGGCCGCGATCCCGTCGACGCCGTCCAGGGCCAGGGCGGCGGCCAGGCCGAACTCCTGGCATCGCCCCCCGCGCCCGTGGCCGCGGACCGTGACCGTGGTCTCCCCGCCCGCGATCACGCACGCGGGCGCGCCGACCGGCCCCCGCCCGGCCCGGATCTCGCGGGCGAGCGTCACCAGCCGGCCCGCGACCTCGCGGGCCTCCCCCTCCAGCGAGCGGGTCAGCACGTGCGGCGCGTAGCCGAGGGCCCCGGCCCGCGCCGCCGCGGCGTCCACCACCAGGGCGTTGTTGCCGATCACGGTGTTGGTGACCCGCCGGAAGATAGGATCGTCGGGCTTGGGCGTCTCCGGCAGCTCCCCGCGCTCGCCGCGCCGGAGCCGCTCCACGATGGAGGCCGGCGCGCGCTCGAGCAGATCGAAGCGCCCGAGGATGGCGAGCGCCTCGCCGAAGGTGGACGCGTCGGGCGCGGTCGGGCCCGAGGCGATGACGTCGAGCGGATCCCCGATCACGTCGGAGAGGAGCAGCGCGTGGACACGCGCGGGCGCCGCGGCGCGCGCGAGCTGGCCTCCCTTGAGCAGCGAGCAGTGCTTGCGCATCGCGTTGAGCTGGTTGATGTTGGCGCCCGCGGCGAGCAGCAGCCGCGTCATCGCCTGCTTGTCGGCGAGGGTGATCGGGGGCACCGGCGCCGGGGTCAGGGCCGAGCCGCCCCCCGAGACCAGCACCAGCAGGAGGTCGTCGGGGCCCGCGCCCTCCGCGACCGCGCGGAGCTCGCGCGCGGCGGCCTCGCCCCGCGCGTCCGGGACCGGGTGACCCGCCTCGACCATCCGGACGCGGCGGGTGGCGGCCCCGTACCCGTCCTTCACCACCACGAACCCGTCCGCGATCGCGTCGCCGAGGACGGCCTCGGCGGCGGCGGCCATGGCCCCCGAGGCCTTGCCCGCCCCCACCACCCGTACGCGTCCCGATCCGCCGAGCCGCACGTCGGCCAGGGCGCGGCGGACCAGGGGCGAGACGTCGCCGGCCGCGAGGGCCGCGTCGAACACCGAGCGCGCGGCCTCGCGTAGGGTCACGGCCGGCGGACCAACGGGGCGGCGATCAGCGCGCCAGCTTCTGGAGCCGCCGGCCCGCCTCGATCAGCATGTCGTCGGTCTTCGGGAAGCAGAAGCGGATCTTGGTCCGTCCGAGCTCGCCGTGGGCGTAGAAGGACGAGCCGGGCACGGTGGCCACCCCGACCTCGCGCACCAGGTGGAGCGCGAATTCGTGGTCGTCGCGGCAGCCGAAGCGCTTCAGGAAGTGCTCGGCCTCGGTCAGGATGTAGTACGCCCCGCGCGGCTTGAAGGCCACGAAGCCGGCCTCCTCCACCTTGCCCAGCAGGAGATCGCGGCGGGCCTGGTAGCTCTCCCGCAGGTGCGCGTAGTACGACTCGGGCAGCGCGAGCGCGGTGACCGCGGCCTCCTGCAGCGGATGCGGGGCGCCCACCGTGATGAAGTCGTGGGCCCGGCGGATGCCGAGCGAGAGCTCGGGGCTCGCCACCGCGTAGCCCACCCGCCAGCCGGTCACCGAGTAGGACTTCGAGATGCCGGAGATGGTGATCGTCCGGTCGGCCATGCCGGGCAGCGTGGCGATCGGGGTGTGGCCGAGCCCGTCGTAGACGATGTGCTCGTAGATCTCGTCGGTGATGGCGAGCAGGTCGCGCTCGAGGCAGAGATCGGCGATCACCTGCAGCTCGGCCCGGGAGAAGACCTTGCCGGAGGGGTTGTTCGGGCTGTTGAACACGACGGCGCGCGTGCGCGGGGTCACCGCCCGCGCGAGACGGTCCGGGTCGAAGGTGAAGTCGGGCGGCTCGAGCGGCACGAACACCGGTTCCGCGCCCGCGATGATGCAGCCGGGGCCGTAGTTCTCGTAGAAGGGCTCGAAGATGATGACCTCGTCGCCCGGATTGAGCACCGCGAGCAGGGTGGCCAGCATGGTCTCGGTGGAGCCGCAGCAGACGGTGACGTTGCGGTCCGCCTCCACGTCCATGCCGTAGAAACGCCGGTACTTCTCGGCGATGGCCTGCCGCAGCCGCGGGGTGCCCCAGGTGATCGCGTACTGGTGGAAGTCGCCGTCGATGGCCCGATGAGCCGCCTCGACCAGCTCGCGGGGCGGCGGGAAGTTCGGCATGCCCTGGGCCAGGTTGATGCCGTCGTACTGGTTGTTGACCCGGGTCATCTCCCGGATCACCGACTCGGTGAAGCCCTGGACCCGCTTGGAGATCATCGGAGGACGAGCGGCGCCGCGAGCGGGCTAGCGGCCGCCCGCGATGGCGGGAAC
>Ga0134122_10003431_pt1 | contig 11765 bp, 10 predicted proteins | sample KB302_FD_96461 | JGI IMG/M metagenome (GOLD analysis project Ga0134122, IMG submission 96461) | Terrestrial soil microbial communities without Nitrogen fertilizer from Kellogg Biological Station, Michigan, USA - KB3-0-2 | ecosystem: Environmental > Terrestrial > Soil > Unclassified ...
CGCGCTCGCCTATCACAAGGCGAAAGGCGAGGGTGCGCGTACGCGCTTCATCGGCCGCGAACGCGGCTACCATGGCATTGGTTTTGGCGGCATCTCGGTCGGCGGCATCGTCGCCAACCGCAAGCAGTTCGGCAACATGCTGACGGGGGTCGACCATCTGCCCGCCACCTATGACCGCGCCAAGCAGGCCTACAGCCGCGGCGAGCCGGACTGGGGCGCCCATCTGGCCGATGAGCTCACCCGTCTCATCAATCTGCACGATGCCTCCACCATCGCCGCGGTCATCGTCGAGCCCGTCGCGGGGTCCACGGGCATCCTGGCACCGCCTAAGGGCTACCTGAAGAGGCTGCGCGAGCTCACCACCCAGCACGGCATTCTGCTGATCTTCGATGAGGTCATCACTGGCTTCGGGCGCCTTGGGCATTGCTTTGCTGCGGAGCGCTACGGCGTCGTGCCGGACATGATCACCTTTGCCAAGGGCATCACCAACGCCGCCGTGCCGATGGCCGGTGTGATGGCCTCAAAAAAGATCTACGAGGCCTTCATGACCGGGGCCGAGCACATGGTCGAGCTGTTCCACGGCTATACCTACTCGGGCCACCCCTTGGCGGCGGCGGCCGGCCTCGCCACGCTCGACATCTACAAGGACGAAGGACTGTTTGAGCGAGCGCGCGGCCTCGAGGCGCCGTTTGCCGACGCCATGATGAGCCTGCGCGGCCAGCCCAACGTGGCCGATATCCGCACGGTCGGCCTCCTGTGCGGCATTGACCTCGATCCGGTCGCCGGCAAACCCGGGCTGCGCGGCTTCGAGGCGACGGAGCATATGTTCCACGAGCTGAACCTCTACGTGCGCGTCGCCCTCGACACACTGATCGTTGCCCCACCTCTGATCGCGAGCGAAGCCGACATCGCCGAGATTCGCGATGGTATCGCCAAGGTCCTGAAGGCCGTTGCCTAGCCCCGCTGCCGGTGGGCGGTACGGGCGGCGCCACCGATCCCACCCGCGGGGGTTCCAGGTGGCGTCGGCCCGGCTGCCGATCGGGTTGGAAAGCTGGTGATAGTCCGCCCCACCCGGTTGCGCATGCAGCCCCGGCGCAGGAATGCTTCTGCCAGCACGAATCAAAACACAGCGGAGTTCGGCTGCATGGCACAGCAACTCGGCATCCCTGGCTCGCGGTCCTCGCACGAGCGCTTCGCCGACGCCTTCGTCATCTTTTCGGTGACGGTGTTGTCGATGGCGCTCGGCGCCTGGTTCCTCCTGCAACTTGGTTTATCGTTGTGGCCCGGCATGGCGGCCGCCCTGAGCGTCTACACGGTGCTCTTGCTGTTTCATCTGCTGGTGCGCCGGTCCCTGATCGATGCCGGCGGTGAGGAGCCGCGCGAGGAGATGCAGTGGATTGCAGGCGAGCCCGACCTTGCGGCGCCGGCGAGCGACCGGCGGGAAAGGTCGTCCCTCGCGGCACCCTTCACCGCCCACGGCGAGCCCTCCGAGCGCCTGTCCTCCGACCTCGATGATGCTCACGCGTTGCCCGATCCGAGCACCGAAATCGCCTTCCATTATCGGCCGAGGGACGCCGGCGGAACCTTGGGCGGCACGCGGGTCGCCCCCCGCTCGCCTCCCAATCCCGTGCCTCCTCGCGGCGCCGGGGAGCCCTGGCAGGGTGCGTCGTCTCCCTCACCTTCGGAGAAGAACGTCGAGCTGATCCAAGATCTCATCAAGAAGCTTGCCGACGAGCTAAGCGATGTCCCCGCGACGGCGCCGACAACTACGGCGCCCGCCGGGGACCTCGAGGAGGCCATGATCGCCCGTTCGCTGGCGGCGCTCGATACGGCGGCGGCCTCCATGCGGGCTGCCACGGGCGAGCCCGCCAACGAGGCGGCCGGCGGCTGGTGGCCGGCCGCGGAGGCGCCGAGCGGACTTGGGCCGGAGACACCGCCCGCCCGCCCGCCACGCTCGTCCACCGCCGGTGCGGCACCTCCGGTGCCGAACGCCCAGGTGTCGCGCGCGGCCGAGGCGATCGCCGCCAATCGCATGGAAACCCTGCTTGAGCCGATCCAGGCCTTAAACGAAGGCCGGGCGCGCCACTTCGAAATCAGTGCGCGCTTTTTGGCCGCCGATGGGGCGGCAATCGACGGCTCCGCGCTGGAGCGCACCGGGCTCATTGCGCGCATGGATGCCGCGGCCGTGATACGCGCTGCGCGCGTGGCCCACAGGCTGGGTGAACGCGGCCGGGAGGGCAATGTGCTGACGCGGATCGCCGCGGAGTCGCTCACCGATCCGGGCTTCATCGATGCCGTCCTGCAACAGGCTAAAAATGCACGTGGGATGGGGCTGATCCTGACCCTGAGCCAAGCCGCCGCGCACACTCTGACGGATATCCAAATCAGCGGCTTGAACGCGCTGACGACGGCGGGCTGCCACTTCGCGCTTGAGGAGGTAGGCGACCTGAAGATGGACTTTGCGAGCCTGAAAGCGGCGGGCTTCGCGTTTGTAAAGCTCGAGGCCCCCGTGTTTCTAGAAGGGCTGGCGGCGGCAGGCGGGCGCGTTGCGGCCTCCGACGTGGTGCGCTTCCTTGGCGACTATGGGCTGACCTTGATCGTGGCACGCATCGAGGACGATTGGATGCTGGCTCGAATTTTGGGCTTCGGTGTGCAGTTCGGCATGGGTGGACTGTTCGGGGGACCGAAACTGGTAAAGGCCGAGGTTGTCGGGGAACCGGCCGCGGCTTGATTGCCTTCGGGCTTGCCGCTAGAGCAAGGCTGAACGCTCTCGGTCCTCGGGGGTGTGTGCCCGCTTAGCCCCACACGAGGCACCGTGGATCCATTGCCAGCGATCCTGCGCTAGGCGCACATGAGCGGGACAGAGATTCCGATTCTGCCCTCCATCCGTGGCCTCGCCGGCAGCTGCGAGGCCTGGATCGTCGATATCTGGGGCGTCATGCACAATGGTGCGCGCGCCTTCGAGACGGCGGGGGATGCCTGTGCCAAATTTCGCCAAGCCGGCGGCATCGTGCTTTTGCTGTCGAACGCACCCCGACCCTTCACGGCCGTGGTGTCGCAGCTCGACGGTTTTGGCGTGGCGCGCACGGCCTATGACGCGGTCGTAACGTCGGGCGACGTCACCCGCGCGATGATCGCTCCCTGGCAAGGGCGTCCCGTTTTGCACATCGGCCCGGCGCGCGACCGCGGCCTATTTGAAGGATTTGCCGTCGATTTTGCCGACGCCCTCGTCGCCGAGGTGATCGTCTGCTCCGGACTGTTCGATGACAGCAAACAGACGCCGCAAGACTACGCCGAGCTGTTTGCGGGCCTGGTTGCGCGGCGCGTACCGATGATTTGCGCAAACCCCGATCTTATGGTCGAGCGCGGCGACAAATTGGTCTACTGCGCGGGAGCCCTCGCCGCAGAATATGCCGCGATCGGCGGCGAGGTCAGCTATGCGGGAAAACCGCATTGGCCCGTCTATGCACGCGCCCTGACTGCGATCGATGCGCGCAAGGGCCGATCGGTCGCCAAGGACAAGGTGCTGGCGATCGGTGACGGCATCGAGACCGACCTACGCGGCGCCTACGTCGCCGGTCTGCGTTCGGTCTTCATCGCCAGTGCCATTCATGCCCCCGAGGGGTTGAGCCCCGCCATGCTGCAACAGTTGTTCCGATCCCGTCCGTTCGCGCCGGTGGCCGCGCTCGCGGCCCTGACCTGGTAACGCTAAATGGTCAGAACGACCTTGCCGATATGTTCCCCGGCCACCATGCGGCGATGTGCCTCGGCGGCCTTGAGCAGGGGAAAGGTGGAATCCAGCACCACCTGCACCTTGCCCGCGGCCAGCAGGGGCCACACCTTGGTTTCAAGGTTGGACGCCAGGAAGCCCTTGAAGGCGCGCGATCGCGGGCGTAGGGTCGAGCCGGTCAGCGTCAGGCGTTTCATCATCAGGCGCGAGATGTTCAAAGTGACGGTCGCGCCGCCAAGTACGGCGATCTGCACGATGCGGCCCTCTTGCGCCGCCGCGACGATGTTGCGCTCCGTATAGGAGCCCGCGACCATGTCCAAGATGACGTCCACGCCCTTGCCGCCCGTGGCCTCCTGACATGCCTTGACGAAATCTTCGCTGCGATAGTTGACCGCCCGGTCGGCGCCGAGGTCGAGGCACGCCCGGCATTTCTCGGGCGAACCCGCGGTCACAATCACCTTGGCGCCGAAAGCCTTGGCGAGCTGAATGGCGGTGGTGCCGATCCCGCTCGAGCCGCCATGCACCAGAAACCATTCGCCGGCCGCAAGGCGGCCGCGTTCAAAGACGTTGCCCCAGACCGTGCAGAAGGTTTCGGGAATCGCCGCGGCCCTAACGGCATCGAAACCGGCCGGGATCGGCAAGGCCTGCACGTCCTCAACGAGGCAGTACTCGGCGTAGCCGCCACCGTTGACGAGAGCACAGACCTGGTCGCCGGTCCGCCAGCGGCTGACCTCCTCGCCCAGCGCAACGACTTCGCCGGCGATCTCGAGGCCCGGGAGTGGCGAAGCGCCGGGCGGCGGCGGATAGGAGCCTGAACGCTGTGCGACGTCGGGGCGGTTGACGCCGGCAGCGGCCACTTTCACCAGCATTTGCCCCGGGCCCGGCTTGGGCGTTGCCAGCACCTTGGGCTTGAGCACCTCGGGGCCACCGGGGACGCTGATCTCGATTGCGGTCATGGTTTCTGGAGGACGGACCATGCTTCAGCTCCACGCAGGTTCGGGCTCATCGCCAACGACACAGTGGCCCGGCGCGCGGGGTTGAGACAAGGGCCAACTCATGTCAGGCTCCAGCGCCCATTTTGCTTGGTCGGGAGGCCGCCATGGATTGGGATGAGCTGGAGCCGAAACCCGCAAAGGCCATCACGCTCGGGGAGTCGCTGGAAAGCCTATCCATCGGCGAACTGGAGGCGCGCATTGCCGCGCTCGAGACGGAAATCAAAAGGGTGAAGGACAACGTTGCGCACAAAAAGGCGCACGAGGCCGCGGCCGCCGCCGTGTTCAAGCGCTGAGGTCTTGCGGGCCAACGCGGGAGCGCTCGTCCATGCGAGGGCATCGAACTGGTAGCTACAAGGCTACCCGCCCACGCCGCCGGAGGCCCGACACGGCCGTCGACGTGCCGATTGGGCGCGCCGCTTTACCTTTTGTTATCCAATCAGTTGCACTATCGGGTTATCCAGTTCTCTGGATCCGAGTGGATCGCATCCACTCCGTTTGACGCCTCCCTGTTAACTCCTGAGCCGCCGCAGGGCGGCTCATTTTTCTTGTGGGCTCGGCACGCCATCTGGTCCGGGGCGCGGCGGTTGCGCCGACGGGAGACCCGGGCGCCTGCCGCCGGGGCAAACAAGGTTCTCGCGCGGCCAACACAGCCCAGGGCTTCCAGCCATGCGGGTGGCGCCGGCAGAGCCTGGCCGTTGGCAGAAGATGTGCATAAGCCGCGTGTGCGCCACACCACAGTCGCAAATCAACGCGCATAAACATCCGATGTTAACCGTGGCCTGCCAGGCTAGCCTACGGTAGTATGGTCACTCGTGAGTATCCGGTTGTCCCAAGTAGAGTCATGAGCACCTGTCGCGAACCTGAAAGCGCCGCACCCACGACCGGCGTCACGATCTCCTTCGGCGAACGGTTTGCCGCTTCCGATCAATTTGATGCCATTTTCAAAGAGGGCATGGCGCTCGTCGAGCATACGGCTCGCTATCTGGACGGGCCCGGCCGGCAGGAGGCACGCAAGTTGCGCGGACCGCTGTCGGTGCTCTACGCCACCGAGAGTATGCGGCTGACGACGCGCCTGCTCGAGCTTGCCTCCTGGCTGATGATCCGGCGGGCGCTCAAGTCCGGCGAAATCTCGGCGGAAGAGGCGCGCACCAAGCGCCAGCGGGTCAAGCTCAAAGGTCCAGGCCGTCCGTCGCACGTCAAAGGTTTCGTGGACTTGCCCGAGGGGTTGCAGCAGCTCGTCGAACAGAGCTTCTCGCTCAATGATCGTATCGTTCAGCTCGATCGGGCGATGGAGCTGGCGGTCGGTGAGGCAACGCCCGCCGAAAACCCGGTCGGGGCGCAGGTCACACGCCTGCAGGAAGCCTTTGCCCACACCCGCCGGCGCGCCAACTCGCGTGACAGCCGCCCGGCGGTGCTCGAGCGCTAGCGGCCGCTGGCCTCCGCGGCGTGCCAGCGCTTACGGGCGGGCATGGCTCGTCGCCACGCGCAGCCCTTCACGCGCCCGCTCATTGGCTTTGAGCCTTGGCATCACCGGCGAAGTGATCCCAGCCGGCCTGCACCAGAGCGACGGGGTGCCCGTCCAAGCCCTCGATGGTGACCTCGGTGTGCGCCGTCATTGAGCCTATGCGCGTCACCGCGATGCCGGCGGCGCTGGCAGCTTGCCGAAAGGCGGCCTCGTTCGGCGGCGGAACGCTCGCGAGTATCTCGTAGTCGTCTCCGCCCGCCAACACCGCCTGGTACTGGCGCGGCTCGGCCGCAACGGCCTTGGCTGCCGCTGCCGACAACGGCAGGTCGGCCTGGCGCGCACGGGCGCCGCAGCCGCTCACCTTGCACATGCGGCCAAGATCCTTGGCTAGTCCATCGGAAAGATCCATCGCCGCGGAAGCGTGCGCACGCAGCAGGCCGGCGAGCGCCAGCCGCGGTTGCGGCCGGCGGTAGCGGCTGGCGAGGTGCGCGAGCATGGCTGGCGACAAATCCCAGGCGGCGGCCCGCGCCGGATCTTTGGCCACCATCAGCCCGAGAGCGGCGTCGCCGAGGGTGCCGGACACAAACAGGCCATCGCCCGCCCGCGCCGTCCCGCGTCGAACCATCTGGCCCGGTGGCACCGTGCCGATCACCGTGATTGAGACGGTCAAGGGCCCTCCCCGGCGATCCGTGTCGCCGCCAAGGAGATGGCAACCAAAGCGCTCCTGCGCCTCGGCTAAGCCCGCCGCAAATCCAACTACCCAGCTCCGTCGGGGCGCCGCGGGAAAGGACAGGGCCAAGAGATAGGCGCAAGGCGTGGCGCCCTTCGCCGCAAGATCGGAGAGGTTGACGGCAAGGGCCTTCCAGCCCACGTCCGCGGGCAGGGCGTCGGGGAGGAAATGCACGCCCTCGGCAATCGGATCGGTCTTGAGCACCAGCTCGGTGCCGGCCTTAGGCTGCAGGACGGCGCAATCATCCTCAAGGGCGAACGCCCCCGGCGTTTGCGCCAGGGGCGCCAACAGGCGAATGATCGCCTCCTCGTCTTGAAGCACTTCGCCGCCGCCTGCGTGATGTGTCATGGGACCTGACAATAGGGCAATTGGCACAATTTGCACCCAAACCTGGCCCCGACGTTGGACGGGCGGCGGCGCGGCGGCCTGGTCGTGAGGACCGTCTCTGCCGCGGCCCCGAGGCCGGATGGGCCGTCCAAGGGCCCAAGGGGGCCGACAAAACCTTGACGTCTATCACCCGCGACGCTCGCGGCGTGCGGCCCCCAGCCTGGGGCGCGGAGACGTGGCCGCACGGGGCAAAAAAATGTGTGCCGTTATGGCCCGCCCGGGCCCGATCGAGGAGACGCCGGCGGGCGCGCCGCCCCCGGGGCGGGGGGTGTGATTTGGCCTCTTGCCCGCTGGCGTCTTGTTGCAGATGCGAAGGCCATGATATGAGGGCGCCGCGCCGCTCTGGCGCTCCTAGCGAATCGTGAGACGATCGATGACTGCAGCCGCCGGGCGTCGTGAGACGCCGCACTCGCCGTTGTCCACCGCGCCGCTCGCCGAGGCCGATCGGGAGGTTTTCGCCAGCGTCGAGCGCGAGGTGCGACGTCAGCAACAGGAAATAGAGCTGATCGCGTCGGAGAACTTCGTGTCCCGCGCCGTGCTGGAGGCCGCCGGCACGGTACTCACCAACAAGTATGCCGAGGGCTATCCCGGCCATCGCTACTACGGTGGCTGCCAGTATGTGGACGAGATCGAGACGCTGGCGATCGAGCGGGCCAAGAAGCTGTTCAAGTGCAATTTCGCTAACGTGCAGCCGCACTCGGGCAGCACCGCCAATCAAGCCGCCTTCATGGCAATGATGAAGCCCGGTGACACTTTCATGGGCTTGAGCCTCGACACCGGCGGCCACCTAACCCACGGTTCGCCGGCCAACCTGTCGGGCAAGTGGTTCAAAGTCGTACCCTACAAAGTACGCCGCCAGGATCACCGCATCGATATGGACGACGTCAGGGAACTCGCCCGCTCGCACCGGCCGAAGGTGATTGTGGCGGGCGGCAGCGCCTATCCGCGGATTATCGACTTTGCAGCCTTTCGCGCGATAGCCGATGAGGTGGGTGCGCTGCTGATGGTGGACATGGCCCACTTCGCCGGACTTGTCGCCGGCGGCGCCCATCCGAGCCCATTTCCGCACGCCCACGTCGTGACCAGCACGACGCACAAGACGCTGCGTGGTCCGCGTGGCGCCATGATCCTCAGCAACGAGGAAGCGTTGGCCAAGAAGATCAATTCCGCCGTCTTCCCGGGTATGCAGGGCGGCCCATTGATGCACGTGATCGCCGCCAAGGCGGTGGGATTTGCCGAGGCCATGCGCCCCGAGTTCAAGGCTTATGCGCGCAATGTGGTGGAGAATGCCAAGGCACTCGGCGAAGTCTTGCTCAGCGCCGGATACGACCTCGTCTCGGGCGGCACCGATACGCATCTGAACCTGGTCGACCTGCAGCCGAAGCGGCTCACCGGCGTCGCCGCCGAAAAGGCCCTGGGGCGGGCTCATATCACCGTCAATAAGAATGCGGTGCCGTTCGATCCCGAAAAACCGCAGGTAACTTCGGGTATTCGCGTCGGCTCACCGGCCGGTACCACCCGCGGCTTCGGCCTCGCCGAGTTTCGCACCATCGGACGACTGATGGCGGAGGTTTTGGACGGCCTGGCGACCAACGGTGAGGCCGGCAATGGGAAAGTTGAAGCGAAGGTAAGGGAGGAGGCGCTGAGGCTGTGCGAGCGTTTCCCCATCTACGGCTGAAGCGGGTCGTCCAGAACGGTACCTGTGCGCGTCTCAACGCGTCTCGGCATGGCTTTCGGGAGCAGAGGACATGCGCTGCCCATATTGCGGTTGCGAGAATACCCAGGTGAAGGATAGCCGCCCCACCGAAGAGAATCAGGCGATCCGCCGGCGGCGCAGCTGCGAGGATTGCGGCGGCCGGTTCACCACCTTCGAGCGCGTACAACTACGCGAGATCATCGTCGCCAAGCGCTCCGGCCGACGCGTGCCGTTTGATCGGGAGAAGCTGTCGCGATCGGTGGAAGTGGCGCTGCGCAAGCGGCCCATCCAGCCTGAGCGCGTCGAGCGCATGGTGTCCGGCATCGTTCGCCAGGTCGAAAGCATGGGTGAACAAGAAGTGCCCTCCTCGATCATCGGCGAATTGGTGATGGAGGCCCTGAAGGGTCTCGATCCCGTCGCCTACGTCCGCTTCGCCTCCGTCTACCGCGATTTTCGCGAGGCCTCCGATTTCCAGGAGGTACTGGGCGAAATCGCCCGCGCGCCGGAGACCGACCCACCGGCGTCTGCCAAGCCGCCGAGCGCCGAGCCGCTGGAAAGAAAGCACTGACCGTTGGTTCTCCCGTCCAAGCATGGCGCCGACCAGGCGGCGCAGGATCGCCGGTTTATGGCCGTGGCGCTCGGTCTAGCCCGGCGGGTATTGGGTACCACCGCGCCCAATCCGGCTGTGGGAGCCGTCATCGTCGAGGAGGCCAGCGGTGAGATGATCGCGCGCGGCTGGACCCAGCCCGGTGGCCGCCCCCATGCGGAAGCGCATGTGCTTGAGCGTGCCGGCGTCAACGCACGCGGCAAGACGATGTACGTCACGCTCGAGCCGTGCTCACACCACGGGCGTACCCCGCCCTGCGCCGACGCCATTCGCAGGGCGGGCATCCGCCGCGTGGTCTGCGCCATCGAGGATCCCAATCCGGAAATTTCGGGCAAGGGTTTTGCCAGCTTGCGGCAGGCGGGCATCGTCATCGAGACGGGCGTGTGTGCCGAGGAGGCGCGCTGGATGGCGGGCGGGCATATCCTGCGCATGACGCAGGCACGCCCATTCGTGCAACTGAAGCTCGCCGTCTCCGCCGACGAACTGATCGCGCCGGGCGACGGTCAACCGCGTTGGGTCACGAGCCAGGAGGCAAGGGCGTACGCCCACCTGCTGCGCGCCCGCGCCGACGCCATTCTGATCGGTCGTCAGACGGTTGAGGACGATGATCCGCAGCTGACGTGTCGGCTGCCCGGGCTGAGCCCGCGGTCGCCGCGGCGCTATGTGCTCGACACAAGGTTCCGCACCGCCCAAGCAAGCAAGCTAGCAACCAGCGCCGATGCGGTGCCGGTTACGCTGATCGGTGCCCTAGACACCCCGTTACCGGACCTGCCCGCCGGCGTCGCCATTCGTCGGGTTGCGATGGAAAATGGCGGATTGTCCTTGCGCGGGGTGCTTGCCGCGCTCAACGCCGACGGTATCACCCGCCTCCTGGTCGAAGGCGGGCCCCACGTCGCCGGCTCGTTCATCGCGGCCGGCCTCGTCGACGAGGCGGTGATTGCGCGCGGCACCGGCACGTTGGCGGGCGCGGGCGTGCTCCCGCTGGCCGACCGTGGACTTGAAGTCTTTAGCGACCCGGCGCGCTGGCTAATAGCTTCCGACCGCCGTCTGGGCAGCAATCGGATAACTATCTATCGTGCGCGCGGCCACCTCGGAGCCCGCAAAGGCGAATGACCACGCCATTTCGTTACTACGTGCGCGTGCGCTACCAAGAATGCGACGCTCAGCAGGTCGTGTTCAACGCCCGTTATGGCGATTACATCGACCTTGCCTGCTTCGAGTTTCTGCGCGCCGCGCTTCCCTCGCCTGGCGACGTCTTTGACGGCACGTTCGAAAGCCAGACTGTCCGCCAAGTTGTGGAGTGGAAGGCACCGGCGCGCTTCGATGACGTGCTGGAAATCTCGGTTTGGGCAGGTCGCGTCGGCACGACCTCTTTCACCCTGTGCTTCGAGCTGCGCCGGGTCGGCGATGGCGCCCTGCTGGTCACCAGCGAAACGGTGTACGTGCACGTAGACCCAAGGAGCTTCACAAAGCGCGAAATCGAGCCCAGGATGCGGGCCGCCCTGGAGGCCGGCGCCCGGGGCAAGGCCACCGACCATGCGGGCTATCTCGTCTGATGGCCGCGCCTTGCCCGAGCAAACCCGGCCTGGTCGCAGCTGCTATGCGATGGCGACCCGCCTGCCCGTCTTTGCGCGTTCGCGCAACCTCAGCCAGGTGTGCTAGCTTCAGGCCCCATGTTCACCGGCATCATCACTGACATCGGCGAACTCGTCGCTCGTGAGGGTGGGCGGTTTAGCGTGCGCTCGGCCTATCCGGCGCACACCATCTCGGTTGGCGCCTCGCTCGCGTGCGATGGTGCCTGCCTGACGGCCACCAGCGTGCGCGCCGCGACCACGGGCAGCATCTTCACGGCCGACGTCTCCAACGAAACCTTGAGCAAAACCAACCTCGAGGCTTGGCAACCCGGGCGCAAGATCAATCTGGAGCGGGCGCTCAAGGCCGGTGACGAACTGGGCGGCCATATCGTCAGCGGTCACGTCGACGGCCTTGCCCACATCGTCGATCTGCGCCCCGACGGGTCATCGCGCCGCGTCATGGTCGAAACATCCGAACACCTGGCCCAGTACATTGCGGCAAAGGGCTCGGTGGCGCTCGACGGCATTTCGCTCACCATCAATGAGGTCATTGGCCGGCGCTTTGGCATCAACGTCATTCC
>Ga0134122_10003432_pt1 | contig 11764 bp, 10 predicted proteins | sample KB302_FD_96461 | JGI IMG/M metagenome (GOLD analysis project Ga0134122, IMG submission 96461) | Terrestrial soil microbial communities without Nitrogen fertilizer from Kellogg Biological Station, Michigan, USA - KB3-0-2 | ecosystem: Environmental > Terrestrial > Soil > Unclassified ...
AAGAACCTGCGCGAGCCGGCGCAGGAGATGGGAATCAAGATCGCCGTCAACGTCAACGACGTCCTCTTCGACGGCCAACGCTACTTCGGCGCCGCCCGCGACGCGCTCCTCGGCGCCCGGCTCTATCTCGAAGGCACCAATCCGCCCTTTCCCGGCCCCATCTTCGACAGCCGCAACAACATCGTCGGCTCGGACGACAACATGGCTTTCGTCGTAAATCCCTTCGAGCTGGCCATCAAGCAAGGCGACCAGATCGTGATCCGGGCCAAGGACTACCTCAACCCGGCACAGCCCGGGCAGAAGATCTGGGAGATCGAAGACCCGGAGACCTACGCCCGCCGCCTGCCGACCAACTTCACCTCCAGCTCGACGGAGGCGCAGGCCGCGATCCGCGTCTTCGACGGTTACACCTACTTCCGCGACCGCGTCAAATATCTCGAGCAGCAGATCGAGAAGCTGAAGGATGCCAAGGCGCAAGCCAAGACCGAAGCCGAAGCAGCGGCCTTCGAGAGCAAGATTCAGGGTATCGAGACTCGCATCTATCAACTGGAATTCTGGGGCGGCCGCTTCGAAACCAAGCTGGCCTTCCAGCTCACCTACGCCTTCAACGTCAACGGCCCGCAGTCCGTCGAGGATCCCGACAACCTCCTCGGTGGGACAGTGGTCTGCGACCAGCCCTGGCCGGTGACGTTCTGGTTCGGAAGCTGGGACGGCGATCTATTGGTGGGCTGGATGCAGGGGAGCTTGAGTGTGCCGTTCAGGCCTGACATGTGAAGAGATGTCGGCCGTCAAGGGGTAGGGGCGAGCGTGTACTCGAAATCATAGAAGTGTTTTCCCTCTTTGATCTCGATCGACATCTTGCCGGCGATCCCCACCAACTGGCCGGTGCCGGAGTCCGGCACCACCGTAATCGTCAGATCCGGTGCACCGCGCGTCATGACGCCGGTGTGCTGGAGCACGAAAGTGCCGCGGCGGCCGTGCAGCGTGCCGCTCACTCGCTCGACTGCGACATACCCGGCCGAGCCTTTGACGCTCGTGACGGCGGTCAGCATCTCGCCCTTGCTGGTCCCTTCGAGATCGCCGTGGAGCTGCTTGTCGACGGACATCCTGCCGAGGGGTGTGCCCTCGGCGATTTCTTCCGTCGCCTGCGGGGCCATCTTTACCTCGAACGTTCCCTTTGCATGATTCGTCACGACCGCCTCCTTCTGAGCTGCATCTGGAACCGGCGGGGTCTGCGCCCGCGCAGGGAAGCCAAAGTTGAGGGACAGCCAGAGGCAGGTGAGGACTCCAGCCGCGACGCGAGATCGATTCATCCTGTTCTCCCTGCAAGGTTCAGCTACGCGAATAGGGATATCACGAGCGGCGTTCGTAGTCTATGACTGAGAGGGGCTCGGACTCTTCGTCATTTGCAGGCGAACACGTCATAGAGCCGGAAGGCGTATTCCTCAATGGAGTGCGCCGCCTGTGCCAGAACGAGAGCCAGAAAGGTGATTTGGCTTCGTGAGCGAGCCGAGCGGAGTCGCTCTTCTATCCGCGGTTAGGAATGATGCTACTTCTGTCCACTCGATCCCAGGATCTCCTTGACACGCCCGACCTCGCCCGTTTGCAGCCGGACCTTGATGCCGTGCGGATGCCGTGGAGAGCTCGTGAGGATGTCGCGCACGATTCCCCTCGTCCTCCGGCCGGTGCGCTGATCAGCCTTCTGGACGATCTCCACTTCGAGACCGGGACGGATCTCCTGACGCGATTCTCCCGCCATGTCGCCTCGTCATCCGCCGCCCTTTCAGGGCTTGGACGTTCTTAGACCTCCGTTACCCGGACTGGCGCCCGGGGCTACATACCTTCGCCTCTCCGAGGCTCGTTTCAGCGACCGGCGGCAACGTTACGACGCGCCATCTCATCCCGCTTGATTTCAAGGATACTCTCGAGGATCTCAGCCCCGATTTTTGCGGGTGCCTGTCTTGGCCATCTTCGATCTCAAACTCAGGTAACTCCAGCACCTGCCGCTGAATCTCTGCCTTGGTCATTGGTTCCAGTATAGGCCCGGCCTGCCGCCCGCGCTTCGCGTTCCTGGGCCTGCCGGGCCGCTTCGACGAGGTTGACGGCGTCGTGCCGCATCTTGGCACGCTTGGCGTCCTCCTCCGGGAAGCGCGGCCGGTAGCCGAGCTGGCTCTCGTCGAAGGTGAAAGGTTTCATCAGGTCTGCCTTGCCGACGATCGACTGCTCGCGGGTGAAATAGGCCATGTCGTAGTTGTTGCTCATGATGATGGCCTCTTCCGGGCAGGCGTCCACACAGTAGCCGCAGAAGACGCAGCGCAACATGTCGATCTCGTAGACCACCGGATACTTTTCGATGTTGACGTCCGGGTGCTCGCCGGCCTCGATGTGGATGCATTCGGCCGGGCAGTTCTGGGCGCAGAGGAAGCAGGCCACGCAACGCACCGAGCCGTCCGGCCGCGTGGGGAGGATGTGATGGCCGCGGAAGCGGTGGCTGTACTGGCGCCGCTGCTCGGGATACTCGATGGTGTACATCTTGTTGCGCCCGAAAAGGTTGCGCAGGAAGTGCCGCATCGTCACCGCGAGGCCGCCGAGAAGCGGCAGGTAGAGCCGCTCGGCAAAGCTCGGCCGGTAAGGCTTGACCTCGGCGGGATAGGGCTGCTTGAGAACCGGCCGGCCGGCCGGCGGCGCCGGAGTCTGAGACGCCTGGACCATGGGCTGGCTCATCGCTCGAGCTCCCCCGCGATGACGTTCAGGCCGCCCAACGAAACGATGGCGTCGGAGAGCGAGCCGCCTTTGATCAGGCGCGGGAAGGTGGAGAAGATCGGAAAGCACGGCGGCCGGCAATGGTTGCGGTACGGCTTGGCGCTGCCGTCGCTGATGGTGTAGAAGCCGAGCTCGCCGTTGGCGCCTTCGACCATCTCGTAGATCTCTCCCGCGGGCACCTGGATGCCGTCCATGATCAGCTTGAAGTGATAGATCATGGCCTCCATCTGGTTGTAGCAGGCCTCCTTGGGAGGCAGCGCGACGTGCGGATCGTCGACGATGTACGGGCCTTCCGGCATGCCGCGGTCGAGGAGTTGGCGGATGATCTTCAGCGACTCGCGGATCTCCATCATGCGGATGCGGAAGCGGTCGTAGACGTCGCCGCCGTAGAGCACCGGCACTTCCCAGTCCACCGTGTCGTAGAGGTCGTAGGGATGGGCCCGGCGCACGTCGTAGGCGACGCCGCTGGCGCGCAGGCAGGGCCCAGTCCAGCTCCAGTTGACGGCCTCCTCGGCGGAGATGGCGGCGATGCCGATCGAGCGGTCTTGCCAGATGCGGTTGCCGTTGACCAGCTTCTCGGAATCGTCGACGAACGGCGGGATGATCTCCAGCAGGCGGCGGCAATGCGCCTCGAAGTCCGGCGGCAGCTCCTGGATGAGGCCGCCGATGCGGCAGCCCGACACCGTGAGGCGCGAGCCGCACACCGATTCGAGCAGGCCGTAGATCTCCTCGCGCGGCTGGAAGAGGTACCAGAAGTTCGTGAGGCCGCCGGCGTCCACCAGCGTCGTGCCGTTGCAGACGCAGTGGTCCATGATGCGGGAGAACTCGGAGAGGATCGTCCGCGCCCACACGGCCTTGGGCGGCACCTCGACGTCCAGCAGCTTCTCCACCGTGCGGCAGTAGGCGACGTTGTTGATGAAGGACGAGCAGTAGTTGAGCCGGTCGGTGTAGGGAATGACGTGCTGCCAGGTGTGGGTCTCCGACATCTTCTCGAAGCAGCGGTGCAGATAGCCGATTTCGACGTCGGAGGCGACGATGGTCTCGCCGTCGAGCACCGCCATCAGCCGGAAGGTGCCGTGCATGGCCGGGTGCGACGGGCCGATGTTGACCGTCATCCGCTCGAAGAGGTCGTCCTCCCGTTCGGGAAGATCGAAGTGGGGCTTGTAGATCTTGTCCTCGGTCAGGATCCAGCGCCGCGCCGGGTCGTAGTCCTTGCGCAGCGGATGCCCCTGGAAGGCCTCGTGGGTGAGGAGCCGCCGCAGATTCGGATGGCCCTCCACCTTCACCCCGAACATGTCGTAGATCTCGCGCTCGAACCAGTTGGCGCCTTGCCAGACGGGGATCAGGGTGGGGATGACGGCGTCGTCCTCGCGCAACGGAACCTTGAGGCGCAGCCGCGCGGCGCGGGGGAGCGAGTAGAGGTGGTAGACGGCCTCGAAGCGCTCCTCGCGATCCGGGAAGTCGACGCCGCAGAGATCGAGCATCAGGTCGAACCGCGTCTCGGTATTCTCCTTGAGCTCGCGGGCGACGGCGGCCAGCACGTCGCGGCTGACGGTCCAGGTCGGCTGGTCGAGGCCGTCCTGGGGCAGGATGCTGCCCGCCGGGAACTTCGCCCGCACGGCTTCGAGCTCGGGGAGCGTCGAGGTCTCAGACGGTGGCGGCGCCAGTGTTGACACTCGCGGTCTCCAGGTCCTCGCGGTCGGGATGCTGTTTGCGGAACCGCTCGCGGTCGCGGGCGATCTTCTCCTTGAGCTGGAGGATGCCATACATCAGCCCCTCCGGCGTCGGCGGGCAGCCAGGGACGTAGACGTCCACGGGGATGATCTCGTCGATGCCCTGCATTACGTGGTAGGCGCGGTAGAAGCCGCCCGAGCAGGCGCAGGCGCCCATGGAGATCACCCACTTGGGGTCGCCCATCTGGTCGTAGATCTTCTTGAGCACGGGGCCCATCTTGTCGTTGATGGTGCCGGCCACCAGCAGCACGTCGCTCTGGCGGGGCGAGAAGCGCACCACCTCGGCCCCGAAGCGCGCCAGGTCGTAGTGGCTGGAGACCGTGGACATGAACTCGATGGCGCAGCAGGCGGTGCCGAACGGGAAGGGCCAGAAGGAGTTCTTGGCGCCCCAGTCCTCCAAGGCCTCGAACTTCGTGGTGATCCAGCTTTCCCCGGTCATGTTCACAGGTGGGCTCATGGCAGGACTCCTCTCGCCGGGGATGAGTCTAGCACTTTGTGACTGGTGGGTACAAGCTGGCGGAAGTGCTGGTGTTGCCAGGAGTTACGAAGGCCGGCAAGGATGCCGGCGCTCCCAGGGAGGCCCACCTGGGAACGCCGGCATCCTTGCCGGCCTGTCATTACGACCCTAACCTCCTCGCCGCCTCCATCTTCGCTCCCTGCTCCAGCCAGGAAAGCACGGTGTCTTCCTCAATGGCCGGATTCGCCCAAACAATCCTCCGAAGCTCTTGGATATCGGAGGCTGCTTCACTCAGGAGCTGCCGCATGGCCTCGTCGCGAGACAAGACAATCCCGTCATACCGGAGGGCAGCCTCGATCAGATGGGCTCCGCCGAGCCGTAATTCCTTCCCTGCGCGTCACATCCCCAGCAGCAACCAGTCCGGAACGGCGAAGACGGACTCCGTGAGCTGGACCACCCGATCGCCGCGGTACACGACGAGCCCCCCGCGGTAGCGATCTCCCAGCACCTGCCTCGCCTTCTCGAGGCCGGCCGCATCGCGCGTCTCCACGCGCGGGCGTGCCTTGATCTCGATTCCGATCAAGCCCTCTTGTCGCTCGAGAACGAGGTCCACCTCGAGCCCGCCGCTGGTCCGCAGGTACGAGGCGTCCATCCGTACGCCCCGGCTCCACAGGGTCATCAAGGTCTGGGCGATGATCGCGCTCTCGTACTGCTCGCCGCGCAGCCCTCCAACCTCACCCGAGAGGGCGCGCTGAACGCCGGCGTCGATCCAGATCAGCTTCGGCGCTTTGATCAGACGCACGCTCGGGTTGCCTGCCCAGGCTGACAGATGGATGGTCTGGTACGAAAGCTCCAAATAACGGAGATATCGCCGCACCGTGGTAACGGGGAGCCCCGCGTCCCGTGCCAGCTCGGAGTACGAGAGGATCCTCCCCGCCCGTAGCGCGGCCAGGCGGTGGCACTGGGTAAAGGCCTCCAGATCGCGAAGCTGGGCTAGATCGGCCAGATCCCGCTCGAGGTAGGTAGCCTGATAGGCGTCGAGCCACTGCCGGCGCTCCTCGGCAGGATATTGAAGGAGAGCCGGCAGGCCGCCCCACTCGAGGATGTGTTGCACCGCCGCTTGCGCCGCACCAGCCTGGGGACCGACGACGCCTTCCTGAAGAGGCCTGAGCCGATCGGCAAAGCCTGAGAGGTCTGATACCAAGCCGACGATCAAGGGCTCGGCCACAGAGGTACCGCCGAAGGAAGGCGTAAGCTCTGCGACGCAAAGGGGCCAGAGCTCATAGAGGAAAACCCGTCCCGCGAGCGTCTCGCGGACCTGCTCCAAGAGCAGAATACGGGAAGAGCCTAGGAGAACAGAGAACGGGAGGTCCCCCTCGTCGTAGGCCCACTTGACCTTGTCGAGGAGACCTGGAGATTTCTGCACCTCGTCGAGGATCGCAGGCCCCACTACCCGTCCCCACGCTTCCGCGGGCACTCCTCGCAGGCGCTCGCGTTCCCCGGGAGAGTCGAGGTTCAGGTAGCGTAGCTGCTCTCCATAGAGAGAGCGGGCCAGTGTCGTCTTCCCCACCTGACGCGCGCCGGTCAGCACGACGATGCGGCGGGGTCCCGAAGGCGCCGGCAGACGAGATGCCAGAATCCTGGGAAGCACAAGGGGACTTTAGCAATCTGACCACCTCGTGGTCAAATTGCTAGGTAATCTGACCACTCCGTGGTCAAATTGCAGCGAATTTACGCTCCCGAAGGCCCCGTCCCCTTGTCGATCTCCGGGGGCAGGGCGACATCGCCTTGCGCAGCGTTCGTCTCCTCGCGCAGGGCCTCGAGCTGGCGCAGGTGCTCTTTCTGGGCGGTGACGACGCGCAGGAAGACGTTGGCGGTCTCCTGGTCCACGTCGCGGATCATCTTGGGGTAGAGGACATCGTTCTCGTAGCGCTCCTCGGAGATGGCGCCGCCGAGGTCGGCGGCGGTACCGCGCACCTGCTCGGCCGCCTCGAGCATCTCCACGGCCATGGCGTCCTTCTCCGCGGCCAGACGCAGCCAGCGGCGGGCGAGGTTCGGCAGGCCGTCGCGCCGGGCTCGCTCGGCGTAGGCGCGGAAACGGGCGGCGCTCGTCGCCTCGGCGGTGAAGCCGGCCTTCAGGTGCTCCTGGAAACGCGGGATCCTCGACACGGTATCTCCTCTCCTCCTCGCTTCGCGCTAAGATGCCCTGGCACCCCCGGAACGTCAGTCCATCCTGGGAAGGCGTGGCCATTCTATCCAAAGCTCCTCTCCTTTAGGAGGAAGGGCTGAGGTGAGGTCGAGCCGGGGGTAGAACGCCGGCTCGCGCCAGATGCAGGTCCTAGAGGAAACCTCTTCCTCCCTCCGCCGTAGTGCCTCTCGGGGATACCGGGTCGCGAACCCGGCCCGCTATTTAACGAAATAATTCGTGAAAGAACGCTCTCGCAGATTCCTTCTCGTCGCCGCGATCGCCGCGGCCTTGTGCCTGCTCGCTCTGGTGAGGATCCCCTATGCCAGCGCCTTCGCCCGCTTCGTGCTGGCGGCGGCGGCGGTCGTCCTGCTGCTCTGGCTGTCCGTGCGGCTCTACCGGGCCTTCCTTTACAAGGTCGGGCGGCGGCTGGCCTTCTCCTACATCCTCCTCGGCATCCTGCCAGTCCCCCTGCTGCTGCTGCTGCTGACGGTGCTCGTCTACATCCTTGCCGGCTTCTATATGGGGCACCTGTACCGGGATGCGGTCCAGTCGCTCCAGATCGAGCTGAATTCCATGGCCCAGGCCCGGCTCGGCCTGTTCTCCGGCAGCCGGCCGCCACGGCAGGAGGGAGTGCCGGAAGTCGTCTTCGGCTACTACCGCGGCGGCAAGCGGATCGCCGGCGACAAGCGGACTCCCGCCGTCTGGCCCGCCTGGAGCGAGAAGCGCCGGCCGGCGGAACGTGGCGTGGCCTGGGAGGAGCTGCCGCGCTTCGTCGCGCTGGGCGACGGCCGGCCCACCCTGGCGGCGGTGGCTGCGCGGGAGGGGCAGGGAGTCGTGGCCCTCTATCAGGGGGATCTCGACCTGGAGCTCAGCCGCCGCGCCAAGCTCTGGATCGAGACCTACCGCTCGGACGACCCCGGCCTCGACAGCATCAGCCTGCAGGTGTCGAGCCGCAGGATCCCCATCCAGCACCTCCGCAAGGATCAGGAGGGCATCGAGGCCACCAGGTTCTTCAAGAGCCTCTCGAACGGCGAGAAGTTCTGGGACGATCCGGTGCTGTGGTGGGGGGAGATCTCGGGGCCTCTGGTCGACCTCGGCAACGGCAAAAAGGTGGCGGATTACCTCGCCGCCCACCTGAACGGCACGCCGCGCACGGTGCTCCGTTACCTCTTCTCCAGCGCCGCCGAGATCGATACCTTCGCCTGGGGCACCCTGCTCGTCGTGGCTTTCCTGCTGTTCGATGTCTACGCGGCGGCGGCGTTGATGGCGGTCGTGATGATCGTCGGCCTCTCGCGGGCGGTGAACCGGCTGAGCCGCGCCACCCAGGCCGTGCGGCGGGGAGACTTCAGCGTGCGCATTCCGGTGCGGCGGCGCGATCAGGTGGGCGACCTGCAGCGCTCGTTCAACGAGATGGCCGGCAACCTGGAGACGCTGGTCGCCACGGCGGCGCAGACAGAGCTGCTGGAGAAGGAGCTGGCGCTGGCGCGCAAGCTCCAGGAGAGCCTCCTGCCGGGCAACCTGCCGGCGAGCGGCGGCGTCGAGTTCGCCACTCTCTTCGAGCCGAGCGCCGCCATCGGCGGCGACTACTTCGACGTGCTGCGCCTGTCGGAAGACGAGCTGGCGGTGGTCATCGCCGACGTCTCCGGTCACGGCCTGTCGAGCGGCCTGCGGATGGCGATGCTGAAAGCGGCGCTGCTCATCCTCGTCGACGAGACGCGGGAGCCGGAGGAGATCCTCCGCCGCCTCGACACCGTGGTGCGGTCGAACCGCGAGAGCCGTTTCTTCGTCACCGCCACCCTCGGCATGTTCGACCTCAGGACCGGGACTCTGCGGCTGACCAACGCCGGCCATCCACCCACCTACCGGGTGCGCGGCTCCGAGGTCGAAGAGATCCTCCTGCCCAGCTCTCCGCTGGGCGGTCTGGGCCGGCGCTACGGCCAGGCGACGCTGACCATCCAGCCTGGAGACGTGGTGGTCTGGCTGTCCGACGGGCTCATCGAGGCCACCAACGCGGCCGACGAGCCCTTCGGCTACGACAGCGTGGCCAAGGCCCTGGCGGGAATCGCGGGAGAAAGCGCGATGGAGGTGCGCAACCGCCTGCTCGCCGCCGTGGAGCGCCATACGGGCGGCCAGCCCCTGAGCGACGACCGCACGATGATGGTGATGCGGTACGGGGGCCCTACAGCCCCGTGACCGTCAGGCCCAGCGTCGAGTAGATGCGGCGCACGTAGTTGCGGGTCTCGCGGTAGGGAGGAATGCCGCCGTAGCGCAGGACGGCGTTCTCGCCGGCGTTGTAGGCGGCGAGCACCTTGGAGAGGTCGTTCGGAAACTGCTCGACGAGCCAGCTCAGATAGCGGACGCCGGCCTCCAGGTTGTCCTTGGGATCGTAGAGCTTTTCCTTGCGGGTGCCGAAGCGCTCGGCGGTGGCGGGCATGAGTTGCATGAGACCGCGCGCGCCCTTGTGCGACACGGCCCGCGGATTGCCGGCCGACTCGGCGCCGATGAGCGCCGCCACCACCTGCGGATTGACCGAGTGGCGGCGGGCCGCCTCGAAGATCATCGAACCGTAGGGGCCTTCGGGGATCTTGGCGGCGGCCTCCTCGAAGCGGAGGGGTACGGCCCCCTCCCGGATCGCCTCGGCCAAAGCCTCTGCTGCCGGCGGCGGCTCCGGCTCGGGCACGACCTCGTCGTCCACCACCCTCTCGACGCGGGTGATCGGCAGCGTGAGCCGCCCGCCCGAGGGATACGTCAAGCTGGCCACGTCCCCCTGCGCTTCGAACGCCGCCACCTTCATGACGTTGCCGTCCGTCAGGACTACCAGCTCGGCGCGGGCCGGAGCGAAGCAGCCGAAGGCGAGGAGGCCGAAAGCCAGGAGGCGAGGGAACGTGGAGGGTCTGGAGCTGTACATCGGGACGGGAATCTCCACTCCGGTCGTCACAGTGCCGCTTATTGTACGGAACGGCCGGCGGAAACGCCTAGCCCCTCCAGGGAGAAACTGCTTGCAACAGCCCAAACCGGGGTGGAGCGGCGGGAATTCCGGCGCGGGCAGGGCCGCCCCGGTGGGGGCGGCCCTCCCAGCTACGAAGGCATAGAGATCAGCCCGGCGTGCAGACCCGGGAATGGCCGTCGCTGCAGCTCCCGAACTCGATGCGGCCGCCAGGCCGAATCACCGTATTGGTGCACTGCGGACCGGACGGATTGATCGTGAGCTCCCAGCGGGTTCCCCGGAGGACTTCCTCGCCATGCGGGTTGGTGACGATGATGTCGAACGGCTTGGCGAAAGTGGCCTTCCGGTTGTCCTTACCTGTCGAGGTTTGGGCCTGGTAGTCCTCAATGCCCCGCAGCAACTGGTCGTCGCCGCTGAGGGTGAAGATGGACCATCCGGGATTCACCTCGTTGAACACGGTCTTCGTGTAGGTGCACTTGTAGCGCACGCCGCTCTGCGGCTTCAGGGCCTGGGCGTGGCCGGCCGCGGCAACGGCGGCGAACAGCAGGGCGAACAGAACGATCCTTTTCATGGCTCCAATCCTCCTTGCCACTTTCGTGGCGTTGTTCGGGTGTCACCTCGATGCCACCCTCGTTTCGACGCCTGCATGAGGCAAGGGGATTGCCAAGTCGTAAAGACCTGAAAATAAAAGAAATGCAAGAAAAGCCAGTCCCAGCTCCGGGATGGAGGCCGACCGCACGCCGCTCGCCAGTCCCGAATTCGGGACCGCTAACCCAAACCGAGCTCCTTGACTTTCCGGTAGTACGTCGTGCGGGAGACGCCGAGGATCTCCATGGCGCGGCCCGCGTCACCCTCGGTGGCGGCCAGAGCGATGGCGAAGGCTTCCCGTTCCGCTCGTCGCACGCATTCCTCCAGAGTGAGCGGCGGCGGGAGCCCCGCTCCCGAGGCACGGATGCGCGGCGAGAGGTGCTCCAGGTCGAGGGGCTGGCCCGGTTCCAGCAGCAGCGCCGCCTTGGCGACCTCGTTCTGCAGCTCGCGCACGTTGCCGGGCCATGGATAGCGAACCAGGATGCCCAGGGCGGCGCGGGTGATGCCGGGGCTCGCGATCCCGTTCTTCTCCAGCTCGCGGTGGAAGAAACCGGCGGCGAGCGACGGGATCTCCTCGCGCCGCTCGCGCAGGGGCGGCAGATTCACCTGGAAGGCGGCGAGCCGGTGGAAGAGATCGCGGCGGAAGCTCTCCTCCCCCACCAGGGCCTCCAGATCGCGATTGGTGGCGGCGATGAAGCGGACGTCCACCGGCACCGGCGCCTTGCCGCCGACGCGGTAGACGCTCGTACCCTCCAGCACCCGCAGCACCTTGGCCTGCGTCTCGGCGGCCATGTCGCCCACCTCGTCGAGGAAGACCGTGCCGCCGCTCGCCCGCTCCAGCAGGCCGGCGCGAGCCTCGACGCCGGTGGCGACTCCCTTCTCGATGCCGAACAGCTCGGCCTCCAGCAGCTCCCGCGGCAGGGCGGCGCAGTTGACGGCGAGGAAAGGCCCCGCGGAGCGCCGGGATCGGGCATGGAGCCACCGCGCCAGCACTTCCTTGCCCGAGCCCGACTCGCCGAGGATGAGCACCGGCACCTCGCCGCGCGCCACCTTACCGGCCCGGCGGTAGATCTTCGACATCTCCAGCC
>Ga0134122_10003433_pt1 | contig 11759 bp, 8 predicted proteins | sample KB302_FD_96461 | JGI IMG/M metagenome (GOLD analysis project Ga0134122, IMG submission 96461) | Terrestrial soil microbial communities without Nitrogen fertilizer from Kellogg Biological Station, Michigan, USA - KB3-0-2 | ecosystem: Environmental > Terrestrial > Soil > Unclassified ...
ACGATCCGCGGCAGTACGCCCCCACGGTGCACCCGTACACGCAGATGCTCGAGGGCGGGGTCCGGGGCCTCAGGATCGCCGTCGTGAAGGAGGGCTTCGGTCTCCCCACGTCGGAGGCCGACGTCGACGACAAGGTCCGCAAGGCGGGCGAGCTGCTCGGGAAGCTCGGCGCGAAGGTCACCGAGGTTTCGATCCCGTGGCACACGCTGGCGGGCGCGCTCTGGCTCCCCATCGGCGTGGAAGGTCTCACCCAGACCATGATGTGGGGCGACGGGTACGGCCTGAGCCGCCCCGACCTCTACGTCGCGAGCCTGATGGACTTCCATCGCGGTTGGCGGCACCGGGCCGACGAGCTGTCGGAGACCACGAAGCTCTTCACGATGCTCGGCACCTACATCCACGAGCAGCACGGCAGCCGCTACTACGGCAAGGCCATGAACATCACCCGGCGCCTGATCGCGGCCTACGACAGTGTCCTCGACGAGCACGACCTCCTGATGATGCCCACGACTCCGATGAAGGCGCAGCCGATGCCGAAGCCGGGCGCGCCGCGCGAGGAAGTGGTGCAGCGGGCCCTCGAGATGATCACCAACACCGCGCCCTTCGACATCTCGCACCATCCGGCCATGGCCATCCCGTGCGGCATGAGCGACGGCCTGCCGGTGAGCATGATGCTGGTGGGCAAGCACTGGGACGAGCCGACGATCTACCGGGCCGCCGCCGCCTTCGAAGGCGCGGGTGACTGGAAGACGATGTAGGAACGTCTGCGGCCGGCCGGGCGGAGTCTACCTTCGGGTGACTTCGCCCGGCTCGGCCGACCCGGGAGCCCGATCTCTACTCGATCACCCGATCCGCGCGGAACAATACCGACTGCGGGATGGTCAAGCCGAGAGCCTTGGCGGTCCTGAGGTTGATGACGAGCTCTACCCGGGTGGGCTCCTCCACGGGGAGATCCGCCGGCTTGGCGCCCTTGAAGATCTTGTACGCGAAGCTGGCGGCCTGACGATACATCTCGGGGTAGTTGACGCCGTAGGCGACGAGACCCCCGGCGAACTCCGTGGACGCGTAGATCGCGGGCAGCCGGCGCTTCGCGGCCAGGTCGACGATGACTCGTTGATTGGCCTGCGTGAGGGTGTCGAGGCCCACGATGAGCGCGTCCGCCCGCTGCCGGCCGGCCGCATCGAACGCGGGCCCCAGGTCCTCGGGCTTGCGCACGTCGAGGAGGTGGGGCTCGACACTCAGCGATCGGGCCGCCATCTCGACCTCTCTCCACTGAGGGGGAAGCGCCGGGTTGCTCATGTTGAAGAGGGCGGCGATCCGCGCGGCTCTTGGAACCAGCTCCGTGATCAGCTGAACCCGCTTCGGGAAGATCTCCGTCACCGCGGCGCTGAGGCCCGTGATGTTCCGGCCCGGGCGCGCGAGGCTGGCTACGAGGCCCTGGCCGACCGGATCACCGACTCCGGTGAAGACGATCGGGATCGTCGCGGTGGCGTTCCTGGCCGCCAGCGACGCGGGCGTGCCCCTCGTCAGGATCAAGCTCACCCGCAGCCCGACGAGCTCGGCGGCCAGATCCGGGAACCGCTCGTCGCGCCCATCCGCCGATCGGTACTCGATGCCGAGATTCTCCCCGTCGACGTATCCGCGCTCCCGCAATCCCTGTCGAAAGGCGGTGACGTTGGCGGCGTTGACCTCCGGCGACGTCCGCTCGAGCATGCCGATGCGATAGGGCTTCTCGAGTGACTGCGCCCCGGCCGCGAACGGCGCGGCGACCAGGCCGCCGGCGAGGGTGTGGATGAACGTGCGCCGGTCCATCACGCGATCAGCCGATCCGTGCACGGTGAGACCGACATCGGACAAGCCTCCTTAGTAAGAAGCCGGTGAACCGGGACTCTCGTTCTGTCGCCGCCCCATGGCGGCGCCGGCCGTGCTGCCCCTCCCGTCAGGGCGGCGTGGCCGGATTGGGCAAGGCATCAGCGATGCCAAAGGCCGCCTTCCGGAAAAACGCCGGGTTGGACGCGGCCGGCCGGCCCGGTCCAGGGCATCGTGCCCGAATCGGGCAGCCCCGAATCGGGCAAGAGACTGGGTCGACCCTTCCGAGTGGTCGGTAGCGTCTACCGGGCCCGCTCGGCCCGGAGCAGTCCGGAGCCGGCCGCCGGCGAAGGCGAGCACCCCGCCTCGTCCTGCATTCCTCAGGACTTCGACCGTTCACCGGAGCCGCGGAACAGCATGGCACGGTGATTGCGCTCTCCGTAGAAGCAGATGAACCACTCGAGACGCGCGTTCCTGGAACGCTCCATTGGGCTCGCGGCGCCCTTGCTCCTGTCCGCCCGGCCCATCTGGGCCGCGGGCGTCCGCGACGAGCTGAATGTCCGCGGTCAGGGCGCAAAGGGCGACGGCCGCACCATCGACACGCGAGCGCTCCAGGCTGCCATCGACGCCGCCGGACCCCGTGGGGGAACCGTCTTCTTTCCTCCAGGCGAATACGTCTCCGGCACGCTCCGCCTGCGCAGCCACGTGACCCTGCGGCTCGACGCCGGGGCCATCCTGATCGCGAGCAAGGCGGACGAGCATTTCGATGCGGCCGAACGTCTCCCGTATGACCCGTTCTCGGACCCGGAGACGTCGGACTTCCGGTCCGCCCTCCTCCAGGGGTTCGACCTGGTCGATATCGCCATTCTCGGCCCCGGGCGGATCGATGGTAACCGCTCGAGCCGCGGGGGGCCCAAGCCGATCGCGCTCAAACGGTGTCGCAACATCCGGATTCGTGATCTGACCATCGCCAACGCCCCGAACTACAACATCAGCCTCCTCGGCTGCGAGGATGTCGATATCCATCGCGTCACCATCCAGAACGGATACTCCGACGGAATCGATCCGGACTGCTGCCGGAATGTGCGGATCAACGACTGTCGCATCGAGTCCCGGGACGACGCGATCGTGCTCAAGACGAGCTTCGCCCTCGGAGTTCGGCGCCCAACTCAGGATGTGAGAGTGACCAACTGCCATCTCACCACCATTCACAACGCCCTCAAGCTGGGCACCGAATCGGTCGGCGATTTCCGGAACATCCTGTTCAGCAATTGCACCATCGTCGGGCAATCCCACGCCTGGAAGGGCGACCTGAGCACCGGCGTGTCCCTCCAGACGGTGGACGGGGGACATCTCGCGCGCGTCACGGTTTCGGATATCCGGATGACCGACGTTCGCGCGCCCATCTTCGTACGCCTGGGCAAGCGCGGACGTTCGCAGGACGTGCCGGTGGCCGGTACGTTGAAGAACGTCTCCATCTCGAACGTGGTGGCGGTGGGCGCGATGACCGCCTCCTCGATCACGGGCGTGCCCGGGGCTCCCGTCGCGGACATCGCGCTGAAGAACGTCCGGATCACCGCCAAGGGCGGGGCCGGGGCCGAGGTCGCGTCGCAGCTGGTGCTGGAGAAGGAGAAGGCCTATCCCGATGCGTACATGTTCCGGGATCTCCCCGCCTACGGCCTCTATTGCCGGCACGTGCGCGGCCTCACCCTGGATGATATCGAGCTGGACGCCGAGCGGCCGGATGCGCGTCCCGCGGTGGTGCTGGACGACGTCGACCATGCGCGCATGAGGAACCTTCGCGCGATGCCGCCCGCGGAAGGCCAGCCCCTGGTCTGGCTGCGTTCGGTGCGGGACTACGAGCTCAGTCGCCTTCGAGCGCGTCCCGGGACCAAGGTCGTGGTGCGGCTCAGTGACGCGGACACCGCCCGGATCCGTCTCGTGGGGAACGACTTCAGCCAGGTCGAGGAGGTCGCGACGATCGATGGGCCGGTCCCGGCAACCGCATTGCGAATCGAGGGACCACTGCCCCCCAGAAGCCGTGCGGGGCGCGACGCTCCCAATCGCCCGCGGTAGCCGCCGCCCCGGTCGCTTCGCGCTTCAGTCGACGACCGCCACCCCTTCGATCTCGATCAGGGCGCCGGGTATCGCCAGGCAGGCCACCTGCACGAACGTGCTGGCGGGCGGGTTGCTGGGGAAGAACTCCAAACGGACCTCCCCGTAGCCTTCCCGGTAGCGGATGTCGGTGACGAAGACGGTAACCTTCACGACGTCCGCGAGAGTGGCGCCGCCGGTCTCGACGACCCGGCGCATGTTCTCGAGCACCCGGCGCGTTTGCGCGCGGATGTCGTTCAAACCGACCAGGCCGCCGGCCTTGTCGAGAGCCAGCTGACCGGCCACGTAGACGGTGTTGCCGACGCGCCAGCCATGGGTGTAGCGGGGCCGGGGATCCGCCATGTCGACCGGTTGAATCGCGGTGCGGGCCATGCGTGCCTCCTCCTCGTCAGCGCGACGAGGAACGCGCGCGAGCCTGGTCCAGGTCGGGCACGTTGCCGGACGAGGCGGCCAGGAGCGGCGACTTCGTGACCGCGAGCGCCGCGGCCGCGGCCTCGTTCTCGGTGATCTTGGCCATCACCGCCTCGCGGGCGCGGTTGAAGTACTCGCGGTTGTTGGCGACGAACTCGCGGGACTGCCGGAGCTTCGCCACGTAGCCGTTGATCTCCGGCACCACGTAGCGCGCCACCATGTCCCAGCTCCGCATCGTGTTCTCCGGGTTGGCCCAGTCGTGGACGAAGCCGACGACGGTGCCGAACCCGCCCGAGATGTCGAGGACGGACTTGATCCGCTCCACCAGATCGTCCGGCGTGCCGATCGTGGCCACCGCGCCCGGGACGAACGCGGTCTTGTCCACCGCCTCGTCGGGCGTCGTGAACGGGCGCGCCCCGGGCCGCTGCAGGGTCGCGGTGATGTACTCGTTGTGATGCCGGAACAGGCCGTCGCGGGCCTCCGCGCGGGCCTTCTCGCGGGTCTCCGCGATGTGCCAGCTCAGGAGCACCCGCCAGTTCTTGCGGTCGACGGTCTGGCCGTGCTTGGCCGCCGCCGCCTCCGCGAAACCCCACTGCGTCGGCAGGGCGTTCAGGCCCTCCTCCGAGAGCGACCCGATCGAGATGATGCCGATCCCGTGCTTGCCGGCCAGGGTCATGCCCGAGGGGCTGATCTGGGAGGCGACCGCGCACGGCATCTCCTCCTGCAGCGGGAGCAGCTGCAGGGCGGCGTCCTGGAGCTCGAACCAGTCGGACTTGTAGGTGACGCGCTCGCCCCGGAACAGGCGGCGGATGACGCCGATGGCCTCGTCCTGGCGGTCGCGGAGGAGCATCGGATCGATCGCGAGGGTGTGCGCGTCGGACGCCAGGGCTCCCGGCCCGGAGCCGAAGATGGCCCGGCCGCCGGTCATGTAGTCGAGCTGCACCATCCGCTGGGCCACGTTGTACGGATGGTGATACGGAAGGGAGATGACCCCGGTCGCGAGCTTGATGCGCTTCGAGCGTTCCCCCGCCGCGGCGAGGAACATCTCCGGCGAGGCGATCATCTCCCAGCCGCTGGAGTGATGCTCGCCGCACCAGAATTCCTCGTATCCGAGCTTGTCCAGGTGCTCCACGAGGTCGAGATCCCGGCGGAACTGCAACATCGGGTGCTCTCCGATCGGGTGGTGAGGGGCGATGAAGGCACCGAAGTTCAGACGCGCCATGAACGGATCTCCTGTGAGGATGATGGGCAACCCGCTACCGTGGCCTCAACGTTACCATCGCTGGGTGAGGCTGGGCCACGACATGTTGCCGGCCCGGCGCGGCCCGCCGGAACGACGCGAGACGTCGCCCTAGGGCGTGGCCGGCGGGGGGACGCGCCGCTTCGTGACCTGCTCGAACGCGTAGGCCAGCTCGATCAACCGCGGCTCGCTGCAGGCCCCGCCCGCGAAGCTCACCCCGAAAGGAGCCGGCCGGGCCTCGAACCCGTCGGGGAACGGCGGCGTCTGCACGTTCCTGATCATGCCGAACGGCACGATGACGGTGGGGTAGCCCGGCCGCGCGACGAGGTTCGCCCCCGAGCCGCCCGGGAACAGCACCGCGTCGAGCTGGTGGGCCTTCATCACCGCATCGATGCCCCGGGTTGCGGCCAGCGCGATGTCCTTGGCCCGGTCGGCCTGATAGCGCTCCCGATCCGCCTCGAGATCCATCTCGTCGGAGTTGTCGAGATTGGATTGCCCGTACTTGATCGCGCCCCGCGGGGTGCGGGCCAGATTGAAGTTCCGCAGCTCGGTCAGAGTCTTGACCGGCGCGCTCGGCCCCAGGGTCCGCAGCCAGGCGTTGAAGTCCCGCTTCATGCCGTACTTGAACACGACCGAGCAGCCGGCATCGCTCCCCTTGGCGCCGGTCGCGCCCGAGCAGATGTTCCAGTTGAGGAAGTTGTTCGCGGGCTCGGGGTCGACGACGCTCGGGATGTCGGCGGGGTCCACGATGATCGCGCCCTCTCGCCGCAGCGTCTCGATCGCCTCGGCCATCACCTTGGCCTGATCGTCGGTGAGCCCACCGCGCGCGGTGGTGTCACCGGGCAGCGTGATCTTGTCGTAGAAGAACGCGCGCGGAATGCCGATGCGCGCGCCCTTCAACCCGTCGCGCCTCAGATGCGGGGTGTAGTCGTGGTTGCGCGGCAGTGGGCAGAGCCCGGTCGCGGGGTCGTTCGGGTCGCGGGCGACGCCCTCCAGCACTCCGAGGAGGATCGCCGCGTCGGTCACCGTCCGCGCCAGCGGCCCGGCGGTGTCCTGGTCGGCCGTGATGGGGATGATGCCGTAGCGGCTGATCCGTCCGACCGTCGGCTTGATGCCGACCAGCATGGTCAGGTTCGCCGGGCTCAGGATCGAGCCGGACGTCTCCGTGCCCACGTTCGCGGCCCAGAAGCTGGCGGCGGTGCCAATGCCCGAGCTGGAGCCGCCGGTGGCCAGCGCGACGCGGCCGTCGTTGGTTCCCTCGCGGGGATCGCGCCGGGCATCGTACGGATTGAAGCCGTATCCGGCCAGGCCGCTGAAGTTCGCCGGCATCGGGGTGGGCGGGCCGGCCACCCAGTTGGCCAGCTCGGTGAGCACGGTCTTGGCGATGATCAGGGCGCCCCCCGCGCGCAGATTACGGGTGACGGTCGCCTCGTAGGAGGGCCGGTAGCCCTCGAACGCCACCGCGCCGCCGGTGGTCGGCATGTCGGTCGTGTGGACGTTGTCCTTGAGCGCGATCGGAATGCCGTGCAGCGGACCGCGAATCCTTCCCTGGGCGCGGTCGCGGTCGAGTGCGTCGGCCTCCTCGAGCACCTTCGGGTTGACCGTGATGATCGCCTTGAGCTGGTCCTCGTAGAGCGCGATCCGGGTCAGGTACTCGACCGTGAGCTGCCGCGACGTCACCCGCCCGTCGGCAAGCGCCCGCTGCAGCTCGGGGATACCGGTCTCGACCACGTTGAACGGCTGCCCGGCCGAGCCGAGGGATGCGAGGCGCCCCGCGCAGCCGGTTGCCAGCAAAGCCGTCACGCCCAGCGCCAGCACACGCGTCCACGTCATCGCGACCCTCGCTCGCCACCTTCTTCGTGTGCGCTTCGATGCACCAGGGACATTCCCGAGAACGCCCTCGGGAGTCTAGGCGGGACCGCGGAGCATGTCAAAGCCACGCGGGGGACTCAGCGTGACGCCGGATCGCGCGCTGCCTTTACACCCACCGTGATCTTCGCTACGCTGGCCCGGCGCCCCGGGTGAGGCCCCCGGGGCCGACGGCCTCCTCACAGCCCCGGCCTTCCGAGGACACGCGCTATGGTCACCGACGGCCCGATCATCTCCGCCGACTCACATATCACCGAGCCGCCGGACACCTACACCGCCCGGATCGACCAGCGCTTCCGCGACCGGGCCCCCCGGCTCGTGCACGACGCCAAGCGCGGCGATCTGTTCGTCATCGACGGGATCGACAAGCCGATTCCGATGGGGCTCGTCGCCGCCGCGGGCAAGCCGGCGGAGGATCTCACCATGTTCGGGGCCCGCTTCGAGGACCTGCATCGCGGCGGCTGGGATCCCGAGGCTAGGATCCTGGACCAGACCCGCGACGGCGTCAGCGCCGAGGTGATCTACCCGACCGTCGGCATGATGATCTGCAACCATCCGGACTTCGACTACAAGCAGGCGTGCTTCGACGCCTACAACCTGTGGATCGCCGAGTACTGCGCCGCGCATCCGGACCGGCTCCTGGGCATCGGGCAGACCGCGATGCGCTCCGTCGAGGACGGCATCCGCGATCTGCAGAAGATCCGGGAGCTCGGGCTGCGCGGGGTGATGATGCCGGGCAACCCGGCGGTGGCCGACTACCACGACCCGGTCTACGCGCCCTTCTACGAGGCGGCGATCGATCTCGGGCTGCCCCTCTCCTTCCACATCCTCACCAGCCAGCAGGACACCTTCAAGGTGCGCGGGCCCAAGCTCAACGCGTTCATGTCGATCATCCGCGGCTGCCAGGATCTGGTGGGCACCTTCGTGTTCGGCGGAGTCTTCGAGCGGCATCCGCGCCTGCGCATGGTCTGCGTCGAGGCCGATGCGGGGTGGGTGCCCCACTTCATGTACCGCATGGATCACGCCTACGACCGGCACCGCTACTGGCTGCCGTCGGGGACGCTCACCAGGATGCCGAGCGACTACTTCCGGGAGCACGTCTACACGACCTTCCAGGACGACTGGGTCGCCTTCCAGATGAAGGACCTGTGCAATATCCGCCGTCTGCTCTGGGCCAACGACTTCCCGCACAGTGACTCGACGTGGCCCCACTCGCAGGAGCTCCTCGCCAAGCACGCGGCCAACCTGACCGCGGCGGAGCTGCGCCTGATCCTCCATGACAACGTGGCCGAGCTGTACGGCCTCGCCGGGGCCTGAGCGATGGACTTCGATCTCGTCATCCGAGGCGGAACGATCATGGACGGCACCGGCCGTCCGGGCGTGCGTGGCGACGTGGGCGTGCGGGGCGGCCGGATCACCGCGCTCGGCGAGGCGAAGGGCCGCGCCGCCCAGACGATCGAAGCGGGCGGGCTCGTGATCGCGCCCGGCTTCGTCGACGTCCACACCCACTACGACGCCCAGGTGATGTGGGACCGGATGCTCACGATCTCGCCCTGGCACGGCGTGACCACGGTCGTGATGGGCAATTGCGGCTTCGGGGTCGCGCCCACGCGGCCGGACCACCGCGGGCTCATCATGCGCACGCTCGAGAAGGTCGAGGGCATGAGCCTCGCCGCGCTCGAGGCGGGGCTGGGGGAAGCGTGGCCGTTCGAGACCTTCCCGCAGTATCTCGACGCGGTCGAGCGCCGCGGCACCGCGCTGAACGTGGCGGTGCTCCTCGGGCACACGCCGCTCCGGCTCTACGTCATGGGCGAGGAGGCGACCGAGCGGCCGGCGACCGCGGAGGAGGTCGCCCGGATGCGGGCGCTGGTGCGCGAGGCGATCGACGCCGGCGCGATCGGCTTCGCGACCTCGAAGGCCTCCACCCACATCGGCTACGCGGGCAAGCCGGTGCCGAGCCGCGCGGCCGAGTACGCCGAGATCGAGGCGCTGGCCGGGGCGCTGGGCGAGGCGGGTCGCGGCATCGTTCAAGCCACCGTCGGGCGCGATCTGTTCTTCAAGGAGTTCGAGGCGCTGGCCCGCGCGACGGGACGCCCGGTGACCTGGACCGCGCTCCTGGCCGGGATGATGGGGCCCGGCTCCCACCGCGAGCTGCTCGAGAAGTCGCGCGCGCTGGTCAAGCAGGGCCTGCAGGTGGTCCCCCAGGTCACCTGCCGGACCCTCAACTTCGAGTTCCAGTTCCGGGAGCCGTTCATCTTCGAGAGCATGTCGGTGTTCAAACCGATCTCGGTCGCCGACCTCGTCGGCAAGGTCCGGCTCTACCGCGATCCGGAATTCCGGCGCGCGTTCAAGGAGAGCTTCGACCGGCCGAAGAAGGGCGCGGTCTTCGCCGGGCTGAGCTGGGCGCGGACGTGGATCTCCTGGTATCCGCCCGATCCGTCGCTCGAGGAGCGCACGGTGGAAGAGGTCGCGGCGGAGCGTGGCGTGCACCCGATCGACCTCGCGCTGGACCTGGCCCTCGCGACGAACCTGGACGCGCGGTTCCGGATGGCGGTGTTCAACCACGACGAGGACGAGGTGGCCGAGCTGCTCGCCGAGCCCGACGCGGTCCTGGGGCTGTCCGACGCGGGCGCCCACGCGAGCCAGCTCTGCGACGCATGCTTTTCGACCTATCTGCTGAGCCGCTGGGTGCGGGAGAAGCAGGCGATCGCCCTGCCCGAGGCGATCCGCATGCTCACCTCGCGACCCGCGGAGGTGTTCGGGATCACCGACCGGGGACGCCTCGCCGTCGGCCTCGCCGCCGACGTCGTCGTCTTCGACCCGGCCACCGTGGGGGCGAGCAAGCTGCGCCGGGTGCACGACCTGCCCGCCGGGGCCGATCGGCTGGTCGCCGACGCCAGCGGCATCGAGGCGGTGATCGTGAACGGCACCATCATCCGGCGCGGCGGGCGCGACGCGGTCGCGCCGGACGGCGCGCTGCCGGGCGCCTTGCTGCGCAACGGCAGCGCGAGGGCGGTCTCGTCGTCATGATTCCGGTCATCGACCTCGCGCCCTACCTCGCGAAGCGCCCGGGCGCGTATGCCGCCACCGCCGCCGAGCTGGGCCGCGCCCTCCGGGACGTCGGCTTCTTCGTGATCGTGAACCACCGCATCCCGCAGACCCTGATCGACGCCACGTTCGCGGAGGCCCGGCGCTTTCACGCGCAGCCGATGGAGGGCAAGCTCGCCCTGCGCATGAACGAGCACAACAACGGGTACATGATGCTCGGCCGGTACGCGGTATGGACGTCGGACGTGAACGCCAACGACAAGCCGGACCTCAACGAGGCGTTCTTCATCAAGCGCGAGCGTTCACCGGACGACCCGCTCGTGCGCGCGGGGCGTCGCTTCGCCGGGCCGAACCAGTGGCCCGAAAATCTGCCCGGCTTTCGGGAAGCGGTGCTCGCCTACACCGACGCGGTGGACGCCCTGGGCCGGCAGCTCCTGCCGCTCTGCGCGACGGCCCTCGATCTGCCGCCCGACGCCTTCGACGGCGCCTTCGCGGAGAGCCAGTTCAGCTTCCGTCTCACCCACTACCCGCCGGTGGCCGCCGAGCCGAACCAGTTCGGCATCGCGCCGCACACCGACTCCAACTTCATGACGTTCCTCGCCCAGAGCGACGTGCCCGGGCTCCAGGTGCGCATGCCGGACGGCGGGTGGGTCGACGTGCCGTACGTGCCCGGCTCCTTCGCGGTGAACTCGGGCGACATGCTGCAACGCTGGACCAATGGCCGGTTCAAGTCCACGCCCCACCGCGCCCTGCCTCCGGTAGGCCGTCCGCGCTACGCGATTCCCTACTTCATGGGCCCGCATCTGGACACCGAGATCGCGTGCCTGCCCACCTGCCAGGGGCCGGACAACCCCCCGCGCTATCCCCCCATCACCTACGCGGCGTACCTCGACTGGTGGTACGACGCCAACTATAATGCGGCACGCCAGCGCGACGCGGTTGCGGCAAGCCAGCGCGACGTGGCCTGAACACCACGCATCGGCCAGGAGGCGGACATGAAGGTCGGGATCGCGCTGAACATGCTGACCCAGGAAGGCCGGCCGGATGCCGCCGTGCTCGGCGACCACCTGGCCCTGGGGGACCTCGCCGAGCCGCTCGGGTTCGACTCGCTCTTCGCGCTCGAGCATCACTTCACCGGCTACGCCATGTCACCCTCCCCGACCCAGCTCCTGAGCTACTTCGCGGGCCGGACGAAGCGCGTCACCCTCGGCACCGCGGTGATCGTGCTGCCGTGGCACGACCCGGTCCGGATCGCCGAGGAGATCGC
>Ga0134122_10003434_pt1 | contig 11758 bp, 9 predicted proteins | sample KB302_FD_96461 | JGI IMG/M metagenome (GOLD analysis project Ga0134122, IMG submission 96461) | Terrestrial soil microbial communities without Nitrogen fertilizer from Kellogg Biological Station, Michigan, USA - KB3-0-2 | ecosystem: Environmental > Terrestrial > Soil > Unclassified ...
CAGAGATCGGGCCCGTGAGAATGTAGTCGAACATCAGCGCGGAAACCGAAAGCTTTGCCAGGTTCCCGCCCATCGCTTCTTTGACGACACGATAGACGCCGCCTCGCGTGAACATTGCGCACGACTCAACATAGACCGCCCGAACGGCATAGGAAAAAAGCATCACACCCAGAATGAACCAGGGCGCCGAACGGCCGACTGCCTTCTCGGCGATTCCGCCGACGTAGAAGGCCGAGGAGCCGAGGTCGTTTAACACGATCGCCGCGGCTCGCCAGAACGAGATAAACGAAAGCATCACTGTCGTGGCAACAACGACTCTGACGCGCGTTTGACCCTGACCGGCAGGCGCCGGCGTGAGCGTCTTAATCTCCATCAACTAAAGCGGCCGGCTCGGCCGCCCTCCCTTGTTGTGTTCTTCGTGGAGACGCGAGTAGCAGTAGCTTCATCCGCGTCGTTTTCTTGAATGGGTTCGGTGGCAGTCGATCTAAAGCGCGAGACGAACGCGAGCAGCTTTCCCTTTGAAGCTATTTCGTAGCCCCCGCATTCGGGACATCGGTAGGAGTAAAGATAGATGTCGCTGTTGCTGATCCGAACTAATCCCGTCGAGAGTTCCGGCCCAACACCTTCCCACGGGCACTCACGGCAAAGGAATCGTTTTGATGCGATATTGATTTCGCGACCGACCGATAACATAACGCGAGAGGCTTCTCTCTTCAGTCGTTCGCACAAATAGGCGAAAGGTAATTTCGGCTGACCGAAGTCTCCAGGGTCATGGTATAGCCGAGGACATAAGTATTGCGTAAAAGGTGTATAAGGTTTTCGTAAGGATAAGACGTAGTTATCCCCAGGCTACTCTTCTCGAAGCGGCACTACCTGGACGGTAGCCGCACGCACTTCGTTGAGAAAGCGATTGATAATCGAGCCGTGGAGCAGGATGTCCCATCGCGAGCGTGCCGATTGCCCAAACACCACGTGAGTGACACCCTCGCGCCTGGCGAACGCGATCAGCGCGTCGGCAACCCGCCGGGCTTTCAGCTTCACTACGTTCGCTCCGAGTTCTTCGGCGAGCCTTATGTTTTCCATAAGTGTTGCGCGGTCTTTAGGATCGATGCGGCCGGGCTCCTCTTGAGGCGTCTCCACATAGACCGCGTACCAATCTGACGCAAGCCGGCCCGCGATACGAGAACCGGTGCGCAGCAACTTCTTTGCGCTGCCGCGTGACGCCATGCAAACCATCACCTTTTCGGGAATCGCCGCCTGCTCGAGGCCTTCGCGCTCGCGATAGTCGTGAGCCTTGGCCGCCTGGTCTTCAGCGACCTGTCGCAATGCAAGCTCCCGAAGCGCGGATAGATTTCCCTTCCGGAAAAAGTTGGCAAGCGCTTGCTCGATCTTTTCGACGTTGTAGATCTTGCCCTGACGCAGGCGTGTGCGCAGCGTATCGACCGACACATCGACATTTACGACTTCGTCGGCGCGACGCAGAAAGTAATCGGGTATTGCTTCGCGAACCCGCACGCCCGTGATTCTGGCGATTGCGTCATTCAGCGATTCGATGTGCTGGACGTTGACGGCGCTTATCACCGAGATTCCCGACTCGAGTATCTCGAGCACGTCTTCGTATCGCTTTCGATTCTTCGAGCCGGGAGCGTTTGTGTGCGCAAGCTCATCGACTACGGCGATCTGAGGCTTTCGCGCGATCACCGCCTCGACGTCCATCTCTTGCAGCGAGACGCCTCGGTACTCGATTCTGCGCAAGGGCACTTGTTCAAGGCTGCCGATGAGCGCTTCGGTGTCGGCGCGGCCGTGAGGCTCGATGAACCCGATAACGAGGTCGAGGCCTTGCTTCTTGAGCTGGTGAGCGTCCTCCAGCATCTGGTAGGTCTTGCCAACTCCGGGCGCGGCGCCGATGTATATGCGCAGACGAGCGCGACTTGCCTGCTCCTGTCTGGCAAGCAATGATTCCGGTTTCGGTCGCGCGTCGATGACCTGGCTCATGAGTCTCCCTGGCAGGATGGAACAAAAATCCGAATTCACCGCCACTAAGTCCCCAAGACTCGAAGAAGCACAAAGCGCATTCTCGAGATATTCACGGACTTAGTGTGGCTTCGTGTCTTTGTGTTCTTTGTGTTCTAGTGTCGAGCTCCTTCATCGGGCGATGTCGGCGTCCGCCCCTCGATGCGCTCGCCTCACACTCGACGGGCCGCCGACCGGGAGCGAGAACGTGAACGTGGAGCCTTCGCCCGCGCGGCTTTCGACGCTGACCTGTCCGCCCTGAGCTTCGACCAACCGCTTTACGAGCGCAAGCCCGAGTCCGGCGCCTCCCGACTTGCCGCCAACCCGAACGAACCTTCGGAACAAGACCGGTAGTTGAGCTTCGGCTATGCCCTCGCCGGTGTCACGCACGCTGAACAAAACGCGGCCGACTCGCTCCGTGGCGTCGATGACGATCCGTCCGTCGCGCGGTGTATGACGTATCGCATTCGACAACAAGTTCTGAATGATCCGTCCGACCGCTTTCCGATCCGCGATGACCCATGGTAGATCGGGCCAGACATTGTTCTCGAGCTTGATACGCCGGCTCTCGGCCGCGAACTGAAACCGTTCAAGCGATTCGCGAGCGAGTTCAACGGGCCTCAGCCGCTCCGTCGTCAACTTGAGCGCGCCCGATTCGATCTCGGTAAGCTCGAGCAGATCCCGCATGAGCTCATCCAGTCGCTCGGCGTTCTCGCGCGCGTCTTCGAGCATCGATCTCTGCTGCTCGTTCAGCTCTCCGGCGCCGCCTTCGATCACTGCGTGCAACGCGAGCTGTAATGAACGAAGGGGCTCGTTGAGCTTCGCCGACGCAACTGAGATAAACTCATTCTTGAGTTTGTCCAACTCCGCAAGCGCCGTGATGTCCTCGAGCACAGTGACCGCGCCGATCAGGTGACCGTCCGAATCCCGCATCGGTGTGGCTCGCAAACGAAAACTGCGATCCGCGCCGCCAACTCGGACTGGAACCAAGGAAGCGGAGTCCTCGGCAGCGATGGGCCGTTGCATCCCGACGGCATCACGCACAGCCTTGAGTATCCTCTCGCCTCCGATCATTCCAGACAACGTCAGCTCGCCACCATCTCCATTCCCGGCAGGCGCGGCGAACAATTGGCGGCCCGCGTGGTTGACCTTGATCAGCCGCCCCTGCGCGTCAGTAACAATCACAGGTTCATAGATCGAGTCGATAACCGCGTCCGACTTCTTTTGTTCGACAAGCAGTTTGCCGTAGTCCGACCGCCGAAGATCCCGAAGCCGTGACGCCATTCGATTGAACTCGAATGCAAGTACTCCGATCTCGTCTCGCGCAGTCGTGTCGATGTATTGATCAAGGTCGCCCTCGCCGATCTTCCGCGCCTTTTCCGTCAACGCGGTGATGGGCGAACCCACGTACCTCGTGAAGCGCCATGCGAAGATGAGCGTGAGCGTCAGCGCGAGCCCCGCCATTGCCGCCGTGGACATTTCAGCGCGCTTTGAAACGGTAATAGCGCGGTCGTTCGCTCTCACCATCGCTTGTTGGTTCAAATGCAACAAATCGTCGATCCGGTTCTTAAGAGCGATGAAGTCGGGACCTAGCCGGTTGAAATACTCGGTGGATAACCTGGCGGCCTGGTCCGGCTTCGAGGAAGCAAGAAAGCCTTGCAGATCGCCGCGGTACGTTCTGTAGCGAACGTCAATATCGGCGACGATCTCGGCCTCGCCCGCTTCTGTGAGATTGCTCGCTGCGATCTGGTATTCACGGTCGAACTTTGCGGCGTTCTCGTCGAATTGGCGGCGAGCGTGTTCAGCGTGGCTGGCAATAAAGAACATTGCGGACGAATCCTGACGTTCGAGCGCTTCCTTCATGTTCTCGGCGGCGATGATGCTCTGGTAGTTATTGATCAGAATAACGTCGATCGCCCGGCCGAGGTGCACGAGGTGGTAGATGCTCCACGCGCTGACCGCGAAGATCACAACTATCAACAGGCCGTAGCTAAAGGCGAGCTTTCTTCTGAAACTGGTCATCGCATCACTTCAGGGAATCAGCCACAGATGAACACGGATGAACACAAAAGAAAGAGGGACGCGGCCGCGGATTCTTCTCCTTTCTTATCGGTGTTCATCTGTGTTCATCTGTGGTTGCTTCCTACTCGTCCAGCGCGAGATTCAACTCGAGTACATTCACACGCGGCTCACCCAGCAAGCCGAACTGTCTTCCTTCGGAATGCTCTCTAACCAATCTGCGCACTTGATCCATGCTCATGCCTCGTTCACGCGCTATGCGAGGAACTTGAAACTCAGCCGCCGCCGGCGTGATATGCGGGTCGAGCCCAGATGCGGACGCCGTCACCATGTCAATCGGCACCAGCGAGCCGGGGTTCTCTTCTCGCAATGACTCAGCGGCAGTTTTGACGTTTTCCATCAGCTTCTGACTAGTCGGCCCAAAATTCGTTCCGCCCGACGCAGTCGCGTCGTAGCCGCTTCCGGCCGCGGAAGGTCGCGAGTGAAAATAGCCCGGGCCGGTGAATGGCTGGCCTATCAAGCTCGATCCAATGACCTTGCCGTTCTTTTCGATCAGGCTGCCCGCGGCCTGGCGCGGGAAGATCAACTGCGCAAACCCGGTGACCGCAAGCGGGTAAATGATGCCCAGCAGGACGGTCAGCACTACTGTTATCGCGAACGCCGGATAAATCTGCTTGAGTATGTCCACGTCTTTGTCCTTCGGCGTCGTCACGCCAGACCGATCGCTGTGATGATCAGGTCGATGATCTTGATCCCGATGAACGGGATGACGATTCCTCCGAACCCATAAATCCACAGGTTGCGCCTGAGCACTACCGACGCTCCCATCGGCAGGTACTTAATCCCTCGCAACGCGAGCGGGATCAGAGCAACGATCACCAGCGCATTAAAGATGACTGCGGACAGAATCGCGGATTCGGGAGTCGCCAATCGCATGATGTTCAAGGTTCCAAGCGGGCCGCTCTTTGCCCCGGCAAGCATGTATAGCGTCGAGAACATTGCCGGGATGATCGCGAAGTACTTGGCTACGTCGTTGGCAATCGAGAATGTAGTCAATGCGCCTCGCGTCATGAGCAACTGCTTGCCGATCTCGACTATCTCGATCAGCTTCGTCGGGTTCGAATCCAGATCAACCATGTTACCGGCTTCTTTGGCTGCCATGGTACCGGTGTTCATAGCTACTCCTACATCGGCTTGAGCCAGAGCCGGAGCATCGTTGGTCCCGTCGCCGGTCATCGCCACAAGCTTGCCCTCGTGCTGCTCGCGCTTGATCAAGCTCATCTTGTCCTCAGGCTTTGCTTCGGCGAGAAATTCGTCGACGCCCGCCTCTCGCGCGATGGCCGCGGCCGTAAGCGGGTTGTCGCCGGTTATCATCACCGTCTTGATCCCCATCCTTCTGAGCTGATCAAAGCGCTCTTTCATCCCGCCTTTGACTATGTCCTTCAGGTGGATGATGCCCAGCGCGCGGCCGTGATCGGCGACTGCCAGCGGCGTGCCTCCCGACCTCGCAATACGCTCGACGGTATCTTTCATTTCAGTAGGCTCGACACCACCCTGCGTGTTTATGAATTGTGCGATTGCGTCAACCGCGCCTTTGCGGATCGAGCGGCCGTCGATGTCCACGCCCGACATTCGAGTCTGAGCGGTGAAGGGAATGAAGTGCGCTTCGCGAGATGACAGGTCGCGTCCACGCAAACTGTACCTGGACTTCGCCAGCACCACGATCGAGCGGCCCTCGGGCGTCTCATCCGACAGGCTCGAAAGCTGCGCGGCATCGGCAAGCTCTTTCTCGGAAACACCGTTCATCGCGATGAACTCGACCGCTTGCCGATTGCCCAGCGTGATCGTACCGGTCTTGTCGAGCAGCAGCGTGTTGACGTCGCCGGCAGCCTCGACCGCGCGGCCGGACATCGCCAGCACGTTGTGTTGAATCAACCGGTCCATTCCCGCGATGCCGATCGCCGAAAGCAGGCCGCCTATCGTCGTCGGGATCAAACAGACAAGCAATGCTACGAGCACCGTGATCGTCGGAGGGGACGCCGGAGCGAATCCTGCCGCGGGATCCGACGCGTTGACGCTGTAGATCGCATAGGGCAATAGCGTGACGACGGCCAGCAGGAAAATGATCGTCAGTCCCGCCAGCAGTATGTTCAGCGCGATCTCGTTCGGCGTCTTCTGACGCTCGGCGCCTTCAACAAGAGCGATCATTCGATCAAGAAAAGTCTCGCCGGGATTGGAAGTGATTCGCACCTTGATCCAGTCGGAGATCACCTTCGTGCCGCCGGTGACCGCGGAGCGATCTCCGCCGGACTCGCGGATAACCGGCGCGCTCTCGCCTGTGATTGCGGACTCGTCTACGGATGCAACGCCTTCGATGACCTCGCCGTCGCCGGGTATGAACTCACCGGCGCGCACGAGCACGACGTCTTCTTTGCGAAGCTTCGGGGCCGGAACTTGTTCGGTCTTCGCCGCATCGACCCCAGGGGTAACATCTCCGATGATGCGATTGGCGATTGCCTCAGTCTTAGCCTTGCGCAAACTATCGGCCTGCGCTTTGCCCCGGCCTTCAGCCATAGCCTCGGCGAAGTTCGCAAACAATACCGTGAACCACAACCACACCGTGACTTGCACGGTGAAGAGCAAGTGGCCGGTTTTGCCCTGCGCGATATCGCGAATGATAAGCAGAGTTGTGAGGATGCTTCCGATCTCGACCACAAACATCACCGGGTTTTTCGCGACCTTTCGCGGGTCAAGCTTTATGAATGCGTCCTTGACTGCCCGCCTCACGATCCCCGGGTCAAACAGTTGTCTTTTTTGTGCTCTCTCTGACATAACACCCCAATCGATTTTGGATTTTGGATTGCAACACCGGGCGTCTGGCTCGGGGTTGATTCCGCTCGACCCGTTCCCCAATCCAAAATCTAAAATCTAAAATCCAAAATCAAATGTAGTTCCCGCGTTCATCAAATAGTGCTCCACGATCCCCAATCCAAAATCCAACATCTAAAATCCAAAATCAAAACGTCGTTCCTGCATTCATCAAGTAGCGCTCCACGATCGGCCCAAGCGACAGCACTGGGAAGAACGTCAGCGCCCCGACTATCAGGATCACACCGATGAGCAGCATTACGAACAGCGGCGTGTAGACCGGGAATGTGCCCGCCGAGGGCGGCACTATCTTCTTGGCCGCAAGATTCCCCGCGATAGCCATCATCGGGATGATCATCAAGAACCGTCCGATCAGCATCGCGAGCCCCAGCGTCGTGTTGTACCAGTAATTGTTGACCGTGATCCCGCCGAACGCCGAGCCGTTGTTTCCAGTTGCGGATGTGAACGCGTACACAATCTCAGACAGACCATGCGGCCCGCCGTTGCCCACTTTCGATGCGCCATAAGGCGCTATGCTCGACCACGCCGAGTAACACAGAATCGAAACCGCAAAGATCAGCACATAGAGCATCGCCATCTTCACGTCCTTCGACTCGACCTTCTTGCCCAGATACTCCGGCGTCCGCCCTACCATCAAACCGGCAATGAACACTGTCAGCACAATCATCACCAGCATTCCGTAAATACCAGCCCCAACGCCGCCAAAAATAATCTCGCCCAGCATGATGTTGAGCAGCGGAATCATTCCCCCGAGCGGAGTGAACGAATCGTGCCACGAGTTAATCGCTCCGCATGAAGCATCCGTCGTGATCGTCGCGAACAGCGCGGAGTTTGCGACGCCGAAGCGGACCTCTTTCCCTTCCATGTTGCCGCCCGCCTGCTCGGCGCCTGTTGTTTCCGTGGCAGCCTGCGCCACCCCGTACTGGTTGAAGTTAGGATTGCCTCGCGCCTCGAAGTAATAAGCGACCAGGAAACCCCCAAGAAACAAAACCGTCATCGCCGTGAAAACCGCCCAGCCATGTCGCTGATTGCCGGTCATCCGCCCAAGCGTATAAGTCAGGCCGGACCCGATCGAGAAGATCGCAATCATCTCGAGAAAGTTTGTCAGCGGAGTTGGGCTCTCAAATGGGTGCGCGGAGTTCGCGTTAAAGAAACCGCCCCCGTTGGTGCCCAGTTCCTTAATGATTTCCTGGGACGCAACGGGCCCCTGAGCGATCGTCTGGCTGGTCTGTGTTTCGGTTGTTTCCGTTCCCGTGTCGGCATCGGTCTTTGTGAGCTGCTGCGGTTCGACCAGCGCGGCTTGCGTGTACGGCTTGAAGTTCTGAACGACACCTTGAGACACCAGCGCCAGCGCGCCGATGATGCACAGCGGCAACAGCACATAGAGCGAGCCGCGGCTAAGATCGACCCAGAAATTGCCTATCGTCTTTGACTCGCGCCGCGCGATTCCGCGAATAAACGCGATTGCCAGAGCAATCCCGGTGGCCGCTGACACAAAGTTGTGAAACGCCAGCCCGGCCATCTGAACGAGGTAGCTCATCGTCGATTCGCCGGAGTAGGCTTGCCAGTTTGTGTTGGTAGTAAAACTGACCGCCGTGTTGAAAGCGAGGTCGGGTTTTACGCCAGCGAACTGCTGCGGGTTGAGTGGCAAGTAGTACTGGAGCCGTTGAAGCACATAGAGCACCAGCAGCGAGACCACGCTGAACATCAGCATCGCGGCCGTGTATGTAGTCCAGTGCTGCTCGCTCGAGGCATCGACGCGGCACAGGCGATAGATCAATCGCTCGATTGGCCCAACCACCCGGCTCATGAAAGTCTTCTCGCCCTGGAAGACACGGGCCATATAGACCCCGAGCGGCTTGGTTACCGCAAGCAGCACCAGAAAGTAAACAGTAAGTTGTAAGAATCCGTTGAGTGTCATGATTCCCCGTTTGTAATGTCCAGTTTGTGGTTTCTGGTTTGTACGCTTCGCTTTTCACTGTGCTCGGAGCGCACGAGCCAGAAACCGTAAACCAGAAACCAGAAACCTTTCTTAGAACTTCTCCGGTCTTAGCAGCGCGTACATCAAGTAAAAGAGCAACAGCAGCGCAACTATGCCGGTGACAAGGTATTCCGCGTTCATTTTCATTGCCTCTTGACCGGTCTTCCTCGCGCGACGAATGACCGGCACAGCATGAGGTACTGCGTCCATAAGTCCTCACACGCGCTCGCAAAAGCGCACATACCAGAATGCAACGCCGAAGAAAACCAGCGTCACCAAAATGAAGATCAGGTCCAGCATTTCATTCGCCTCCCGACGTCGATCATCGCTACCACGAGCCCTGTTTGCGGCCGATCCACCAGATCAGTCCGAGCGTTGCCGTGTTCTGATCTCGCTTGAAAAGCTCCGGTGTGCCGGTTAGAAAGAAGGGCCGGTTCGAGAAATCACGCCGCCACTCGCTGCGCAAGAGAAACCCATCCGCGAGTTTGTAATCGAATGTCAGCGTAGTTTCCTTCAATACCTGGGTCAGGCCGCTGAACAGCCCCCCGCGATCCGACAGGTACTCGGCGCGCCCGGCAAGCGCAGCTTTGGGCGTCAGTTGATAACGCGCATAAGCCGCGCCTCCGGCGACTCGTGAAGGCGACGAATGTTTCGTTCCCCGGCTGACAAAGTAGTCGCCTTCCGCGGCGAGCGTCAGCCTGGCTGTCGCGCTCCAGGTCGCGTATGTGTCGAATATGTGCGTGCGGCCATGCGGCACAGGCCTAACAGTTTCCGTCGGCAACCCAGGCTGAGTAGGCAATGTTGGAAATCCCGGATTGAGCGCCGGGACTTCGTCACGCCCTTCAAGTCCGGTGTAGTAGTTGATGTTCCAGGAGATCGTCTTCGCCGGTTTGATGTTGAAGAGAACTGCTTGAGACTTGAATCCGTTGAAGTCTTCGCTCTGCTGAATGCCATTCACCAGCCAGTACGACACGCTGAGCTTGTCGTTGGCGTTGTAGCTCGCGCGGAACCCGGTGTGATAAAACGGCAGAAAGTTGAAGTAGTACGAGCGCGAATAGTTCATTTGGTCTTTCGTGTAGTTGTTCTCGATCCCGAAGGCGCTCGCCCATTTCCCGAAATCAACCGTGAGCCCGCTGCCCACCCGAGCCACGTACGTGCCGTAAGCTTGAAACACCGGGCGATAGGCTTGAGGCCGCAACTCATTCGAAGCGCTTCCCTGTAGCGTCTCCGTGGCTTGTCCGTATTGCAGATCGAGGCGCATTCCGAATCGGCGGCCCGCTTCGACGTTGGGCGCCCGCTCGATGACAACCGCGGCTTGATTCAAACTGAAGCTGTTGCTCATCACGTCATATGCGCGGAGCAGGTTGATGCGGCCGACCGGCTTGTTGAAGTTGTATCCGTAGTAGCCGTCAAGCGTGACGTTGAAGGTTGTGTCGCGCAGGAAGTCGAGCACGCCGCGATCTTCTTTGGTGATCTGCTGGGAACCCGAAGCAGCGTTATCCTGCGCCCCTGCAGTTCGCTCGCCGGGCTGCCCGGGCACGCCGGTCGAGGCCGGTTGAAATGCGTCGCGAACGGTCCTGGACTCACCGCGCGATTCAAGCTCGGCCAAACGGCGCTCCAGCTTCTCAATCCGGTCAATCAGCATGCGTTCGCGTTCGGTTGATTCAGCAGACGCGCTCGCCCCTGCTGGAGGTATCGCAGCGCTGGACACCACTGCGGCATTGGGCGGTTTCGGCCGAATCTCGGTTGCTTGTTGAGCCAGCGCGCCGGCTGAGAGAAACGTGGCACTGATGATCCCAGCTACGGTGCGATTAATGCGTGTGGCTTTCATTTCAGGGAGGTTCTCCTTTCAACCTCGTTGTGACAGTCTTGGTACCTACTCTGCAAAGTCCGCAGGTGCACCCACCCGCGTCTTCTCGTGCGCTCTCTGAAAAATCCTCGGAGAGTTTCACAAACCTTCCAAGCTTGACTCTGCGAAGAGTCTTGTTTCCGTCGTGAGCCTGACATTGAATTACTGAGCTTCGTCCTCTTCGGCAATGCCGGCATCCTCAACAGCTTTCTTGATTCCTGACCAAGTCATGGTGTTTCGCCTCCGTGCCGCGGTTCATCGGCTCTAAACGATCTCACGAACGCAGCCAGGAGCCTCTTTCTTCGCGGTCGCGAAGGTCACTCTTCGACTGAACGGTTCGCGTGTCGGGACCCGAACCCCATGAGAGCCACTCGTCATCCTTGCCGGAAATCACGCCCTGATGATGATCTAGCCGACTATCCTGCTCGGGTTCTTTGGCCCGCCTTCTCTGAGCGCCGTAGCGCCTATCATGGCGGCCAAGCTTTCCAATCAGGTGATACAGCGCGATCAAACAAAAGGTCAGGAGAAATACTCCGCAGATGCCGATGAGCTGATCCTCTTGCATCACGCCCTCCCAGCCCCTCGTCAGAACCGCCTGACCGAGGTCCGAATCCCGAGACATCAGGCTAGCACCCGCCGCATAAGGATGGTGTCAAACGTTGATAAAGAGTTCGTAAGGACCGACAGCCGAGGGGTTGAGCCGCGAGATTGCAACACTTTGCGGTTTTTCGTGGAGCTCACGACGGCCAGGAGCAAGGGGGAGCTTTACTCGGCGGGGTTGAATCGATAGCCGATCCACGGCTCTGTCAGGATGTAGCGAGGCGAGGCTGAGTCGGTCTCGATCTTCTTTCTTAGCTGTCCTACGAACACACGAAGATACTCCGTCTGCTCGACGAAGTTGCCGCCCCACACTGCCGCAAGCAACGTCCGGTGCGTCAGCACTTTTCCCTGATGGCGGATAAAGTAGACCAGCAGATCGTATTCTTTCGGTGTCAGGTGAACCTGTC
>Ga0134122_10003435_pt1 | contig 11758 bp, 9 predicted proteins | sample KB302_FD_96461 | JGI IMG/M metagenome (GOLD analysis project Ga0134122, IMG submission 96461) | Terrestrial soil microbial communities without Nitrogen fertilizer from Kellogg Biological Station, Michigan, USA - KB3-0-2 | ecosystem: Environmental > Terrestrial > Soil > Unclassified ...
CGGTCGGCGTGCAGAATCGAGGTGGTGAATCCGGTCTTGCGCGACATCGGATCGCTCCAGCAAAAAGGCCCGTCAGCTTGCGCTAAACGGGCCCCGGATCGATTCGTCGCCTCGCTTTAGCTGAATTTGTATAGCGCCCGCAAGCTGTGAAGCCGCCGTTGCCGGCAACTCCGATTCAAATCGGCGCTCTGGTTCGAAGTATCGCCGCAAACCGCGAATCAGTCAATGGCTGCTTCAGCCGGCGGCAAGCAGCGATTCCTCGCTTTCGCCCCGCGTCTCGTCGCGCTCGCGCGCGAGATGCGACAGGTAATCGGCGGTGACGTCGCCAGTGACGTAGTAGCCATCGAAGCACGAGGCCTCGAATTCCTTCAGGCGCGGATTGGCGCCACGCACCGCGCGCTTCAGCGCCTCGAGATCCTGGTAGATCAGGAGATCGGCGCCGATCTCGTTCGCGATCTCGGCTTCGGTGCGCCCGGTCGCGACCAGCTCCCGCGCGGTAGGCATGTCGATTCCATAGACGTTCGGATAGCGCACCGGCGGGCTGGCCGACGCGAAATAGACCTTGCGCGCGCCGGCCTCGCGCGCCATCTGCACGATCTCCCGGCTGGTCGTCCCGCGCACGATCGAGTCGTCGACCAGCAGCACGACCTTGTCCTTGAATTCGATGCCCATCGGATTCAATTTCTGGCGCACCGACTTACGGCGGATCGCCTGCCCGGGCATGATGAAGGTGCGGCCGATATAGCGATTCTTGACGAAGCCCTCGCGGTATTTGAGGCCCAGCGAGTTGGCGAGCTCCAGCGCCGACGGCCGGCTGGAGTCGGGAATCGGAATGACGACGTCGATATCCTGCGCCTCGGGCATGCCGCGGATCTTCTTGGCCAGCTCCCCGCCCATTCGCAGCCGCGATTCGTAGACCGACGCGCCGTCGATCACCGAGTCCGGCCGGGCGAGGTAGACGAACTCGAAAATGCAAGGCATCAGCTGCGGATTCTCCGCACATTGCCGGGCGTGAAACTTTCCGGTCTGGTCGACGTAGATCGCTTCGCCCGGCGCCACGTCGCGCAGCACCGAAAAGCCCAGCGCCTCGAGCGCGACCGATTCGCTGCCGACGACGTATTCGGTGCCGCCCATCGATTCGTTGACGCCGATGATCAACGGCCGGATGCCGAACGGATCGCGAAAGGCGAGCAAACCGTAGCCGGCGATCATCGCGACAATCGCATACGCGCCGCGGCAGCGCTTGTGCACCGCCGCGACCGCGGCGAAGATCGCGTTGGCGTCGAGCTTGGCATGATGCGCGGCACGCTCGAGCTCGAGTGCCAGCACGTTGAGCAGAACCTCCGAATCGGAGTTGGTGTTGACGTGGCGAAAATCGAGCTGAAACAGCTCGCGCTTCAGCGCCTCACTGTTGGTCAGGTTGCCGTTGTGCGCGAGCGTGATGCCGAACGGCGAGTTGACGTAGAACGGCTGCGATTCGAGGTCGGAAGAGGCGGATCCGGCCGTCGGGTAGCGGCAATGGCCGATGCCGGTATTGCCCATGAGCTCGCGCATGTTGCGCGTGCGAAACACGTCGCGCACGTAGCCCGGCCCCTTGTACATGTGGAAAACCGGGCCTTCGCTGGTCACGATGCCGGCCGCGTCCTGGCCGCGATGCTGCAGCAGCAGCAGCCCATCGTAGAGCAGCTGGTTGACGGGCGTATGAGTAACGGCGCCGATGATTCCGCACATGTCAGTATCCTGCCCCGCAGATAGCCACTAGGTCGCTCCCGCCTGGAGGACCTGCTTGGTTGACCTCTTTTCGGGCTTCGGATAGGCCAGCTGCTGGGCCCATCCCTGCGGCAGCCAGGGCCTCAAACTGAGCGCCGCATCGACCAGCGCGGGCGCGAACATTGCATGGCGCCACCAGTCCTGCTGAGGAAAGGTCGTCAGGCCCGCGATCAGCACGCCGATGACGACGATCAGCAGTCCGCGAGCGACACCCAGTACCGCGCCCAGCGCCCTGTCGACGAAGCCTAGACCAACCGCGCGGACCAGGCGCGACAGCAACCAGCCGAGCAGCGCGCCAACGAGCAGCACGACGACGACGATCAGCACAAAGGCGCCGATGTACCGTACGCGCGGCGCGTCGCCAAGCGCCGGCAGCCACGCGGCGAGCGCATCGGCATACTGGAATGCGGCGACCAGCGAGACGACCCATGCCACCAGCGAGATCACCACGCGCACGAACCCGCGCGCGAAGGCGAATACGGTCGACAGACCGATGATCCCGATGACGACGAAGTCGAATGCGGTCATGGCGTGATGATCGCATTGCCATAGCCCGCGGCCTTGATGTTGGCGAGCGCGATATCGGCTGCTTCGCGTGACGAATAACCGCCGACGCGCACGCGCTGCACCGGTCCCTGGCGGGTAGTGACCGGCTCGACGCGAGCCGGGAAACCGGACGCCAGCAGCCTGGCGGCCAAATCGGCCGCCGCCTGACTATCAGCCAGCGCCGCCACTTGCACGAACAGTGCGCCGCCGCTCGCTGGCGCAGGCTCGGCTCCGGCTTTGACGGCCGGCGCGACGCTCGCAGGCGCACTCGCGGGTGTCTGCGGCCGCATCGCGTCGGGAGCCGACGACATGATCGCCGGTGTGCGGTTCGCACCGGACTGGCCGAGCACGCGTTGCTCGGCTGCCGCCAGCGTGCGCTCGGGCGCCGGCGCGGTCCCGCCGGCGCTCGCCGTCGACGCGGCAGCCGATGGCCCGGGCGCGGCTTTGTTCCCGGCGCCCTTGTCGGACGACAAGGGCGTGACGAATTTGCCCTGGTCGATCGGTGGGATCTGGATAGATACGTCGTTGCCCAGCGGCTTGGGATCGCTTTCCAGCAGCATCGGCAGCATCACCGCCGCCGCCAGCGCGAGTACGACCGCCCCCACGAGCCGGCGGCGTGCGCGCCGCTTGAGTTCATCGACTGCGGGATCGGCAATCTCGGGACGGGTCGCCATTCGATTCAGTTGGGGTTGGACGGTGTCGAATCAAGCAGAATCGGCAAGCGCCCTGCCGGCGTAAGGCAGGCACTTCGAGCGTTGGTTGGAGACGGCGATTCATCGTGCAGGTTCCCCGGCCGGACCGCTTCGCTGCTTCGCCGCCAGCACCGCGGCAACGGTGAGAAACGAGCCAAAAACGATAATTCTATCAGCTTCTGCCGCCTCCTCGCGCGCCGCGCGGTAAGCGGCCGCAGGATCTGCGTACTCACGCACCGCGCCCGGCGCGACGCCGGCATCTTGCAGCCTATGTCTCAACACTTCGGCGCTCGAACCTCGCGGCGGCGGAAGCGTCGCGACCTCCCAGCGATCGACGCGCCCAATCAGCGGCGCGATCACCGCATCGATGTCCTTGTCCGACATGATGCCGAAAACGGCGATCGTCCGCGGATGAAACCCCATCCCCCCGAGATTGTCGGCAAACGCATGCGCCGCCTGCGGATTGTGCGCGACGTCGAGCACGGTCACCGGGCGGCCGGGAAGGACCTGGAAGCGGCCCGGCCATTCGATTCCGACCAGCGCGGCGCGCACCGCGCCCATCGACAACGGAATCCGATTGCGCAAGGCATCGGCCGCGCAGAGCGCGGTCGACGCATTGGCCAGCTGATAGTTGCCGCGCAGCGCAGGATAAGGCAGGCCATGCCGCGCTCCGCCCGGGCCCCAATAATCCCATTGCGCGCTTTGTGCGTTGTAGCCGTAGTCGCGGCCGATGCGCACCAGCGTCGCGCCTATCGCCGCAGCGTGCGCGATCAGCGACGCCGGCGGATCGTGGTCGGCGCAGATCGCCGGCCTGGCAGAGCGGAAAATGCCGGCCTTTTCACGGCCGATGTCCTCCCGCGTGGCGCCGAGATAATCGACATGGTCGATGGCGACCGTGGTGACCACCGCCACGTCGGGATCGACGATATTGACCGCATCGAGACGCCCGCCGAGGCCGACTTCGAGGATCAGCGCGTCGAGCTTTTGCCGGGCGAACAGCCACAGCGCGCCAAGCGTACCGAATTCGAAATACGTGAGCAGCGTGCCGGCGCGCGCGGCCTCGACCGCGGCGAAAGCATCGCACAGCGCGTCATCGCTCGCCTCGACGCCATCGATGCGCACGCGCTCGTTGTAGCGCAACAGGTGCGGCGACGTGTACATCGCGACGTGGTAACCGTCGGCGAGCAGCATCTGCTCCAGCAGTGCGCAGGTCGAGCCCTTGCCGTTGGTCCCGGCAACGGTGATCACTGGACATGCCGGCACCACGTCGAGCCGAGCGGCGACGATTTCGACGCGGTCCAGTCCCAGCGCGATCGCCTTCGGGTGCAGTGTTTCGAGATATGCGAGCCACTCGGCAAGGGTGGAGGGCGGACTCACAGGGCGGCGGCGCGGGATGCGCCGGGGATGGCGCGTCAGCCGGTCGGCAGCGGCTGCCGCTGCAACAAGGTCAGCAGTCTCGGCAGTTCGTCCTTGAGCTGGCGCCGGTCGACGATCATGTCGATCGCGCCTTTTTCCAGCAGAAACTCGGCGCGCTGGAATCCTTCCGGAAGCTTTTCGCGGACCGTCTGCTCGATCACGCGCGGGCCCGCAAAGCCGATCAGCGCGCCAGGCTCGGCGATGACCACATCGCCGATCATCGCGAAGCTCGCCGACACGCCGCCCATCGTCGGATCCGTCAGTATCGAAACGAACGGCAGCCGCGCCTTCGACAACTCCTGCAACACCGCTGTCGTCTTGGCCATCTGGAACAGCGAGCTGACACCTTCCTGCATGCGCGCTCCGCCACTCGACGTGATGCAGACGAACGGTACGCGATTGTCGTACGCAACACGCACGCCGCGGACGAAACGCTCGCCGACGACCGAGCCCATCGAGCCACCCATGAACTCGAACTCGAACGCTGCCAGCACCAGCGGCGTCGACTTGATGCTGCCTTGCATCACGACCAACGCGTCGGTTTCGCCGGTTTCCTCGAGCGCCGCCGACAGGCGCTCCGGATACTTGCGCGTGTCCTTGAATTTCAAGCTGTCGATCGGGAGCACTTCCGACCCGATCTCGTAGCGCCCCTCCGCATCGAGGAGCTGGTCGACGCGCTCGCGCGCGGTCAGGCGCGCATGATGGTTGCACTTGGGGCAGACGTTGAGATTCTTCTCGAGATCGGTTCGATACAGCACGGCTTCGCAGGACTGGCATTTGACCCACAGCCCTTCGGGCATCGACTTCCTGCCCGTTCCGGGCGACGCCTTGATGCGCGGCGGCAAGAGCTTCTGCAACCAACTCATACAGTCTCCCCCGGTCCCTCAGGCGGCTCGTTTGGCGACTTGGTCGACAGCCGCGCGTATTGTAGCCAACCAGGCGCCCACGCGCGCCGGCGCCTCGTCCGCCGGCCCGCGCTCGATCTCTTCGATGATACGGCTGCCGATCACCACGGCATCGGCATGCGCGGCGATCGCCCGCGCGCTCGCCGCGTCGCGGATGCCGAAGCCGACGCCGACCGGAAGACTGACGTGCCTTCGAATTTCCGCGAGTCGCGCGGCAACCTCGCCGGTGTCGAGATGACCGGCGCCGGTGACACCCTTCAGCGAGACATAGTAGACGTAGCCCCGCGCCAGGGCGGCGACGAGGGACATGCGCGCGATCGGGGTGGTCGGCGACAGCAGGAAGATCGGCGCCAGCCCGCGCGCGACGACGAGCGCTGCGAACTCGCGCGCTTCCTCGGGCGGATAATCGACGACGATGACGCCATCGACGCCGGCCTCGTTCGCCCGCACGGCGAATTCTTCGGCGCCCATAGCCTCGATCGGATTGACATAGCCCATCAGCACGATGGGCGTCGTCGCGTCGCGCTGGCGGAACGCGGCGACCATCGCAAGGACGTCGGCGAGTCCCACGCCCTGCGCGAGCGCGCGCTCCGACGCGCGCTGGACCACCGGGCCGTCGGCCATCGGATCGGAGAACGGCACACCCAGCTCGAGCACATCGGCGCCTGCGCGCACCAGCGCGTGCAGCAGCGACGGCGTCACCGCGGGCGACGGATCGCCTGCGGTCACATACGGAATCAGCGCGGTGCGGCCGGCCGCGCGAAGTTTCGCGAAAGTCGCGTCGATGCGGTTCACCGGCAAGGCTTGGCCGTCGGCTCGCCTCACCGCGACGGATCGCATTCGGGCCGGCAATGGAAGTGCAGGCCCGCGCGCTCGGCAACGGTGTTCATGTCCTTGTCGCCGCGGCCCGAGAGATTGACCAGCAGCAGCTTGTCGCGCGGCAGGGTCACCGCCAGCCGCGCGGCATGCGCGAGCGCGTGGCACGATTCGAGCGCGGGAATGATGCCCTCGATGCGGCAGCAGTCGTGAAACGCCGCCAGCGCTTCGTCATCGGTCACCGTCACGTATTCGGCGCGGCCGCTGTCCTTGAGCCACGCGTGCTCGGGCCCCACGCCAGGATAGTCGAGACCGGCTGATACCGAATGCGTTTCTACGATCTGACCGTTCGCGTCCTGCAGAAGATAAGTGCGATTGCCGTGCAGCACGCCGGGCCGTCCGGCGGTCAGCGAGGCCGCGTGCCGGCCCGTTGCCATTCCGTCGCCGGCTGCCTCGACGCCGATCAGCTTCACCTTGTCGTACGGAATATACGGGTGGAAGATTCCGATCGCATTCGACCCGCCACCGACGCAGGCGATCACCGCATCGGGTTGCCGACCGGTCATCTCCGGCATCTGAGCCAGGCATTCGCGGCCGATCACCGTCTGGAAATCGCGCACCATCATCGGATAGGGATGCGGTCCGGCGACGGTGCCGATGATGTAAAACGTATCTTCGACGTGCGTCACCCAGTCGCGCATGGCCTCGTTCAGCGCGTCCTTCAGCGTCTTCGAGCCCGATTCGACCGGCACCAACTCGGCGCCCAGCAGCTTCATGCGGAACACGTTCTGCGCTTGGCGCCTGACGTCCTCGGATCCCATATATACGACGCAATCCATGCCGAAGCGCGCGGCGACGGTCGCGGCAGCGACACCGTGCTGGCCCGCGCCGGTCTCCGCGATCACGCGCCGCTTGCCCATGCGCCGCGCCAAGAGCGCCTGTCCGATGCAGTTGTTGATCTTGTGCGCGCCGGTGTGGTTGAGGTCCTCGCGCTTGAAATACAGTTGCGCGCCGCCGAGTCTTTCCGACCATCTGCTGGCGTGGTAGACCGGGCTCGGCCGGCCGACGTAGTGCTTGAGCTCGTACTCGAATTCGGCGACGAACTCCGGATCGGTTCGATAGCGCGCATACTGCTCGCGCAGCTCGTCGAGGGCATGAATCAACGTCTCGGCGACGAACACGCCGCCGTACGGTCCGAAGTGACCGCGCTCGTCGGGAAGCGCGTACGGTATGTCAGCCATCTGCATCACGCACTCCTCGGATGAACGCGGCGATCTTCGCCGGGTCCTTGATGCCTTTGTGCGGTCTGCCGTCGTCGCCGGTCGTCTCTACGCCGCTCGATACGTCGACCGCCCACGGGCGCAATGCCCGGATCGCGGCGCCGACGTTGTGCGGCGTGAGCCCACCGGACAGAATCAGCGGTCGCGCGAGCCCCGCATCGAGCTGCGTCGCCAGGGCCTGCCAATCGAAGGTCCGGCCGGTACCGCCCGGCATGCCGCCGGCAACGAATGCGTCGAACAACAGGCCCCGCGCATCGGGATAACGCGAAGCGTATTGTAGCAAATCGACGTCCTGCCGCACCGGAACCGCCTTGATGTAAGGCCGTGCGAACGATGCGCACAGCGCCTGCGGCTCGTCGCCGTGGAATTGCAGGACGTCGAGCGCCGCCGCGTCGACGGCCGCGCGCACCGCGGCGGGCTGCGGATCGACGAACAGGCCGACGATCGTGACGAACGCCGGCACCGCAGCCGCAATCGCGCGCGCCTGCTCGAGTTCGACCTTGCGCGGCGTACCGGGCCAGAAAACCAGGCCGATGGCATCGGCGCCCGCGTTCGCCGCCGCCAGTGCATCGTCGATGCGCGTGATGCCGCAGATCTTGACGCGCGTGCGCGATGCAGGCGTCATCGTGCGCGCATTCCTTTTCACGCGCCGAACGCACGGACCGGCGCGTGCGTCGAGGGAAGATTCCACCGCGGCGGATAGTCGATGCCGGTCAGATACAGACCGTCGGGAGCGAACGTCGGCGCGGCGCGCGTGCGATCGCGGCCGGCCAGCAATTCGGCAATCCACCCCGGCGGATGGCGGCCGTTGCCGACATAGACCAGCGCGCCCACGATGTTGCGCACCATGTGCTGCAAAAAGGCATCGGCGTGAAAATCAAAGCGGATCATGTCATCCTCGCGCGCGATATCGAGCCGGTCGAGCATCCGGGTGGCCGATTTCGCCTGGCATTCGGCGGCGCGAAAGGCCGAAAAATCGTGTCTGCCCAGAAGCGCATCGGCGGCGGTTCGCATAAGGTCGAGCGCAAGCGGCCGATGGTACCAGCCGACGCGGCCGGTGAGCAGCGCCGGCCGCACCGGCCGATCGAGCAGCAGGTAGGTGTAATGCCTGCCGGTCGCGGCGAAACGCGCGTGGAAATCCGCCGGCACGCCGAGGCCCCAGCGGACTGCGACCGACGAAGGCAGCAATGCGTTGACGCCTCGAACCCAGGCCGTGTCGGCGCGATGCGCGTCGGTGTCGAAATGCACGACCTGGATCGCCGCATGGACGCCGGCATCGGTGCGTCCCGCCGCGACAGTCGACACCGGAACATCGGCGATTCGCGATAGCGCGCTCTCCAGGGCGTCCTGCACGCCGGTCCCGTCGGCTTGCGTCTGCCAGCCGTGAAACGGTGCCCCGTCGTATTCGAGGCCAACAGCGATTCTCATCGGTCCTGCTCAAGCGCCATTGTCGTCACCAGACCGCCAGCGTGCAAAGCGCCACGCGCCTGCAAAAAAAACGGCGGCATGCGCTGCCGCCGTTTCTTGCCCCGCGAGGCTGCCGGGGTTAAGCGAGTTTGGACAGCAGCGTCTTCGCCTCGGACTTCTGCTCGTCATCACCTTCGTGCAGCACTTCCTGCAGAATTTCGCGCGCACCTTCGACGTCGCCCATCTCCTGGTACGCCTTGGCCAGGTCGAGCTTGGTCGCCGCGTCGTGCCACTGGCCATCGAGCACCGACGGCGTCGGATCCTCGAAAGTCGAGCGGTCGGGATCGAATGCAAGGTCGAGCTTGTCGAGCTCGATCGCCGCCGCAGGGCGCGCAAGCTGCGGCGCCGGTGCGCCTGCGGTTGCGAACGCGCGCTCGGGCTCGGGCGCCGGTTTGGGTTGCGCCGCGGGGGGCGCTGCGCGAACCGGCTCGTCCAATTGGAAGTCGAGATCGAACTTGGGAACGGATTCGGGCTCCAGGCTGAAGCTGTCATGCAGCGGCTCAAACTTGTCGCTCGAGGCTTTGGACGCGGCGCCCGACGCCGGGCCGGCAAAGCCCGGAGTCTTTTCGAACGGCATCATCGAATCGCTGGCGGCGCGATTCGATTTGGCGACCTCCTGTGCCGCGCCGGCGAGTATCGCCGCCGGCGTCTTGGGCTCTTCGCCCGAGCTAGGCGCCAGCGAAATATCGTCGTCGAGCGAAAAGTCGAGCGGTGTCGCTACCCGCGGCTCGGCTTTGTGCTCGGGCGGCACCGAGAACACCTGCGTATCGCTGGCCGGAGGTTCGGCCGCGGCAGCGGCGGCCGCTGCCGCCGGCGTCGCGGCGAATGCCGAGCCGCCGGCCTCGGTGAACAGCGGATTCGCCGGATCGAGCTGACGGCCAAGCGCCATCGCCTTCTGCCATACCTCGCCCTGGCCGCCCGATACCGAATAGAGCTCGCTGGCGACCGTCTCGAACGCCGACGGCTTGTTGTGCTGCGAATGGATCTCCAGCAGCTTGAGGTAGATCTCCTGCCGTTGCGGATCCTTCTTTAGCGCGTCCTTGAGAATCTCCTCGGCCTGCGCGTCGCGGCCATAAGCGAGATAGACCTCGGCTTCCGCGATCGGATCGACCTCGTCGGTGTCGATGTTGCCCAGGCCCTCGCGGCTGAAATCGCTGGCCAGCGAATTGTCGCCTGTGTTGACGACGCCACCGCCGGTCGAGCCGAACACGGTGTTCGTCTTGATGTCGGTGCCCGAGATTATGCTGTCCTCGAAGCGCGTGGTCTTGCGGCGGCGTGCCGCGACGATGCCGGCAATTCCCGCCAGCAGCACCAGAGCGCCTCCACCGATCGCCCAGGTCGGCGTGTTGCCGAACAGGTCGTCGATGAACGACGGCTCGGGCTTGGCCGGTGCTTTCTTCGGCGGAGCCGCCTTCGGCACGACGGCCTTCGGCTCAGCCTTGGCTTCGGGCGCCTTGGTTTCCGGAGGAGGCGATTGCGGTGCCTTGGTTTCTGGCGGTGGCGTCGCAGGGGTCGGCGTCGGCGTCGGCGTCGCAGCCGTCGGTGCGGCAGCGGGCGGCGCAGCGGGCGGCGGCGCAACCACGGCGGGCGCAGGTGTCGGCGCGGGCGTCGGCGCGGTAGCCGCTGGCGTCGATGCTGCTACCTTCGGCGCTTCCGCCGGTGTCGCGGGGGCTTTACCCTTGGCGGCTTCGGCGCTGGATTGCAGCGACGACATCGTCTGATTCTTGAGCTCGACAGCCCGCTGCAGATCGCGCACCGTCTTCTCGAGCTCGGCGACGCGCGAATTCGCTTCGCTCAAGGCCTTTTCCTTGGCAGCGAGGTCCTCGGCCAGCCCCGCTCCCGAGGCGGCGCCCTTGCCCGCCTCGCGCGAGACGCGCAACTGATCCTTGCCCGGCTGCACTGCGCTCGCCTTGTCTTCGACCGCCGTCGTGATCCTGCCGCTCGCCGATTGCCTTGCTGCGGTCGCATCGGTTGCGGGCGCAGCACCCGCCACGCGGTCGCGATAGGCGCGCCAGTCGGCGGCTTGCGTTCTGACGACCTGCGTCGCCTCGCTCTGCGGTACCGCCGCGATCTGGTCGCCTTGCGGCACGGTGACGATCTGTCCAGTGCGCAGCCGATTCATGTTGCGCTCGTCGAACGCGTTCTCGTTGCTGCGGAACAGTGCGACCAGCATCTGTTCGAGGCTGACATCGGCGGGCTTGGTCTGTTGTGCGATCTTCGACAGCGTGTCGCCACGCTTGACCGTGTAAGTCGACCCGCCAGCAGGCGCACTCTCGGCGGAAGCGGCGGCGACCGAGCGACGCGTCGGCGCAGGAGCGGCAGCAGCGGCAGGAGCCGTGGACCCGGCCGGGGCGCGCGCAGCGCCAGCGGAACCGGCCTGGGCGCGGACCGGCGCCGTAGGCTCGACTGCCTGTGTTTCGGTGCTGCTCGGCGGATCGAGCAGGAAGGTGTAATCGCGCACGACCCGTCCGGTCGCCCAATTAAGCTCTACCAGGAGATCGAGGAAGGCGTCGTTGACCGCTTGCGAAGTCGTCACGCGCAGGTAAGGTGCGCCGTTCGCGGTTTGTTCGACGACGATCCTCGCGCGCGACATCGCCGACGGATATTGAACGTTGTTGTCGCGATACACCGCAGGATCGGCGATTCTTGCGCGCAAAGTATCGAGTTCGTCCTTTTGCGCAGATGTGAGCTCGATCGTTGCTGACAGCGGTTGCCCGAGGCCGGATTGCACGGTGAGCTTGCCCAGGCCCAGCGCGAACACCGAGACGGGGAGCGTCAGAGCGCCCGCCAACAGCCCGCAGGTGATATAGGGTTTTGCTCGCATGCCGACCTCAGTGTGCTTATTTGCTGACCTAACTTAACATCA
>Ga0134122_10003439_pt1 | contig 11750 bp, 10 predicted proteins | sample KB302_FD_96461 | JGI IMG/M metagenome (GOLD analysis project Ga0134122, IMG submission 96461) | Terrestrial soil microbial communities without Nitrogen fertilizer from Kellogg Biological Station, Michigan, USA - KB3-0-2 | ecosystem: Environmental > Terrestrial > Soil > Unclassified ...
GCCACCGACACGGTGAGCACCATCATCCGCAACGTGATCCGCCAGCTCGAGACCCCGGATCGGCTCCGCGGCCGGATGACCGGGATCAATATGGTGTTCTTCCTCGGCGGCCCGCAGCTCGGCGAGCTCGAAGCGGGCGCCGTCGCCAATTGGTTCGGCGCCGCGTTCTCGGTCGTGACCGGCGGCATCGGTTGCCTGATCGCGACGTCCTGGGTGGCGGCGACGACGCCGTCCCTGCGGGCCTATCGTCGCGGCTGACGCCGGCACGTGCTACTTAAGCTTGCGGTCGGCGACGATGAAGTACGGCAGCGACACGGCTGACAGGGCAGCCGCAACCGAGAACGCCACGGGGAAGCCGAACCGTTGAATCAGCCAGCCGACGGTCGTCGACCCGGTGCCGATGCCGGTATCGAACGCCGCGAGGATCGCGCCGAAGGCGGCGCCGCGCCGCGCCGCGTAGACGTCCCGCATCACGTACGCGACAAATACCGGATACGCGGTGCCGAAGCCGACGCCGAAGAACACCGCCGAGGTCACCAGCGCCGTGCGCGTCGAGCCGATGGTGAGCAGCGCCAGGCCGAACGCGATCAGGACCAGGCACGGCATGAAGACGCGGCGGTAGCCGATCCGGTCGGCGAGCTTGCCCGAGAGCGGCCGCGTCAGCAGGATGACCACCGCCAGCGACGTCAGGTAGAGGCTTTTCGGCGTCACGCCGACCGCGTCCGCATACATCGCGCTGAAGCTGGTGATCGCGCCGTAGCCGAACGAGTAGAGGAACAGCGTCACCGACAGCGCCAGCACTCGCCATTCGACCAGCGGCGCCGGCGCCTCGGGCCCGAACGGCAGGCGGAGCTGCGCGGTGTGCGCCGGCCCATCCTCCAGAAGAAACGCGATGACGCCCATCGCCAGGTTGAGCGTGCCGCACGAGACGCAGATCCACATCCAGCCGCCGTGCCGCATGATCCAGAAGGCGATCGGCGGCGCGAGCGCGACCGCGGCGACGCTCGACAGTCCCCAGTAGCTGATCCCTTCGGCGCGCCGTTGTTCGGGCAGCAGGCTGGTCAGGTAGGCGGAGGACGCGGAGAGCAGTCCCGACCAGAACACGCCGTGCACGACCACCAGCGCCAGCATCACGCGATAGCTGGTCGTCGTGCCGTAGCCGATCGCGCACAGCAGGATCACCGCGCTGGCGATGATCAGCGTGCGACGCCTGCCGATCCGATCGGCGATGGCGCCGGTGAACGGCGCCGACGTCGCCGACGCGTAGGTGAGGAAGCCGAGGAACAGGCCCGACGCGAACGTCGAGCCGCCGAGCTCCTGGATCCGGAACGGCGCCGTCGGCAGCAGCTGGAACGCCGAGAGAAACACGGTAAAGGTGAAGCCGCACATGACGAAGAAGCGCGGCGTGAAGAGCGGCTCGGACATGAACCGTGAAGTATACGTGGTGGGACTCGTCGCCGACACGCACGGGCTGGTGCGGCCCGGGCTCGCCGCGGCGCTCGCCGGCGTGCACCGCATCCTTCATGCCGGCGATGTCGGCGCCTCGGCGGTGCTCGCCGCGCTCGAGCAGCTGGCCCCGGTCGATGCCGTGTTCGGCAACGTCGACGACGCGCACGATCCGTCGCTGGCTCGCGAGCGCGTCGTCACCCTCGGCGGCGTGACGATTCACGTCAGCCACGGCCACGAGCTCGGACGGCCGACCGCCGAGCTCGCCCTCGCGCGCTACCGCGCCGACGTCGTCGTCTTCGGCCACACGCACAAGGCGGTCGTGGTGCGCGCGGCCGATGGACGGCTCGCGATCAACCCGGGCGCGGCCGGGCCGCGGCGGTTCGATCTGACGCCGAGCGTCGCCAGGCTGACGATCACGGCGGCGGAAGGCGCCGCACCGCCCGAAACCGCGGTGGAGATTATTCCCTTGGCGTGAACTCGATGGTGATCGCGCGTTCGAGGTTGATCTTGAGGCCGGCGGCGCTCTTGACGATCGCGTTGGCTTCTTCCGGCGTCCTGGCCGCCTGCAGCCGCGGCAGCAGCGTCGCATCCTGCAGCACCTGGTCGAGATCGACCTCGAGCAGCGTGACCCGCGCGCCGTCGACGTAGGGGCTGCTGGTGCGCACGAGCGTCCCGGCGGGTTCCGCGGCCAGCAGCACATGCGCGCCGGCGAGCATCGTCTTGACCATCCCGATCTGCGCGGTGACGTTCGGCGATGCGAGGGCATCGAGGAAATTCGGCTCGGGCACGTTGATCTGCAGCACCGCGCTGCCGGCCGGATTGCGCGTCATCGCAAAGGTGACCGACTCGGATTCGGTGGAGAACCCTCCCGTCTTGATCTTCAGCCCTGCCGGCGCCGCCGGCTGGGTCGAGATGCGCAGCTGGCTGACGTCGGTGAACGCATAGATCGAGGCGCGCCCCTGGCCGGCTGGCGTCGAGATCGGTTCGGAGGAGACGTAGGTCACGCCGGGTCCGATGCTGGCGGTCATCTCGCGCGCCTGCTGCTCCGAGAGCGGATCGAAGGTCTGGCCGCCGCCGGCGAGCGCGGAGAACTGGCGCAACTGGACGAGCGCGGCTGGCGAATAGAGCATGCGATGCTCGATCGTGCCGCTGCCGTCGGCCGCCACCTTCAGGACGGTCGTCATCTGGAAGCAGCCGCTCGACACCATCGCGGCCGCAACCGCGAGCCACGCGCGCAGTCGTCGCATGACTGACACCATGACACAAAACCGCGCGTGCCGGCCGTCGAAATAGCCGATGCTACAATCCCGCATGCTGCAGAGGTCGCTGCGATTCGCCGTCGCGTTGGCGATGCTCGCCGCCGGCGCGGCGCCGGTCGCGGCCTCGGACACCCCCGACGGCGAACTCCGCCCGCGAATCGAATCGCTGATCAGGAAGAGCGGCGCCGACGTCGCCGTCGCCTACCGGACGCTCGACGGCCGCGAGGCGATGCTGATTCAACCCGACGTCGACTTCCACGCCGCCAGCACGATGAAGGTAGCGGTGCTCGTCGAGTTGTACCGGCAGGCGCGCGCCGGCCGCCTTGCGCTCGACGACGAGATCCCGGTCGTCAACGAGTTTCACAGCATCGTCGACGGCAGCACGTTCAGGCTCGACACGCGGGACTTGTCGGATGCCGCGGTGGTCCGCCATCTCGGCGGCCGCCTGTCGTATCGCGCGCTCGCGGAATCGATGATCACGGTCAGCAGCAACTTCGCCACCAACCTGATCATCGAGCGCATCGGTGCGAAGAACGTGCAGGCGACCGTCGAGGCGATGGGCGCCGGCGGCATGCGTGTGCTGCGCGGCGTCGAGGACAACAAGGCCTACGAGAAAGGCCTCAACAACATCGCCACGGCGCGGGCGCTGCTGACGCTGATGGAGGCGATCGCCAAAGGGACGGCGGTCGACCAGGCGGCGAGCGACGAGATGGCGGCGATCCTGCGCCGGCAGACGGTGAACGATCGCATTCCCGCCGGCCTTCCGCCCGGCACCGCCGTGGCCCACAAGACCGGCGAAATCACGCGCGTCCGCCACGACGCGGCGATCGTGTATGCGCCGCGTCCGTTCGTGCTGGTGATCCTGATTCGCGGGCTGGACGATGGGAAGAAAGCGGCGGCGCTGGCCGCCGGCATCACCCGGCTGATTTACGACGCATCGAACCGCTCACACTGAAGAGGGCCGGCCGCGGCCGACCCTCTCCCGCTCACTCGGACGCTACTTCTTGTTGGCCTTCTCCGCGTCCTGCCGCCGCTTGTTCTCGTCCTCGCTGGTGTCGCCGATATAGGTCCGCTCGCCGCCGGTCTCGACGCCGAGGACGTCGCCCGGTTGCGCGCGGCCGTCGAAGTGCGGGCTGCTGTCGGCGGTGTTTTCGCTCGCCATCACCGCTTCGCGCGAACGCTGCCGGTCTTGCGACGCGGGCGGTGGCGTGCGCGACGCTGCGGTGTTGCCGACATGGCTCGCTCCGGCGACGTTCATCGCCGCGCGATCGGCGCGGTCGGGCCGGTAATAGTCGGCCTGCCACCAGGTTGGATACGCGTAATGCGTCGTCTCCCACGTGGCCAGCGCGACGGCTGGTTCGTCGGGGCAGCAGGCCTCCAGCGTCGGCGCCTCGAACTTCTTCAGTTCGCCCTCCGACATCGTCTTGAACTCATCCTTGTCGAAGCCGGGGAAGCGCTCCACGCGATCCTTGGCGATGTCGGCGATCAGCCGGTCGTTGCCCGGCGCGAGCGAGGCGTGGCCGATCGGCAGCAGGAAGTGCTTGTGCCTGAGCCAGCCGCCCGAGCCGACGACCACGTGATACGGCCGACCGCTGTTGACATCGATGATGAACCCCTCGACCTTTCCCAACTGCTCGTTCCCGCTGCTGTCCACGCGAAGCCCGCGCAGCTTCGTCGCGGAGTCGTCGAGCTCCTTCGCGTCGACGTACCGAAGATTCGGACGCGGATGGTCCATGAAAGCCTCCTTGAGGTCGTGCCGCACGCACGAGCAAAGACCAACGGAGCAAGAAGCACGCCTGATATGATCAGCTGATGGATCCGCTCAATTTCCCTGCACAGGCGCCGGCCGCGCCCGAGCTTAGAGACCGCGACAGTATTCCCGACCGCTTCAAGTGGGACCTGACGCACATCTTTCCCGGCTGGGATCAGTGGCAGGGCGCATATTCCGAGCTCGAGACGAAGATCGCCGCCTATGCGGCGCTGCAGGGGACGCTCGACAAGGGCAGCGCACACCTGCTGACGGTGATGAAGTTGTCCGACGATATCGGGCAGCTCACCTACAAGGTGTGGTATTTCGCGTCGCTGAAGCACGACGAAGACCAGCGCGACAACCAGATCAACGCACGCCGGCAGCAGGTGCAGATCCTCTTTGCCAAAATGAGCCAGGCGAGCGCGTGGTTCAATCCGGAGTTGCTGGCGATCCCGCTGCAGACGATCCAGCAGTGGATGAAGGAGTCGCCGGAGCTCGCGGTCTACCGCTTTGCGCTCGAGGACTTGTACCGCCAGCAGGAACACGTGCTCGACGAAGAAGGCGAGCATCTGCTCTCGCTGTCGAGCCGGTTTTCGTCGGCGCCGCACGACGCCTACGCCTCGCTGTCGACCGCCGACATGAAATACCCGGTGCTGAAGCTGTCGACCGGCGCCGAGGTGACGCTCACCTACGGGCAGTACCGCGCCATCCTGGCGACCAATTACAACCAGCAGGATCGTGCCGACTCATTCACCGCGTTCCACCGGCTCTTCGAGTCGAACCTCAATACCTATGCGTCGCTCTACAACGGCGTGCTGCAGCGCGACTGGTTTCTGTCGCAGGCGCGCGAATACCGCTCGACGCTCGAGGCTGCGCTGCACGGCAACAACATCCCGACCACGGTGGTCGAGAATCTGATCGAGAGCACGAAGGCAGGCACCGAACCGCTGCGCCGCTATCACCGGCTGCGCAAGCAGGTGCTCGGGCTCGAGACCTATCACAACTACGACGCGGTGATTCCGCTGGTCGACCTCGACGAAAAGTATCCCTACGAGGACGTGCTGGAGTGGCTGCCGGAGTCGGTGGCGCCGCTCGGGACGGAGTACCAGCGGCTGATGCGCGACGCGTTGGCCGGCGGGTGGATCGACGTCTACGAGAACCCGGGCAAGCGGAGCGGCGCCTATTCAGCGCCGGTCTACGGGGTCCACCCCTACATGCTCCTCAACTACAACAACACGCTCGATGCGGTGTTCACGCTGTCGCACGAGATGGGGCATTCGATGCACACGCTGCTGTCGAATGCCCACCAGCCGTTCGTCTACTCGGCCTACACGATCTTCGTCGCCGAAGTGCCGTCGACGCTCAGCGAGATGCTGTTCCTCGAATACATGCTGGAACGCGCCAGCGACGAGCGCGAGCGCATCATCCTGCTGCAGCACGCGATTGACGGCATCGTCGGCACCTTCTACACGCAGGTGCTCTTCGCCGACTACGAGCTGCAGGCGCACCGGCTGGTCGAGGATGGCCGTCCAGTCACCGCCGAGGCGCTCGGCGAGATCTACTTCAACCTGATGAAGGCGTATCACGGCGATGCGCTCGACTACGACGAGCTGTCGCGCGTCACCTGGGCGAGGATTCCGCACTTCTACAGCACGCCCTATTACGTGTATCAGTACGCCACCTGCTTCGCCTCGAGCGCGCAGCTGATGAACCAGCTGACCAGCGGATCGAGCGCCGACCGCGCCGCCGCGATCGAGCGTTACTTGACGCTGCTCAAATCAGGCGGCAGCGACCACCCGATGACGCTGCTGCAGCGCGCCGGCGTCGACCTGAGCAAGCCGGAGACCGTCCGCGCCGTCGTCGATCAGCTCGATCGCCTGGTGAGCCAGCTCGAAAACGCCATCGAGTCGATGAATCCGTAGGGGCCGAGCTTGCTCGGCCCCGGCGAGGCGCGCATCATTTCTTCGCGACTCGCAGCAGCGAGTGCGTCGCGCCGATGCAGGTGTCCATCACCGTGACGAGCCCGCCTCTGGCGGCACGGTCAGCCGCTTCTTCGCTCGAGATGCCGCTCTGCAGCCACAAAACCTTCGCGCCGATCGTCGCCGCTTCGTCGGCGATGCCCGGCGTGTCCTCCGCGCGGCGGAACACGTCGACGATGTCGATGGGCTCGGGCACGTCGACGAGCGAGGGATACGACCGCTCGCCGAGGATCTCGCTCTCGCTGGGATTTACCGGGATGACGCGGTAGCCGGCCTTCTGCAGTTTCTGCATGATGCCGTGCGACGCCTTGTCGGGATTCGAAGACGCGCCGACGATGGCGATGGTCGTCGCGTCGGTCAGGATTTTCTTCAACTGCTCGTCGGACGGATTCTGGTGAGGCATTCCTCCGATCTTATGCCGTCGGCGGCTTGATCGTGGGCCGCCCTGAAGGGCTGCGCTACGAACCAGCTTTCAGGTCACGCTCGGCTCGCGCTTCAGCCTTCGCGGCGCGGCCTTGCGACGCGCCGCATAGAACAGCGACGCGACGATCAGCACCACCGCCTCGACCGCGAACTCCCGCCGCGTCGCATGCGACAGCATCCAGAGGATCACGCCGGCTGCGAGCAGCGGCACCAGCGGACCCGCCGGCAGCGCGAACGGCGTGCCGCCGGCGCGGACATCGCGCCGCTGCAGCTCGAACGACGCGGAGACGCACATCAGATACAGCGTCAACGCGGCGACGTTCGCCAGGATGGCGAGCTGGGTGAAGCTGCTGCTGACCGCGATTGCCGCCACCACCGCCGCATAAACGACGATGGCGACGTAGGGCGTGTGGAAGCGCGGATGGATGCGGGCGGCCGCGGCCGGCAGCACGCCGTCGCGCGCGAAGGCAAACAGCACTCGCGGGCTGCCGAGCATGTCGCCCGACACGTAGCCGAACATCGAGACCGCGGCGCCCACCAGCACCAGCAGGCGTCCGCCGCCGCCGAGGACGCGGCTGGCCGCCTCGGCCAGCGGCGCGGCGGCGTAGCTCGACATCGCCGGCCCGAGCAGTCCCTGCGCCACCGTCTGAATCAAGAGGTACAGCGTCGTCGTGATCGCCAGCGCCGAGAAGAGCGCACGCGGCACCGTGCGCGCCGGGTTGTTGACCTCGCCGCTCGGCACCAACGCGATCTCGAGGCCGACGAACGCGAAGATCAGGACGATCGCACTCGTGCCGACCGCCGCCGCCGACGGCATCGCCGGCCAGCGCAGATAGTCGGCCCGGATGAACCAGATGCCGGCGGCGACGAGCACGATGAGCGGCGTCAGCTTGGCGACGGTCACGATTTCCACCAGGCGCACGCCCGGTCTGACGCCGCGCACGTTGATGGTCGCGAGCGTCGCGAAGAGCGCCGCCACGAGCAGTGCGCGCGCCGCCGGCCCGGCGACGACCGGCAGCAGCACGCCAACTGAGCCGGCAAAGGCGCTCGCCACCGACGCCACCGCGAAGGTCGCCATCAGGAAATACAACACGCCGGCGAGGAAGCCGATGAAAGGTCCGAAGGCGACGCCGACGTAGGCATACAGGCCGCCGGTCAGCGAGACGCGGCTGCCGGCCGAGGCGAAGCACGACACGATCAGGGCCATCAGCACGGCACAGGTGATGTACGCCATTGGCGCGGCGGCGCCGAGGCCGGCGGCGGCTGCCGCGGGGAGGACGAAAATGCCCGCGCCGATGGTCGTGTTGATGATGCTGGCGGTCAGCTGACGCCAGCCGATGGCGCGAACCAGCCCGGCTTCGGCGGGAGCAGGCATGGCCGCGACTGTACTTCAGTACGGCTGACCTCGTCGCCGGTCGCGGGGCACAACGCTTGCGTAAACACCCTTATCACCGTGCCCCGGATACAGGAGAAACCCACAATGGCCATCGCGTCCCTGAAGGATCTCTACTTCGACGAGCTTGGAGACCTGTACGACGCGGAAACACAGATGATTCGCACGCTTCCCCGCCTCGCCGAAGCGGCCCGGGCGCCCGAGCTGCGCGAAGCGCTGAAGAAACATTGCGACGAATCACGCCTGCATCTGGAGCGCCTCGAGCTGATTTTCACCCACTGGGGCGAGCGGCGGCGGGTGAAGAGCTGCGCCGGCCTGGCCGGCATTGTTCAAGAAGCCGACGAACGTCTGAATCAGGAGGCGACAGACGACGCCCGCGATGCAGCGATCATCGGCGCGGCGCAGCGGATCGAGCATTACGAAATCGCCGCTTACGGCTGCGCTCGCACCTACGCGCGCCGGCTCAACCGCCTCGACGAAGCGCGGCTGTTGCAGGAGACGCTCGACGAGGAAGGCCGGACCGACCATCGCCTGTCAGAGATCGCCGAAGCGCACATCAATGACGACGCGCGCCTCGAAGCCGATCTTCACGCCGAGCCGCCTGTGGGCCGCCTCCGCTACGTGCCGATGGAGGTGATTGCGCAGGGGCGGCGCGACCGCCAGCCGCTGCCAATCAGGAACGACGAGGAAGATCTCGGCACGCTCGACGGGCTGGTGGCGGAAGACGAGCTCGGCGCCGCGCGCTACGCCGTCGTCGACGCCGGCGGCCTGCTGAAGCGCCGCCGCTACCTGCTGCCGCTCAGCCTGCTGCGCTTCGACGAGAAAGCGCGGCTGCTGCGCGTCAGCCTCGACAAGGACGTGGCCAGCCGCTATCCCGATTTCGACCGCGACGAGTTCCAGACGATGAGCGAGGAGGATCGGCGCGGTTACGAGACGCGGCTGCTGCAGTTCTTCGCCAATGATTCTGGCGCGGACTCGAAACCGTCGGCGCCGCCGCTGCCAGACTGGCTGCTGACCGGCGCGTGGATCACGGTGCCGCCGCAGCGCGCCGAGCAGCTGCCGGCCGAGGCGCGCAGCTTCGTCAACGAGTTCGTGCCGGTGCACGGCGACGACGTGCCGCCGTCGGCCGAGCGGTTGGTCGCGCGCGAGCGGGACGACGCGGGTTGGATTGCGGCAGATACGCCGACGCCGCCCCACGGCGACAAATTGCGGTAGGAAACCGCTGTAGGTTCGAGGTTCGAGGTTCGAGGTTCGAAGTTCCAGGTTCGAAGTTCGAAGTACGAAGTCGAAGTACGAAGTCCCTTCAGGAAGTACACTTCGAACTTCGTACTTCGTACTTTCAATGATTCACCTCCTCGCCCTGCTGGGCGTCCTCAGCATCTCGTTCTCCGCCATCTTCGTCCGCCTTGCCGCGGTCTCGCCGGTGACCGCGACCTTTTACCGTGCCGCCTACGCGGCGCCGATCCTGGCGCTGGTCTGGCTGGCGCAGCGCCGCCGCGATCGTCGCTCGCGCCGCGAGCGCTGGCTGGCGCTGGTCAGCGGTCTCGTGCTGGCGGTCGATCTCGCGCTGTGGCACGAATCGATCGCGCTGGTGGGCGCCGGCCTCGGCACCGTCATCGCGAACGTGCAGGTGGTGTTCGTCGCCCTCGCCGCCTGGCTGCTGTTCGACGAGCGGCTCACGACCGCGCGCGTCGGCACGATCGTCGCCGTCCTCGGCGGCGTGGCGCTGACCTCCGGCCTCGCGCGGCACGACGCGTACGGATCGAATCCGGTGGCCGGCGCCGTGATCGGCCTGATTGCCGGTGTGTGCTATTCGGTCTTTATCCTGGTGTATCGCGAGGCGAACCGCACGCCCGGGCCGGCGTCAGGGCCGCTGCTCGATTCGACGGTCGGCATGGTGGCCGGCGCGCTCGCCTGTGCCCTGTTCGACCGGCACTTCTCTTTCGGCGCCAGCCGCACGGCGCATCTCTGGCTGGCGCTGCTCGCCGTGGGATCGCAGGTGATCGGGTGGCTCTTGATCGGCCAGGCGCTGCCGGCGCTGCCCGCGGTCGAGACCTCAATTCTGCTGCTCGGCCAGCCGATCTTCACCGTGCTGTGGGGCGTGGTGTTCTTCGACGAGCGGCTGTCGGTGCTGCAATGGCTCGGATGCGCGGTGGTGCTCGGCGGCGTCGCGACGCTGTCGGTGCGCCGGCCGGCGGCCGGCCGCGCGGCTCACGCCAGCGTGTGAGCGGCGGCCACTTCGGCGGCGGCGCGGCGGCCGCTTTCGACCGCGCCGTTCATGTAGCCCTGCCACTTCAAGCTCGTATGCTCGCCGGCGAAGAAAAGACGCCCGGCGGGCCGCGCCAGCCAGGCGCGCAGCGCCGGATCGAACGCCGGGTCGAAAAACGCGTACCCGCCGCGCGCGTACGGATCCTGCTCCCAGACGATCTGGCGCGACGCCTTCAACTCGCTGCCTTCCGCGCCCAGCCAGTCGAGCGCGCCGGTCAGCCCGCGCACGCCGTGCTTGGCGACGATCGCCTGCGTGGCGTCGCTGGCGCCGCCGCCGGCGAGCAGGCTGAGGATGCCGGAGCGGCCCGGCTGCTCTTCGTTGGCTTCCCAGACGGCGCCGAACGGAAGCGGCGAACCGAACGCCCGCGGCCGGCCGGTGGCGCGCCAGAAGCGGCTCGAAAACTGGAGCAGTGATTTGGTGGCGCGGCCGTACTGCAGGCGCGAGATCGCGTCGTGCTGCTGCGCCGGCAGCGCCGGCGTAATCGGCATGCGGCGGAGCAGCGTCGCCGGCACGGCGAGCACCGCGTAGTCACAGGTGATCTGGCCCAGCGCGCGGCCGTTCTTGACGCTGACGCGGACGGTGCGGCCGCGATGCGACAGCGCGACGATCTCGGTGTTCAAGTGCAGCCGATCGCCGAGCGGACCGGCGAGCGCGTTGATCAGCCGATCGTTGCCGCCCTCGATGCGGTACATCCCGCCCGCCGCCGGGGCGTCGCTCGCCGAGAACTGATCGACCAGCGCGACCAGCGACAGCTCCTCGGGGTCGGCGAGAAAGAAGCCGCGCAGCCCGGTGGCGGTGGCGCGCAGCTCCGCGTCGGCGTGCACCTGATCGAGCCACGCGGCCACCGATCGCCGGGCGAGATCGGTGGTGATCGGCGAGTCCCACCGCTGCTCGGCGAGGTTGTACGGCTTGGTCAGCGGGCCGAGCTCCTTCGCCATCCGCTCCCACCCGCGGCGCGCGCTGCGGCCCTGGATCTGCGGCCGACCGGCGGCGTCGGGCCGCACGTAGCCGAAGCCACCGCGCAGGATGCGCGCCAGCTTCAGCCCCAGCTCGCCGGCCAGCGTGCGAATCTCGGCCTGCTCGTCGTCGATGAAATCGCCGCCGGCCTCGCCGTGCTGCCCGTCGGCGAAGCCGTCGCGAATCGTCCAGACGCGGCCGCCGACGCGGTCGCGCGCGTCGACGACGGTGACGCGGGCGCCGAGGGCGACGAGATCGCGCGCCGCCGCCA
>Ga0134122_10003442_pt1 | contig 11744 bp, 11 predicted proteins | sample KB302_FD_96461 | JGI IMG/M metagenome (GOLD analysis project Ga0134122, IMG submission 96461) | Terrestrial soil microbial communities without Nitrogen fertilizer from Kellogg Biological Station, Michigan, USA - KB3-0-2 | ecosystem: Environmental > Terrestrial > Soil > Unclassified ...
ATCTTCCACGGTTTCGTCAACGCAACCGAATCTTCAACCGTCGCTTCATAGTTGATGTTATTGGCATCTGTTGGAGTGAATCTCTCCACCACGTGACTCGCATTGCTATGAACGGCACCGGATGCATCCCACCAACCCGCAGCGATGCTCGTGGTATCGACAACGAGAGTATCGCCCTCCCAGTGACCGACAGAATCCCCCTGATACAACTTGATACTCGCCGGAATATGCTTACGATCGTCGAAATAGATCACGCGGGTCCCGCCGACGGTATCCCAGGCGAAGGCCAAGGAGTCTTTGCCCTGGACGACCTGGAAGCCCATCTGGATACCGAAGTTCGTCGGCACACCAGCCGGGAGACAATGCGCATACGGCTCATCGAACATATGATTCTTGGCGGTATCCGCAGCCTTGGCTTCCCATTCGGGATTGTACGGAATCTTTCCAGTCTTGCCGCCGGCGTCGTCCAAAATCACACTACGGCCCGAATTGATGTTCGTCGTGGTCGCCGCCATATAGTAGCCGGTGAAGTCCGGCCGACCATCGGCTCCGCGAACAATTGGCCCAGCTGGAGCCGCCGGAGCACCGCCACCGCCTCGACCACCACCACCGGCGGCTCCTCCTCCTCCACCTCGTCCGCCACCTCCGCCAGCAGGAGCACCCGCTCCACCTCCAGCTCCGCCGCGTCCGCCGCCAGGAGCACCGGGAGCTTGACCTGCGGGGGCGCCAGCGCCTGCACCACCACCTTGAACCGGCGCTTGCGCCAGAAAACTTTGGACCAGTATCAGTCCAAATGCGACGCACAAGACAACTGCCAATCCTAGATATCGGTTTCTCATCTGAAGTCTCCTTCTCACCGCAAGCCGGCTCATTTGCTTTCTACAAGTTTGAGATATTCCGCTTTACCATCTCGCGTCAGTTGCTCTTTAAAAACCTGGCATTCGTATTCCATCAATCGGAAGTTCTTCTCCTTATGCCGATAGAGCATCACCTCGATGGTAAACGGCGCTTTGTAAACCTTTGGATCCTCCAGCCTGGCCTGATAGGTAATCATGTCCGGCCCATTGAACGTGTACTTTTCCACCACGTGCAACGCATCGCTGTGATAGTTGCCACTGGCGTCCAACCATGTTGGCCGCTCCGGTTCGTCGTTGAGATTGGTGACGTCGACAACCAGACTGTCTCCGTCCCATTTCGCGCGCGAATCTCCATTGAAGAAATCGATCCCGACAAGGTGCGTGCTGTCATTGATATAAACACTGCGATAGCTGTGAACGAATTCGTAGGTGATCTGGATCATCTTGGGACTCTGCGTAATCTGGAACGGGAAAGGAATGTAGTTGATTCTCGGGACACCGGGTTTCCAGCATTGCGACACCGGATCCTTGGCGCGGTTCTTAAAGTTTGCCTGCCTCTTGGCCATGGCTTCAGGCTTGTAGGGAATCATGCCGTCCGGAGTATCGATGATGGCACCCTGTCCCGCATGAACTCCCCAGGATGCCGCATGGGGTTCGATGCCACCATCCAGGGAATTATCGAGCACCTGCCAGATTCCGCTGAAATCCGGCTTACCCTCAGGAGTCCGCGGTATTGCAGGACCTGCAGCAGCTCCCCGGCCTTGACCTCCGGCCGGTGCGCCCGCTCCTCTTCCGCCCTGGGCGGCACCCGCTGCGGGTGCAGCCCCACCTCTTGCCGGCGCCTGGCCCATCAGCAACGCTGCTGAAGCAGCAACAATTGCGGCCAAGGCGATCCATTTTGAAACCGTGGTGACACGAAGCCTCATCGAAACACTCCTCTGCAAGCGTAATGCGTTAGTTGCCGGGCCCGATCAGTTCTTACTTTTCAGTCGGCGGGGCTCCGCTCAAGCTCATGGTGGTATTTGTAGACAGGATCACCATGTTCGAAGCGAAAATGTGATTGGAACCATCCTTTGCCGGGGTGCCGCTCATCGTCACTTCTTCACCGTCTGCCACGAGCTTTTCCACGATCGGCTTTGTCCAACCGTTCCGGAATAGAACATTAATGGGAGGGGTTTCGCCTTTCCAAATCACCTTCTTGCCATCAGCGGTGGTGACCTCAACGTGTGCCCATGAATGCGGGTTAACCCACTCAAACTTGACCAGTTTTCCCTTCAAGTTCACCGCGGTACCACCGTATTCAGCCATGAACGAGTGATGCGCAAATAGCGGGACTGAGGCCAGCATGGCCCCGACCACTGCAACAAGCACGATCCGTTTTGCTTTCATCAAATTTTCCTCCTCACATTAGTGGGTTATACACTTTTAGAATCTATTGCCTTGCGAGGCAAAGACTATGCACTGTCCAAGTTAAAGTCAAGCGATCGGTTGAGGTCCTAAACCGCAGAACGACCCTTCGCTACTTTTTCAATGCGGCTTCACCAAACTTCGACGCATCGATGGCGACATTCGTCTTGATTTCCTTCAGTTTTGCCGAGTATTTCCCATCGAGCCAGGAGAATTTGATTTCAAACGGAAACTTGATACCGCCCACGTCACGATAGTCCAGATAGTCGACTTGCACCGGAACGCGGCCAACCGGCGACGGGCCAAGGCGGATCAGCCGCCGCAGTAATCCCGTAGTCTGATCGAAGAACAACGTCGCGAGCTCATCCTTGTATGGACCCATGGGACCGTTCCCCTGGACGATGTTGTAGTCCTTGTTATCGATGACACGCGTCAATCCAACGCGCCAATTCGTGAGCACCGTCTTGATCTGGCCGGGGAAAGCCAGCATCGCCTCCAGTCTTGCGCCTGTTAGCTCCTGGCCCACCAGCTGGTACTGAGGCAGAAAGCCCCGCGGCGTCTTCACCCAACCCTTCGTCCCATCGATGGTCCAAATGCTGTCACCCCGCTCGGGATGATCCTTGAACGAGATCGTTGTGGTGCGCTGATTCGGAGCTTTCGCGTAAATTGTGAATTCTCCGTCGCCTCCGAATCCTCCGTAACCGTCGCTGACTCCGGTCGCAACGAAACTGGTGAGACCCGCAAGCCGCGGAGCGCCGCCGACAGCGGCGATGTACTTATCGAGAATCTCGGTGGCCGTCTGCTTGCCGACGCCGGGAAATGCGATGTCCGGGTCCTCCACATTCGGCGCCTCATAGAGATGGTCGAGAGCAATCGACGTCGCGGGACGTTCCTGCTGACGGTGACAGGTCCAGCATGTCACGCTCTGAACTCCGGCGAAGTTGGTCTGATTGATACTCGCTACCATTTCGATCATCCGGCGTGCCGTTTTCTTCTGTGGAATGGTGTCGATGACAAAGTCTCGCGCGTCGGTGCCGGCGCCAGGATGGCAATCCGCACAGTCATAACCGAGGGCGGCGGAAATCACGCCCATGCTGGCGATGAAGTCGTCCACGCTGAGTTCCTTGAGCGTGCTGGTTGTGACGTTCTTAAAATACGTTCCCGCCTTTGTCGTGCTGGTCGCGGCCGCGGTTGGAGCCGCCGGGCCTCGAGCTGGCGCGGCAGGTGTCTGCGCGCCGCGCGCCGGAGCCTGGCCCACAATTGAAGAAACACTCCAAAGTATTGCTAAACCGGCGGCGATCAGGGGGAGCCGCCGCAACCACAACTTCATGTTATTACCTCCGTAAGAATGCCAATGGAACACGCGGAATTGTTATGCGTGCGGAGTGGGATGTCAACATGAGAAGCGGCAGGCAAAAGTTCATTTACCCCTCACCCGCCCGGCTGCCTGCTGGCTGCCGGGCCACCCTCTCCCTTCGGGAGAGGAGAGGGGACTTCAAATCTCCCGGTGACTGCCATACACTGTCGTCCGCATCATTCGAATCCGTGAGGTCTCCAATATGACAAGTCTCTTTCCGAAGATGACACGGCGGTCATTCCTCTCTCTGGTGCCGGCGGGGGCTCTGGCGCCGATTGGCGGACTGGCGTTCGCAACCGAAGGCGATCGTTATCATTATCAATATGATCACATTCTTGGAACGTCGATGGATCTGGCCGTCTGGTCGCGCGATTCCACCACGGCCGGACGCGCTCACGACGCTGCTTTGAATGAAATAATGCGTTTAAACGCAATCCTCAACACCCGTGATTCCAGCAGCGAAATCAGCCGGCTGGGCGAATCTGCCTCACTCCGCCGTTCACGCGATCTGGATGAAATGTTTGCCGCCTACGACTACTGGGAACGGAAAACCGGCGGCCTGCTTTCGATCCGTCCTTCCGGACCGGATTCACCGCGAAACGTGGATGCCCTCGGCAAGGCCTATATCCTCGATCGCGCAGTCGCCGCTGCTCGCTATGCGGCTCCCGCGATGGACGGATTACTTTTAAATATTGGTGGCGACATTGTGGCCTGGGGGAACAGCCAGGAAATTCACATTGCGGACCCGTGCTCTCCTCAGGACAACGCGCTGCCCATTGCAAAGATCGATCTCCGAAACGCCGCCATTGCCACCAGCGGCACATACGCGCGAGGCGCGCACCTGCTCGATGCGCGCACCGGACGACCCGCCCCGCAAGGCGTCAGCGCTTCGGTAATTGCGCCCAATGCCGTGATTGCCAATGCATTGGCCACAACGCTGTGCGTGACGGATGCCGACGAAGGTCTGAGGCTGGTGGAGTCCACTCCTGGTGCGGAAGCGTTGCGTATTGATCCAAATGGAGTGGAGTGGCGCACAACGGGATTCGCGCGCCTGGAAAAGCCGCGCCTGATCCGGACTGCCGCGGCCGCGGATTGGCCGATGGGATTTGAGCTGACCGTTGCGCTGGTCGTGAAGCCTGGGGAGTCGGATTATTCCGATGACGGACAGGGCGGCAAACGCGCCCTGCCGCGGCCGTACATCGCGGTGTGGGTGGAGGACTCGGCAGGAAAAGTGGTGAAGGTCATGGCATTCTGGGCGAACAAAGCCGAGTTCTACAAGGAAATGTCGACCTTTTACAGAGCCATGGGACGGAACCAGACATTGATCTATGCAGTGGCTCGAGCGACACGCGCGCCGGGCAGTTATTTTCTGATCTGGGACGGCTTGGACGCTGAGCGCAAGCCCCTGCCATTGGGGACATACAAGATTGTGGTTGAAGCCGATCAGGAGCACGGCGACTACTCCAAACAAAGCGGCATGCTTGCTCTTGCGGAAATGCCGGCGTCACTGACGCTGTCGGCAACCTCAAATTTTGAGCCTGTGAAAATTCAATACGGACCCAGGCAGAATCGCGCATGAAACACATCATCCGCGTCGTTTCGCATTGGGGCCTGCTGCTGCACATTTACGTATCGATGGCGGGATTCACTCTTGTCCTGCTTTTTGCGGTGACCGGTCTCACGCTGAACCATCAGGATTTTGGCTGGGGCGAGCCGGAACTGACGACATCGCAGATCGAGCTTCCGATGGAGCTCGTCACCCATCCGGATCGGAATTCCGTCGGTAAACACCTTCAAGGAGCGCTCGGCATCGGTTCGGCAGTGACCGACTACCACGAAGACGAGGACCAGATTCAAGTCACCTTTGCCGTACCCGGGCGCCGTACGCTCGCGACCATCAACCGCGCTGACGGTAAATCCGAAATCGAAGCGGAAACGCGCGGCCTGCTGGGGAAGCTCGACGATCTCCATAAAGGCTTCGACAGCGGCCCCGCCTGGTACTGGTTGATCGACATCACCGCAATCCTGCTCACCGTCAGCTCGCTGACCGGAATGATCACACTCCTGTCATTGCGCGCGCGACGTCGAAGTGGATTCATCGTCGGAGGTCTGGCTGTGGCCATGCTTTTTGCGATCTATCTCATCTGGGTTCCGCGCTAGCGGCTGTTTTCTCCAATCACAAAAAATTTCCATCCGAAAATAATCTCCATCTCGTATAAGAGTTTGGAAGTCGACGAACGCTTAACAAATTCGCTACACAAAAAGGAGTCTAAACATGCTCGGTGAAATTATTGGTGAAGGTCGAGGCAAGCGGACAGCGAGGCGTGTGCTGTGTACAGATCCACACTTCAAGATCGAGGTCTCTTTCGAGGACATGACGAAGCTTCTGGGAGTGGACGGCATGAACATCGGAACTTATGTTTCCTGGCCAAAAGCGGACGGCAGCTTGCATGGCGAGGGAGAAGGGGTTTTTGCCACCATGGATGGCGACATGGTGACGTGGAAAGGGATCGGAGTTGGACGATTTGGCGCGGCTGGTTCGGTCAGTTATCGCGGAACGGTGAGCTACTCCACCAGTTCCCAGAAACTCGCCAAGCTCAATGCATACGCCGCTGTCTTCGAATTCGAAGTGGACGGGCCCGGCAACACTCAATCGAAATTCTGGGAGTGGAAGTAGTTAGCGCGCGAAGCGCATCCGAACAGCTGTAGGTGCGGTCTGTGACCGCACACATTCCTGATGGTGCAGTACCTCTGAACCAGAAAGTTTGTAGGGGTCAGACCAATTCGGGGCCGTGCTACTCGAACCCCGAACTTGCAGTTCAGAATTCGGGGTTCGAGTAGCACGGCCCCGAATTCACAGTACTGCATATTCTGGAATGTGTGCGGTCCGCCCGCACCTACGGCTGTTCGGATGCGCTTCGCGCGTAATAATTAAGAAGGATGCCTGGAGGGGGAATTGAACCCCCACGAACCTTGCGGTCCAACGGATTTTAAGTCCGGTGCGTCTGCCGATTCCGCCACCCAGGCTAAATTGAAAACAAACTACTTACCAGAGACCGCCACTTTCTTCAATTCCACAAATGGGGACACTTGCGGGGACTTCATTTCGGCGCTGAACGATGGCAGCTCCGCGATCGCCTGCAACTTGTACTTCACCGCCAGATGGCAGTATCTCATGCTCATGGATGGTGTCTTGTGACGCATCAGTTTCAATCTGGCTTTGAGGTCTGCTCCGTTCATCGTCAGCCAATTACCGAAACGATGGCGCCAATCCGGAAACCCGAAATCCTTCAGTCCGCCGCGTTTTACGGCATTCTCGAAAGCCGTCAGCCACGAGGCCCACGGCTGTCCACGCCGTTGGACCGCATGACCTCCTCGGGATACCATGCCCGGAAGGATTCATACCCGCCGGAGAGGTTCCGCGCATTGAATCCGCGCTGCGTCAGCAGACGGCAGGCATAGTATGCGCGCTGTCCCACACCGCAGTTGATCCAGATTTCCCGATCTCGCGGGAGTTCCTCCAGCCGATCGCGCAATTGTCCCATAGGAATATTGATGGCTCCTTCAATGGAACCGTTTTCAAATTCAATTGGATCCCGAACATCCAGAATCAAAGCCCCGGTATCCTTCAGCGCGCTCCAATCCGCCAGTTCGACATCCCCGCGAACGACGTTTGCAGCGACCATGCCGCAGACATTCACCGGGTCCTTGGCCGCGCCGTATTGTGGCGCGTAGCAAAGCTCGGATTCTTCCAGGTCAAAAACAGTTCCACCCATCTGCATTGCCATGGCGATCACATCCACTCGGCGTTCAACGCCCTCTTCTCCCACGGCCTGCGCTCCCAGGATGCGGCCATCGTTTTTGTTGAAAATAAGCTTCATGTGGATCGGCTTTGCGCCGGGATAGTAACCCGCATGATGGCCAGGATGCAGATATACGGTTTGAAAATCCGCAACGCCCGCTCGTTTGAGAGATTTCTCTGTCGCGCCGGTCATCGCGACGACGATGCCGAAAAAACCACAGACGGCAGTGCCCTGAAGGCCGCGGAACCGTGAGTTTCTTCCCGAAATCACTTCAGCCGCAATCCTTCCCTGTCGATTCGCGGGTCCGGCCAGTGGGATCAACTCCGGTACACCGGTGATCACGCTTCGCATCTCTATGGCATCGCCCACTGCCCAAATATTCGGATCGCTGGTGCGCATCTGGTCGTCGACATGAATGCCGCCACGCGAGCCGATCTCCAACCCGGCCAGGCGAGCCAAAGCTGTTTCAGGACGAACGCCTATCGCCAGGATCACAAGGTCGGCAAAGAAGACGGCGTCTTTTTGAGTGCGAACTGTGAGCCCGCCTTCCGCATCTGCTTCGAAGGCCGCGACGGCGTCCCCCAACTGCAGCCGTACCGCATGCGTCTTCAGACGCTGGCGAACAAACTCCGCCATTTCGGAATCGAGCGGCGGCATCAGCTGGTTGGCCATTTCGACGATTGTCACTTCCATGCCGCGGTGCGCCAGGTTCTCTGCCATTTCCAGACCGATGAAGCCGCCTCCGACAACCACGGCGGAGCGGGCAGACCGGCCATCGATCCATTCTCGAATTCTCCGGCTGTCTGGCACGGTTCGAAGTGTAAAGATTCCGGGAAGGTCGATACCCGGGAGTGGTGGCCGGATTGCGAAGGCCCCAGGCGACAACACAAGCGCGTCGTATTTCTCCCGGTAGCGACGGCCTGAAACCAGATCGAGAATCTCAATTTCTCGCGCGCTACGGTCGATAGACGTCACTTCATTCTGAGTGCGCACTTCGATGTTGAACCGCTTGCGGAAGAGTTCCGGCGTAGCGACCAGCAGTGCGGACTCGTTCTGAATAACATTGCCCACGTAGTACGGCAATCCACAGTTTGCGAAAGAGACATATGGCCCGCGATCCAACAGCACGATTTCGATCTGTTCGTCCAGCCGGCGCAATCGCGCAGCACACGAAGCGCCGCCGGCCACACCTCCTACGATGAACGCACGTTTTCTTTCTGTCATGTCTGTACCTCTCCGGCGACTTTGCTAACGCATTCGGCCTTCCGTTTCGCGCAAACATATCACGTGAGAAAAGTCTCGGCAGCGAACGGCGATGCAATGAATCCATGAAGTTAGATAGCTCCGTCCTGGGGTCAAAGGATCGATGACGATGAGGAACTCCAATGTCGCTGCGACACAGGTGCGACAAGAAGAACGCGGAAAGTGTCTTCAAGGACAGAGCGTCACATTGCCCCATCGACTTTCCGCAAGTCTTGCCAGGTTGGCACGGGATCCCGAAATGAGGAGCCGACGGAATGGCAGTTGAGCTCCGCCGCAAGGCACTAAAGCCTTTCAACGTCGTGAGAACTGACCTTTGACCGCAGATCGACACCTCATGGCGACTCGCGTGCATAACTGTGGATTGGAAAGTTGCTCTGTCTGGAGGAGGCCGTATGAAAAGAGTCGCAATGCTGTTGATGCTATTGCCGGTCGCGCTGTTTGCGGCAGGCACGCAGGGCGGGCAGACCCCGCCAATGCCGATGCAGGGCATGGCGCAGGGAATGATGAGTTGCCCGATGAATCTTCAGGGAACGTCTGTAGCGGTCGCGGATACGGCGAAAGGCGTTACGGTATCCATGACAACCAAATCTGAAAATGTAGCGGAGCTCCAGAAACGCGTGGAGCAGATGGCAGCCATGCACGGCGGCCAGGCGTCTAGTCCTGCAATGATGCAGGGTCAGATGATGCCGGGAACCGTAAAGTACGACGCTTTAAAAAACGGAGCCAGGCTCACGCTCACTCCCAAGGAACCCGCAAAGTTGACCGCGTTTCGTGCCCAGGTCCGCGCTCATGTCGAAAAGATGCAGAAGGGCGAGTGCTCCATGATGCAGGACATGATGCAAGGAATGATGAAAGTAACCAAGCCGGAACCGAAACAGGACGACGTGGACCACAGCGCCCACCATCCTGACGAGAAGAAATGACGCGCTCCGGCCAGGAGTAGCGCACTCAATAATGTATTCGCCGCATATCTGCTTTGCGGCCGCGCGGTGAGCTTCACACTTCGAGTTAACGTCAAGGCGGTCATTACGGGATTGTCACCCCGCTTGTTCGACCATGGTAATGCCAGGTTCTTCGTTCTGCTTTCTTTCCAAACTGTCATTTACAGAAGAGATGCCCTCTCGTCTAAGATGACTCAGTCCTGAAATCCGCCTGACGAACCAATTCCTGGAGGAAATCATGAAAATCGCCGGCACTGTTATTGCATGCTTCGTTTTCTCGATGACAGCCTGGGCCCAGAACGCCGAACAAACTCCAAGTATTCCGACGGCGCCTAATGCCGGACAATCAACGCCACCTTCACATCCGGGCGCAGTGACTTATTCCGATGCATATCAATTGCGTGCAAGGATTCACAGGATTTCCAGCTTCTCGACGCTGCCTCTGTTCGCCGCGGAATACGCTCTTGGTCAATCGTTGTACAAGAACCCGTCCAATTCAGACGCAAAGAAAGGACTTCATGCTGCCGTCGGCACAGGAATCGTTGGGCTGTTTGGAGTCGAGGCGGTAACGGGAGTCTGGAACATGATTGAAGATCGTCACAATCCAAAGGGACATAAATTGCGGCTTGTCCACGGAATTCTGATGCTCACGGCAAGTGCCGGTTTTGTAGCAACGGCCGCAACCGGGCCACACAGCGGCGACGGCAAGCACATGACGAATATCTCCTCCTCCAACAAGGCTCTACACCGCGATTTGGCTATCGGATCCATGGGAGTCGGTACCATCGGATACACCCTGATGCTGTTTGGAAATCGATAATATGCGCGAGCTTTTGGCAGCTGCACTCGAGACATGGGTATCTTTCTTTTCAAACCAACCCATCGTGCGCACGCTGATTGGATTCTTGCACGTCGGTGGACTGCTCGCCGGCGGCGGTTGCGCGATTTATGCGGATCGGGCCCTGATAATGGCGGGACAACTTGGCACCGCAGAAAGGGCAGCACAACTTCAAGCTTTGAAAGGCACGCATCGCATTGTCCTGGCCGGGCTGGCTTCCATCATCGTCAGTGGCTTGTTTCTATTTGCAGCGGATTTGGAAACGTATCTTTATTCTAAATTGTTCTGGACGAAAATGGGATTGACTGCGTTACTTCTGGTCAACGGTGGTTTTCTGATCCGCGCGGAGCGGCGGGCCGAGAACGGAGATGCGCGCGGCTGGCGGGGACTGATGATGACGTCGGTCACAAGCATTCTGCTGTGGTTCCTGACAACTCTGGCGGGGTCGGGGCTCGTGAATATCGGGTGATTCGCACATGAAAGACAATCGCAGGGACGAAGATCAGAACAGCCGCATTACTCGACGTCAATTGCTAAAGACGAGTGGATGTCTCACATTTGTACTTGCAGGGATGCCCGTGATCACCATGACCGGAATGGGATCGGCCAATGAAAAGCAGTTTCCATTGCCGTCCGGCGACAGTGCAACGATTGACCGTCAGTCGCAGGTCATTATTGTGCGGTATCAAAACGCCATATATGCTTTCGCATTGTCATGTCCGCATGAAAACGCCGCGGTAAAATGGCTGCCAAAAGACAAGAGATTTCAATGCAGCAAGCACGATTCGCAGTATCGGCCAGACGGGCTCCATACGTCGGGACGCGCAACCCGGAATATGGACCGGTTCGCAATACGTTTGGAAGGCACATCAATCATTGTCGATCTTCATCAATGGTTTCAGTCGGACAAAGACCCAACGGGCTGGGCAGCCGCAACGGTACGGCTCTGATGACAATTCGTTCATCTACCAGCACATGCTTCAAAATGCATGAATGCTGCCATACACTACGCAACGGAATGACTTTCCTTTCGCCGTCGTAGATTGAGGTCGCAAACATGACAATGCCGTTTCATAAAATGACTCGGCGATCGTTCCTGGCGGCAGCCGCGCTGGCTCCGATGGGAGCGTTCGCTTCCGTTTCGACTGAAGACACGCTTCACTATCACGATGATCATGTCATCGGAACGTCGATGGATCTGGTCGTTTGGTGCCGCGATTCCGCCGTTGCCGAACGTGTTCACGAAATCGTCGTCGATAAAATAATGAGGTTAAATGC
>Ga0134122_10003443_pt1 | contig 11744 bp, 10 predicted proteins | sample KB302_FD_96461 | JGI IMG/M metagenome (GOLD analysis project Ga0134122, IMG submission 96461) | Terrestrial soil microbial communities without Nitrogen fertilizer from Kellogg Biological Station, Michigan, USA - KB3-0-2 | ecosystem: Environmental > Terrestrial > Soil > Unclassified ...
CTTCGATCGCGGCGCGGGAATAGACATAGCACGGCGTGCCATGCGCGCGCGCGATCTCTTCCAGCGAAACCTCTTCGGCGCAGAGCTCGCCGCCACGGTAGGCGAATGCCATTGGTGCGTTACTTCTTGGCGCCGTCGGCGTTTTCGTCCTCGCCGGCTTCCTTCGGATAGGGTAGCGGCTTGTACGGCTCGGGCCTGGGCGGTTTCACCCCTGGCGGCGGATTGTCGCGCAGGTACAGAGACCCCTTCTGACCGCAGCCAGCGGCAAGCAGGAGAAGCGCGGCAACGAGTATGGCGAAACGCATCACGGCGAGTGAACGGCGGCTAAAATGACGATGTTAGCAGGATCGACCGAGCAGGAAGCGCCCCCAATGACCGAAAGCGAATTCGAGACCCTCGCCGGCGCGGCGCTGGCGGCACTGGAGGGCGCGTGCGGGGCGAATGCGCCGGGTGCCGACGGGCAGACCAAGGGCGCGGGCGTGCTCGAGATCGAATTGGATGACGGCTCGAAAATGGTGATCAATCGCCACGGCGCAGCGCGCGAAATCTGGGTCGCCGCAAAATCGGGCGGTTTCCACTTCCGGCACGACGGTACCGTGTGGCGCGACACGCGCGACGGCACTGAGCTCTTTGCCGCGGTTTCCCGGCTGGCCTCGGAGCAGGGCGGTTCCCCGGTGCTGCTGAGCGCGCGCTAATTCAGCGGCCGCGCCACTGCGGGCGGCGACGCGGGCTCATCCTTGACGGGCGCAAATTCCCGGTAGAAATAATCCGATCCGCCGCGTGCATCGGGCGGCGCTGCGGGGTCGGAATCGATCCTTGCGTAGACCACGCCCTCGGGCACGTTGCGCGGCATTTCAGGGATCCCCTTCAGGACGCGGCCCATGTAATCGATCCAGATCGGCAACGCGACGCGGCCGCCGGTCTGGTTCTTGCCGAGCGTCTTCGGTTGGTCGTAACCCAGCCATGCGATTCCGACCAGCCCGGGCTGGTAGCCGCAAAACCAGCCGTCCACGAAATCGTTGGTCGTACCGGTCTTGCCCGCAAGGTCGCGCCGGCCGAGCTTGCTGGCGCTCGCCGCAGTGCCATAGCGCGTCACGTCCTGCATCATCGAGTCCATGATGAAGGCGTTGCGCGCGTCTATCACGCGCAATGCTTCGTCCCCCGCATGCGGCGGATTGGCAGTGCCCAGCTCATTGCCGCGGTCGTCGACGATCTTCTGGATGAAGTGGGGCTGGATGAGGTAGCCGCCGTTGGCGAATACCGCGTAGCCGCGCGCCATCTGCAGCGGCGTCACAGAGCCCGCGCCCAGCGCCATCGTGAGGTAGGGCGGGTGCTTGTCGGCGTCGAAGCCGAACCGCGTCACATAGTCCTGCGCGTATTTCGGATCGATGCTCTGCAGGATGCGGATCGACACCATGTTCTTGGATTTTGCGAGCGCCGTGCGCATCCGCAGGGGGCCTTCGAATTTGCCGTCGTAGTTCTTGGGTTCCCAGCGCTGGCTGCCGGTCACCTCGGCCTCGACCACGATCGGCTCGTCCGCGATCACCGTGGCCGGTGTGAAACCTTTTTCCAGCGATGCGGAATAGATGAACGGCTTGAATGACGATCCAGGCTGGCGCCAGGCCTGTGTGATGTGGTTGAACTTGTTGCGGTGGAAATCGAATCCCCCCACCAGCGCCCGGATTGCGCCACTGTTCGGGTCAAGGGAAACGAACGCCGTTTCCGCATCCGGCAACTGAACCACGTGCCAGTTTTTCTTCTCGTCTTGCTGCAGCCGGATCACGGCTCCCCGGCGGATGCGGCGCTGCTGCGCCGTCTTTTCCTCAAGCGCGCGCGCCGCAAAGCGCAGCCCGTCGGCCGTAACATTGGCCGTTTCGCCGCTGCGCAGCACCGCGTGGACCTCCTTGGCGCTGGCGGACAGCACCAGCGCTGCCTTGAGATCATCGGCGTCCAGGTGCTCGGCCAGCGCTTCGTCGTAGTCGTCTTCGGTTGCGCCAGCCGCCAACTGGACGAATGCCTCCGGTCCCCGGTAACCCTGGCTGCGGTCATAATTCATGAGGCCGCGCCTGGAGGCCGCGTAGGCGGCGTCCTGGTCGACCTGGCGGATCGTGGTGTAGACGCGAAAGCCTTTCGTATAAGCATCCTCGGGGTACTGGTCAAAGACGGCCTGGCGGACCATTTCGGCGAGAAATTCGCCGTGGACCCCAGCGAAATTGTCGACTTCCCGACGCACGTGGAGGGGGGCCTTGACTGCATCGGCGTACTGCTGCTCGTTGATCTGGCCCAGTTCCTTCATGCGCCGCAGCACATACTGCTGGCGTTGCCGGGCGCGTTGCGGATTTGCAACAGGGTTGTAGGCAGACGGTGCTTTTGGCAATCCGGCAAGCATCGCCGACTCTCCCACGTTCAATTTATCGAGCGACTTGCCGAAGTAGATCTGGGATGCGGCGGCAAAACCGTACGCGCGCTGCCCTAAGTAGATCTGGTTGATGTAGAGCTCCAGGATCTGGTCTTTCTGCAGATTGTTTTCAATTTTGAAGGCAAGCAGGGCCTCGTAGAGTTTGCGCGTGAGCGTTTTCTCCGAAGACAGGAAAAAGTTGCGCGCCACCTGCATGGTGATCGTGCTCGCGCCCTGCCGGCGCCCGCCCTGGGTGAGGTTGGCGTATGCCGCGCGGGCAACGCCCGCATAGTCGATCCCGGTGTGCTGATAGAAGCGCTCATCTTCGGCGGCGAGGATCGCGTTCTTGAGCTGCTGCGGAACCTCTTTAATGCCGATCAGGAGGCGACGCTCCTCGCCGAATTCACCAATCAGCGCGCCTTCCGCGGTGTAGACGCGCAAGGGAATCTTGGGCTGATAATCGGTAAGTACTTCAAGCGATGGCAGGTTCGGATAGGCGAGCGCGATCACCAGGCCGGCGAGGAATGCGCCGCTCGCCGCGAGGCCCGCGAGCAGGACCAGCGGAAACGCCAAAAAGCGTAGCCAAATCAAAGGGGTTACGCCAGATTTAGGGGTGTGTTGCACGCGCCCGGGGACACGGCGCATTATAGACTCTCCCATTCGTGGAAGATTCACTAGACACTAGGGGTAGTTGTTGCTAGCATCTCACGCAAATTCTACGTATCGCGCCTAACACGCCGATGCGCAAAGGAAAAAAGGGATGAACCTCGACTTTCTCAAGGCGAAAGCGCCGCCGCTGTTCGGACTGGACATCAGTTCGTCATCGGTGAAGATGCTGGAAATCGTCGACGCAGGGAAAGGCGCGTACCGGGTCGAGCGCTATGTCATCGAGGCCTTGCCCAAAGACGCCGTGGTTGACGGCAATATCAACATCCTCGAGGCGGTCGCCGACGCGGTGGGGCGCGGGTATAAGCGGCTTGCGACGCGCACCAAGCATGTGGCGATGGCCGTGCCCTCGGGCGCCGTGATCACCAAGAAGATCATCGTCCAGGCCGGTATGCGCGAGGACGAGCTCGAAACGCATGTCCAGGGCGAGGCCAACCAGTACATTCCGTTCGCACTCGAAGAGGTGAATCTGGACTTCCAGGTCATCGGACCGGCGCCCTCGAACCCGGAAGAGGTGGAAGTCCTGATCGCCGCCACGCGCAAGGAAAAGGTTTCCGACCGGTTCGCGGTGGCTGAAAACGTCGGCTTGAAGCCGCTCGTCATCGATGTCGAATCGTTTGCACAGATGTCTGCGCTTGAACTGGTCATCAACCAGTTGCCCGGCGGTGGCAAGGAGCAGAATGTCGCCATCGTCGATGTCGGCGCGAACGTGATGCAGATCGCCGTGGTGCGCAACGGACAGTCGGTATACACGCGCGAGCAGGCATTCGGCGGCAACCAGCTGAGCGCGGACATCGTCGCGCGCTACGGCATGAGCCCCGAGGAAGCGGAAAACGCCAAGCGCTCGGGCGGATTGCCGGATGATTTCGAGGCCGAAGTGCTGCGCCCGTTCATGGAGAATCTTTCACAGGAAGTGCAGCGGGCGCTGCAATTCTTCTTCACTTCGACTTCCTACAACACTGTCGACCACATCCTGCTGGCGGGTGGCTCGGCCGTGATTCCCGGCCTGGAAGAAGTCGTTCATACGCGCACGCAGGTCCCGACGTTGGTCGCGAACCCATTCGGCGCGATGCAGACCTCGCCGCGGATCCAGCTCAAGCGCCTGATGCAGGACGCGCCGTCGCTGATCGTGGCCTGCGGCCTCGCAATGCGGAGATTCGACCCGGTATGAGCGCCAAGATCAATCTACTGCCGCACCGCGAGGAGCGGCGCAAGCGGGCGCGCACGCATTTCGCCGTTCTCGGCGCGATGACCGCGGCGCTCGGCATCGCGATCGGCGCCACTGGCTGGTTCGTCTATCAGCAGCGCATCAGCGCGCAGGATGACCGCAACAAATTCCTCAAATCCGAGATCGCCAAGCTGGACAAGGAGATCGACGAAATCAAGGAAGTGAAGGACAAGATTGCCGCCCTGCTCGCCCGCAAGCAGGTGATCGAGACCCTGCAGGCCGACCGCGTGCAGTCGGTGTACCTGCTCGATGAGCTTGTGCGGCAGATGCCGGAAGGCGTGTTTCTCAAATCCGTCAAGCAGAAGGGGTCCGGCGTCAGCCTGCTCGGGTATGCGCAGTCGAACGCACGCGTTTCGACCCTGATGCGCAATATCGAGTCGTCGCCCTGGCTCGCGAATCCGAAACTGATCGAGATCAGGGCAACGACGCTGGGCAAAATGCGGATTTCCGAATTCAGCCTGGCGCTTTCCCAGAAGCGACCCACGGTAGCGGCGTCCAAGGATGCGGCGAAGGACGCGGCCAAGGCCGCGCCGGCGAAGAAGGGATAGCCCATGGCGATCAACTTCAACCAGATCGCGGATGATTTCAAGCATACCAACTGGAAAGATCCAGGGACCTGGACGATCGCGCCGAAGATTCTCGTGCTGGCGGCGGTGCTGGTCGCGATTCCGGTCGGCGCGTATTTCCTGATCTGGCAGGACCAGATCGCGGAGATCGAGAAGGGCGTCGCGCAGGAAGATACCCTGAAAAAGGACTACCTCGCGAAAAAAACGCAGGCCATCAATCTGGACCTGCACAAGCAGCAACTGCGCGAAATCGATACGCAGTTCGGCGCGCTTCTCAAGCAGCTGCCGAACAAATCGCAGATGGACGCGCTGCTGGTCGACATAAACCAGGCGGGCCTGTCGCGCGGCCTGCAGTTTGAATTGTTCAGGCCGGCGGCGACCGAGTCGCCGCGCGAGTTCTATTCCGAATTGCCGATCACCATAAAGGTGAACGGCACGTACCATGACATGGGGGCCTTTGCCGCCGACGTCGGCCAGCTGCCGCGCATCGTCACGCTGAACGATATTTCGATCGAGGCGGGCAAGGACGGAAACCTGTCAATGGATGCGACCGCGCGGACGTTCCGTTACCTCGATGAAGAGGAAGTCGCGGCACAGCGCAAGTCGGCTGCGGGCTCGAAAAAGGGACCGGCGAAGAAATGAACCACGCCACCTTCATCAGGATCACCGCGGCCATCGCGGGCAGCGCGTTGCTCGTCGCCTGCGGCGGCGAAGAGCAAAGCGAACTGCGCCAGGAACTTGCCGCGATGACCAAGGATTTGCGCGGCAAGGTAGATCCGTTGCCGCAAGTGAAGTCCTTCGAGCCCGTGCCCTACAAGGGCGAGAGCATGGTCGATCCGTTTGTTCCCGGCCGGATCGTCGTGTCACAGGCTGCGACCGGCGGCGGCGGGGGGGGCGGCGTGCAGCCCGATCTGAACCGACCCAAGGAGCCGCTCGAGTCGTTTCCGATGGAATCGATCCAGATGGTGGGCACGCTCAGCCAGAGCAAAGACATGTACGCGCTGGTCAAGGCCGGCGCCAACCTTTTCCGCGTCAAAAAAGGCAATTACATGGGCCAGAATTTCGGCGTGATCACGAGCATCGACGAGGCCCAGATCAGCGTCAAGGAAGTGGTCCAGGACAGCGGCGGGGATTGGGTGGAGCGCAGCACTTCGCTGCAGATGCAGGGAGGCGGGAAATGAATATGTTCAAACAATTCGGAAGAATGTGCGTCGTGCTTGCTGCCGGATTCGCCTGGATGGGGGCTGCCTACGCCCAGGCAAACAGCATCGAGTCCTTTGACGTCACCCAGCAGGGCGGCAACGTCGTGGTGCGGATCACCACCAAGGAGCCGCTCAAGAGCGCGCCGCCCAGCTTCACGGTCGCCAATCCGGCGCGCATCGTGTTCGATTTCGCGGGCACCAGCAATGCACTTGGCCGCAACGCGCAGGAAGTCGGCCAGGGCGAATTGCGCAGCATGAATCTGGTGCAGGGTTCCGACCGTACGCGCCTGGTGCTCAATCTGCGTCGCACGGTGACGCACCAGGTCGCGCTCGACGGCAAGAATCTCGTCGTGACCCTGTCTTCGGCAGCGGCGGCCGCCAGCGGCGCGGCCACCGGCCCTGCGGCAAATTTTGCCGAGGGCAAGGCGGACGCAAAGCACGCGATCCGGGAGGTGGATTTCCGCCGCGGCCCCGCGGGCGAGGGCCGCATCCTGATCGATCTTACCGACACCTCCACCGGTATCGACATCCGGCAGCAGGGTCAGAACATCGTGGTCGAGTTCCTCAAGACCTCGCTTCCCGAAAACATGCGGCGCAGGCTGGATGTCGTGGATTTCGCCACGCCGGTGCAGACGGTCAGCGCGTTCCAGCAGGGTGAGAACGTGCGCATGGTGATCGAAGCCAAAGGACAGTGGGAGCACAATGCCTACCAGTCCGACAACCAGTTCGTGGTCGAGGTGAAGGCGGTGGTGCAGGATCCGGCCAAGACCGCGCAGCGCGGCCTTTATACCGGCGAAAAATTGTCGCTCAACTTCCAGAACGTCGAAGTGCGCGCCGTGCTGAACGTGATCGCCGATTTCACCGACCTGAACGTCATCACCAGCGACACGGTCGCCGGCAGCATCACCCTGCGGCTCAAGGACGTCCCCTGGGACCAGGCACTCGACATCATCCTGCAGACGCGCGGCCTCGACATGCGCAAGGCGGGCAACGTGATCTGGATCGCGCCGCGCGACGAACTTGCGACGCGCGAGAAGCTCGCGCTTGAGTCGCAGTCGCAGATCAGCGAATTGGAGCAGACCCGCACCGAATCGTTCCAGATCAACTACCAGAAGGCGGCCGATGTGCAGAAGCTGCTTTCCGACGCGACGCAGCGCATCCTCTCCAAGCGCGGCAGCGCCGTGGTCGATACGCGCACCAATCAGCTGTTCGTGCAGGACACGCCGACCCGCCTGGAAGAGGTGAGAAAATTGATCGCCAAGATCGACGTGCCGGTGCGGCAGGTGATGATCGAGGCACGCATCGTCGAGGCGAGCGACAACTTCACACGCAATCTGGGGGCGCGGCTCGGCTACAACGAAGTCATGGCCAACACCGCGGGAGGTGGAACAGGCACTCGCATCCCCGGCACCAGCCAAAACAACCGCTTTGCCATCGGCACCGGCGCGGGGGGAGAAGCGCTGGGAAATGCCGACTTCGGCAGCGTGGGCGCCGCGCAGGGACTTGGCACCGGCACACTCGGCGGATTGTTCGTCAACATGCCGGCGGCGGGCGCGGGCGGATTCAATGCAGGCGCGGTCTCGCTCATCCTCTTCAACGCGGGCCTGACGAAGTTCCTCAACCTGGAGGTTTCGGCGGCCGAGGCCGATCAGAAACTGAAGACCATTTCCAGCCCACGTGTGCTGACCGCGGACCAGGTCGAAGCGATCGTCGAGCAGGGCATCGAGATCCCGTACCAGCAGGCGACTTCCTCTGGTGCAACGAGCGTGTCGTTCCGCAAGGCCAATCTGTCGCTCAAGGTGAAGCCGCAGATCACGCCTGACGGCAACGTCATCATGACGCTGGACGTGAACAAGGATATTCCCGGGGCAGTCACGGCGGCTGGCGTGCAAATCAGCACCAAGCACGTCAAGACCGAGGTGCTGGTGGAGAACGGCGGCACCGTGGTTATTGGCGGCATTTATGAGGAAATCGACAACATCAGTACGGCGCGTACGCCGTTTTTTGGCGACTTGCCGTATATCGGGTTCCTGTTCAAGAATACGGCGACGACAAGGAACAAGACCGAACTGCTGATCTTCATCACGCCGCGAATCATGAACGAGCGCCTCACCGGCCGCTGACGCTTCTCACCACAACCATCGAACGGCCGGGCCTCCCCCGGCCGTTTTCTTTTCTGCCTTCACAATTTTCCACCTGCGTAGAATGACGCCGTGAAACCAGGGAGCAGCCTTATCCTCGTCGGAATGATGGGGGCGGGAAAGTCCACCGTGGGCCGGCTGCTGGCGCGGCGCCTGAAGCGCGACTATTACGATACCGATGAAGAAATCGAGCGGCGCTGCGGCGTGCGCATCCCGGTGATTTTCGAGATCGAAGGCGAGGCGGGTTTCCGGACGCGTGAAACACAGGTAATCGCGGATCTCTGCGCGCTCGAGAATGCGGTGGTTGCCACCGGCGGCGGGGCGGTGCTTTCGGAGGAGAATCGCCGCATCATCGCCGCCCGCGGCATCGTCGTCTATCTTCATGCTCGTACGCCGCACCTCTGGCAGCGCGTGCGGCATGATCGCAATCGCCCGCTGCTGGTGACGGCGGAACCGCAGAAAAGGCTGGACGCGCTCTACGCCGAGCGCGATCCCCTTTACCGCGAAGTCGCTGACATGGTGGTCGACACGGGCAAGCAGAGCGTGCAGACGCTTGCGAGGGATCTCCTGACGCGCCTGGAGGGCATATGCAGTTCCTCCGCGTAACACTCGGTGATCGCTCGTACCCAATCCATATCGGCACAGGCCTGCTGGCCGACGCAGCGATGTACGCACCTCATGTGGCATCGCGCAGCGTCGCGCTGATCACCAACAAGGTGGTGGCGCCCCTTTATTTAGAGCGCGTACAGGGTGCACTCCAACAGGCCGGGGCTCGTGTCGCCCCGATCCTGATCGATGACGGCGAGGCGGCGAAGGCATGGGCGTCGCTCGACCACGTGATGGGCGCGATGCTTGCCGCGCGCTGCGGACGCGATTCGGTGATCGTTGCTCTGGGTGGCGGCGTCGTCGGCGATCTGGCGGGATTCGCCGCCGCCGTATACCAGCGTGGCATCGGGTTCATCCAGGTACCGACGACGCTTCTTGCGCAGGTCGATTCATCGGTCGGGGGCAAGACCGCGATCAACCACGCGCGCGGCAAGAACATGATCGGCGCCTTCCATCAACCGCTGGCGGTAATTGCCGACGTCAGCACGCTGGACACGCTTCCGGATCGCGAGCTGCGCGCCGGGATGGCAGAGGTGATCAAGCACGGGTTCATCCTGGACCTGGATTTTGTCGGCTGGCTTGAAGCCAATATCGGCAAGCTGCTCGGCCGTGATCGCGACGCGTTGAGCCATGCCGTGCGCCGTTCCTGCGAGCTGAAGGCACAAGTGGTCGTCGCCGACGAGCGCGAGACCGGCCTGCGCGCGATCCTGAATTTCGGACATACCTTCGGCCACGCGATCGAGACCGGCGTCGGTTACGGCAACTGGCTGCATGGCGAAGCGGTCGCCACCGGAATGGTGATGGCTGCAGAGTTGTCGGCGCGCGTGGGTACGCTGGGCCGCGACGACGCGGCGCGCGTGAAGGCGCTCATCGAGCGTGCCGGGCTTCCGGTGCGCGGTCCTGCGCTGCCGGTGGAAAAATATCTGGAACTTATGCAGGTGGACAAGAAGGCTGCAGGAGGCAAGCTGCGCTTCATCCTGCTCGACGGTCTGGGCCGTGCCGTGCTGCGCGGTAATCTGGCCGCCGATCTGGTTCGCGAGAGTATCGCCGCCTCAGCTCCGTAAGCGCGCAGGGGCGCCTCGATCCCTTGTAAGCCCGTGGTTCCACGGGTATATTTCAAAGTTCGCCCAGAATTTTTGTGCGGCGCGGCGAATTTATAATATACATATTTGGAATCATATACTTAGGAATGAGTTCGCGATTTCACCCGGTGGCACAGGGACTGTACGACCCGGCAAACGAGCATGACGGCTGCGGCGTAGGGTTTGTCGCGCACATCAAGGGTCGGAAATCGCATTCGATCGTCGAGCAGGGCCTCACGATCCTGAAGAACCTGAACCACCGTGGCGCGGTAGGCTGGGATCCCAAGCTCTCGGACGGCGCCGGACTGATGATCCAGCTCCCGGACCGGTTCCTGCGCGAAGAGATGGCGAAGCGCGGCATCAGCCTGCCGCCGTTCGGGCACTACGGGGTCGGAATGGTATTCCTGCCGCGCGACCCGGCAAGCCGCTTCGCCTGCGAATACGAGATCGAACGCTCGATCAAGGACGAGGGCCAGATACTGCTCGGCTGGCGCGACGTGCCGGTCGATAACTCGGACCTCGCCGAACCGGCAAAGAAACTTGAACCGGTAATTCGCCAGGTGTTCGTCGGGCGCGGCGCGGGGGTTACCGTGACCGATGCGCTGGAGCGCAAGCTCTACATCATCCGCAAGAGCTCCGGACACGCGATCCAGGCGCTCAAGCTGGAGCACGGCAGGGAGTTTTACGTGCCGTCGATGTCGGCGCGCCTCGTCTGCTACAAGGGCATGCTGCTCGCAAACCAGGTGGGCGAGTACTACCTGGATCTGAAGGACGCGCGCGTCGAATCGGCGCTCGCTCTGGTGCACCAGCGCTTTTCGACCAATACGTTCCCGTCCTGGGACCTGGCGCACCCGTTCCGCATGATCTGCCACAACGGCGAGATCAACACGGTGCGCGGCAACGTCAACTGGATCCGCGCGCGGCAGGGAGCGATTTCCAGCCCCGTGCTGGGCGACGACCTCGCCAAGATCTGGCCGCTGATCTATCCCGGCCAGTCGGACTCGGCTTCGTTCGACAACGCGCTCGAGCTGCTCGTGATGGGCGGCTATTCGATCGCGCACGCGGTGATGATGATGATCCCCGAAGCGTGGGAGAACCACACGTTGATGGATCCGAGCCGCCGCGCATTTTACGAATACCACGCGGCGATGATGGAGCCCTGGGACGGCCCGGCTTCGATCGCCTTCACCGATGGACGCCAGATCGGGGCCACGCTTGACCGCAACGGCCTGCGTCCCTCGCGCTACATCGTCACCGACGACGATCTCGTGATCATGGGCTCGGAGTGCGGCTGCCTGCCTATCCCCGAAGAACGCATCGTCAAGAAGTGGCGCCTGCAGCCGGGCAAGATGTTCCTCGTCGACCTGGAAAAGGGCCGCATCATCGACGACAAGGAACTGAAGGAGTCGCTTGCCGGCGCCAAGCCGTATGCCGAATGGATCGAGCGCATCCGCGTGAAACTGGATGAAGTCGAAACCGAGAAAACCGCGCCGCTCAAATCTGCAGTGCCCTTGCTCGATCGCCAGCAGGCTTTTGCCTATACCCAGGAAGACCTCAAGATCCAGCTGCTGCCGATGTCGCACGCGGGGGAAGAGCCGACCGGTTCGATGGGGAACGATGCTGCGCTCGCGATCCTGTCGAAGAAGGACAAGACGCTCTACCACTACTTCAAGCAGCTCTTCGCGCAAGTGACCAATCCCGCGATCGATCCGATCCGCGAGGAACTGGTGACCTCCCTCGTATCGTTCATCGGGCCGAAGCCGAACCTGCTGGGTATCGACGAAATGAACCCGCCGCTGCGCCTCGAAGTCGGCCAGCCGGTGCTCGATTTCTTCGAGATGGAGAAGATCCGGCA
>Ga0134122_10003445_pt1 | contig 11742 bp, 7 predicted proteins | sample KB302_FD_96461 | JGI IMG/M metagenome (GOLD analysis project Ga0134122, IMG submission 96461) | Terrestrial soil microbial communities without Nitrogen fertilizer from Kellogg Biological Station, Michigan, USA - KB3-0-2 | ecosystem: Environmental > Terrestrial > Soil > Unclassified ...
AGACGGCGCAAGAGGTCACGGGCAAATGCCCCCGGCCGTCCCGAGCGCTGCGGTGTCATGAGCCTCGCGCGCCTGCCCGCATCCTCGGTTGCCACCTCGGCCCGGGGAACCATATATCTTTGCCCATGCCCCGCCTCCCGAAGGACACCACCCCCCGCCCGCGACCCTCGCGCGGCAAATCAGGCAAGCCGCCCGCGCCTCCCGTCGAGGGCTCGAGCGGCACGCCTGAGACCAAGCGCTCGGCCAAAGCCATGGGCGGGGCGCCCCAGGCGCCGTTTTTGCCGCCACTGCCAAGCGATACCGCCACCGTTGCGGCGGCGCGACGCCAGGAGGCGATGGCGGCCGCGGCTCCCGGGACCGCCGAGGGCCCCTTCCCCGCCTCGGTGGCGGGAAAATCGACCCTGCCGGCGTTGCGCCAGGTGGGGCCGCCCTCGCGCTCCCTGTCGGACATGACGGCAAGCCTCAATGCGCTGCTCGCCCGCCCGCACGAGCGCTCCCAGCGTGCCCGCGAGGTCCTGGCCCAACAGCCGATGCTTGCCACGCATCCGCTGGTGTCGGGCGGCATGCCGATGTTCATGCCGCATCGGCCACCGCGGCCCGAGAAATCGGAAGGTGGGATCCCCTTCGAGCTTAGCGCCGAGTACGAGCCCAGGGGCGACCAGCCGCAGGCCATTGCCGAATTGGTCGACGGCGTGAACCAGGTCGAGCGCAACCAGGTGCTGCTTGGCGTCACTGGGTCGGGCAAAACCTTCACCATGGCGCAGGTAATCCAGCGCACCCAGCGACCCGCGCTCGTGCTTGCACCCAACAAGACCCTGGCGGCGCAGCTCTACGGCGAATTCAGGGGCTTTTTCCCCAACAACGCGGTGGAATACTTCGTCTCCTACTATGACTACTACCAGCCCGAAGCGTACGTGCCGCGCACCGATACTTATATCGAAAAAGAATCCTCCATTAACGAGCAGATCGATCGGATGCGCCACGCCGCCACGCGCGCGCTGCTCGAGCGCGACGACGTGATCATCGTTGCCTCCGTGTCGTGCATCTACGGTATCGGCTCGGTGGAGACCTACACCGCCATGACCTTCACAGTAGAGGTCGGCGAGACGATCCCGCAGCGCCAACTGTTGGCCGATCTGGTGGCGCTGCACTACCGGCGCAGCGATGCCAATTTTACGCGCGGCACCTTCCGTGTGCGCGGCGACACCGTCGAGCTGTTTCCGGCCCACCTTGAGGATCGCGGCTGGCGCATTTCGATGTTCGGCGACGAGGTGGAATCGATCACCGAGTTCGATCCCCTTACCGGGGCGAAGACCGATGAATTGAAACTGATCAAGGTTTACGCCAACTCGCACTACGTCACGCCCAAGCCGACCCTGCAGCAGGCGCTCAAGAGCATCAAAGCCGAGATGAAGCAGCGCCTCGACGAGCTCTACCGCTCGGGTCGCCTGCTGGAGGCCCAACGCCTCGAGCAGCGCACCTTATTCGATATGGAGATGATGGAGGCGACGGGTTCCTGCGCCGGCATCGAGAATTACTCGCGCTACCTCACCGGCCGACAACCGGGCGAGCCGCCCCCGACCTTGTTCGAGTATCTCCCCGACAACGCCCTAGTCTTCGTCGATGAGAGCCACGTCACTGTGCCGCAGATCGGCGGCATGTTCCGCGGCGACTATCGGCGTAAGGCGACGCTCGCCGAGTACGGCTTCCGCCTACCCTCGTGCATGGACAATCGGCCCCTGCGGTTCGAGGAGTGGGACGCGATGCGGCCGCAGACGCTGTACGTCTCGGCCACGCCGGGTCCGTGGGAGCTGCAACAGACGGGCGGCGCCTTTACCGAGCAGGTGATCCGCCCCACCGGCCTGGTCGATCCCGTGGTAGAGGTGCGCCCCGCCAAGTCGCAGGTCGACGACCTGATCGACGAGGTGCACCAGGTCACGCGGCGTAGCTACCGCACGCTGGTCACGACGCTGACCAAACGCATGGCGGAAGACCTCACCGAGTACATGCACGAGCAAGGTATCCGCGTGCGCTACATGCATTCTGACATCGAGACCTTGGAGCGCATCGAAATCCTTCGCGATTTGCGCCTTGGCGCCTTCGACGTGCTGATCGGGATCAACCTGCTGCGCGAGGGCCTCGATATCCCCGAGTGTGCCCTGGTGGCGATCCTCGATGCCGACAAGGAAGGCTTTCTGCGCAGCGAGACCTCGCTCATCCAAACGATCGGCCGCGCCGCCCGCAATGTCGACGGCAAGGTCATCCTCTACGCCGACCAGATGACGGGCTCGCTCGAGCGCGCCATCGCCGAAACCGAGCGCCGGCGCGAAAAGCAGCAGGCCTGGAACCAGGCCAACGGCATCACGCCGGCGTCGGTGCGCAAGAACATCGCCGACGTGCTGTCTTCGGTCTACGAGCAAGATCACGTCACCGTCGACGCCGGCATGGCCGGCGAAAATGCCACGCTGGTTGGACACAATCTGCTGGCCGTGATCGATGGCCTCGAAAAGAAAATGCGCGAGGCTGCCGCCGACCTCGAGTTCGAGACCGCGGCCCGCCTGCGCGATGAAATCAAGCGCTTGCGCGAGACCGAGCTCGCCATCGCCGATGATCCGCTCGCCCGCCAGGCCGAGGTCGAAGATCGGGCCGGCGCCTTCGCCGGCGAGCGCAAATATGGACCGAACGCGCGGGGTGTGGCCGACAGTAGGCGCCGGGGTTCCGCGACGCCCGCGGCGCCGGAAAGCCAGCCCGATTTGTCGACGAGCCGCATCGCCCGCGCCTACCAGCCCGTGCAGCCGACGCACGCCCAGAGCTCCGCCGTGCCCGCCAGCCGCGTGCGCAAACCCGATCTCGACGAGATGGGCTCGGCGCGCAATCGCCCGGTGCCGGCGCGGGACTATGAGGCGCGGGCCCCACGCGTTGATCCGCGCCAAAAGGCGGGGGCATGGGGTGAGCAGATCAAAGGGCCGCACAAGCCGACCTACGATGAAATGGGTCCGCACGCCGAGCGCGGCTTGCCGAGCCCGGGCAGGCCGTTGCCAACAATGCAACCCCCAGCGGAGCCCGCCGGCGGGCGGGCAACGCCCAGCATCGATGCCGAGGCCGATCGCAAGAAAAAGCACCGGCACGGCCGCCGGCGCAAAACCGGCCGGCCCGGAGCATAGCAGGCGCGTCGGAGCCCGCATTGGGTGGCCAGCGGCCAGCTCTGCCAGCCGCAGGGCTGCGCGCGCCCAGCTTCACGCCGCTGGCGACAGCTGCCGCACGCGCGGCAGGACCTCTTGCGCCAGCAGCTGCAGCGAGCGGTGCCAGGCCTCGGGGTGCTCGACATAGTCGAACCCAAACACCAAGAGATGGCCGAAGCCGCCGACCTCGTCGTGGATGCGCGCAATTTTTTCGGCTACCGTCGACGGTGAGCCGACGATCCAGTTGTGCCGCGCGCAGTACTCAGCCGTGACCTCGCTGTCGGCGACCTCGGGGTCGTGCTTCAAAAACTGCAGGAACTCGAACTCCTTCAGGAGTGGCAAGAAGTACTCGCGCATCATACGCCCCATGTGCAGTCCGACCGACAGACGCATGGCCTCGGCGTCCGTGTCGGCCACGAACACTTCGCGCACCATGCGCCATTCGGCCCGATTGGGTTTGCGTCCCGTCTTGGCGGCGCCGATCTCGACCGCCTCCCAGTGGCTGCCGACATAGGCCGGATTGAGATTGAGGCTCATCGGCAGGTAGCCGCGCTCGCCCGCGAGTTTCAGGGTATCGGAGCCTTTTGACAGCCCGGCCACGCCGATCGGCGGGAACGGCTTCTGCAGCGGTTTGATGTGCGGCTTGAGAAAGCCGTACATCACCTCGGGATTGCGCACGGTCCAGAAGTTTCCGACATGTTCGAAGGGTTCGTTGGTCGACCACAGCTTCAGAATGATATCGAGGGCTTCGCGCGTCATCTCGCGGTTGGCACCCTTTTCGCCATCGACGTTGAACATGGCCCAATCGCTGGGCAGGCCCGATGCGGCAATGCCGAAGTTCAGTCGACCACCCGAAATGTGGTCGAGCATGGCAACGCGGTTCGCAAGCTCGGCGGGGTGGTGATAGGGAAGCAGGAAGCCGCCGGGCCCGATGCGGATGCGTTTCGTGGTCAGCAACGCCTGCGCCACCAGCAGATCGGGAGCGGGGTGAGGTTCCCACGGGGCGGTGTGATGCTCGCCGATCCAGCATTCCTTATAGCCGAGGGCATCGAGCCAGCCGATCACCTGCAAGTCCCATTCGTGACCGTCCTTTAGCGGCCGCTCCGGTGGATGCGAAGGCATGGTGAAATAGCCAAATTCCATGGGTTTCCTCCTATCGGTTGTCCGGGTGACAAACAAACCCTCCGCTTGGCGCGCAGGCCACGGCGTCTAGCCGCGAATTGCTTTTTTGCTTGCTCTTGCACGCTCCGCTTTTTTCCGCTGCCGCCATGGCCGATCTGTGTCGCCTGGGCACGGCCGTGGCAAGCCAATATGCGCCACCGCGACGGCAGCCCTGTGTGGTCGAGGTTTGCCCTGGACGGCGGGTTAGCGCAACTCTACGCTCGCGCCTCTCGCCGTCAAATGGCGCCGTGCCGCGGCCTCTTCTGTCGTAGCCAGCCCTCCTGTCCCAGCCTCACCGCGAGGTGCCCCGATGAAATCTGCCGCCACGATTGCCGCGTTCGCCGCCGGCCTCATGTCGCTCCACGCCCATGCCACGCCATTGCCCTCGACGACGCCGAGCGAAGTCGGCTTTGCGCCGGAGGGCCTGGCGCGCTTAGACCGTTTTTTTGCCCGCGAGATCGGGGAAAAGAGGGTGCCGGGTGCCGTCGTGGCGATCGCCCGCGAGGGCAAGCTCGTGCACTACAAGGCCTACGGCTTCCTGGATAGCGCTCAGGGCACGCCGATGCCGCTCGATGCGGTCTTCGCCTTGGCCTCCATGACCAAGATCATGGCCAGTGTGGCGGCGCTGCACTTGCATGAGGACGGGCGCCTGCCGCTCAAGAGCAAGCTGTCAGACTACTTCCCCGCCTTCGCCAACATGAAGGTGGGCGTGCCCCAGCCCGACGGCTCCCTGCGGCTCGACGACCAAGTCCGCCCGATCTTCATTCAGGACTTGTTTCGCCATACTTCGGGTTTGACCTACGGCGGACGCCCGGACAGCAACCCCGTCGGCAAGCTCTACCCCAACGGCACGCAACCGGCACTGGAGGGCGATACGGCTGCCTTCATCGACCGGATCACCACGCTGCCGCTGGCCCACCAGCCAGGGACGGCGTTCGAATACAGCTTCTCGATCGATGTTCTGGGTGCGGTGGTCGAGAAGGTCTCTGGTCAACGGCTCGGCGAGTATCTGCAAGCCAATGTCTGGAAGCCCCTGGCGATGCAGGACACCACCTTTACCCTCACGGAGCCAATGCGCCCGCGCCTGGCGCAGCCCTTCGCGCAAAACCCCCTCGATGGCAAGCCGCAAGCGATCGTGCTCTTGAACCAAGCAACCAAGTTCGATTGCGGTGGGGCCTGCGCCTTCGCGACGGTTGGTGACTATCTGCGCTTTGCACAGATGCTGATGAACGGCGGTGTCCTCGATGGTCAGCGCGTCTTGAGCCCGAAGACGGTCGCGCACATGACGTCCAACCACTTGGGCCCCGAAATCGAAAACAACGTCGGCAAGGTCGAACCGCACCGGGAGGGTTTCGGCTTTGGGCTTGGCGTGGCGGTGCGCACCCAGGCGGGCCTGTCCGCCGTGCCGGGCAATGTTGGCGAATACACTTGGAATGGGGCCTACGGGACCGCCTTTTTCGCCGATCCGGCCGAAAAGCTGGTGGTCGTGTTCGGCACCGCGGCACCCGGTGAATTGCGCAAATATTATCGTGAGCAGGTGCAAACCCTCGTCTATGCGGCCATGACGCGCTGATGGCGGGGTGGGCCCGCCGGCGCTGCCGGCTTGCCAGTTGGATCTTGCGCTATTGCCCAGGGGCGTGGCGCAGGTCGGCGTGGCGCAGGTCGGCGCGGCGCTGGTGGGCCTGACGCCGCAGGAGGTCCCGACAAGCCGCGCGCGGGGCGGCAGCCAAGCAAGTGGGCGCGCCCGCAGCGCCGGTCGTTGGCACAAGGAGGTGTTGGATGGTCGACCTATCCGCGTTCCCGATAACGGCCCGCTGGCCCGCAAAGCACCCCGATCGCCTGCAGCTTTACTCGTTGCCGACGCCCAATGGGGTTAAGGTCTCAATTGCCCTGGAGGAAATGGGCCTCAGCTACGAACCTCACCTCGTCGACATCGGCAAGAACGAGTCCTGGACCCGCGAGTTTCTGTCGCTCAATCCCAACGGTAAGATCCCGGCAATCCTCGACCCAAACGGTCCTGAGGGCAAACCTCTCGGCCTCTTTGAATCGGGTGCCATCCTGCTCTACCTCAGCGACAAGACTGGTAAACTCATGCCCACCGGGGCGGGGCGCCGCTACGAGACGATCCAATGGGTATTCTTCCAAATGGCCTTCATTGGCCCGATGTTCGGCCAGGTTGGTTACTTCTACAAGTTCGCCGGACGGGAGATTGCCGACAAGCGTCCCCTTGAGCGCTATCGCGCAGAGGCAAAACGCCTGCTCGGCGTCCTCGAGGCGCGCCTCAAGGGCCGGCAATGGATCATGGGGGAAGACTACACCATTGCCGACATCTCCATGCTTGGTTGGGTGCGCAACTTGATCGGGTTCTACGGCGCCCGTGATCTGGTTGATTTCGATGCCCTGCAGCACGTTCCGGCTTGGCTCGACCGCGGCCTGGCCCGCCCGGCGGTGCAGCGTGGGCTCACGATTCCGCAACGGTCTTGACCGCCCAAGGCCGTTGCGAAGCCAGCACCAACCGATACGGTAAACGCGCCCGGCGCGCGGACGGCGGCACCCGGCTGTGCGCATGCGGCGCCATGGGATGGCAATCCCCCTCAGCAAACACCTCGGCGCACGGCGTTGGGTGGGACATTGAGTAAGCAGGCGAACGGTCTTGCGGCAACCGTCTTCGGGCGACGGGTTGGGGAATGTCATGCGCAAAGCGTTGAGGCAAAGGATTGCAACAAAGGATGGGTTGGGTGCGAAGTCTGCTGGACAGCGCGCGCGACTTGCGGCACGAGAGAATTGCAGTGTGCAAGTGACGTATGCGGTGGGTCAGGGCGTGACCATCAAACGATGGCCGCCTGGACTTGGACCAACGGCTCTTGCATAAAAGCGCTCTGCGCGATTTGCCTTTGGCACGGAAACAGCATGCGTGTCCTCGCCCGCTTCGACGGCCCAAACGGAAGGATCTCGGTCGTCGAGGAGGTGGGCACCGGCATCCGACACTATGAAGAGGCCGGTGTCAGCCAGAGTTGCGTGGTGGCCGGCGGCGAAGCGGGTGTCGACTATATTCGGGTGATGGCGGAGCTGCTCGTCGGCACCGGCAATGCCCTGCTTTTGGGCTGCGGCGGCGGTGCGCTTGCGAGCATGCTGCATCGGCGCGGGGCCAGGGTGACGGTGGTCGACGTCAACCCGATCAGCTTCCAGTTGGCGCGCACCTTCTTTTGGATGCCGAGCGCGATCGCGTGCATCACGGCCGATATGCGCCCATTCATTCGCGCCGAGACCCGCACCTTTCAAGCCATCGGCATCGATGTGGGCGGGCCTGAGTTTTCCTACGAGGACGTGCTCGATGCCGCCAGCATCGCCCATGTACGGCGCCGGCTGCGTCCCGGTGGGCGCATCGCCGTCAATATCTCGTGTGAGGCCCCCGATGATCCCGTGCCTGCACGGCTTGCCGACAAGTTCAAGGCGCAGGGTCTCGACGTGTGGCTGTTCATGGAGAACGTTCCGACCCCGCAAGAACTCAACGCCGTGATCCTGGCCTCCGCGCGCAGAGAAAAACCGGCCGCGCTGGCAGACATTGGCGGCAAGGGTTGGTCCGTGGCCCGCCTCTCCGGACGTCCCGCCTGCGCCCGCTAGCAAACCAGGGTCGCCGCCGGCCGAACTAACCCCGCCGCAGCTCGGGCCAGGTGCGCCCACGGCAAGGCAGCGGCGGCCGCGATCCTGCTAAGTGCGCAAGCGCGCCGCCGCAACGGCTTCAGGCATCACCGCCTCGGTGACGTGCGTGGTGCGCATTACGGCGCGGTAGAGTTGCAGGCGTTTCAACTCCAATTCCATCCGGCCCACCCGCGCGCTCAGCCGTTCGCACTCCAAGCCCTCCGTCTGCCGGTGGCGCAGATGGACTTTGAATACGCCGATACGCTGTTCCGCACGGTCGACAAGCTGTTCCGCGTTAGCGACTAGTAGGTCTCGACTGAGGGACATGGTGCCCACCCCATGAAGCACCTCCCGCCTACTCCTCGCCAAAAGGGTGCCATCGAAGGGTGCCCTGCGCAAAATCACGTAGCGTCACGCTTTGTTGCACGGCGTGAGAGGGGCGACGGAGACAAGCTTGACCGATGCCAGCGCGATTGCCCCCGGGGCCACGCGACCGGGGTCGCTCGCGCGGCTTCAGCTGAAGCTCGGCCGTGAGCGGGCTACGGGGTCACCGACCTCACGGCTGGCCCGGCTCCACGCTTTCGCTGGCGCGATGCTCAGGGGACGGGTGCTGCTCAGGACGGGCGATGCTCAGGGACATGGCGCAAGGCCAGTGTCCTGCAGCGCGGCGTCGCCCTCGCGCAGGATGCCGCGGTACCAGCGCAAGAACGTGAACGGCCGGGCGCGACTCTGCCCGAGTTCGACGACGGCTTCGCGCACGAACGCGCTACTATCCGCATAGGCCTCCGCATGCACCGCGAAAAAGCGCCGGCCCTGGGCGCCCATGAAGGGCATGGCCGGCAGTGTGCTGTCAGTCTCGCCGCGCTGATCGGCTGGTCCGGACGCAGCGGCGCCCGGATCGCTGCCCAGGCCGCGCGCCAGAACGGCGAGGAGCTCGCGCGAGGCGCTCCCGGTGTCGATCCCGGGTTGGCCGGGGTAGACCGTAATGTGGGGGCGCAGGCGGGCCGCCAGTTCGGCGTCGACGCCGAGCACCTGCTCGATTTCCTCTACCGCCGAGAACGGCGCATTCTTGGGACCGGGGCGGCCCGCGGCACTATATTCGTCGCGCTCGGCCCCCTGCGGTCGCTTGACGTTGTCATCGTCCCTAAAGTCGATGATGGCGTCCGCCACCCCTTTGCTTGCGCCGATGCCGACGAGCAAGGCTTGCAGCAGGCGATCGCTGGCCGCATTGAGGTCGACTTTGCCCGCCTCGTCGGTGATCGAGACGGCCAGACGTCGGCCGTCGCCCGCATCGCACACGAACGGTTTCTCGCCCACCGAAAAGCGCCGTTGGTAGGAAGGGTCCTGTCGGCCGAGTACGAGGTCGAGTACGGCCAGCTGCACGCCCGCGTCGGCGAGGGCCTGCGCCGTCGAACTGCCAACGTTGCTGGCGGCTGCCTTGACCTGGCTGCGGGTGACTTGCGCGAAACCGGCCGCGGCAAGCGCAAGCAAGCCAAGGACGGCGATGACAATGATAAGCACAAAGCCGCGCTCGCGCTCCGAGGCCCTGGCTTTGCCCGGCGAGAGTGCCCGGCCGCGCTGCAATGGCACGCTGCACATGAAGTGACTCTTGGCCTCGAGGCGCGATCGCCGTCAGCGCAGGACCCTGTCGAGCTGCTCGCGACGATCGGGCGGAGCCTGGCGCTGCGGACGCGTCGTCAAGTTGATCTTATCGCGAAATTCGGCGGCAATCGCGCGAATTTGTCCGTTGTCCTTGACGATCTTGGGTGTGATGGCGATCAGCAGCTCGACCCGTGTAATATTGTCGTCTTTTTGCTTGAACAGGTTGCCGAGGATCGGGATCTCGCCCACCAGCGGGGTCTGATTGCGTGTGTTGGTTGCCTTGTCCTGGATCAAGCCGCCGAGCACGATGCAGTTGCCGTCGTCAACCGAAACCGTGGTCTTGATCCGGCGCTGTTGAATGGTCGGGGAGACGATCCCCGAGGTCGTGGTCTGCACCGCCGTGCTGACCTCTTGCTCGATATCGAGCAGCACCCGTCCCCCGTCATTGATGCGCGGCGTGATGTTCAGGATAATACCGGTGTTGCGCATGTTCACGGAGTTGACGATCGGTGCACCGGGCACCTGCACGGCGACGGCCGACTGCGTCACGATCGGAACTTCGTCGCCCACCTGCAGGGTGGCGCGCTTGTTGTCCAGCACCATCAAGGTTGGCGAGGAGACAATATTGACGTCCGTGATCGTGCTCAGCGCATTGAGCACGACCTGGACGTTGGGGGTGTTAAAAAAGCTGGAGAACCCTGGGAAGGCCGGTCCGACTACGGACGGGATGCTACCGACGATGTTGCTCGTGGGAGTGGTGGGGGTGGTCGCGGCGATATCCGTGAACCTGAACTGGAAGTTGCCCGCCTGCAGGAACCAGCGCAGGCCCATGGACAACTGATCGTTCAACCCCACTTCGGCGATCGTCGCCTCGATCAGCACCTGGTTCGGTTGCACGTCGATCTGCTCGAGGATCCGGCGCATGCGGTGGTATTCCTGGGCGCTGGCCGTGATGATCAGGGCATTGTTGGTCTCATCGGCAACGATGGCGACCCCGGTGGTGCGGTCATCCAGGGGTGCGGCGGCGAGCGGTGGCCGTCCCGAGATCGGCGGCGCGCCGGCCTGGCCGAGATCGGGCGCCGGAGCCGGCGTCGTCAGGGGTGCTGCCGGCAGGCCGGCGGCGACCGGCGCGGCGGTCGCCGCCGGTACACCCGGGGCTCCCGGCAGAAATGCGGGTTGGCCGGAAATTGCATCCGGCAGCGGTCCCGACGACAGTGTTGCCGTGGTCGTGCGCGTGAGGGAGGCGACCCGGCCCTGCTCTTGGCTGCCGTAGATCCTTTGTAGCAACTGCGCCAACTCGACCGCGGGTCGGTTTTGAATGTGGTAGACGTGCACCTGCTTTTCCGTGGCGCGACCCACCATGTCGAGGCGGCGCACCCAGGTTTGCGCCTTCTTCAGGTATTCGGCGCTTGATGAGATCACCAGAATGGCCTTGAGACGGCGGTTCGGCACAAAGCGCACCATGCCCTTGGTCGGGCTTTCCTGGTCGTTGGCAAAGACCGTATCGAGCTCTTGTGCGATCGCGTCGGGATCGTTGGTCTCGATCGGGAAGAGACCGAAGGACATTCCCCGCATCCAATCGACGTCGAAGGTGCTGACGGCGTCCATGATGGAATCGAGGTCGCCGCGGGTGCCCGCCACCACCATCAGATTGCGCGCGGGATCCGTACGCAGGATGGTGGCCTGGGGGGCCATCGATTTGATGATGCGCTCCATCTCCGCGGCGGCCACGTAGCGCAGCGGGATCACTTGGGCGCTGACGCCGGGCAGCCGCCGCGCGCCGCGCGCCACGATGGCAGCCGCCGACACCGCATCGTTGGACGGCAGGACGCGGTAGACCCCGTTGTCGACCGAGATCGCCGCGCCCTCGCCGGCGAGCATGGTCTCGAAGACACCGAGCAGTGCCTCCTTCGGGATCGGGCGCACCGTCTGGATGGTGATCGAGCCTTTGATCTTGTCGCTGACGCTGTAGTTGACACCCAAGATGTCGCCAAGGATCGAGCGGGCCACTTCGGCGATGCTGGCGCCGACGAAATTGAGGGTGACGCCGTCCTTGCTGTTGGCGGCGCCGACGGGAGGGCGCGGCTCCGGACTGCCGGTGAACTGACCGCTGCCGACGGCGACCTGAGGGCCCGCTACTTCGGGGACGCTTGGC
>Ga0134122_10003447_pt1 | contig 11737 bp, 6 predicted proteins | sample KB302_FD_96461 | JGI IMG/M metagenome (GOLD analysis project Ga0134122, IMG submission 96461) | Terrestrial soil microbial communities without Nitrogen fertilizer from Kellogg Biological Station, Michigan, USA - KB3-0-2 | ecosystem: Environmental > Terrestrial > Soil > Unclassified ...
GGTCCGTCCATCGACCAGAACTACAAGAGCATCTACGCCCAGGACACATCACGTCCGGCAAACTTACGGCCAACATCGGTATTCGCTACGACGTGCAGGGCGGCGACAACCTGGATCGCAACCTGCCGGCCAGCCGCCTGCTGCCCACCGTCCTGCCGGCGGTCAGCTACAAGGGCGGAGACATCGGCTTCGAGTGGAAGTCGATCACGCCGCGCCTGGGCATCACCTACGCCCTCGGGGCCGAGCGCAAGACCCTGCTGCGCGCCAGCTATTCCCGCTTCGCCGACCAGCTCGGCACGGGCGTCGGCTCGTGGCTCAACCCGGCGGCCCAGTACTCCTACGCCTACGCCTACACCAGCGCCAACGGCCAGTCGACCCTGACCGTTGCTGACCTGACCTCGGGCGTTCTCTTCTACAGCGCGGCGGTGAACCCGGAGACCGGCGGCCTGCTGCAGTCCAACGCCATCGCCTCCGGCTTCGACGCGCCGCAGACGGACGAGGTGCTGCTCGGCGTCGAGCACGCCCTGCTGCCCGAGTTCGTCGTCGGCGTCAACCTCACGTACCGCAAGCTCACCGACATCCTGGAGCAGGAGCTCCTGGTGTTCGACTGCCCGGGCGGCACGCTGAACGACAACTGCGCCTACGATCACGCCAACCTCGCTTTGACGGGCCGCCCGCACCGTGCTTCGGACTACGAGCGGGTCACCGTCACCAACAAGCCGGCGAGCCAGGGCGGCGGACACTACGTCCTGCCCGACGGCACTCCCTACGACCTCGTCTTCTACCGTCTCCGGGCAGGCATTGGCACCCGTCAGGGCGCGCTGCTCGAGAACGGCGATCGCGAGCAGGAGTACAAGGGCGCGTCGCTGGTGTTCAACAAGCGGCTCGCCAACCGCTGGATGCTGCGCGGCAACTTCACCTGGGCGGACTGGAAGTGGAGCGACGTGCCGAGCAGCGAGCTCCAGAACCCGACGCACACGCTTCCGGGCTCGCAGCAGGACGATCCCGTCCTCCAGGGCTCGGGCACCGGCTCGGGCTCCAAGGGCGCCATCTACATCAACAGCAAGTGGTCGTACAGCGTCAACGGCCTCTACCAGATCGCGCCCGACCGGCCGTGGGGCTTCAACGTCGCCCTCAACCTCACCGGCCGCCAGGGGTACCCGATCTCGTACTTCCAGCGCACCCCGCAGCAGCCCACGAACAACAACTTCTCCACCTACAACGTGCTGGCGACCGCCCGCAGCGACGACTTCCGCTACGACGACATCCACATCGTCGACGCCCGCCTCGAGAAGGAGTTCACGTTCAGCGACTTCGGCCTGACCATCGGTGCCGACGTGTTCAACGTGTTCAACGAGGCGTACGTTCTGCAGCGCCAGCAGCGGCTGCAGCAGGCGAACTCGCAATTCGTCCGTGAGATCGTCAGCCCGCGCATCATCCGTCTGGGTGCGCGGTTGAGCTTCCGTTAAGCACGACGACTTCTCAGCCTGATGGCTGCCGCCGGGGGAAAACCCCGGCGGTTTTTTTTTGCCCGCCGGCGGAATACACTTCCCCGCGCACGCGGTTTGCATTCCGAAGAAACGGGAGGCGCCATCATGCTTTCACGCAACGTCAAAACAATGCTTCTTCTGGTCGTCGTCGCGCTCGCCGCCGGAGCCCCCGGCTGGGGCCAGTCCTGGGCGGGCCGGGGCCGGCTTCAGGGTCAGGTCAAGGACGAGAGCGGCAAGCCCGTCGAGGGTGCCAAGATCACCCTGCGCAAGGGCACCGACCGGGTCGATCCCAAGACCGACGGTCCGGCACCCCTCACCACCGACAAGAACGGCAAGTGGGCGACCCTGGGCCTCGCCCAGGGCACCTGGGGCATCCTGATCGAGAAGGAGGGCTTCATCCCCTCCGAAGGCCAGGCGCCGGTCAACGAGTTCGGCCCGGCCCAGCCCATCAACGTCGTCCTGAAGGTCATCCCCAAGGAAGTCATCCAGAAGGCCGAGCAGGAGTCCGCGGCCGGCCAGGCCAAGTCCGCCATCGAGCGCGGCAACGCCCTGCTCAACGAAGGCAAGTACGCCGAGGCCCGCGCCTCCTACCAGGAGGGCATGGCCAAGCTGGAGGACAAGGCGCTCCACCCGGCCATTCTCCGCGCCGTCGCCGACACCTACTACCGGGAGAACAAGAGCGACCAGGCCATCGAGACGCTGAAGCAGGCCCTCGCCCTGGCGCCGGACGACGTGGACAGCCTGCGGCTGATCGTCACCCTCCTGGTGGCCGCCGGCCGGGAGCCCGAGGCTCAGACCTACATGGCGAAGCTCCCCCAAGGGACCACGATCGATCCCAACACGATCCTGAACCTGGGCATCAAGGCCTTCAACGACGGCAAGATGGATCAGGCGCTCATCGAGTTCGACCGCGCGGTGAAGGAGAACCCGAGCCTCGCCGACGCCTATTACTACCGCGCCCTGGTCTACCTGAACCAGGACAAGAAGCCGCAGGCCAAGGCCGACCTCCAGAAGCTCCTGGAGCTCGATCCGAACAACAAGTACGCCAAGGACGCCGCGGAGATGCTGAAGGACCTGAAATAGGCGAGTAGCGGCTCGATTTCGGCGTCTTGCCTCATGCGACCTCACCCCAACCCCTCTCCTGAAGGAGAGGGGCTCAGGATGATTCCTTTCCCCCTCTCCTTCAGGAGAGGGGGTCAGGGGGTGAGGTCGCGCGGGCAATCCGGCTCGATCCTCCTCTTCCCGGCGTTCGCTCTCCTGATCCTCGCCGCCGGCTGCCGCTCCGGGCCGGGCTCCCCGGGCTCCGGCCCGGCGCACGCCGGCGCCGACGTCGTCCTGATCACCATCGACACTCTGCGCGCCGACGCCGTGGGCTTCGCCGGCAATGCGCGGGTCGAGACCCCGGCGCTGGACCGCCTGGCGGCCGCCGGCCGGGTGTTCGACGACGCCCATGCTCACAGCGTCGTCACCCTGCCTTCGCACACCAACATCCTGACCGGCCTCTACCCCTACCAGCACGGCGTCCGCGACAACAGCGGTTTCGTGCTGCGGCCCCAAGTGCCGACGCTCGCGACCCTGCTGAAGCGGGCCGGCTACGCCACCGGCGCCTTCGTCGCCGCCTTCCCTCTCGACTCGCGATACGGCTTGAGCCGGGGCTTCGACGTCTACGACGAGAGCTTCCCCCGCGGCTCGGACCCGGCCGAGTTCGTGATGGCCGAGCGGCGGGGAGACCAGGTGGTGGCCGCCGCGGTCGCCTGGTGGAACGGCCAGCGGGGGAAGCGCCGCTTCCTCTGGGTCCATCTCTACGATCCCCACGCCGCCTACACTCCGCCGGAGCCGTTCGCGAGCCGCTACCGGGACAACCCGTACCTGGGAGAGGTGGCGGCCGCCGACTCGTTCCTCGCGCCGCTGCTTCAGCCCTTCGCCGCCGGCAAAGAGCCTGCCGCGCTGCTGGTCGTCACCGCCGACCACGGCGAGGCCCTGGGCGACCACGGCGAGCTGACCCACGGCCTGTTCGCCTACGAGGCCACGCTCAAGGTGCCGCTCGTCGTCTGGGGCGCGGGCGTGGCGCCGGGACGCGACGGCCGGCCGGCACGCCACGTGGACATCGTGCCGACGGTGCTCGCGTACCTGGGGCTGCAGGCGCCGCCGGAGCTGCCGGGCCGCTCCCTGCTCGCCGCCTCCGAAGGGCGGCCGGAGAGCTATTTCGAGGCCCTGAGCACCAGCCTGAACCGCGGCTGGGCGCCGCTGCGCGGCCTGCTGCGCGAGCGCAGGAAGCTCATCGACCTCCCCCTCCCCGAGCTCTACGACCTGGCCTCGGACCCCGGGGAAAAGAAGAACCTCTACGCGGTGGACCGGCGGACCGCCCACGCCTTGCGCGCTGCCCTGCCGCGGGCAGCGGCCTGGCCGCCGCCGAAGGGAGCGGTCTCGGCGGAAGAGGAGGCGCGCCTGCGCAGCCTCGGCTATGCCGCCGGCGCCGCCCCGGCGAAGGCCGCCTACGGCGCCGCGGACGATCCCAAGACGCTGATCGGGATCGACCAGCGGCTGCATCAGGTGGTGGACGCCTATTCCCGCCGGCGTTACGAAGAAGCGGCCGCCCTGGCGAGACAGGTGATCGCCGAGCGGCCGGACCTCGCGGAAGCCTACGAGCAGGAGGCGCTGGCCCTGCGCCAGCTCGAGCGCCACGGCGAGGCGATCGCGGCGCTGCAGAACGCCCTTCGGCATGGGGTCGACCGGGAATCGATCCGCCGGCAGCTCGGCCTCGCGCTCTCCGAGGCGGGACGCTCCCGCGAGGCGGTGGCGGTGCTGGAACCGCTCGCGCCGTCGCCCTACGCCGATCCTGCGACCCTGAACGCTCTCGGCATCGCCCTCTCCGACGCCGGCCGGCACGGTGACGCCCTGGCCGTGCTGGAACGGGTCGCCGGCAGGTACCCGAACGATCCGAAGGCCTTCGAGAACCTGGGGATCGTGGCGCTGCGCATGGACCAGCCGGAGAAGGCCCGCAGCGAGCTCCAGCGGGCGCTGGCGCTCAATCCGAGCCTGCCCATCTCCTGGAACACCCTGGGGGTCGCCCTCTACCGCCTGCAAGGCGCCGCCCCGGCCCTCGACGCCTGGGAGCGCTCGGTGGCCCTCGATCCCCGGCAATACGACGCCTCGTTCAACATCGGGCTGGTGGCGATGCAGGCCGGCCGGCGCGAGCAGGCCCGCGCCGCCTTCACCCGCTTCCTGGCCACCGCGCCGGCCAGCCGCCGGGACGACATCGCGCAGGCGCGCCGGCTGCTGGCGCAGCTCGGAGGATGAGGACCATGGGCTCACGGCGTCACCGCGGCACGCTCCTCCTGCTCCTCCTGCTGGGAAGCACCGCCGCCTGCCGCCGGCCGGGCGGCGGGGAGAGCGGGGAAGGGCCGTTCCCCGGCGCTCCGGTGGTGCTGATCTCGATCGACACCCTGCGGTCCGACCATCTCCCCGCCTACGGCTACCGCGGCGTCGAGACGCCGGCGATCGACTCGCTGCGGCGCGACGCCGTGCTCTTCGCGCGCGCCTACAGCCAAGTGCCGCTCACCCTGCCCTCGCACGTCTCGATCCTCACCGGCGAGCTGCCGGCGGTGCACGGAGTGCGCGACAACGTGGGCTATCGCTATGAGGCGAAGCGCTGGCCCAGCCTGGCGATGGAGCTCGGCGGCGCCGGCTACGCGACGGGCGGCTTCGTGTCGGCCTTCGTGCTGCGCGGCGAGACCGGCGTGGCGAGCGGGTTCACCACCTGGGACGACGACGTTCAGCGGCGTTTTCGCGAGGTGCTGGGCCACTCGCAGCGTCCGGGGACGGCGACGGCGGCGGCGGCGCGGCGCTGGCTGGCGACCGTCGGCGACCGGCCTTTCTTCCTCTTCGTCCATCTCTACGACCCGCACTCCCCCTACGCGCCGCCGGAGCCTTTCGCCTCGCGCTATCCGCTGCCGTACGATGGCGAGATCGCCACCGCCGACGCCGCGGTAGGAGAGCTCCTGGAGGAGCTGCGCCACCGCGGGCTCTACGACCGCGCCATCATCGCGCTGCTCTCCGACCACGGCGAAGGCCTCGGCGACCATGGCGAGTCCGAGCACGGTCTGCTGCTCTATCGGGAAGCGCTGCAGGTGCCGCTGCTGCTCAAGCTGCCCGGCGGGCACCGCGGCGGCTCGCGGGTGGAAGAGCCCGTGCAACTGGTCGACGTCTTCCCCACCCTGCTGGCGCTCGCCGGCGTCGAGCGGCGGGGCAAGGAGCCGCTCGCGGGGCGTTCGCTGCTGGTACGCGGCCGGCAGCCGCGCGACCTCTACGCGGAGACCTACTACCCGCGGCTGCACTTCGGCTGGAGCGAGCTGGCGTCGGTGATCCGCGATCGCTACCACTACATTCATGGGCCCGCGCCCGAGCTCTTCGACCTCGCCGCCGATACCGCCGAGCGTCACGACGTGCTGCGCGAGCAGCGGCGGGTCTACGCCGAGCTGCGCCGCGTCGCGGAGACGAACGCCAAGCCGCTCGTGGGCCCGGCGGCCGAGGACGTCGAGACCCAGAAGCGCCTGGCGGCGCTCGGCTACGCCGCGTCGGCCGCGCGGGTGGCTCCCGGCGAGGCGCTGCCGGACCCGCGGCAGCGCATCCACACGCTGGCGCAGCTACAGGAGGCGGTCAATCTGATGAACCAGCAGCGCTACCTCAAGGCGGTGCCGCTGCTGCAACGGCTGACCGCCGAGAGCCCCCACATGGTGGACGCCTGGGAGCAGTTGGGCGTGGCGCTGCAGGCCGCCGGCCGCCTGGAGGAGTCGCTCGCCGCCTATCAGCAGGCGCTCGAGAATTCCGCCGGCGCCTCCCACGTGGCGGTCTCCGCCGGTGCGGTGCTGCTGGCGCTGGGGCGCAACGACGAAGCCAAGGCGCACGCCGAGCTGGCGCTGGCGGCGAGCCCGGCGCTCGCTCATGACCTGCTCGCGCGCGTGGCGCTGGCCGGCGGCGACCTCGCCGCCGCCGCGCGCGAGGCGCGGGCGGCGCTCGCGGCCGGCGGCGAGCGCGTGCCGCCGCTGGTCACCCTCGCCGGGGTGCAGACCAAGGCGGGAGAGCTCGACGAAGCCTTGCGCACCCTGCGGCAGGCCGAGGAGGAGGTACGGCGCCAGGGCGGGGACCAGCGCGTGACCGGCCTGCAACAGGCGCGCGGCGACCTGCTCGCCCGGCTCGGCCGCGGCGCGGAGGCCGAGGCGGCCTTCCTCGGCGAGATCCGGGACTCCCCGGCCTCATTGCGCGCCTACTCGGGGCTGGCGATGCTCTACGCGGCGCAGGGGCGGGCGGACGAAGCGGTGAGCGCCTTGCAGCGCATGGTCGAGGCCAACGGCGGCTCGCCGGCGGCCTATGCCGAGGCGGTGCGCACCCTGCGCGCCCTGGGCGACCGCCAGGATGCGGCGGCGCTGCTGCGGCACGCCCTCGGCATTCACCCCGACAGCAGGCAGTTGCGCGCCCTGGCGGGATGAGGGAAGAGCCCGCCCGCGCGGCGTGTTGCGGAGAGTATTGGAAGTTTTTTGAGCTTCGGCTCGGAGCCCGACTCGATGAAGAAAACGCTCGCCTGCCTCGCCTTCTCCCTGTTGACGATGCCGCTCTTCGCGCAGGCGCCGCCCGCCGCCCAGCCGGCGGCTCCGGCCGGGCAGCCGTCCGGTGCTCCACAGCAACCGCCGCTCGACCCGCGCGTCCAGGAAGCCACCGCGTTGGCGGCGGCCGGCAACGCCGCCGCGGCCCTCCAGAAGCTCCAGGCGCTGCCGAAGGAGCTGGTCACGCCGCCCGTGCAATCCCTGATCGGCGCCCTCTACCTGGAGGTGCAAAAGCCTGCGGAGGCCCTGGCCGCCCTCAAGCCGCTGGCCGACGCCGAGGACGCCGAGCCCGCCGTGCTCTACAACGCCGGCCGCGCCGCGCTGCTCCTCGGCCAGGTCGACGCCGGGCGGGACTATCTGACGCGCTCCGTGCTCAAGCAGCCCGCCTCGCCCGCCGCCCGGGACCTCGGCTTCCTCACCGCCCGCGACGGGCGGGTGGTGGAGGCCTACTCGATGCTGCGCCCGTGGGCCCTGCGCAATCCCAAGGACACCGACGCCCGGCTGATGGCGGCCTCGCTCGCCTTGCAGCTCGAGCGGCCCGACGACGCCGCCGGGCTCATCGCCGGCCTGCCGGAGAACGACCCGGCGCTGCGTCTGCTGCGCGGCAAGATCCTGGTCCAGAAGAAGGACGGACCGGCCGCCGTGGCCCTCCTGCAGCCGCTGCTCGCCAATCATCCTCAGGGAATGGACCTGGAGGTGCGGCGCGCGCTGGCCGAGGCCGAGCTGCTGGCCGGCCACCCCGCCGAGACGGTCAAGCTGCTCGCGGACCGCGCCGCCAGCCACCCCGCCCTCGTGCTGCTGCTCGGCAGGGCCCAGCGCCAGGCCGGCGACGCCGCGGCGGCGATGGCCACCCTGAAACCCCTCATCGACCAGCTTCCCGCGGATGCCTCGGCTCTGGGCGATCCCCGTCCGGCGGCGGGCATCGCCATGGAGTACGGCGGCTTGCTGGTGGACGCCGGGCGCGCGTCGGAGGCGGTGCCTTTCTTCGAGAAGGCCACGGTCTACCTGCCGCGCCACCCGGAGGCGTGGAAGAGCCTCGCCAGCGCGCTCGCGGCCGCCGGACGCCAGGAGGACTCGCGCAAGGCCCTGGCCAAGGCCGAGGAGGCGGCCAAGCCGCCGGCGAGACCGACCGTCCAGGCCGCCGCCCCCGCTGAGGCTCCCCTGAGCGACGGCTTGCAGAACGCGGTGCGGCTCATGAGCCAAGGGCAGCTCGACCAGGCGCTGGCGGCGGCCCGCCAGGAGGTCGGGATCTCCAAAGACCCCCGGGCGCGCATGCTGGAGGTGCGCCTGCTGGTGCAGCTCAAGAAGCCCGAGGAGGCGATGAAGGCGGCCGAGGCCGCCGTCCAGAGCGACGCGAACAACCCGGACTTCCTCTATCTGCGGGGCGCCGCCGAAATGGCTCTCCAGCGTTTGCCCGCGGCCGAGCAGGACCTGCGCAAGGCCCTGCAGCTCGCGCCGCGAAACACCGCGGCGATGAACGACCTGGCGGTGCTGCTCATGAACGTGAACAAGAATGACGAAGCCCGCCGCCTCCTCGAGGAAGCGCTGAGGATCAATCCGCAGGACCGGACGGCGGCGGCGAATCTCGAGCGGCTGAAGTCCGAAGGGAAGTGAGCACCGGCGGTACCTGGGAGCGCCGGCATCCTTGCCGGCATTCCTCGGAACAACCCGAACCGGCAAGAATGCCGGCGCTCCCAGGTACCGCCAAGCAGGGTCGATCCGGGAGTTTGGCCCTCATCTGCATCCTCGCGTTCCTCCTTGTTGCGGCCTCTCCCCCTCTCTCCCCCCAAAACGACGTTCGGGCGCTCATGGCCGGCACCTCGCCGGCGCAGCTCTCCGAACGGCTGGCTCGGGAACCGGAACGCCTGCGCGCCGTCCTGGCACCTCTCGCCCTGGCCCTCGCCGCGGACGACCCGGCCCTGGTCCGCCAGACCGGCGGCTATCTGGCGGCCTGCGCCCGCGAGCGGAGCCGCGCCCTGGCCCGCCGCGGCGCGTGGAGCCACGACGACGTCCTGGCGCTGCTCACCCTCCAGCTCGTCGATCCCGAGCGCTTCGCCGCGGAGGAGGGCTTCCGGCGGCGCGTCCTGGCGCTGCTCCCCGAGGCTCTCGACGCCGCGGCGCCCGCCGCCCTGCGCGACGCCCTGCTCCTGGAGCTCAACCAGGTGCGCGGGTTCGACTTCGCCGCTTCCGAGAAGGTCGAGGGCGCCTGGAGAGCCACGCCTCGTCTCGCTTCCGAGCGGCGGGTCGGCTTCGCGCCGTCCGCCCAGCGCTTCGACGCCGACGTGGCGGGAAGGCTCACCGCATCGGTCTACTCCCTCCCCTCGTTCTTCTTCGACGAAGCCACGGCGGATGCCTTCCTCTCCGCCGTCCGCGCGGCGGACCCCGAACGCACGCTGATCGTGCTCACCGACTCGCCGCTCCGGGACCGTCTGGAGCCGCGGGCCCGGGCGCTGCATCTCCACCTGCTCGACACCCACGGCCGGCCGTACTCGCCCTGGCCGCGCGATCCCTTCAGCCTGGTGCATACGCCCGCGGCGGGCGTGCGCGTGCTGGTGCGGCCCAACCTCCAGCCGGGCCGCGAGGAGGACGCCAACCTCGGCCCCGAGCTGGTGCGGAATCTGCCGGCCGCGATCGACCGCGCCTGGGGGAAGGTGACCTGGACCGAGGCGCCGGTGCCCTTCCACAACGGCCAGGTGCTGCTGGCCCCCGACGCCGCCTGGGTGACCCTGCACGCGCTGGAGCCGCGGATTCTCACCCTCCTCGGCGCCGGCCGCGTCCCCGTCGACACCTTCGCCACGCCGCAGGGAATCGACCGCTACCTCGCCGCCGCGGACCGGGCCGCCGGCGAGCTGGCGTCCCTCTATGGCCGCCCGGTCCGCTTCGTCCATCCGTTGCCTCGCACCGGCGAGCCGGCGGCGCGGACGGACCTCCTGTGGCGCCTCGGCGGCGGCGCCGGCTATGACCTTGACTCGATCGTGACGCTGGTCCCCGTCAAGGGCGGACGGCTGGCGGCCCTGGTGGCGGACGTCCCGGCCGGGAGGGACCTGCTGGCGAAGCTGCCGGCGGCGGACCGGGACGCCCTGCGGAGCGGCTACGGCCTGGAGCCCGCCGGAGAGCCGCTCGCGGCGGCCCTCACCGCCGCCCAGCGGACGGCCGGCGTGGAAGCCCTCGGCGGGTTCCTCGACCTCGTCGCCGGCCATCTCGCCGCGGCGGGAATGGAGGTGCGGCGCCTGCCTCTCCTGAGCGTCCCCACAGCCCTGCTCCGCGACCGCGCCGGGCTCTCGCATCCCGGCTTCCTGATCACCTGGAACAATGTGGTGCTGGAGTCCCGCAAGGGCGCAGTCCGCGCCGAGGGCTTCTCCTCCCTGCTGCCGGCCGGCGATGCCCGGGCGCGCGAGACCTTCGGCGCGCTCGGGGTCTCCCTCGACCTCTTCCCACCCCTCGTCCGCAGTGTCATCCTCAACGGCGGCTACCGCTGCGCTTCGAACCACGTGCGGTTGGCCGGCTGAGGCTATTCATTTTTTTGGATCGCCGTCAGTTGCCAGGAAGTGAGGTCCGCGGCAGCGCACGCCGATCCGCACCTTGGCACCGGGAAGGGGCGCGGTTTCGGACGGGAAGTGAGCCACCACTTCCGCGCCACCCTCCAGGAGGAGCACCACACGGTCGTACGCGCCCATCGGCCGGCAGTCCAGGACGGTCGCGGCGGCGCCGGCGGGGTCTTCCGTCACGTCCTCCGGCCGCAGCAGCAGCCAGCCGCGGTCCCCCTTTGGTAGGTGGGTAGACCTGTCGAACCGCAACCGCGGGGACGGGCCGTCCCCCACGACCTCCACCAGGTTCGCCTCTCCCAGGAGGGTCGCCACGAACGGCGTCGCCGGCCGGCGGTAGAGGTCCAGGGGGTTCCCGGCCTGCGCGACCCGGCCCCCATCCAGCACCACGAGATGATCGGCGAGGAGCATCGCCTCCTCCCGATCGCGGGTGGCGTAGACGACGGTCGTGCCGATCTGGCGCAGCAGGGCGGCCAGATCCGAGCGGATGGTGCGGCGCAGGCAGACGTCGAGCGCCAGGAGCGGCTCGTCGAGCAGGAGCAGCGCCGGCCGCGTCGCCACGGCCCGGGCCAGGGCGACCCTCTGCTGCTCGCCGGCCGCGAGCTGGCAGGGCCGGCGGTCCAGCAGCCGCTCGACGCCGACGAGGGCCGCCGCGTCCCATACCCGCGCTTCGAGGGTATGCCGGGAGGGCCGCCGCCGCGAGCTGCGCAGCGAGGAGCGCCGCCGCCCCGCCTTGAGGCCGAAGGCGATGTTCTCGCGCACCGAGAGGTGGGGAAACAGAGCGCAGGTCGGAAAGACGACGCCGATGTCGCGCCGCTCGGCCGCCAGGGCGGTCACGTCGTCGCCGTCGAAGAGGATCCTCCCCTCGAGCGGAGCGAGCAGGCCGGCCAGGAGACGGAGGAGCGTCGACTTGCCGCAGCTCTGGGGTCCGATCACCACCGTGATCCCACCCTCCGGCAGGTCCAGCGACACGCCGGAGAGAACCGGCCGCCGGTAGGCAAAGGCGACGCCTTCGACCAGGACCTTCATCCGCCGGTCCCCCTCCCCCTCCGGACCTCCACCCGCCGGGGCGAGATCTATCGAAGGGCATCTATGCAAC
>Ga0134122_10003450_pt1 | contig 11735 bp, 12 predicted proteins | sample KB302_FD_96461 | JGI IMG/M metagenome (GOLD analysis project Ga0134122, IMG submission 96461) | Terrestrial soil microbial communities without Nitrogen fertilizer from Kellogg Biological Station, Michigan, USA - KB3-0-2 | ecosystem: Environmental > Terrestrial > Soil > Unclassified ...
CGTTCCTCTCGCCGCTCACCAACCTGCGGGGTGACGAGTACGGCGGGCCGATTGAAAACCGCCTGCGTTTTCCGCTCGAGGTATTCCGCGCCATGCGCACCGCCTGGCCCGAGGAACGGCCGATGTCCGTTCGCATCTCGGCATCCGATTGGCTGGAAGGCGGGATCACAGAGGACGACACCTTTGCGATCGCCGAGGCGTTTCGCGCCGCGGGCTGCGACCTGATCGACGTCTCCGCCGGCCAGACCGTGCCCGATCAAAAACCGATCTACGGCCGAATGTTTCAAGCCCAATTCGCGGAGGCGATCAAGAACGTCTCGAAGATGGCCACCATGGCGGTCGGAGCGATCACCGAACCGGCGCAGGTCAACACCCTCCTCCACACCCGCCGCGCCGACCTCGTCGCCCTAGCCCGGCCGCACCTCTGGAACCCCTCCTTCGCCAACCAGGCCGCCGCCTGGTACGGCGCCCGCACGGGAACCTGGCCTTCGCAGTACCTGAGCGGTCGAGACCAAGCCTTCCGCGAACTGGCCAAGGCGCGAATGGACCGACTGGCCCTACAACGAAAAGCGCGCCCGGCCCGGCATCGGGAGAGTTGAGGCCTAAACCGCCTTCAGCGGAAGCCGAGAGCGAACAGGAGAGCGGTGCGAACCTCACGCATTCGAGCCGCCGAGAGGGTGGTGAGGTGCGCGCCGACACGCTCTTTGGCGACGGTCTGGAGATGATCGAGGTTTACGGCGCAGGTCTGGATCATGCCATCTTGATCGGTGAGAACGACTTCCGAGGGAATGTCCCTCACCGTGGACGTAATCGGCGCGATCGTTACTTCTCCCAGGTAATCGAGGACGGAGTCCCGAGTCAGGATGAGCACCGGACGGGTCTTATCCGGGCTGGCGAACCGAAACCATCGCACTTCCCCGCGCTGCATCAGTCGACCCAGACCTGCTCACCTTCCCAGAGATCAAACTCCCCCTCTCGGATGGGGTGTCGCGAATAACCCTCCCGGTGCCGCTCCTCCAAGTCCTTCTCCCGCAAGCGGACGAGCGCTTCGCGAAGAGCGTCCCGAGTGAACGCGGAGCGGGTGGTCCCCAGCGTCTGGGCGACGCGGTCAACCTCCTGCACGAGAGATTCGTCGAGAGTCATCTGCACGGTCTTCATCGTAGCTATTCTCCTCCACATCCTTAAGAGGATCAAGCGGCTCATTAGCCGCGCCCGGCCCGGCATCGGGAGAGCTGAAGGGCCGGGCGCGCTGTTCCTCTACTGCTTTTCAGCTACCGACCTCTCCAACCGCACCGCCGTATCGAGCAGCTTCGCGTCGCCGTAGGGCGCGTTGGTGAACGCCGTCGCCGAGTAAGCTCGCGTCACGTAGACGTCGAGGGCGAGATCGTTCAGGACGTTCGGCATCCGGCCGACGGTGGAGAGCGCGAGAGAGCCCAGGCGGAACGGGCCTTCGGCTTTTCGGTCGGCGAGCATTTTGCCGTAGAACGGCAGCTCGATCCATGCCATTCCCTTGGGCAAATCGGCGCTTGCCTGGGCGACTCCGAGCGGTTCGCCGTTCGCGCCGTAGAGCGTTCCTTCGGCGTGGAAGCGTCCGGCGGCCAGGACTTCAACCTCGGCGGAGAGGATCAGGCTGCCGTCGCGCACCTCGTCCCGATAGCGGCCGGTGGCCCGGGCACCCGGTTTGCCGTAGAGGAATCCGCCCGCGGCTTGGCGCGGTTCGCCCTTCTCCGTGGTGGCCAAGACTTTCACCAGGTAGGTGTCACCCGTGCCCGGCGCGAGTTTTCCGCCCTGCCAGCGGGCGGACCAGATGCCGTCGCCCGCCGCGGCGTCCGGGGCTATTCCGTCGTCGCGATATTGCACGGTGCCTGATGCCTGGCCCGACGAATCGAGCACGTCCCCCGTGATCACGAGCGCTCCGACCTTCCGGCCCGCGGTTTCGAGCGAGGCGAACAGATCGACCGCCTTCGGGGCCTCGTAGCTGATCGCGGAGTTCCAAACGACCAGGGCGGGCGCCGCGCCGTCCGGGCCGCCGAGGGAGATGCGCGACGGGGCGCGATCGGCGCGGATCGGGTCCACCTCGCCCGCGGCCAGCGCGCGCGAGCTGGGGGGATAGGCCGCCTGCTCGCGGTAGAGCTTCGCGGCGTCGAGCGCCAGGTAGGCCTCTTGGGCAATCGCCGCGGCGGAGGGCACGAGGAGGGAGAGGGCGACGAGCGAGGCTGCTTTTTCGATTCGATTCATGGCTCTCTCCCTAATACAGGATGCTGATGAACTGCGCCGTGGTCATCGCGCTCTGGACCGTGGTGTTCGGTGCGCAGGGGGTCGTGCCGCAGTTCCAGATGCCGCCGGGGATCGCCTTCCGTACGTCGGAATCGCTGTCGTCCCGTTCGTCGCTGTGATTTTCGTGACAGCCGTCCAGGTTGCGGAAGTTGGCCGACTCTTGCTTGGCCGAATTGCCGCAGACGTTCGTGTTGTCGTAGCTCGCGGTCGCGCTTCCGTTGCAGGCGAAAATCGAAGCGTATTGGACGACGCCATCGTCCTCGCCGTTCAGACAAGCGCTCGAACCGAAAATCGCCTCGTAGCCGCCGGAAAGATAGATGAGCTTGGACGGCGCATTCGAAAACGTCTTCACCTGCACCGCATCCGCGCTGCGCAGCCAATTCGTCGCATCGTCACAGTTTTGGATGAAACCGGCGATGAAGTTGCAGAGGAAGTTCGATCCGCCGCAGACCGCATCGGCCCCTTGCGAGCCGCGATGAGCTCCGCCGGTCGTGATCACGAAGCTGATCCGCTGCGAGGCGACGTCGAACGGCCCGGTCATGTTGAAGTTCGGGTCCGAGGCGTCGTCGTTGCCGAGGATGAAATCCATCACCGCGCCGCCCATGCTGTGGGCGACCACCAAGAACGTCCCTCCCTGCGCGAAAGTCTTCGTGCAGCGATGTCCGCCGCCGTCCGCGATGCCGTTCGTCGCGTTGACGATTTCGTTCGCAACCTCTCCCGCGGCCTGCGCCTCCCAATAGGGGCGCGTGCCGTTGTAGCCCACGACGTAGTAGGGCGTGGCAAAGCTTTTGGTCGCCGTGCGCACAAAATCGTGCGAGCCGTTCACCCAGTAGTTGCGCGCGGAGGTGTAGCTGGTAAACGTGTTGGTGTCGGTCTGCTTGCCGTGAACGAAAATCAAGCAGGGCTGGGCGTTTGCGGCACTCGTGGCACTTACGAAAATTGCCGCGACCCCGATCGCCAAAGCGAACAGGGCGGTGCGAATCCTTCGGTTCTGCATTCTTCTCTCCTCGTTGGGTCTCTCTGTAAGAAGAGTGCGCGCCGACGAGGGGAGTGCGCAGCGGCAACCCCGGCCAATCTGGAGCCCCGGTTCGCCATCCCCGACAAAAGAGCCTACGGGGATTGAGGATCGGCGAGCCGCCGCGGCGGTTCGATCCCTAAATAAGCGGCAGCCCGACGAGCGACGTCCGTGTTCTTCACCTCGCCGAGCGGCTGCTTCCTCACTCCTCGGCCGAGTGCCAAATAGATCCCGGCGAGACGGCGGTCGCCGGACCCTGCCTGATAGAGGTGGCCGTGCATGCCATAGACGTCGGTCGGCGCGATGATCGCTCCCTCCGGAATCGGCTTTTCGGCGAAGAGGATTCCGGAAGCCGCGAACAGCACGAGGTCGCCGCTGTTCGGATGATCGAGGCCGATCGGGCCCAGCTGGCCGTGGGAAAACACCTTGTCGATCGCCCGTTGGCCCTGGACTTCGAGGTCGGCGAAACGGCCGGACAGATCGGCGAGGATCTTCTCTCGCTCGTCCGGGGGAACGCCGGGGGCCAGGTAGACGTGACTTACGCCGCCGTTGCTGATCGCGAGAGCCTTGGACGCCGCGGGATCGACCCGACCGTCCGGGCCGAGCTTCGCGTAACCCGCATCGCGCAGCAACGCGTTGGGGTCGATCCGGGCGAACACCGGGGTCATGCCGTGATCGCTCACGATCAGGACCGTGGTGGTCGAAAGATCGACCGACTTGAGCAGCCGGGCGAGCCCGCGGTCGGCTCCCTGCCAGACTTTCGTGCGCGCGGCGGCGAAGGCGTCGCGGCGCTCCGGGGAAAACCCCGGCTGCCGCGGTTCCTCCAGCAACAGCTCGTGGCCCGCCTCGTCGATCGTCGGCACGTAACCGAGGAGCAGGTCCCAATCCGGGCGGCTCGCGGCGTAAGCGAGTCCATCGTAGAAGAAATCGCCGAAGCGCACCGCCTGATCGGTCCAGGTCGCCAGATCGATCCCCGGCTTGCCCTCCCAGGTGGCCTCGAGCGCATCGCCATCCGGCGGACCGGGCCAGATCAGGCCACGGCGTGCGAGATCGGCCGCCACTTCGGACGGGTACCCCTTTCCCGCATAGGTAAAGCCCCAATCCCCGCGCCGCCTCGGGCCGGTGTCGTCGGCCCCCGGGAAGGTCCACACCCCCGACCGTTTCCCCTGTCGCCGGACCGCCTCCCAGAGCGTCTCGGTGCCGATCGGCGCGGCAAAACCGCTCGCCCGCTCGCCCCACGGAGTGCCGGAAGGATGGAAGTTGTTGCTCACGATCCCGGTCGTCGCGGGAGGAAAACCGGTCGCAAGCGAGATGTGGTTCACGGCGGTGAGCGTCGGATCGACCGGGGTGAGCGACGACGCCACCTGGCCTTCGTCGAAGAAGCGGGAAAAGCCCCCGGCTTCGAGCTCTCCCGCCCGGTGGCGGCGATGAAGCTCGACCGCGGAGGCGCCGTCCAAAGAGATCAAAATGACGCGGCCGGCGCCGGCCGGCGGAGTAGCGAGCGGCGGCGGCGCGGGGGCCGTCCGGCAGGATACGGCGAGGAAGAGGGCGGCGAGGACCGCCGGGAGGGAGAGGTGACGTGGCCCGCGCATGCAGGGCATTATGACCGGGGCAAGCGAAGCTCGTGTGACGCGATCTATCGGCCCGTCGAGCCGAAACCGCCGGAACCGCGGTCGCTGTCGTCCAGCGCCTCGGCCTCCTGCCACTCGACGCTCTCGACCCGGGCGAAAACCAACTGGGCGATGCGGTCGCCGCGCCGGACCGCAAACGGCTCGGCGCCCTGGTTGATCAGGATTACTCCGACCTCGCCGCGATAGTCGCTGTCGATCGTGCCGGGGGCGTTCAGAACGCCGACCCCGTGGCGCAACGCGAGACCGCTGCGCGGCCGGACTTGGCCCTCCCAACCCCAGGGGATCTCAAGAAAAAGGCCGGTCGGCACCAGGGCGCGGGCACCGGGTGCCAGGATTAGCTCGTCGCCGAGCGCGGCGCGCAGGTCGTATCCCGAGCTTCCCGGGGAGGCGAGAGCGGGCGGTGGCAGATCGCGCGCTTCGGGGGCGCGACGGAAACGGACGAGAGCCATCAGCCCTCACCCCCGAGCAAAACAAACCTCAGGAGGGAGGCGGCTCATTGGGATCGGGCGGCAGGCCTCGGGGGACTCCGAACGCCCCTCCCCCGGCCCCCCCCTCTGCTCCGCCGCCGTTCGGTGGATTCGGCGTCTGGAGGTCTCCCGGCCCGGGTAGGCCCGGCTGATTCCCCGCACCACCCGGCTGAGGAATCGGCGGGGCGCTTTGAATGCCCAGCCATTTCGGCCACGGGCGGCCGAGCCAGCGGGTGCTTTCGCCTTGCGGAGCGGCGGCTTGCACTCCATCCACACCGGGTGGCACCCCAAAGCTCTTCTGCTGCGCCACGAGCTGCCAGCGGAATTGCCACTGGTCGTAGCGTTCCTGCTGGAACCAGACCATCGCGGAGTGCTTATGGCTCTTGCTGGTGACCCCTTCGATCGGCCCGATCGTCAGCTTTTCCTTCTGTTCGGTGGTGAGGAACCCGGAACCCCCTTCGGCGGTTTCGGCATCGACATTCCCGGAGGGATCGGAATTGGAGCCCGAGCCCTTCTCGCTGCCGGGATCTTTCGGATCGCCCGCTTCGGCGTTTTCATCGCCCTGTCCTTCTTGGCCTTTGGGCGTGAGCGAGCCGGGAACCTGTTGGACGCCCTCGTAGAGGATCTTCCACTTGCCGTCCTCGGTCATCGGATCTTTCCACAGCTGGCGAATGCAGCGCGGCTTGGCCTCCAGCAGCTCTTCGATTCGCACCGGCGCGCGCTGAAAGCGGATGCGGAAGACGCGGATTGCCTCGGCGTATTGCAGGCCCCGGAAGATCAGCTCCTCTTCCTTGTCGTGCTGGATGATCCGGCTCCAAAGCGGCAGCGAAGCCGCGACCAGAATGCTCATCACCGTGATCGCGACCATCAGGATGACCAGGTTGTAGCCGGCCTCGGCACGGTTTGCGCCGCGCGTCTTCATTGCGCCTTTCCGATCTCGGCCCGGAACCGGCTACCAGTCCGCATAGGGCGTGCCGTCGAGGGCCGTGAGCGGCGAGCCCGAATGAACGTCGATGATGCCCGGCCCGTCGCCCAGCTCGGTCTCGGCCGGCGGAGCGTCCGGACTGACTTCTTCGAGCACCAGAACCCAGGTGTCGCTGTGCTTGGTGATCGGATCGACCGGGACCTTGCGCAGATAGCCCTTGGTCACCAGCTCTTCGAGCGTCGGCGGATAATTGCCCCGGTCGCCGTGGTACTGGTCGATCACATCGCGCATGGTGCGCAGGTTGGTCTTGAGCACCGATTCGTTCGCGCGCCGCGGCACCTGGCGTAGCGCGGGCATCGCGATCGTCGCCAGAATGCCGATGATCGCGATCACGATGATCAACTCCAAAAGGGTGAAGCCGGATTCTTTTCTCGCGGGTTTTTTCATCGGCTCACCACTTGGTATAAGGAACTCCGTTCAGACCTACACCTGCGGAAAGCGAATACACGTCGTATACGTTTTCGCCCCCCCACGACGTTTCGTCGGGCTTGTCCTGGTAGCTGCGCAAGCCCCACTCGTCCTTGCCGGTCATCGGATCGACTGGAATGCGGCGCAGGAACTTCGCTTTCTTGTTGATCTGGCCGACCACGTCCACCCCTTCGACCAGGATCTCGAGCTTCTTCGGATAGCCGTCCGTGTTGAGATCGACCGGAATCAGCCCGGAGTCGCTATAGCGCTTGTACTCGTCGATCGCGAAGCGCATCTCCCGCAGGTGCTGCCGCAGGTCGAGCTCCTTGCTGCGCTTCGAGGCGAATTTGGCGATCGGCAGGGTGACCGCGGCGAGGATCGCGAGAACGGCGGCCACCATCACCATTTCGGCAAGGGTAAAACCCCCGGCTTTGCGATCAATCGTGCGCATGGTCGATCCTCCTCGTCAAAGTCAAAGCCCGCGGCCGGAGACGCTTCCCACCGGCGAAACCGCCAGCGGCTCGCGCGGCACGATGGCCGCTTTGGGAGCGGGCGGGACTGGCGCGAGCGGCGCGGGCGGCTCGCGATCCTGGCCGCCCCGGCCGTCACGCCCTTCGGAGCCTCCCCCGCCGACCGTCACCTCGGCCGGACGCAGGCGGACCGGACCGATCTGGCGCAGACCGGGGTCCTTCGCTTCCCCTTGCACGAACGAGACCGCCGAGGAGCCTTCGCCCACGGCGCGGAAGACGATTCGCGCGACCGTGCCCGATCCTGCGACCCCCGGCCCCTTGCCGAACTGGCTCGCGCCGAGCACCAATTCTCCCGGGTGCGAGCTGTCGGAAAGCACCTGCGAGCGCGTCGGATCGCCGAGGAAATCGCCGGCCTCGACCCGCTCGACGCGCAGCACCGCGGGATCGAACCGTAGGGTGACGGGCAGGTGCCCCACCGGCACGAGGGCCGCGACGTCGAGCGTGAGGGTCAGGCGGTCGCCCATCCGGACTTCCGCCCGCTCCGGCAGGAGCGACAGCCGGACGGCCGGCTCGCCGTTGGTCGCAACTCCCGAAATCGCGGTCGCCGCAAGCGCGGTATCGGCCGCGTCCGCCGCCTTGCGGCGAGCGACCAGCACCCGCTGGCCATCGGCCGAGAGGGCCGCGGCGATCAGCTCGTCGGCCTGCCGCTCCAGATCCGAAACGCCCGGCGGCGGCTCTTCCTCCGCCGGCTCCTTGGTCTCCGGCTGCTTGAAGATGTCGCTCGGCCCCGTGGGCGTCGGGGCGAATTGCGGCTGCTGCGGCGGCTGGACCTGCGGCTGATCCTGCGGCACGGCCACCCCGGCGAGACCCGAGGGACCGTCTTCCGGCCGCAGTCCGCGCGGCAGCTGCTGCAGGCGGCGGCGGATCACGTCCTGGATCTCTTCCGGGGTGCCGGCGTTGCCGTCGAACGGCCCTTCCTCCGTCCCTTCGATGCGCGGGCTGCCGCCGCGGAACGAGATGTTCGCCTCGGTGCCGACCCAGATCGGCAGCAGGTCCTCTTCGGTGATCTCGGCGTTCCGGATAATGTGCGGCGTGAGCGTCAGGATCACGTCCTGGCGCTGGTTTTCGCCCTTCTTGTTGGAGAACAACCGGCCGAGCACGGGGATCTCGGACAGGCCGGGAATGCCGCTCTCGGAGGATTTCTCGTCGGTGCGGAGCAGGCCGGCGAGGAAGTTGGTCTCGCCGTCCTTCAACCGGATCTTGGTGTCGATCGTGCGGGTGCCGATCACCGGCTGTGACTGGCCGCCCGCCGCCTGGATCTCCCGGCTGATGTCGGAGACCTCGACCTTCACCTTGAGCGTGATCTCGCGGTTGTGGTGGACGCGCGGCTCGATGTCGAGCTTGATGCCGACGTCCTGGTACTGGAACGAGGTGATCGGCGCAGTGATCAGACCGCCCTGGCCGGGCGTCTGGGCCGAGAACTGGGTGAGCGGAATCGGCACCCGGTCGCCGATCGTGAGGCTCGCCTTCTCGCCTTCGGAGATCCGCAACTGCGGCTTCGCCAGGAGCTGCGCATCGCTGTTGGTTTTGACGAAGTTGTAAAGGAAATTGGGGATCGTCAGCACCCAGTTGCTCTGGTTCAGGTACTGCAGATCGGACAAACGGAGCTTCGGCGCCGAGTCGCCGGTGCCGCCGAGGTCGAGGCTCTGGGTGATCGAGGTCGAGCTGAGCGCCATTCCGAGCTCGCGCAGGCGGCCGGTGTTGATCTGCAGCAGCTCGACGTCCACCACCACCTCGGCCTTCGACTTGTCGTTGGCCTCGATGATCTTTTCCGCCACCTTCACCTTGTCCGCCGTGTCGCGCAGGATGATCGCGTTCAAGCTCTCGTTGGTCGCGATCTTCCGCGCGTCGATCAGGCTGCGCAGGATGGTGGTCATGTCCTTGACGTCGGCGTTCGACAGGAAGAACGTCTGGATCACCAGATCCTCGTAGGTGCGCCGGTTTTGCGGCGTATCGGCGGCGATCAGGATGGTCCCCTCGTCGAGCACCTTGTAGAAGTGACCGGCCGAGCGCATCAGGACTTCGAGCGCGTTCTGCGCGGTGACGTCCTTGAGCTCGATCGCGATCTCCTGGTCTTTGAGGTTCGGATCGAACAGCACGTTGATGCCGTACGCCTTGGCGAGCGCGCGGTAGATGTCGAAGATCGACACCGGCTGCGGAAAATCGAGCGAGATCGGCTGGTTGCTGCGCGGATTGAGCTGTGGCGGCTGCGGCCGGGTGCCGCGGTTCTTCGCCTTCAGCTCATCGAGGGTCGGCGCCTCCCGGTTCTGCGCCGCGAGCGCCCGGCGGACGGCTTCCAGTTCGGCCTGGGCGTACTGGTTGGTCGGATCGAGCTGAACCGCCTGCTGGAGCTCGATCAGCGCCCGGTCGGGCACGCCGGCCGCGCGGAAATCCTTCCCCTTCTTGAAGTGCTCCTGGGAGGCTCGGATCTTGGCGCGCAACAGATCGGTGCGAATACTCAAGTTGGAAGGATCGCTTTCCAACGCCTTCAAATAGGCGACCACGGCGTCGTCCCAGCGGCCGAGCTGAGAAGCGATCTCCGCCTCCCTGTAGGTTCGATAGCTCGTACAGCCGGTCACGATCAAGACCGAGGCGAGCAAAAGGGTCCGGCATCCGCGCATCGCGTGCTCCTAGAGAATTTGACGCTCAACGACCGACGGCCAGGCGTAGCGCCGGCACGTCGGGAAATTCGAGGTATTTGATATCGACCGATTCGTAGCCGATCTTCGCCACCCGGAACTTGGCGAGGATGACATCCCCCTCGCGGGCGTTGATGATCGTCTTGCCGTCGGAAAACGTGGCCAGCGGCCGGTTTTTCGGACCGAAGCTGCCGAGGTACTTGAAGGTGAATTTCGGCGGCTTCGGCCGCGCGGCCTCTTCGGCAGCCAAGCGCTGCCGCTCCGCGGCCTCTCGGGCCGCCTGCTCCAAGGCTAAGCGCTCCCGTTCGCGCTCCTCCGCGGTCTGCACATGGGGGGGAGGCGCGGGAGGCGGAGGAGGCACGTAGAAGCGCCATGGATCGCGCCCCACGGGAGGGTTGTGCGGAACCCGCGAGAGCGACCCGAGAGCCAGCTCGGCGACCTCGGAGGTGCCCGCTCCCGCCGCCTTGGTGTCCGTGCTCGCACGAGCCGGCCCGAGCGATTCCTCGCCTCCGGACCACGGCACGTAGCGCACGATCAGGACGAGCACCAGCACCCCGAGCGCCACGAGCAGCCAGCGCTGCCTTTCCGTGCTCATTCGTCACCTCCGGCGGTGCGCGGTTTTTGCGGGGCGGCGAGCGCCAGATCGGCCGGTGACTTGACCCCGGAGGCTCTCGGCGCGGCCGCCGGACGGGAAGGGGCCGCAAACGGATTGTTTTCATCCAGGGCGAACAGCGTCGATAGCTTGAGGTCGATCCGCAGCTCCGCGCCAGCCTTGTCCTCGGCGGAGGCCAGGTCCACCTCTTCGATGGTGATGAACGAGTCGCCGGATTCGAGCAGGTCGAAAAACCGGCGCAGCGCGGCGTAGGTGCCGCCGACCGTGAAGTTGAACGACCGGCGGACCAGGCCGAAATCGTCGATTCGCTCTTCCGGATAGGAGATCGCTTTCGGATCGAGGCCCGCCTTGCGCGCCAGGTTCTGCACTTCGGCGATGATCGACGTCAGCCGTCGCTTGCGGGTCGAGAAACGGTCCTGATAGAGCTGGCGGATGCCCGCGCGGCTCGCCCGCGCCCGTTCGATCCCCGCGGCCACTTCGCGCTCGCGATCGCCGAGACCGGCCAGCTCGGCACGATCCGCGGCGAGCCGCTCCTCCAAGTCGCCGACCCGGTTCGCATAGCCGAGCCGGTAAACCCCGAACGCCACCAGGTTCAACATGAAGAAAATCAGCACCGGAGCCCAGACCCAGGCCCGTTCGCGCCAAACGCGGTCCGGACTCTTCATCGTCCCTCTCCTACGGCCGGCGCGACGGGTGAAACCGGGGGTGCGAAGGAGGAGGACGCCGCGGCCTGGGCCGCGGCGACCTGCGGCAGGTAGTCCACGCTCAGCTTGAACTTGATCAACCCGCTCTCGTCCTCCTGCTGGTTTTGCGGATCGGGGTCGGCGAATTCGGCACGGGCGAAGAGATGATCGACGAACAGCAGCATCGCCTGGACGCTCTTGGCCTCGCCGTCGATCTCCAGCGGAATCCGGTCGCCGGTGGCCGGCTTCTTGGCCGCGGCGCTCGGCCGGCTTCTCACGTCGCCGGTGGTCGGGGTGAGCGAGAGCAGCCGCACGTCGCTCGGCAGCTCGCGCGCCAACCGGTCGAGCAGCGTGCTCCACGAAAACGTCCGTTCGGCGATCCGCTGATTGAGAAAACCGACCTGCAGGTTCTGCCGGTCAAGGTCGAAGCTCTGGAGCTGATGGGTCAGATCGCTGATCCGCCGTTCGACCTGCTCGCGCTGGGCGA
>Ga0134122_10003453_pt1 | contig 11724 bp, 12 predicted proteins | sample KB302_FD_96461 | JGI IMG/M metagenome (GOLD analysis project Ga0134122, IMG submission 96461) | Terrestrial soil microbial communities without Nitrogen fertilizer from Kellogg Biological Station, Michigan, USA - KB3-0-2 | ecosystem: Environmental > Terrestrial > Soil > Unclassified ...
CCCAAGAGCCGCTCTATTCGCCCGACGAGCTGTACGGCGTGATGCCGATCGAGCGCAACAAACCGTACGACGCCCACGAGCTGCTCGCCCGGCTGCTCGACGGCAGCGATTTCGACGAGTACAAGGCGACCCACGGCCGGACGCTGGTCTGCGGCACCGGCTGGATCGGCGGCCGGGCGGTCGGAATCGTCGCGAACCAGCGCTCGATCGTGGCGCGAAAAACCGGCACCGGAGACGCCGACAAGGAGCTGCAGATCGGCGGAGTGATCTATTCGGACTCCGCCGCCAAAGGCGCCCGGTTCGTCGAGCTGTGCAACCAGAAAGGGATTCCGCTGCTGTTCATCCAGGACGTCACGGGCTTCATGGTGGGCAGCCGCGCGGAGCGCGGCGGGATCATCAAGGACGGTGCCAAAATGGTGAACGCGGTCGCCAATTCCGTGGTGCCGAAGATCACCCTGTTCGTCGGCAACTCCTACGGCGCGGGCAATTACGCGATGTGCGGCAAAGCCTACGGCGCCCGCTTTCTCTACGCCTGGCCCTCGGCGTCGATCGCCGTGATGGGCGGAGACCAGGCGTCCAAGACCCTCCTCTCGATCCAGCTCAAGAACCGCGGCGCGGACGTCTCGGAAGAGGAAAAGCAGCAGCGCTTGGCCGAGATCAAAGCCCGCTACGACGCCGCGATGAACCCCCGCTACGCCGCGGCCCGCCTCTGGGTGGACGCGATCATCGATCCGGCGGAAACCCGCGAAGTCCTCGCCCGCTCGCTCGCCGCGGTGGCTTGCAATCCGAATCTGCCGGCGTTCCGGACCGGGGTGTTGCAGACGTAAATGAGATCGCAGACCCCGACGACCTAACCCTTTTCTTTCATGCCGCGAGTGATCTCCATCTGCGCGGCGGTCGCCTTCGCCTGCGGACTCTCGGCGCCATAGGTGGCCGCTTCGATCTTGTAAGCCCGTTCGAACAGGAGGATCGCCTCGCTCGAAAACCCTTGGGTCCGGCGAATCATGGCGAGCTGGCTCGCGATCGCCGCCACGTCGGGGTTTTCGGGGCCGAGCGCTTTTTCGGAGATCGCCAGCGCCCTGCGGGAAAGCTGCTCCGCTTCGGCGAGATCGCCTCCGGTGGCCAGAAGGATCGTCGAGAGGTTGACCGCCAGCCGCGCGACGATTGGATGGTCGGCGCCGAAGGCCTTTTCGTCGATCGCGAGAGCCCGGCGCGCGAACGCCACGGCCCCCTTTCCGTCCGGCTTCACGACGAGGGCGGAAGCGAGAAGACTCGCGTCGGTCCCGACGTTCGGACTCTCGGGACCATAGATTTTCTCGTCGATCGCCAAGGCTCGGCGTAGGTGCCGCTCGGCCTCTTCTATGTTCCCCATCGAGCTCAGGACCGCGCCGAGATGGGTCGAGAGAGCCGCAACGTCCGGATGATCCGGACCCAGCGCTTTCTCGGAGCTTGCCAAGGCCTGCGAAAGCACCTCGCTCGCGCCTTGGAAGTCGCCTCGCGCTTCAAGCTCCGCCGCCCGAGCCACGGCATTTTGCTGGGCCGGCTCGGCCGAATCGGCCACCGCCGGAGGGATGCCCCAGGTGGGAGCAACCCCGACGAAAAGCGCCACGAGGGCCCCTCCGAAAATGTCGCGCGCCCACCGGGCTGAACCCCGAGCTCCCTCTTGCTGGATCGACATCGGCCGATGACCTCCCTTCCCCGTTCGACGCAAGATATCGTGCGGGGTATTAGACGTAGATGTGAGCGAGCTTCGCAGCCATCTGCTTTCCGTCCAGGTATTGGACTCTGGCTCAAGATTCAGAGCGAGGCCAGCAGATCCTCGCGGCTTATGCCCTTGTGGCTGGAAACAGCCCTCAAGATGCCATGTAGAGTCCCGATCCGCAGGCTCTTATGGGCCGGTACGGCGATCCGTTGGTGGGAAGGATCTTCCGTCTCGAGAATTGCGTGGCTGCCCACTTGATGGACGAGGCGATAACCCCAGCGCTGACACAGAACCTTGATCAGTGCTTCGCCACTGAGATCCCGAGGAACCTTCATCTGAGGGCAAGAACTTCATCCCTGACTAGGTGAAGCCGAATCCCTTCGGGCATGGGGCGGTCGAAGTGAAAGGCCTCGGCAGCTTCCTGGACGTTAACGCGCAATTGCTCCCAGGTATCCGCTTGGCTAAAGATGTTCTCGGTCAAGCACTCAGCGACAAAGCCGCCATCCTGCTCCTGGGTCACCTCAAAAATTAGCTCGGCCATGAATCTAGACTAGCAAAGTCGAAGCCGAACCTTCCACCCGTAGCCCAAGCGAGCCTCAAGAGGAGGAGCCCATGAGCCAGTCCGAGATCCCGAGCATCGAGGCCCTGCTCGACTACTTCGAGAAGGTCCGCGAGCGCACCCGGCGCGTGGCGCTCTGCATTCCGCCCGAGCACATCGAGTGGACGTGGCGCGAGGGCAAGTTCACGCTCGGCGATTTGCTTCGCCATCTGGGCGCGATCGAGCGCCACATGTTCGCCGAAAACGCCCGCTGCCGCCCCAGCCGCTACCCCGGCCACGGCCGGGACCTGGCTGAAGGCCGCGACGCGGTGCTCGCCTACCTCGACCGGATGCACGCCGAAACGATCGAGATCCTCCGCACCCTTACCTCCGAAGACCTTGCAGCCCGCTGCCAGACACCCGGAGGCGCCGCGATCCCGGTCTGGAAATGGCTCCGCTCGATGATCGAGCACGAGATCCACCACCGCGGCCAGATCTACCAGTACCTTGCCATGCTCGACGTGCCGACGCCGCCGTTGTATGGGTTGACGGAGGAGGAGGTGAAGGCTCGGAGCGGGGGCGGGGGCTCCTCAGCGTGAACCCACGACTCGGAATGCGGCGACCGTCGCCGCACTCCAAATCGTTCCTGGGGAAATCGGGACGGAACTGCCGCGGCAGAAGCAGACCGGCCCGAGGGCATGGCACTTGAGGAGACATGGAACTACCGAAGTATCGACAACCACCGTTTTCAACCGACTTCACTCCGTCGCCAGGAGAACAGTGCTTCCTCGAAGCCGTCGTCGAGCTGATCCTCCGGCCAACCACCTTGGAAATCCTCGAGCCGATTCGCCGGGCGTACGCCTTGCGCCTCCGCGAGCGCTTCGAAGCTCTCGTGGCGGAAGAATTCGTCGAGCCGGCTGACCATTGGCTGGGGACGAATCTGCGGTTCGGCCATGTTGCACCTCCTCGGGAATTGTAATCGACATCCGATCCGCGGGGCGATTGGAACCCGCCGCGTGAACCCTCACCCCCGAAGACCTCGCCGCCCGCTGCGAAACACCCCGAGGCGCCGCGATCCAGGTCTGGAAGTGGCTCCGCTCGATGAGCGAGCACTAGATCCACCCCCGTGGCCAGATCTACGTCTACCTCGGGATGCTCGCCGTGCCGACACCGCCGCTCTATGGGTTGACGGAGGAGAAGGTGAAGGCTCGGAGTGGGGCTGGCCGATCTGCTTAGCGGGCCTCCCCCAAGCTTGCAGACTGCCGCACGTACTCGGTGGTCAGGCTCGCAAGCGTGACGCGATCGGCATCCGAGGGGCTCGGCTGGGAGGCAATTGCATCGATTCTCCGAGCCAGACCATCGAGAGTCTGGAACCGCACCCCCGCCGCGGTATAGGCCTCGCTCGTCACGGCGCAGGCGTTGTAGCTCGCGACCAGCCACTTGCGGAACTCTGCGGCCTGTTGTGCCGCCTCGGAGAGCTGCTGAACCTGCACAGGATTGAGTTGCCCAGAGAACGAGCCCCGCTTCGACACTTTCGCCTCAAGCTTCAACGCGTAAGCCGAATACTCGGTCTCGAAGGCCCGAAGGTCGATCGTGTGCCGCGGTCCATCCGCGCAAGCAATCTCCGATCCGCGGCGGAGGATCCAATCGCGGCCTACAAACAGCAACGCGAATAATGCAGCGCCACCAAGGATGGTGAAGAGGACGAAGCGGTTAGATTTGGTCATACCCCCACCCTAGCTTAGAAAGATAGTTGGATTTCTCGGGTGCGTTTCCGTGCGACCTCAAGGTCACGAGCGACCGCCAGCGCATACCCGTCCTGCAGACCGTACAAGGTAATGTAGATTGACTGTGCGCGTTCCAGTGCCCGAACTGCTTCGACAATATCCCCTACCTGAAGGTAAGTACTTCCCAATTCAGATTCGAGCAAAGCGGTAAGGTCGGGCGAATTCTTGCTTCGCATGCTCGACAGCGCCTCCTGAAGAGTGAATACTGCACCGGCAAGATCACCAAGCTGTCGTTGACTCCGGGCAGTCTCATAGGCAAAGTAGCCACTATCGAAACCTAGACCCTCATTCTCCTCAGACAGGCGAAACGCACAACGGCTATAGACTATCGAGGCTCGAAAGTCGGCGATGATTCTGTATGCCATAAGGAGCATATGATCCTCTCCAACAGCAAGTGCCTTCTCCTCGTCTGAACCCGCTTCGTAAATTTCCAGCGCTCGCTGCCGTAAATTTATCGAGGTTGCCCAATCTCCTTTCATTGAATAGGCCCCGGCGAGGCCACTAAGAGCCAGAGCAACCCTGAAACCCCCGGGCCCATATAGCTTTTCGGTAAAATGAAGAGACCATCGTAAATGCTCAACACCATCCTCATACTTTCCCTGTCTCGCTAGCCCGAATCCTAGAATTGCTTCCAAATTAGCTCGAATCTCGTCGCTCAACTCTCTCTCAGAAATCTCCAACCCCTCTCTCGCTATCCGTTCAGCGTCTGTTAGTCGATTGGCTCTAAGGTACGCGGACGAGAGTGCCGAGTAGAATTCTGGGAGAGGCACAGCCTTCAGGGCAATTTCAAAGTGGAAAATCGAATTTGCAGGAGGCTTAAGCGGGCTACCACCATAGCTCTCATAACCCAACCTATATTCTCGATAGGCAAGCTCAGCCTTCTCGTGAAGCCTTCGATTAAGTTCGGACCTAACTCCATCGGGACTCACAAGAGGTTGCGCCGTAAGCCTTCGTTCCAACTCGTCCAAACGCGCAAGGACTCTATCTGTTCCCTCCCCTACCTTCTCCCCTACAATTGCCGCAATCCGGTCGAGGATGTACTCCCGATCTCCCATGCGGGCAAGACCTCGCAGGCCAGCATTGAATCTTTCAAGAGCATCGCGGAGCTGCCTCTCGTTCACTTGCTTGCCCTTTCTGATTTCCTGACGGATCTTTTCGAAATCGGCCGCCTCCTCCTTCAAACGCGGGTAGATTCGGTCGACGCCCTGCTTGTAGTCCTCTGCAGTGAGGATGCACTTGTTCCACCCCTCCGCGAGGCCTTTGAGAAGTTCGTTCCATTGCTGGGTCGCCGCCGCCGCCTGTTGGAGAGGCTTGGGATCGATCGTGAGGCGCGGGGCGAAGACCTCCAAGCCGGCGAGCGATGCCGAGAGCGAGGAGCCTTCGTAGCGGATTGCGAGATCGCTAACTTCAATCTCGAAGCGCTTCTCGCCGTTCGGGCAGGTGATCTGCCGCGGTGCTGCGTGGGCCACTGCACTAGCAAAAAGAAGCCAGGCAAACGTCTGGCTCATCACGTTTAAAACGTCCGCGGAAGTCGATCGGGGGCTCGCTTGATGGGTCAACATTTGGTTAGGAGTTCGAGCGTATTATAGAGGTAAGTAGATTCCAGCCTTTCCCAGAGATTCTCCGTGCCAAAATCCACCATGGAGTCCGAAGCCAAATCACGATTCACTCCCGAGGAGTATCTGGTTCTCGATCGGGCAGCCGAAGAACGGAGCGAATACCTCGACGGCGAGATGTTCGCAATGCCTGGCGGCAGCCGCTCGCATGCCCTGATCCTTACGAATCTCATCCGCGAGCTGGGCAGTCAGCTCCGCAGCCGGCCGTGCGAGGTCTACGGCAGCGATATGCGGCTCTGGGTCGAAGCATCGGGGCTGTACACCTACCCCGATCTGTCGGTGGTTAGCGGCGAGCCGATCTTTGGGCCGGACGGGCGGCGGGACATCTTACGCAATCCGATTCTCCTCATTGAGGTGCTCTCCCCTTCTAGCGAGGCGTACGACCGCGGCAAGAAGTTCGAGCACTACCGGGCGATCCCTTCGTTTCGGGAGTATCTGCTGGTGTCGCAGGAGAGTCCGTTGGTCGATCGCTTCCTGCGTCAGGAGAGCGGCATCTGGCTGTTCTCCACGGCGCGCGGGCTGGACGCCGAGGTCGAGTTGTCTTCGATCGGTGCCCGGCTTGCGCTGTCGGAGGTCTACGCGAAGATTTCCTTCGAGTAGGAGCGTGGCCCCTACGATGGGGCGCCGGTCGCTCCATTCGGCGAGAAGCGCCAGCGAGGCTGGCGGTCCCAGGACAAGCACACCCGAGGCGCAACCATGACGCCCACGGTTCCCCAGGAAAACTTCGGGACTCGTTGGGGTGGCCGAGGCGCCGCTACGCGAGCGCGGCGAGGGCGGTGCGGACTTCCGCCAGGCGCTCGGCCCAGGGGGTTCCTGAATCGGTCGGGGAGCGGAGAGCGGCGAGGCGGTTGCGGTAGCGCTCGATGCGGGAGTGGGCTTGCTGCTGCCGGGATTCCAGGGCCGGATCGGCGAGACGCTCGGCGATGGCGGGGAGGGCTTCGAGGTCGCGGCAGACGGGGAGGACGTCGCAGCCCGCGAGAAACGCCGCGGCGGTGCGCTCGGGGAGATCGCCCCAGGGGGCGAGCGCTTTCATTTCCAGGTCGTCGCAGATCGCGAGCACGTTGCCGCCCAGGCGGCGGCGGAGCAGGCGGTGGATGCAGGGCGACAGGGTCGCCGGCAGCTCTTTCGCGTCGTAGGCCGGGTAGGCCGCGTGGGAGATCATCACCGCTCCGGCATAGACCCCTAGGGCGTCGAACGGCGCGAGGTCGTCTTCCAGCTGCTCTCGCGTGAGGCGGACGATCGAGCCTTCGTGGTGGGTGTCCTCCCCCGCTCCTCCTAGGCCGGGATAGTGTTTGAGGCAGCCGCCGATGCCGGTCATGTGCAGCCCGGCGAGGAACGCCCGGGCGCGGGCCACCACCTCTTCGGGACGGTTGCCGAAACAGCGGTCATCGAGTGCGTTTCCTTGGAAACCCCGATCGAGATCGACCACCGGGGCGAAATCCACGTCGAGATCGAACAGGCGCAGCGCTCGGCCGACCGCCCGGCCCGCGGCGATCGAGGCGCTCGGCAGTTGGGTGGCGAGCCGCGAGGCGGCGGGCGCAGGGGCCACGACGTTCCGCAGGCGATCGACCCGGCCCCCTTCGGCGTCGATGGCGAGGATCGCGCGCGGCAGGATCGCCCGGATCGACCGCACCAGCTCGGACAGCTGGACGGGCTCGACGCAGTTGCGGCCGAACAGCACGAGGCCGCCCGGCTGGTGGGCTTCGAGCAGAGCGGCGCTTGGGCCGTCCAGCTCCGGCCCGGGCAGGCCGACCCAGACGGGCTCGGCGGGACTCGGGTTCCCCGCGCTCAGGGAGGTCAAACCGCTCATGACGAAAGTTTACTCTTGAGCGAGTGCAACAGGTTCAACGCGGCGAGAGGCGTCATCTGATCGAGATTCGCGGCGCGCAGCATGTCGGCCACCACTTGGGCCGGAGGCGCGAAGAGCGACATCTGCGGATCGGGCGGTCCGCTCGGAACCGGGGCGCGTGCGCCTTGGGCCAGGCGCGGCTTGCCGGTGAGGTCGTATTCGTGCGATTCGAGGTTCGCGAGCACTTCGGTCGCGCGGACCACCACCTCGTTCGGCAGGCCGGCGAGGCGCGCCACATGGAGGCCGTACGACTTGTCGGCGCTGCCCGAGACGACGCGGCGGAGGAAGATGATTTTCTCGTCCCACTCGCGGACCGCCAGGGTCCGGTTGATCACCCGGGGAAGCAGCTCGGCCAGCTCCGTGAGCTCGTGGTAGTGGGTCGCGAACAAAACTTTCGATCGTCCCTTCTCGTGCAGGTGCTCGACGATCGCCCAGGCGAGCGACAGGCCGTCGAACGTCGCCGTGCCGCGGCCGACCTCGTCGAGAATCACCAGGCTCTTGTCCGTCGCGTGGCGCAGGATGTTGGCGGTTTCGATCATCTCGACCATGAAGGTCGATTCGCCGCGCGCGAGGTCGTCCGAGGCGCCGACGCGCGAGAAGATCCGGTCGCAGACGGAGATCTCCGCCGAATCGGCCGGCACCCAGGAGCCCGCCTGGGCCATCAACACGATGAGGGCCACCTGGCGCAGGTAGGTCGATTTGCCGCCCATGTTCGGGCCGGTGAGCAGGACGATCTGCTCGGTCTCCGGATCGAGATCGGCGTCGTTCGGCACGAACGCCTCGCGGCTCGCAGGCTCGACCACCGGATGGCGCCCCTCGCGGACACACAGAATGCCGCCCGGCGCGGTCATCTGCGGCCGGACGTAGCGGTTCCGGGCGGCGACTTCGGCGAACGCCGCGAGGGCGTCGAGCGCCCCCAAGCTCCGGGCGAGCTGCGACAGCCCCTCGGCCGACGCCGCGATGAGCGCCAGAATCGCGCGGAAATGCTCCTGTTCGAGCGCGATCCGCCGTTCGTCGGCGGAGAGGATCTGCTCTTCCAGCTCTTTGATCTCCGGCGTGACGTAGCGCTCGGCGTTGACCAACGTCTGCTTGCGGATGTAATCCGCGGGGACCCGGCCGGAGTTCGAATGGGTGATCTCCAGGTAGTAGCCGAACACCCGGTTGTAGCGGATCTTGAGCGAGGGAATCCCGGTCCGCTCCCGCTCGCGTTGCTCGACGGCCAGGATGTGCTGCTTGCTGTCCCGGGCGAGCGACCGATACCGGTCGAGCTCCGGATCGACTCCCGCGGCGATCACCGCGCCGTCCGAGGGCGACGGGGCGGGCGCCTCTTCGAGCCGGCGCACCAGCTCGGCCCAGAGGGCGGGGAGCGGGTCGGTGGCGGCGAGGTCTTCCAGAAGGGAACGAGGAGGCCCGGCAGCCCTCACCCCCGGCCCCTCTCCCCAGGGGAGGGGGGAGACAAGCAACCGGGTTTCTGCGGTTCCCCCCTCTCCCTCTGGGAGAGGGGCCGGGGGTGAGGGCTGCGGCACCGAGATCTCGGTCAACGCCTCGGCCGCGGCGCGCAAACCTTCCCTCAGCCCCGCCGCTTCGCGCGGCGACATCGTGCCGAGGACCGCCCGGGCGAGCACGCGCTCCGGATCGCCGAGCCGGGCGAGAGCGGCGCGCAGGCGCTCGCGGCGCGGTTCGTCGGCCACCAGCTCGCCCACCGCGACGTGGCGGGCGGCGATCGAAGCCGGATCGGAGAGCGGCCGGGCGAGCCAGTCGCGGAGCGTCCGGCCGCCGGGCGGCGAGGCGGTCCGGTCGAGCACTGCGAGCAGCGTGGCCTTCCGACGGCCCGAGCCCGCGGCGGAGGCGCGCTGGCTCGCGAAGACCTCCAGGTTCGAGAGGGTCGTGGCGTCCACGATCAGCCGGTCGCCCGGCTCGCGCACCGCGAGGTGGCGCACGTGGGAAAGCTCGTTCCGCTGGGTTTCCCGACCATAGGCGAGCGCCGCGGCGGCGGCCAGCACGGCCGGCTCGCCTTCCTCAAGGCCGAATCCCCGCAGACCCGCGGTACCGAAGTGCCGCGTCAGCAGTTCCGCCGCGCGCCGTGGATCGAACCGCCGGTCGCCGCCCAAGGGGGTGCGGCAGGGGCATTCCCGTTCGAGTTGATCGACGATCGCGCGCGGCAGCGTCCCTTCTTCGAACAGCGCTTCGCGGGGCGCGAGGGTGGCGAGCTGCTCGACCGCTTCTTCGACCGAGGCGAAGCGGCGGATGAAGAAGGCGCCGGTCGAAACGTCCAGAAACGCCGCGGCGCCCTGCTCGCCCGCCCAGGCGATCGAGGCGAGGTAGTTGTCCTCATTGCCGAGGAGCAGATCGGGGGAGGAGATCGTCCCCGGCGTGACGATCCGCGTGACCTCGCGGCGGACGAGTCCCTTGGCCTGCGCCGGATCTTCCACCTGATCGCAGATCGCCACTCGCAGGCCCGCGGCGAGAAGCTTCGCGATGTAGCTCTCGATCGCGTGGTGCGGCACGCCGCACATCGGCGCTTCGTTGCCCGTGCCGCGATTTCTCGCGGTCAGCTGGACTTCGAGGATCGGCGCCGCGCGCACCGCGTCGTCGTAGAACAGCTCGAAGAAGTCGCCCATCCGGTAGAGCAGGATCTCTTCCGGATGCACCGCCTTGATCTCCAGGTACTGCCGGAGCATCGGGGTGAGGTTCGTCGCGATCGTCGCAGGAGGGGCGGAGGCGGGAGGGGCGGACACGGCGGGGAAGTATAGCGGGCGGCCAACGAAACCCCGACCCGGGCGATCCCCACCTATACTTGCCCGGCCCATGCTTCTGCTCGCGATCGATTCCGCCTCCCCCCGGGTGAGCGTCGCCCTCGGAGATCTCGGAGAGGACCTCCGCCAGCTCGCCGCCCGCGACGAGGTGGTCGAACGCAGCTCCACCCGGCTGCTCCAGCTGATCCGCGAGGTGCTCGACGAGGCGGGGAAAAAGCCCGGGGATCTCGAAGGGCTGCTCGCGCTCTCCGGCCCGGGAAGCTTCACCGGCCTGCGCATCGGCCTCGCCACCCTGTTCGGGCTCCATCAGGCGCTGGGAATTCCGGCGGCGGCGTTTCCCACCTTGCGGGTACTTGCCGCAGCCCTCACCCCCGGCCCCTCTCCCAGAGGGAGAGGGGAGCAAAGCGAAAACGTCTCCCGGCTGTTCTCCCCTCTCCCTCTGGGAGAGGGGTCGGGGGTGAGGGCGGTCGGCGCGGTCGATGCCCTCCGCGGCGAGTGGACGGTGCAACCGTTCCAATCCGGGGCGGCGCCGACCGAGCAGGGACCGAGCGAGACGCTCCCGCCCGCGGCGTTCGCGCGATTCGCTCCGGGTGTAGTCGTCGGTTTCGGGATCTCCGCCGTGGCATCCCGCCCGGATTGGCCCGCCGGGCTCACCGCGATCGAACCCGGGCCGCTCGCTCCCGTGGCGCTTCGTCTCGCGTGGGCGGAGCCGCCCGTCTGGGACGCGCTCGCGCTCACCCGGCCGCTCTATGCCCGGCCGCCCGCCGCCACCCTGCCGAAACCGCGGGCCGGTCTGCCCGCTTCGCCCGCCCCCGGAGAGCCGGTCGCTTGAACGAGGTCGCGATCCGCCCGGCGACCGACGACGACCTCGCGGCGATCCTGGCGCTCGAAGAGGAGGGTTTTCCCGATCCCTGGGCGCTCGAAACGCTCGCCGCCGAGCTGCGCTTTCCCGGCTCGTTCGTCCTGGTGGCGGCCCCTCCCCGCTCTTCCGCCCTCGGTTACGCCTCGTTCCGGACGGTCGCCGACGAGGCCGAGCTGCTCCGCCTTTCGGTCGCTTTGGCGGCCCGGCGGCACGGTCTGGGACGCCGGTTGCTCGAAGTCGGGTTCACCGAGCTGGCCCTCCGCTCGCTCGCGAGCTGTTTTCTCGAAGTCCGGGCCGACAACACCCCGGCGATCGCGCTCTACGAACGGGTCGGCTTCCGGCTCGCCGGAGAGCGCAAGGGGTACTATCGGGACGGCTCGGACGCCCTCGTCTATGCCCGGGCGATTTGACCCTTCCCTTTCCCTTGAAGCCCCCGAAATCGGGTGCTATCCTGCTCCTATCATCCATTCCGCAATGCAAGGCCCAAAGATCTCCCCGCCCCGGTTGCCCGCCCGGACCCGCGGCGACCAGATTCTTGCAGGTCAATCTTTCGCTCGGACCTTCGCCCGATCTTTTGCCCCCGGCCCTCCCGGCCGAGCGGGCGTCATCCACCC
>Ga0134122_10003454_pt1 | contig 11723 bp, 9 predicted proteins | sample KB302_FD_96461 | JGI IMG/M metagenome (GOLD analysis project Ga0134122, IMG submission 96461) | Terrestrial soil microbial communities without Nitrogen fertilizer from Kellogg Biological Station, Michigan, USA - KB3-0-2 | ecosystem: Environmental > Terrestrial > Soil > Unclassified ...
CGTCACCAAACGCTTCGGCGAGGTGACGGCCGTCGACGACGTCTCTCTGAAGATCCATCGCGGCGAGTTCTTCGCCCTGTTGGGACCGAGCGGCTGCGGCAAGACGACCTTGCTGCGGCTGATCGCGGGTTTCGAGGAACCCAGCGCTGGAGCCATCCACATCCACGGCAGCGACGTCACCCATGTGCCGCCGCACCGACGGCCGGTCAACATGGTCTTCCAGCACTATGCGCTGTTCCCCCACCTCACGGTCGAGGAGAACGTCGGTTTCGGACTGCGCTACCAGCCGCTGGCGCGGGCCGCGCACGCCGCTCGCGTCGCCGAGGCCCTCGCCCTCGTACGCCTGGAAAGCTACGAGAAGCGCCGTCCGGAGCAGTTGAGCGGCGGCCAGCGCCAGCGGGTCGCCCTCGCCCGCGCCCTGATCCTCGAGCCCCAGGTGCTGCTGCTCGACGAGCCGCTGGCCGCGCTCGATCCCAACTTGCGCAAGGAGGTGCAGGTCGAGCTCAAAAGCCTGCAACGCACCCTCGGCATCACCTTCGTCTTCGTCACCCATGACCGGGAGGAGGCGCTGGCGATGAGCGATCGCATCGCGGTGATGAATAGCGGCCGGGTGGAGCAGGTGGGGAGCCCGGCCGGCGTTTTCGAGGCGCCCGAGACGGAGCTCGTGGCTCGCTTTCTGGGCGCCGTCAACGTCTTCACGGCCGAGGTGCGCCGCGCGGCGGAAGGCGTGCTCACCCTGGAGCTGCCGGACGGCACCGAGCTCACCGTTCCGCAGACGGGTCCACCGCGGCTCCGGCGCGAGCCGGTGCGCTTCGTGGTCCGCCCGGAGAAGCTCGCCCTGCGCGTCGTCCCGGACGCCTCCGAGATCTCGCTGGCGGTGACGGTGGAAGACCGCATCTACCACGGGGCGAGCACCGAGTGGATCGTCCGCGACGCCCGCGGCGAGCGCTTCACCGTCTACGCCCAGAACACCGGCCCGGCGGACGAGGCGCCGGCGTTCTCACCCGGCAGCCCGGCTTTTCTGGGATGGGATCCGCGGCACAGCGTGGTGCTGCGGGAGTAGGTCAGTCCTCAGCGGTCAGCTCTAATCCACGAACGATCTCAGCGAACTTCTCGACCACATCCAGTCTGTCCAAGGCGTCGACAACCAGTGTGTAATTCAAGGCCACATACTCATGGATCAGTACATTGCGGAAGCCTGGCAGACCCTCGAGATCCCGCGCTATCGTAGAGGGGAATTCGGGCATCGCAGACAGATTCTCCACAGCCTCGGAGTAGCTCGCGAAGCGGAGCTTGCGGCGAGCCGAGAGCTCACTGGCGATATCGATCACAACCTGGCAGACGATCTGCAAAGAGCGGAGAACGTCATTACCCAGCGACAGGTCCTCACGCAGAATTTTGGGGCCCGTCACCCGAGGGCGGAGCTCCCGAAGATGCTCCAGATGCCGATACAGCTCCCCCAAACGGTCGATGACTGGACTCATCGCGCCAACGCTTCCAATCTGAGCTTGCGCAGCCGTTTTAGCCAGGGCTCCAGATCCGCGGCGAGAATCTGGACGTCCCGCACATAGGCGTGGTCGGTTTCCGGATCACCCACGAACAGCCGGATTCCATAGATGATCTTCCGGCCCAGTAGCGGTGGAGCCTCGTTCAGGATGACGACGTCGACCTCGTTGTGATGGAGGACGGAGATCAGAGCCGAGCCCAGCCGGATTCTCATGTCGAAGCGATCCCTGGCCGTAGGATGACGGTCCCATCGGAGCAGGACCCCGATGTCCACATCGCTCTCCCGGTGGGCTCGGCCTTCGGCATGGCTGCCAAAGAGGTAGGCAGAGGCTATCCCGAGGTCCCGGCGGGTCTCGAAATACGCCTTCAGCGCGCTGAGCTTCTCTTCCGTCATCGCCTCCAGTCTACCGCGGCCTTGATCCTCTCCGAAGCCCCAGTCATCATCCACTCTCGTGAGGCCCTGGAAAACCCGCGCCGCCTATCCCCTGCTCCTGCCCACCTGGCTGGTGCTGGGGATCTTCTTCCTGGCGCCGCTCGGTCTCATGCTGGCCTTCAGCTTCGCCGCGCGGGGCACCTACGGCGGCATCGAGCCCGTCGGGGATCTCGGCCGGTACCTGCGCTCGGGAGCGTTCCTCGCCAACTACGTTCGCTCGCTCGGCTGGATCTACCTCAAGATCGGCTGGCGCTCGCTGTGGATGGCCGCGCTGACCACCGTGCTCTGCCTGACCGTCAGCTTTCCCGCCGCCTACTACCTCGCGATCCTGGCGCCGCGGCGCTGGAAGGGCCTGCTGCTCGGCCTGGTGGTGGTGCCGTTCTGGACCAGCTTCCTCATCCGCACCTACGCCTGGATGTTCATCCTGCGCACGGAAGGGCTGCTCAACCTGGTGCTGGTGGGAAGCGGCCTGCTGCACCGGCCGCTGGAGCTGCTCTATACCCAGACGGCGGTGATGATCGGCCTCGTCTACGGCGAGCTGCCGTTCATGATCCTGCCGCTCTATGCCTCGCTGGAGAAGCTCGACCGCTCGCTGCTGGAGGCGGCCGCGGACCTCGGCGCCGGCCGCTCGCAGTCGTTCTGGCGGGTGACGGTGCCGCTCAGCCTGCCGGGGATCGCGGCGGGAATCGTGCTCGTCTTCATCCCCAGCCTCGGCCAGTTCGTCGTCTCCGACCTGTTGGGCGGCGCCCGCGGCATGCTCCTCGGCAACCTGATCCAGAACCAGTTCGCCGTCGCCCGCAACCAGCCTTTCGGCTCGGCCCTCGCCTTCGAGCTGATGGCCGCCGTCCTGATCCTGTTGCTCGCCTACGCCGCCTATGTGAAGCGGCGCGGCGGAGAGGAGCTGCTGTGAGCGGCCGGCACCGGCGGCTGCTCGCCGCTCACACCGCGATCGTCTACCTCTTCCTCTACGCGCCCATCGCCATCCTGGTGGCCTTCTCCTTCAACGCGGCGCGGCAGACGGCGTTCTGGGAGGGGTTCACTCTGGACTGGTACCGCCGGCTCCTCGGCAACGCCCTGCTGTTCCGCGCCGTCCGCAACAGCCTGCTGGTGGCGGGCATCACGACCGCCGCGGCCGTGGTCCTCGGCACGCCGGCGGCCCTGGCTCTCGCGCGGCACGAATTCCGCGGCAAGCGGGCCACGCAGGCTCTGCTCTACCTGCCGGTGATCATCCCGGAGGTCGTGCTCGGCGCGGCGCTGGTCACCTTCTTCGGCGCCGTCGAGCTGCGGCTCTCGCTGTGGACGGTGGTGGTCGCTCACGTCGTATTCAGCGTTTCCTACGTGGCGATCGTCGTGCGGGCGCGCCTCTCCGGGCTCGATCCGTCGCTGGAGGAGGCGGCCCGGGACCTCGGCGCCGGTCCGTTCGAGACCTTCCGCCGGGTGACGCTGCCGCTCGCCGCGCCGGGCATCCTGGCGAGCGCTCTCCTCGTCTTCACCCTGTCGATCGACGACTACGTCATCACCTCCTTCGTCGCCGGGGTGGGCGCCACCACGCTGCCGCTCCACATCTACTCGATGCTCAAGGTCGGCGTCACGCCCGAGGTCAACGCCGTCTCGACGCTGCTGCTCGCCGGCACGGTGGTCTTGATCGTGCTCGCCCAGCGGCTGATGCAGGACCCCGCCGCCACAGGAGGCTCGCGATGAAAAGGTTTTTTCTGATCGCTTGCGCAGCCGCGGCCCTGGCGTCCTGCCGTGACACGCAGGAACGAGCCGGACCCGCGAAGGCGGCTTCCCGCAGCGTGAACGTCTACATCTGGACCAACTACCTGCCGCAGGAGGTGGTGGCCGACTTCGAGCGGCGGACGGGCATCGACGTCAACGTCGACACCTACGATTCGAACGAAGCGGTGCTCGCAAAGCTGCAGTCCGGTGTCGCGGACTACGACGTCGTGGTGCCCTCCGACTACATGGTGAAGGTCCTCGTTCCCCAGGGCCTCCTCCAGCCGCTCGATCATGCCCGCCTGCCCCATTTCGAGAACCTCGATCCGCGCTTCCTCAACCAGGCGTTCGACCGGGGCAACGCGCACTCCGTCCCCTACCTTTGGGGCACCACCGGGATCGGATACGACAAAGAGAAAGTAAAGGAGCCGATCGACAGTTGGCGCGCCCTCTTCGACGAGCGCTACGCGGGACGCATCCTGATGCTGGACGACGTGCGCGAGGCCTTCGGCGCCGCCTTGAAGCTGATGGGCAGATCGATCAATGAGAAAGACCCTGCGGCGTTGCGGAAAGCCGCCGCCATGCTCACGGCGCAGAAACGGCTGGTGCGCACCTACAACAGCTCGGACTTCGCCAACCTCCTCGCGGCCGGCGACGTGGACGTGGCGCAGGGCTGGAACGGCGAGATGGCCGAGGTGGTGGCGAACGCCCCCGGCCGGCTAGCCTTCATCGTTCCCAAAGAGGGCGGCACGCTGTGGATCGACAACCTCGCCATTCCCAAAGGCGCCCGCAACCTCGACGCCGCCTACGCCTTCATCGACTACGTGCTCGAGGCCGCGACGGCCGCGAAGATCGTCAACGCCGTCCACTACGCGGCAGGCAACCAGGCCGCCTGGCCGCTGATCGACGAGAAGATCCGCCGCGACGCCGCGATCTATCCGCCGCAAGAGGTCCTCGACCGCTGCGAGCTGATCGAGGACCTCGGAGAGACGCTACGCCTGATGGACGAGCTGTGGACGGAGGTCAAGGCCCAGTGATCACTGACTTCGCCCAGATTGCCCGCGCGCGACCTCACCCCCGGCCCCTCTCCTGAAGGAGAGGGGAGAAAGACGCTGTTTCGAGCCCCTCTCCTTCAGGAGAGGGGTTGGGGTGAGGTCGCCACGGCAAGACCGCCGTTTCCTACGGCTGCTGCACGATCTTCACGTCGTCCACCGCCGCCTCCACCAGACTGGCCGTGGAGGCGTCCGCGGCCGAGACGAGGATGCGCACCGTCTGGCCCGCGAAGGAGCTGATGTTGACCGAGCTCGTCGCCCAGGCCGCGTCGTCGTTGGCGGTGCTGCCCAGCTCCTGGAGCACGGTCGAGGTCGTCGTGCCCACCACCTGGACGCGCAGGAAGTCCGCGCTCGAGGAGTTGGTGCCGTGCGCGAGGTAGTAGGAGAACGACAACGTCAGCGTGCCCGTCGAGGGCAGGACGATCGCCGGCGATTGGATAGACGTGGCGCCGCCGTCGATGTCGTTGTCGCCCGCCGAGGCCCCCGCCAGGCGGCCGGTCACCAGGTCGTTGACGCCGGAGACTGTCGTGCCGAGCTGTTTCGTGCCGCTGGAGGTCGTCGTCTCCGGATCACCCCGCTCCCACCGGCCGGTGGTCGCCGTGTCGGTGCCGTTCGGATTGACCGTCCAGCCCGTGGCGGTCTCGAAGTTATCGAAGAAGACCGTCACCGGCGGTGGTGGCGGCGTGCCCCCCTCGACGGCGTTGCCGGTGACCACCAGCGCGAAGGGCTGCGGACCGTTGGGCACGTTGAACGAGCGCGCGGTCACCGTGTAGACGCCGGCCGCCGGAGCGGCGAGCAGCACCTGCTCCAGGGTGTTCCTGCGGTCGGCGGTCCCTCCCGTCGTCGAAGCGCCGCCCGAGAACACGTTGCCGCGCCATACCGTCCCCGTGGGGCCGGTGACGATCAGATCGAGGTCGTTGTTGATGTTCGGGTTCGCCGCCGGCGTCGAAGGGAAGTCCGTCCACGCCAGGGTGGCCTTGAGGGATTCGCCGGCGGTGACGGTGAAGGTGAACGCCCGGTCCTCGTTGGTCGAGCCGGTGGCGAAGGGCGCCGCGTCGTCCTTCGCCCACAGCTTGCGAGTCTGGCCGGTGAAGAAGAGCGCGTTCTCGAGCAGCACCCTTCCCCACCCCTGGCAGTTGGCGGGGATGGCGGTGGTGCCGGTCATGCTGACCGCCGAGCTCACCAGCGTCCCCCGCAGCAGCGCGGCCGAGGGCGTGAAGCCGTTCGCCGAATTCTTGCTGCCGCTGGGATACCAGCCGTCGGTGTAGTACTGGCGGACCAGCGCCGTCAGACCGGCGGCGCCCGGGCTCGCCATGCTGGTGCCGGAGAGGCTGAGCGTCGTGCAGGTGTTGGTGGTGACGTTGCCGTCGTTGTTGGCCGAGACGATGCTCTGACCCGGTACCGTCACCTCCGGCTTGAAGCGGCCGTCGGCGGTCGGGCCGCAACTGCTGAAGCTCGCCATGTTGTTGGCGGCCGTGGCGCGCTGGGTGGCGCCGACGGAGACCGCGCTCTTGGCGGTCGAGGGACTGCCGACGCTGCCGGACCCCGGCCCGGAATTGCCCGCCGCGAAGAAGATCAGGAAATCCTTGTGGTTCCACATGAACTCGTCGACGTCCTGGCTGCCGGCCGAGTAGTTGTTCTGCACCGCCGCGTTCTCGTTGTCTCCCCAGGAGTTGGTGTGGAGCCGCGCTCCCTGGGTGTAGGCCTGCTGGAAGATCGGGTTCAAGTCCACCACCGGGCAGCCGATGCCCGGCAGGTCGCCGCAGTTGTCGGTCTGGAAGCCGGCGTCCTGCATCACCAGCTTGGCTCCCGGCGCCATGCCGTCCGCCGTGTCGTGGGTCAGGAGGTGCGAGAAGTTGTCTCCCGCCACGGTGCCGGCGACGTGGCTGCCGTGGTCCTGGGTGTCCCACTCGGTGTTGCCGATGCCGCCCGCGCACTCGGAGGACGCCAGGAAGTCCACCGCGATCACCTTGCGCTGATTGGTGTTTACCACGGTGCCCCCGTTGCAGGCGTTGACCGGCGGCAGGCCGAGAGACGTATCGCGGAACCAGCACAGGTCGGCGTCGATGCCGGTGTCGATGATGCCCACGGTCTGGCCTTCGCCGAAGATCCCCTGGCTGAAGATGGGGGTGGTCTGGCCGCCCGAGAGACCCGACTGCCCCACCCAGATCGTGGTGTCGTTGCGCAGCGTCCGCCGGCCCTCGAGCTCGATCCAGAACACCTCGCGGAGGGCGGCCAGCGACTCACGGAACGCCACGATCTCGGACGGCGTGAGCAGCAGACGGACGCGGGAGAAGAACGGATTCCACTGCGCCCCGACAATCCCCCTCACCCCCAAGTCGCGGAGCTTCTGGATCACGTCGCCGAGGTCGGCATCGGGATAGATCTGGATCAGCAACGGCCTGTAGTCGGCCCGTGTGTCCGCGCTCTTGGCCTCGCCGCCCTCCACCGCCGCGACTGCGGGGGAGATCTTGTAGGCCGGGTGATACGGGCCCGACCAGCTCGCGCCCATCGCGGCCAGGCTCGCCTTGACGCCGCCGGCAGGCAGCCTGACGAGATAGGCGTAGAAGGGCAGGTAGGCGTAAACGCTCAGGCTCGCGGCGCGCAAGGCCTCCACCTGGCGGGCCGTGACCGGGCCCGGAAACTTGACCAGCACGATCTCGTCCTCGACGGCGTCTTCGGGCCGGACGCGCAGGGCCGCGCTGATTTCGGGCTCCGGCCGGCTGGTGTCGATGACGCGCGAGACGAGCGAGATCACGGTGGCCGCCCGTGCTTCGAGACTCGGCGCCTCCTGCGCCGGCAGGCGGACCGACGACGCGGCGAGCAGCATCAGAGAGACGCTCCAGACCTTTCTGGATCCAGGCATTCCTTCCTCCATTTTCGGAATGGGACGGCGGTTGAAAGTAAGCTCCTGATAAACAAGGGTGTCCTCCTCCCTCCGGGATGAGCCGGGAGGAAAAGGAGGATGTCGGAGTAGGGTTTCGGAGTTAGAATGAATCGCCAGAAGACGCCATGAAGATGCCTCTCCGGCTGTTCCTGCTGACCCTGACGATGCTCGCTTGCGCCGGCTGCGATCAAGTGGCCAAGGCGATCGCCCGCGGCGCGCTCGCTTCATCGCCACCGGTGACGCTGCTCGGCGGCGCCGTTCGCCTCGTGTACACCGAGAATCCCGGCGCCTTCCTCAGCCTGGGCGCGGATCTGCCGCCCGGAGTGCGCTTCCTGGTGGGGGTGGTCTTCGTCGCCGCGGCCTTGTCGACCCTGCTCGTCTTCACCCTGCGGACGGCCAGCCTGGCCTTCGGGCAGAAGGCCGGGCTGATCCTCATCCTGGGCGGCGGCCTCGGCAACCTCATCGATCGCCTCGTCAACCACGGTCAGGTGATCGATTTCGTCAGCTTGCGGCTGGGCCCCTTCCACACCGGCATCTTCAACCTCGCCGACGTCGCGATCACGGCGGGCGTGCTGATGGTGTTCCTCTCCTCCTTCAGGAAAGCGGAGCCAGACCCGGAGCCTGCCGAATAGAGCCCGGCTCAGATGCCAACGGCTCGACCCATGGGGCGAGCCGCTTGACCCGCGGGTCAAGCCGTTTGACCCGCGACGCGAACGGCTCGACCCGCGGGTCAAGCCATCTGGCTGCCGGGTCGGACCGCCCCCTCCGCGAGCCGGACGACTTGACCCGCGGCGGAGGGGGCTTGACCCGCGGCGAGAGCCACCGCGTTCATGGGTCAGACGCCTTGACCCGCGGGTCAGACCGTTTGACCCGCGGCGAGAGCCGTTTGACCCCTGGGTCAGGCGCTTGACGCGGATGCCAGCTCGCTGTTCTCGCCCCAGACCCGCATACCTGCCATAATCCAGATGTGCCCCACTTTGTGGGCACAACAGGAGTGGCAATCATGGAACCTCTTGATGTCTTTACCGTCAGGGATTTGCGCCAGCGTTCGGGTGACCTCCTGCGTGATGCAGAGCAAGGCAGGTTGGCTCTGATAACGAAGCACGGTCGGCCAGCCATCCTGGCCGTGCCCTTCGACGAGCGTCTGCTGTCGCACGGCATCCACCGCGCCGTAGCTCTTCACTTGTTCGAGGCCGAGCAGGTGACGCTCGCTCAGGCCGCCAGGCTGGCGGGCCTGCCTCTTGAAGGTTTCATCGAGCTATTGGGCCAGACCGGCATCGCGGCGGTTAGCTACCCCGCGGAGGAGTTGGCGGAAGAGGAAGCGTAGGCCGTCGCCTAGGGTTCGTGGGGCCGGCTGGGGTAAAGCACTGAATCTGCGGCGTTTAAGTCTCCGCATCGCTAGGCGGTGCGCTGGCGTGAAATAGGATTAAGCCGTCTCGTGTTATACTCGCTTGACGCCCGATTCCGACTCGGGTAAGATAGCTGCCGAAAGAAATGCTAGGGGCTTCGGCCCGTAGCATATTTACCTCCCCCGGGTCTGTGCAAGCACACCCGGGGCTTTTCTTTTATGGGGCTCATGGATGCCGGAGACAGAAACAGCCTTCTTATTCATCGACGGCAATAACTGGTATCACGCATGCCGACACGCCGGCCTGAAAGATCTTTTCGCTCTTGACTATGTGAGGATTTCCCAAAAGCTCCTCGGGCCTCGTAATTGGGGAGAGACGCGTTACTACATTGGGGCCTTAAAGCAAGTCCAGCCGAACTATCTAGAGCAGCGCCAATTTCTCTCTAGACTTCAGAATCAGGACAGCAGGATCAGTGTTCACTTCGGAAGGATGGAAGAGCGCCCGCATGTGAACAAGCTTGCCGCCGAACTTTTAGCCTACGCCCAAAGCCTCCCCGTTGACGCTGCCATAAGGGCAGAGTTAATAGGCATGGCTAGCAGGCACCGGTCTGTTAGCATTCTGAAAGAAAAGGCGGCGGATGTCATGCTTGCAGTTCAGATGTCCAGCTTGGCAATGCAGGACAAATTCGACTGTGCATACCTTCTTTCGGCGGATGGCGATTTTACACCAGCGGTTGAACTCGTTCGCGATCTAGGCAAGAAAGTCTACCCCGTTTCCGTCGAGCCCATGTTTAGTTCGGCTCTCAAAAACGCCTGTGGTAATTTCATACCATTGAAGAAGGAATGGTTCGCCGACTGCTACCATTACGATCCGCAATTCGTCGCGCGAAGCACGCGGGGCCAGCCCTAGAACAAGGACTGGCCCCGGTCCTACACGTCCTCCCGCTTGAACCGCTGGAGAAGCGGCGCGGATCGGGAGCTAGCAACATAGATTCCCCCACTACCCTGGCGGGGGCGAGCCTTTCGGTGGCGCCTCTCAGCTCACCCGCTTCGCTTTCACCTCTCCGCCCGGCGACTTCACGCTCAGCGCCATGGAAGAGCCGTCCCCGGCGATCTCGAAGCCGATCCGCGTCACCCTCCCGGAGCGCGGATCGTAGGAGGCGAGCTCGGTGGAGGACACCGGCAGGAACCGGCCGCCCGGCAGGCTGGGAAGGATCCGGACCGTGTCGACCGTCGGCCCTCCCCAACCGTATTCCATGATCACCGAGCCGTTCTCGAACCGGCTGCGAACGTAAGTCGTGGAGTGCCCCGTCAGGCTTCCCGTGCCGATCAGCTCGAAGCCCTTGAACTTTCCGTTGCCTGCCTCGAGCCTTTGCCAGGTGGACGTCACCCGCTCCTTCACCGTGGGCAGGGGCACTCCGAAGAGCTCCGAGACCGGAGCGTAGTCGCCCTGCCGGCTCGCCTCGAGGGCAGCGAGGAGGCGGCCTTCCAGCTCGGCGGCCCGTCCGGGATCGCCACCGCCGGTGCCGGCCAGCAACAGGAAGGCGTCCTTGCCGTCGGCCGTGACGGCGAGGCCGGGGTAACGAGGATCGCCGGCCCGCGGAGACGCCGCCGAGACGATCAGCCGGCCTCCCGAGGGCAGCGCGTAGGCGCCCGCAAAGCGCTCCAGGGACTTGGCGTCGGCCTTGATCACCGCCGGCGGAACGGTGTGCTCCATGCCGAAAATCAAACGCACGATTTGCGGATCGACAGCGATCGAAGAGAAGTCGGACCGGTTCGAGCCGATGACGACGACCACCCCTTCATCCACATAGCGGCGGAAATCGGCGGCGAAGATGCCGTTGCCGCCGTTGTGGGCGATCAACCGGGTGCCGCGCGGTGTCGTGGCGATGCTCCAGCCGTAGCCGTAGAACGAGCGGCCCTCCTCGTCCTCGGGGACGTGGGGAGACTGGTACTTCTCCTTGGCCGCCCGGGAGAGGATCGCCTCGCCCGCCAAGGCCTGGTGCCAGCGGTAGAGATCCCCGACCGTGGAGAGGATGCCGCCGTTACCCCGCAGGTTCCACCAGGGTCCGTCCGGCGCCCAGGCGTGATCGAGCGGCGTGCCCCAGTCCCCCTCGGCGTTGTAGCCGTGGGCGAGCGAGGCCGGCGGCCACTTCGGCGCCAGGTAGCCGGTCTTCGTCATGCCCGCCGGTTTGAACAGGCGCTCCTGGAGGAAGGTCTCGTACGGCTGGCCGGAGACGATCTCCACCACCGCGGCGAGCAGGCTGAAGCCGGCGTTCGAGTAGCGGTAGCGGGTGCCCGGCGGCCACAGCAGCTTCGAGGCCATGGCCTCCTTCACCAGCCGGTCGCGCGGCATTTCCTCGTAGTCGTCACCGAAGACGTCCTGCAGGCCGGCGCTGTGGGTGAGCAGATGGTGGAGGGTGATGCCGGCCTTGTCCTCCGGCACGCCGGGAAGGTACCTTGAGACCGGGTCCGTCACCTTCAGCTTGCCTTCCATCTCCAGCGCGAGGATGGCGGCGCCGGTGAGCTGCTTGGTGATCGAGCCGATGTCGAAGACCGTTTCGGAGGTGAACGGCACGCCGTGCTCGCGGTCGGCCCAGCCGTAGCCCTTTTCGAGCAAGACCCGGCCGTGCCGGGCGACGAGGAGCGAGCCGGAAAACCCGTAGGCCTCCAGGCGCGTCATGAGCTGCTCCAGCTCTTCCCTCAGCGCCGCGTCGGTGCGCGCCGCCGGAACCGCGGGTTTGGACGGCTCCTGCGCGCCGAGCGCGGCCGCGATGACGA
>Ga0134122_10003457_pt1 | contig 11718 bp, 10 predicted proteins | sample KB302_FD_96461 | JGI IMG/M metagenome (GOLD analysis project Ga0134122, IMG submission 96461) | Terrestrial soil microbial communities without Nitrogen fertilizer from Kellogg Biological Station, Michigan, USA - KB3-0-2 | ecosystem: Environmental > Terrestrial > Soil > Unclassified ...
GCAAAGAAAGGCTGGAATCTGCAAAACGTCGACCGCTTGAGCAATGGCGGCGCATTGATCGCGCTCGTGGACATCGGTCAACACGGGAACGCCAATCCGCTCGCGGATCTCGGCGAAGATGGGCAGCGCGAGCTCAAGGCCGATGCCACGCGCGCTGTTCGCGCTGGTACGGTTCGCTTTGTCAAAACTTGTCTTGTAGACGAGACCAACGCCGGCTTTGGCAGCGATCTCTTTCAGTGCCGATGCCATCTCGAGCGCGTGGTCGCGCGATTCGAGGGCGCAGGGTCCAGCGATGATGGAAAGCGGCCTCTTGTTGCCGATTTCCACAGCACCAACTCTGACGACCGCATTGGGGGCTGCCATATCCGTATCGTAACCGATTCAGCCGCGGCCGCTACGTCTTTGGCATGGGTGCAAGATCAGGCAGGCTGACACCGCGTTTGATCTGCTCCATTTGCCACTCATCCAGCCGCTCCTGCTCAAGACCTGCTTGCGCCACTTCGGCCGCGAGACCTGCGGGAACGACGACAACACCGTCGGCGTCGGCAACGATGATGTCATCCGGAAAGACCGCGACACCGCCGCAGCCGATCGGCTCCTGCCACGCGGCCAACATCAGTTGTGCCGCCGGCGGGGGCGCCGTGATTCCGACGGTCCAAATCGGCAGGCCGATGGCCAGCAGCCCATTGCGGTCGCGTACTGCGCCATCGGTGACGATCCCCGCCACGCCGCGTTTGGCCATCCGCATTACGACAATATCTCCGAACGTGGCCGAGGCCGTAACGCCGCGGGCGTCTGCTATGGCGATGCAGCCCGAGGGCATCACCTCCACGGCATCGCGATTGACAGGCAACTTTCTGCCGAATGCTCCGCTGATATCCTCGCGCACGGGAATAAACCGCATGGTGAACGCGCGGCCGACGCTACGCGGATAGTCGAGCTTCAACGGCATTGGGCCGCGCACCCATTGATTGCGCAGGCCCTTCTTCAAGAGAACCGTGGCGATGGAATCGGTTGTCACGCGCTTCAGCGTGTCCAGCACCGCGCCGTCGTTATGCATTATACGAGCCTCGACTTCTGCACCGCGGCGCCGATGAACGAGGCAAATAGCGGATGAGGTGCAAGCGGTTTGGACTTGAGCTCCGGGTGGAACTGTACGCCGATGAACCAGGGGTGATCGGGAATCTCGATGATCTCGGGCAGCACACCATCCGGAGAGAGGCCGGAGAACACCAGACCGTGCTCCTCCAATTGGCGACGGTAGCCGATATTCACCTCATAGCGGTGACGGTGCCGCTCGGAGATGAAGGTCGAGCCATACATCTGCGCGACCCGGCTGCCCGGCTTGAGCACGGCGTCATAAGCCCCGAGGCGCATTGTGCCGCCCATATCCGCGTCGGCGTTTCTCCGTTCGACGGCGTTGCCTTTGGTCCATTCCGTCATCAAAGCAATGACGGGATGGCGCGGCCAGTCTGCTTTGCTCTTGGAGAATTCGGTGGAACCTGCGCCATCGAGGCCGGCAAGATTGCGAGCGGCTTCGATCACCGCCATCTGCATGCCGAAACAAATACCGAAAAACGGCACGCGGCGCTGCCGGGCGAAGGAGACCGCCTTGATCTTGCCCTCCGTTCCACGTTCGCCAAATCCGCCGGGCACAAGGATGCCGCTCATATCCTCCAAGTAAACCGCGGCGTCATCCTTTTCGAAGACTTCGCTTTCGATCCAATCGACGTCCACGCGGACGTTGTTGGCGAGGCCGCCATGCACCAGAGCTTCGATCAGGGATTTGTAAGAGTCTTTGACCTGCATGTACTTGCCGACGACGGCGATCTTCACTTCGCCTTCCGGCTTCAAAACCCGCTCGACCACCGCGCGCCAGCGCGAAAGATCCGGTGCGGGTGCGTCCTTGAGACCGAACACCCGCAGCACCTCCGTGTCGAAACCGCCTTCGTGGTAGCGGATCGGCGCGTCATAGATCGTTTCCAGATTCATCGCCGGAATGACGCGCTCGGGCCGGACATTGCAGAACAGGGCGATTTTCCTGCGGTCGTCGAGCGAAATCTCCTTGTCGGAGCGTCACAACAGAATATCGGGCTGAATGCCGATGCTCCTCAGCTCTTTGACGGAGTGTTGTGTCGGTTTGGTTTTCAGTTCGCCGGCTGAAGTGATGTAGGGAACGAGCGTCAAATGCACGAAGCATGTCTGCTCGGGGCCCAATTCATTGCCGAGCTGTCTGATGGCCTCGAAAAACGGCAGGCCTTCGATATCGCCGACGGTGCCGCCGATTTCGCAGAGGAGAAAGTCGACCTCGGCGTGATCGCCCATGACAAATTCTTTGATCGCATCGGTGACGTGAGGAATCACCTGCACTGTGCGGCCGAGATAGAGGCCCTGACGCTCCTTCGAGATGATGCCCTGGTAGACACGGCCGGCCGTGACGTTGTCGGACTTGGATGAGGCCACTCCGGTGAAACGTTCATAGTGCCCGAGGTCGAGATCCGTTTCGGCGCCGTCATCGGTGACAAACACTTCGCCGTGCTGATAGGGACTCATCGTTCCGGGATCGACATTCAAATAGGGGTCAAGCTTCCTCAAACGCACGGAATAGCCGCGCGCCTGCAAAAGCGCGCCCAAAGCCGCCGATGCGAGACCCTTTCCGAGCGAGGAAACCACGCCGCCGGTAATAAAAATCAACCGCGCCATGGAATTGCACCATGGAGTAAGCGCATGGCGGGCTCAAGCGCTTTCACTGCATCTTCCAAAGAAATGTGCGCGCGGATTTACTTCGCCGGTGGGACGCCGGCTGGAGCCGGAGCTGCTGGAGCAGGTGCTACGGGAGCTCCGGGAGCGGTCGGAGCGGTGGGCAGCGTCGGCGGCGCAGCAGAAGGAAGGCTTGGCGGCGCGCCGGGAGCAGCGGGAGCACCTGGGGCGCCTAGCAACGGAGAGGGCTGACGCGTGCCGAGCGTAAGCATCGTCAGCGTTAGACTCGTAACGAAGAAAAGTACGCCGAGAATGATGGTCGTGCGCGTGAGTGTGTTCGCCGCTCCGCGAGGCGAAAACAAGCCGCCGAGTCCCGAGCCGCCTCCGCCCATGCCGAGCGCACCACCCTCCGAGCGCTGGAGCAGGATGACGAAGATCAGTGCCATCGCCACGATAAGGTGAATGACTATCAATACTGCTTGCATGAACTGCCGGGACTTTCGCTAGCGGCCCGATCGGGCAACGTTGTTCAGATGGCGCTGGGACGAGGCAGGGTCAATAGACGAAACGGACGGCTGAGGAAAGATGCCGGGCTTGCCCGGCCGCGTGCCAACGATTAGGCCGCGGGGCGTTGATTGCGGCTGCCGGCTCCCGCGTCGCCGAAATCGTCCAAAGGCGCCGCCATATGCTCCTCGGGCGCGAACATTTCTCCGAGCGTCAGCACGGCTTGACCCAAAAGATGCAGCGGGGGGGTGAATTCGGCACCGCTGGGTGCCGAGGCGCGCATCTCCATCACCGTTTCAATGGAATCGATCACCGAATCGCACCAGTCCAGCGCTAAATCCTCGCGGGAATCGGCTCGATATTTAATGTCCTTGGCGAGCGCTTCGAGGCGGGACATTACGGCAAGAAAGTCGTGCGAACCGGGTGGGCGTTGTTCCAGTAGGCGCCATTGCGCCCGCAACTGCTCCGCGTCGAGCCGCAGGCGCTCGGCGTTTAAGGACTGGCATGCGCGGGCCACCCCGCCGCGTATCCGCTGCTCGGCCTGATCGTCGGTTAGGCCATCCAGCGCACGCAGTCGAAGCGTATTGGGCACTTCAAAGCACGCGGCTCCGGGGCGCGACGCGTCACGCCTACGATCGGGCCCGCAGTATTGCTGGGTCACGATGAACCGTTTGCGCCGTTCGATCTGGCCAGTGATGCGTTCCCCCAATTGCGGGGTGGCGAATGGGCGCGCGATGAGATCATCCGCACCGCAATTTACGACTTGACCAATGACGTCGCTATCGGGTTTCCACGTCGTAATGATAACAACCATAAAGGGGTTGACGCCCAGCAGTCCTTGTCGAATCGACTGCACGACATTGCAAAGGGCAGTCTCGGTCCCCGCCAGCTCGGCGAGCAGGAGATCGGGAGAATGCGCTTTCAGCGAAGAGTCGAGCGCCGAGAGAGAGTCGGCCAGCTCAACTTTGTTGAAGCCCAAAGCATAGAGCGAGGCTCGCGTCGCAATGCGGTTGGCGGGCACTGGATCGTAAATAAGGGAATCGGCGGACTCGAATAGCCGCTTTTTGAACACGCAAAGCCCCCGTCCCTCGTGCCATATTCTCGTTAGCATGGGGGCGTTTAAGCCGGCATGGGATATTCGCGGCGCATTTGGCTCAAAAGAACTTAAAATTTGAGGCAAATTGCTCCTGTCGGAGCGGCGTTCAGCGCTTTGGCGCCGCACGGATAATGGCAAGGAAATCTGCGGCCTTCAGACTAGCCCCGCCGATGAGGGCACCGTCAACATTGGGAAGGGCAAGGATTGGGGCCGCGTTGTCCGGCTTCACGGAGCCCCCATACAGCACTTTGACGGTGCCAGCGGCGCCACGGAAGCGTTTTTGTAAGGCCGCCTTCACGGCTTCATGCATTTGAGCGATATCGTCCAGCGAAGGCGTCTTGCCGGTACCGATAGCCCACACCGGCTCGTAGGCGATTGCCAGACCCTCGCACTCAGTGTCGGCGTCAACGCTGTTCTCCAACTGACGGGTAACGACGTCTATTGCCCGGCCGGAGGCACGCTCGCCCTCGGTCTCGCCAACACAGACAATGGGATGCAACGCCGCGCGGCGAGCAGCCTTGGTTTTTGCGGCGACAATTGCACTGGTTTCGCCATGGAATTGTCGCCGCTCCGAATGGCCGAGAATCACAGAGGTGGCTCCGGCGTCGCGCAACATCTCCGCCGAGATGTCGCCGGTGAAAGGACCCGAAGCCTGCCCGTGGCAATCCTGGCCGCCGATGGAAACAGCCGTTCCCTCGGCCGCCTTGACCGCTTCCGCGATCAATGTCGCGGGCGGGCAGACGAGAACATGAGCCGTTGTCGGTTCATCGGCCAAGGCCCGGCCAAGAGCCCGAATCTCAGCGAGAGAAGCCCTTACACCGTTCATTTTCCAGTTGCCCGCAAGCAGCATACGCATGTGTGAAGTCCCGGGATCTGCGGCGCTTGGCTGGGTAATGCTTGCCGTGTCCCTGCCCTCTCCCTATCATCCGCGGCCCTAAGAAGCCATTTGGTTGTGTGATGCTGCAACAACTCCGCAAAGCCTCTAAATCGCCGGCCGCCTCGGTGGTCATCGGCGTCCTGGTGCTCGCATTTGCACTGTGGGGAGTTGCCGACATCTTTCGCGGCGGCGGCGACACCGTCGTTGCCGATGTCGGCAGCAGCCAAATAACCGACGTCCAATACGACGCCATGGTCAAAAGCCAAATTCGTTCCCTCTCGGCGCAAAGCCAGACCGAGATCACGATGGAGCAGGCTCGGGCGATGGGGCTGGACCGCAACGTCCTGGAGCAGATCATCATTCGCACGGCGCTTGACGAGCGGGGTAAACAGCTCGGCTTGATCGCCAGCAACTCAGCCATCGAAGATCAGGTCAGGACACTCTTCAAGGGTGCCGGCAGCACATTCGACCCAGCGGCCTTTCAGCGCGCGCTTCAGGATAACGGGTACACAGTTCAGGGGTACTATACTCTTACCGCACAGGACATCACGCGGCAGCAGATGGTCGGTGCGGTAACCGACGGCGTGGCCGCTCCTCCGGGCTTTGTTCGGCTTCTCTACGACCTTTTCAATGAAACGCGCGTCGCAGAATACCTGGTCGTGGCACCGGAGGAAGCGGGCCAGGTTTCAGAACCCAGCGCGAGCGACCTCGAGGCCTACCACAAGGCGCACTCAGACCAATTCAGCTCGCCTGAATTCAGAGCCTTCGATTATGTCCAGATCAATCCCGAACAGGTGGCCGGCGACATTCAGATTTCCGATGCCGATTTGAAGACTGAGTACGACACCCACAAAGCGAATTACGAAAAAGCCGAACAGCGGGACATCGAGCAAATTGCCTTCCCCAACAAAGAAGCGGCCGACGCAGCGGCAACACGCATCAAGACCGCGGCTGATTTTGCAACCGTCGCGCGGGAGCGCGGATTGACCGCCGAAGACATCAAGCTGGGCACGTTCAGCTCCACGGGACTCGATCCAAGACTGTCCGCCGTGGCGTTTAAGGTCCCTGAAGGCGGCGTGACGGGGCCGGTTCAAGGGCCGTTCGGCTGGGTCATTCTGCGCGCCGCCAAAGTCGTCCCGGGAGAGAATAAGAGCTTCGACGACGTCAAGGATCTGATCAAGGCGGACTTGGTGAAGCAACGCGCTGGCGCAAAGCTTGCGGACATTGGCAACGCTTTCGAAGACGAGCGCGGCAGCGGTGCAATGCTCGCGGAAGCGGCGATGAAACTCGGACTTACCGTTCGCCACGTCGTGGCAGCGGACCGCATGGGTACGACCCCCGAAGGCGGCCGAGCCGAAGTTCCTACCCAGCCCGCTTTCATGAATCAGGTTTTCCAAACCGAGACTGGCGAAGAGAGCGATCTATTTTCGACAGAGGACGGAGCCTCCTACGCGGTCAAAGTGACGGGTATCACACCGCCCGCCATCAAACCGCTGGAACAGGTCCGCGAACAGGTGCGCGAAGGCTATCTCAAGGATGCCCGCGACAAGGCACTGCAAACCAAGATTCAGGCGTTCGCCGATCAGGCCATGAAAGCCGGCAGTCTGGTCGAAGTCGGTAGGGCACTGCGTCGCGCGCCGACGACGACAATGCCGCTGAAGCGTGGGCAAACCGACGACGTGTTCTCGATGGAGCTGTCGAGCCAGCTTTTCGCGGCGACGCCCGGAGCCATCGTCACAGGGCCCGCGGCAAAGGGTGGCGGCTACGTCATTGCACGTGTGGCAAAGGTGGAGCGGCCCGAACCTGACGTGAGCGGCAGCGATTATGGGAAGTTTCGTCAGACTGCCTCGCAGCAGTTGGGCGAGACCGCTGTCGACAGCCTCGCGGCGGCAGCCCGCAAAGACGCCGGCGTGAACGTGCATCAAGCGACTGTAAGCCGGGTTCTCGGCGGCGAACCGCAGCAGTAGCTGTGATGGACATTGCTCCTGGCTTTTCGGCGTTTGCGTCAACGTATGAGAAGGGCCAGCCGCAAGCCCTTTATGCGCGCCTGATCGCGGATTTGGAAACACCTGTCTCAGCGTTCCTCAAACTTGCCGACGGCCGGGAAAACGCGTTTCTCCTGGAAAGCGTGCAAGGCGGCGAAGCGCGCGGACGCTATTCCATCATTGGACTGAAACCGGACTTGATCTGGCGCTGCCGCAACGGCAAGGCTGAAGTGAACCTGGCGGCGCGCTCCGATCCCAACAGTTTCACCGCCGATAGGGACGCCGACGAACCGCTGAAGTCGCTCAAGCGGTGGGTCTTGGAAGCGCAAATGACGCTCCCGGCGGAGCTGCCGCCAATGTCAGTCGGTCTCTTCGGCTATCTCGGCTACGAGATGGTGCGCCAAATCGAGCGCCTGCCGTCAGCTCCGAAGGATGTGCTCAATCTTCCCGACGCGATTCTGCTGCGGCCGACCATTACGGCGATTTTTGACAACATTCGCGACGAGATCACGGTGGTCACGCCGGTCTGGCCGGAGGCGAAGGTCGATGCGCGCTCCGCCTATGCGCGCGCCTGCGAGCGAATCCAGGACGCGGTTGCCGATCTGGAGCGTGGCGCCCAGCCGGCGGAAGCATCAGCCGCGCGAGCGGAAACCGGACCGACCCAATCGAACACCAGCCACGACGACTATCTCGCGATGGTGGAGAAGGCGAAGGAATACATCCTCGCCGGAGACATTTTTCAGGTGGTGCCCAGTCAGCGCTTCCGGCGCAGCTTCGGGCTGCCGCCGTTTTCGCTCTACCGCGCGTTGCGCCGCTTGAACCCGTCGCCGTTTCTGTACTGTCTGCACTTTCCAGGCTTCGCCATCGTGGGCTCGAGTCCGGAAATCCTGGTCCGCTTACGCGACGGCAAAGTGACTATCCGTCCGATCGCCGGCACGCGCCCACGCGGCAAGACAGCCGAGGAGGACAAGCGGCTCGCCGAAGAACTGATGGGTGACGAGAAGGAACGCGCCGAGCATCTGATGCTGCTCGATCTTGGGCGCAATGACGTCGGGCGGGTTGCCGAAACGGGCACGGTCACGGTCACGGACCAGTTCTTCATCGAACGCTACTCGCACGTGATGCACCTCGTCTCCAATGTCGAAGGCAAGATCCGCTCCGGCCTCGACGCCGTGGACGCGCTGGTAGCGGGATTTCCAGCGGGAACTTTGTCGGGCGCGCCCAAGGTAAGAGCGATGGAGATCATCGACGAGTTGGAGAAGGAGCGGCGCGGCGTCTATGCGGGCGCGGTCGGCTATTTCGCCGCCAACGGCACGATGGACACCTGCATCGTGCTGCGCACGGCAGTCATCAAAGATGGCGTCATGTATGTGCAGGCGGGAGGCGGTGTTGTCGCGGACTCCAATCCGGAAGCGGAGTTTCAGGAGACCGTCAACAAGGCGAAAGCGCTGATGGCCGCGGCCGATGAGGCCGTGCGTTACGCCTCGATGCCGAAGCGCGGGCAGTAGCAGACGCGTTGACCGGTTGAGCGAATGTGTGCGGGAGTCAGCCGGTGCGGGCGGGCGTCAACACTGAAACGCTCTGATGGTGGCCATCGCGTAGCTTCAACACCTCGCGCACCGGCAGCAGCCGGTATCCGCGCGACTTCAGCGACTTGGTCCAGTCTGCGAGAGACCTGAGGGTCTGCGCATGCGGGTGACCGATGGCGATGACGGTCCCGTTCTTGCGTGCCACCTCCTCTGCCAAGGCCAACTGGCGTTCGACCGCGTCCGCGCTCTGTTCATCGTCGAGAAACACGTCGCGCGATCCCGCAATCATGCCGGATTCGCGCGCCACGGACTCCGCCAACGTTTTGTCCGTAGTGCGTGAATCGAGAAAGAAGAGTCCGCTCTGCTTGAGCTGCCGCATGACCGGCAGGAGGTCTGCGCGCGAGGCGGTAAACCGGCTGCCCATATGGTTGTTGGCACCGTCGTAGTCCGAAACACGCGACAGCGCCCAGATAGTACGCGCCTGGAGTTCCTCCGAAGACAAACCACTCAGCAGTGCGTGGGCGCCAGGATTCTCGTTGCCCAATGGCTGCATGGGCAGATGAACGATGACTTCATGGCCGGCAAGAAAGGCGCGGTGTGAAAGCGCCTCAGAAGTGTCGGGATAGGGAAGGAAGGACATTGTCACATTGGCAGGAAGCGTAATCGCTTCTTTCGTGTGTGTGACGTCCCCGCCGAGATCATCGATGACGATTGCGATCGCGGGCTCTTCATCGAGTGAAACCTGAGACTTCGGCCGTGTCTCTTCAACGCGATTGAATAGCCGTGCTGGCCAGTCTCCAAGGCGAATCTCGCTGGACTGGGTAGCCCCACTGGGCAAGAGCTGCTGAACGGAGGGAGCAGACGCAATGCGCGAGTCGCCGTTCGACGCAACATACAGGGCGAGAAACACGCCAATAATGAGCGCGAGGGCAAATGACACCGGCCCCGGCTCACCACCTTTAGGCGAATCGGCTGATGGTTCATCCATGTTGCGCCGTTTGGTCATGCGCTCATCAGGCCGTCGTGTGCGGTCGGTGTCAACGATTGCCGCGTTCAGCCTTGGCGTGAAGCTTGGGATAAATTGGTTGCCAATTGGTGAGAACTCCCGTTTGGCGATTCGGAGTGCTCTCCGAGACGTATAGTTCGCCCACGGACAAATTGCGCCTTTGACGGGAGACCATTCACGGCCGGATTCGGGCGTTTTGGACCGCTGGCTCCGGCAAAGGCAATTTTCCCGCCCGCAACCAGGGGTTTACCTTGGCATGTGCTCCGCGCGACAATGACTTTCGGAATCGCGCGCGCTACAAGACGCGCCCAAATTTCAAGGACGCGGCCACATGCTGCTTCTGATCGATAATTACGACAGCTTCACCTACAACCTCTTCCATTATTTGGGGGAGTTGGGCGAGGACGTCGTCGTCAGGCGCAACGACCAGCTCTCGGCGGCGGATGCTTTGGCCATGAAGCCCGGCTGCATCGTGTTGTCGCCGGGCCCGTGTGATCCGGACAAAGCCGGGATCTGCCTGGAGCTCATCCGAACCGCCGGCGGAAAGATTCCGCTTCTCGGCGTCTGCCTTGGACATCAAGCGATCGGCCAGGCTTACGGCGGGAAGATCGTACGCGCGCCTGTCCCCATGCATGGCAAGCTCTCACGCATCCACCACACCGGCGAGAGCGTCTTTCGTGGACTCGAAGACGGATTCTTGGCGACACGATACCATTCGCTTGTCATCGATCGGCCGACCTTGCCCGCTTCGTTGAAGATCACCGCCGAAACCGACGACGGTGTGATCATGGGAGTCGCGCACAGGACGCATCCGGTGCACGGCGTACAGTTTCATCCCGAGAGCATCGCGTCCCAGCACGGTCACGCGCTGTTGCAGAATTTCTTGAGGCTGGCGCGCAGCACGTCACGCACCGCCCCAGCATGAGCGACGGCGACTTCTCTTCGCTGCTGCGGCATCTTGCGGCCGGAGACCGTCTTACCGCCGCCGACTCGGCGGCGGCCTTCGGCGCGATGATGGCCGGCGCGATCAGCGAGATGCGTATGGCCGCGTTCTTGACCGCGCTTGCGGTTCGCGGGCCGAGCGTGGCCGAAATCACCGGCGCGGCGCGGGCCATGCGCGAGGCGATGACAAGCGTCGATGCACCAGCGGGCGCCATCGATGTTTGCGGCACTGGAGGCGATGGTGCCGGAACGCTCAACGTGTCCACGGCGGCGGCATTCGTGGTGGCGGCGTGCGGCGTGCCCGTGGCAAAGCATGGCAACCGCGCAATGTCATCCCGGACCGGGGCCGCGGACGTGCTCGAAATGCTGGGCGTTCCCATAAATCTCAACGCGGAGACCGCCGCGGAAAGTTTGCGGCGCTGCGGATTCGCGTTCTTGTTCGCACCCGCGTTTCATCCGGCGATGAAGAACGTCGCGCCGGTTCGGCGCGAACTTGGCTTTCGCACGGTCTTCAATTTGCTCGGTCCGATCTGCAATCCGGCGCGGGTACGGCGGCAACTGATCGGCATATTCTCCAATGATTGGCTGGAACCCGTTGCTCACGTGCTGGCCGATTTGGGTACCGAAAAGGCGTGGATCGTGCACGGTGCCGATGGCCTCGACGAATTGACGACGACCGGCCCCACACGTGTCGCTGTCTTGGAAAAGGGGCGCATAACGGTTCGCGAGGTTACGCCGGAAGACGCGGGGTTACGACGCGCGCAACTGTCCGCACTCAAGGGCGGAACAGCGGAGGCAAACGCTCAGGCGATCCACGAATTGCTCGAGGGCGCGAAGAATGCCTTTCGCGACATCGTACTGTTGAACGCGGCCGCTTCGCTGGTGGTGGCGGACAAAGCCGCGAGCTTGAAGGACGGCGTAACCCGTGCGGCGGATGCCATCGATAAGGGCGCAGCGGCGGCAGCGCTCGCGCAAGCACGACTGCCGGAACGCGCGCAAGCATGACTACCGTCCTCGACAAGATCGCAGCCTATAAGCGCGAGGAGATCCATGCCGCGAAGAAGCGGCGGCCGCTCCAA